>ERZ779869.56-NODE-56-length-154440-cov-16.086867_pt1 | contig 154440 bp, 139 predicted proteins | sample MGYA00511557_ERZ779869 | MGnify/ENA primary metagenome ERZ779869 (study PRJEB29588, sample SAMEA2154620) | human gut metagenome | biome: human gut; feature: human-associated habitat; material: faeces | place: Denmark | collected 2008/2010 ... | reverse complement strand
GGCCCTCTGGGCTTGGATTCGGGACGCTTTACCACGCCGTTTCTGAAATGCGTATTCTCGAACTTCTCGAAGAAAACAAATAATCCGAATCCATCTCCAACCGGAAACGGGTTCGGATTATATTGGTTTGGTGCGGTCAATGAGACTTGAACTCATACGGTTGCCCATACGCCCCTCAAACGTACGCGTCTGCCGATTCCGCCATGACCGCATCTTTGCGAACCGCAAGAGATATTATAACGGCTGTCGGCGCGATTGTCAATCCCTGCTTTTTGCGTATACGCCAAAATTTTTATATTTTTTTGAGAAGATGCTGATGTATAATAGAGCCATGAAAAGAATGATTATATTTTTATTGTGCATAATGCTTGCCGCGCTGCCGTGCGCGGGCTGCGCCCAAGCGGCAGACGATGTATGGATACTGTTCGTAAACGCCAAAAAGGGCGACGCGGCGCTGATAAGCGCGAACGGTAAATTCTACCTTGTGGACACGGGGCGGGAGGAAAACGCGGACGCGCTGGTAAGCACGCTGAAGGAATACGGCGTTGATGAGATAGAGGGGCTGTTTTTGACCCACAGCCATAACGACCACACCGGCGGACTGAAGGCCGTTACCGAGGCGTTCACCATAAAGGCGGCGTATCGCGCGGAATTTGCCGAAGCCAACAAAAAGGGGCAGGCGAAGCTGGATAAAAAGCTTGGCAAGGTCGGCCTTGAAAGCACTATACTCAGCGCGGGGGACAGAATAAGCCTTGGCGGCGACGCATATGCCGAGGTGCTTGCACCTACGGAGCTGAACGAGGACGACGATAACGACAATTCGCTGGTGCTTATGCTGCACGCAAACGGCCATAGGGCGCTGCTTACCGGGGATATGCAGTTCAAGGAGGAGCGGACGCTGCTCAGGCGCAATGCGGACGTTTCGGCAGACATATTGAAGGTGGGCAACCACGGCAACCCGGATGCTACGCTGGAGGAATTTGCAAATGCGGTCGGTGCGGGCATAGCCGTGATAAGCACGGATACCTCCGCCGATACGGATTCCGCCAACGCGCGGGTGATTGCGGCGCTTGGGGAAGCGCAGGTATTTGTAACGGAAAACGATCCCATAGGCGTGATGATAGGCATGGGCAAAGATATAAGCGCAGGCTATGCCTCGATAGCGAATAATTATTAACGTGCATTTTGTAAAAAATTGGGCTTGACAAGTCGAATCGAGGTTAGTATATTATATACAAAATTCTGGGGCGGCAAAAAGCCGCGGGAAAGGAGCGCAGCATGGCAAACGTATTGGCAAATGTTTTTGCAGCAATGGCGGCATTTTCTGCGCTCGTAAACTGCACGAACGTTATGCTTGGCGTTCTCCTTATTATGGTAGGGCTGATTATAGTCAGCCTTATTAGCCTTATAGTCATTCTGATTAGGGGCGGGAGGGCTTGCCATGCATAGCGCATAAAAATACGCTAAGAAATAAGGCGGTTCTCCAAATAAGAAAAGGAGAGCCGCTTTTGTTTTTTAAGAATTTTAAGTTTGCACAAAAAACGGAGGAAAGAAAAATGAAACGGGTTTTTGCAATGGTGATGGCGGTCGTTATGGCCGCGGTAATGTTCGCGGGCTGCTCGGCCGGCGGCAACAACAATGCTTCCAACAATTCCGGCAGCGGCGATACCATAAAGGTTGGCCTGCTGGGGCCGCATTCCGGTGAATACGCCGTATACGGACTGGGCGTGCGCAACGGCGCGGAACTGTATTTCAAAAAGGTGAACGAAGCCGGCGGCATCAACGGCAAGCAGATAGAGCTTGTTGTATACGATAACAAGGGCGATGATACCGAAGCCGTAACCGCGTTCACCAGAATGGTTGACGAAGGCGTTACCGCGCTGGTAGGCGACGTGCTTACCGGCAACACGCTGGCTGTGGTCGGCGAAGCAAACGCCGTGAATATGCCCATGATAACCCCCAGCGCGACTGCCGCTGCGGTCACCGTTAAAGAGGACGGCACGGTTTATTCCAACGTATTCCGCACCTGCTTCATCGATCCCTTCCAGGGTGAGAAGATGGCCGCGTTCGCCGCGGAGGTGCTTGGCGTAAAGACGGCGGCGGTGTTCGCGCAGACCGGCAACGATTATGCGCAGGGCCTTGCCGATGCGTTCAAGGCAAAGTGCGCGGAGCTTGGCGTTGAAATAGTTGCCGAAGAAGGCTATGCCAAGGGCGACGTGGACTACAAGAGCCAGCTGACCAACATAGCGGCCAAGAATCCCGAGGTCGTGTTCTGCCCCAACTATTATGAGGACGACGGACTCATCGTTACCCAGGCGCGTCAGGTCGGCGTAACCGGCACGTTCCTTGGCGGCGACGGCTGGAGCGGCGTAAAGAACTACGCTTCCGCCGATGTGCTCGATGGCAGCTACTATTGCTCCGGCTATGCCCCCGCCTCTACCGATGCGGTGAAGCAGTTTGAAGAAGAATTCGTCGCGGCCTACGGCAAGGACACGCTGAACATGTTCGCGGCCACCGCATACGACGCGGCAATGATAATGTGCGCGGCGCTTGAGAAGGCCGAGGAAACCGGCTATGCCCCCGCAAGCGAGGAATACAAGCAGGCCGTTATAGACGCCATAAGGACCGAAGGCCCCAACGTTAAGGGCATCACCAGTGAAGGCGGCTATACCTTTGACGAGTACAACAACCCCATAAAGGACGCCGTAATCATAAAGGTGACCGGCGGCGAAGAAGTGTTCGACAGGATGTTCTAAGCGCAAAGTGCGCATACTTAAAACAGGTTTCTCCATATGACATGCCCACCGCGGAAGGTTTATTGCCTTGACCTTTCGCGGTGGGACGCGGCGGGCAAGCGGGGAAAAAAACACTCTCTCCACGCGCATGCTTTGGCGCGGGGCCCGGCTTGACCCGCCGCACTCCTTTATATATAAGGAAACAAAGGCAACTATTTTGAAAGGTTTGCTCTATCGTTATGTCAGTATTCACTACGATAATAAAACAGCTTATAAACGGCCTGCAATCCGGCTCTATATACGCGCTGGTGGCGCTTGGGTACAGCATGGTATACGGAATAATAATGCTGTTGAACTTTGCCCATGGCGACGTGATAATGGTGGGCGCGTACATAGCATGGATGATGATGGCGCGCTTTGCCGCCAATCCCATAATAGCGCTTATTGCGGCGGTGATAGGCTGCACGGTACTGGGCGTGCTGATAGAAAAGGCGGCGTATAAACCGCTCAGGCAGTCCCCGCGCATATCGTTGCTGATAACCGCAATAGGCGTTTCTTACTTTTTGGAAAACGTTGCGCAGCTTATATTCGGCGCAAATGCGCACGTTATACCCACTTTTATAGACGATACGCCCATACAGCTCGGCCAGATATCCATACCGACCACCGCGCTCATAACCGTTGTAGTTGCGGGCATATCGATGGTTGCGCTGAACGTGCTTGTTAAAAAGACCCGCATGGGCAAGGCTATGCGCGCTGTAAGCGAGGACGCGGGCGCGGCGCAGCTTATGGGCATAAACATAAACAATACCATATCCTTCACCTTCGCCGTGGGCAGCGCGCTTGCGGGCATAGGCAGCGTGCTTTACTGCTGCGCCTATCCCAAGGCAACGCCCACTATGGGCTCCATGCTTGGCTTGAAGGCGTTCGTTGCGGCGGTGCTGGGCGGCATAGGCTCCATCCCGGGCGCAATGGCGGGCGGCTTCGCAATAGGCATTGCGGAGGCGCTTGTATCCTCCGCGGGGCTGAGCGAATGGAAGGACGGCGTTGTGTTCGCAATACTTATAGTGGTGCTGCTGGTCAAGCCCACGGGGCTTATGGGCCGGCCGATGACCGAGAAGGTTTGATGCAGGTGGCGAGTATGGACAAAAAACGGTTTACATTGCCCAACTGGGCGGCATATTTGATAAACGCGGCGCTGTTTGCGGCCTTCATAATCGGCGGCAACGCGGTGTTTTCAAGCGGGGCGCTGCCCGGCTTCATTACAAAGGTGGCCATGCTTATAGGCATTCAGGTAATAGCCGCGGTGTCGCTGAACATATCAACGGGCTATCTTGGTCAGCTTCCGCTGGGCCATGCGGGATTCATGGCAGTCGGCGCATATGCAAGCGCAATTTTTATGACCCGCACGGGCATACCCGCGCAGCTGGCATTCCCGCTGGGCATAGTAATAGGCGCGGCGGTGGCGGGGCTTTTCGGCGTGCTGATAGGCATACCGGCGCTTAGGCTCAAGGGCGACTACCTTGCCATAATAACGCTGGGCTTCGGGGAAATAATTCGCGTTGTGCTGCTGAATATAGACTCCGTGCTGGGCTTTAAGCTGACTAACGGCGCGGCGGGCCTTCAGGGCATACCCAAGACCACAACGTTTGTGAACGCATGGCTCATGGTGGGGCTTACCTGCTTCCTTATCCACACGTTTATGAAATCCCGCCACGGGCGCGCGGTGCTTTCCATCAGGGAAAACGAGATTGCCGCCGAATCCTGCGGAATAAACATAACGTATTATAAAACGCTGGCGTTCAGCCTGTCGGCGGCGTTTGCGGGCGCGGCGGGCGCGCTTTACGCCGGGTACCTTGGCATACTTAATCCTTCAAACTTCGGCTTCATGAAGTCGATAGAGATACTGGTAATGGTCGTTCTCGGCGGCATGGGCTCCATGGCGGGCAGCGTTGTTGCGGCAATAGTGCTCACGGCGGCGCCTGAAGCGCTCAGGGCGTTTGACGATTACAGAATGATAGTATATTCGCTGCTGCTTATAGCTACCATGATATTCAAGCCGTCCGGACTGCTCGGCCGGTACGATTTCTCCATGAAGCGGATAATAGAAAGGTGTGTGAACGGTGAGCTGTTTGCTTCGTTCAGGCGCGGCCGCGGGAAAGGAGCGGAGGAAGCATGAACAAGCTTGTGAAAGAGCCCAGCTATAACCTGATACCCGAAAGGGATCTGGGCAAGACCCCGATACTTGAATGCCGCCGCATAGGCATAGACTTCGGCGGACTCAGCGCCGTGGATGAATTCACCATCGCCATAGGGCGCACGGAGATTTGCGGCATAATAGGCCCAAACGGCGCGGGCAAGACCACCATATTCAATCTGCTCACCAATGTATACCGCCCCACGCGCGGCTCAATACTGGTGAACGGCGTGGACACGCTCGGCATGACCACGGACGAGGTAAACCGCCGCGGCGTCGCAAGAACGTTCCAGAACATAAGGCTTTTCAAGGACCTTACGGTTGAGGAGAACGTGCTGATAGGCCTGCATAATTCAATGAATTACTCCGTCGCATCAAGCATGCTGCGCCTGCCCAAATATTCGAAGCAGGAGAAAGAAGCGCGCGAGCGTGTGCGGGAGCTGCTGCACATATTCCATATGGAGAACATGACCGCGCAGCAGGCGGGCAGCCTGCCATACGGCGCGCAGCGGCGGCTTGAAATAGTGCGCTCGCTGGCTACGAATCCGGGCATACTGCTGCGGGACGAGCCTGCGGCGGGCATGAACCCGTCTGAAACGGCGGAGCTGATGGAAACCATACGCAAAATAAGGGACGAGTTCCACATTGCCATAATGCTCATAGAGCACGATATGAAGCTGGTAATGGGCATATGCGAAGGCATAGCGGTGCTGAACTACGGCCGCATAATAGCAAAGGGCACGCCCGATGAAATAAGGAACAACCCTGTTGTTATAGAGGCGTATCTGGGCAAGGAGGACGAATAAAAATGGCTGCCATGCTTAAAGTGAACGATATTCACGTTTACTACGGAAAGATACACGCCGTCAAGGGCGTAAGCTTTGAGGTGAACGAAGGGGAGATAGTTTCCCTTATAGGCGCAAACGGCGCGGGCAAAAGCACCATACTTAAAACCGTATCCGGCCTGATGCACCCAAAGTCCGGCACAATAGAATTCATGGGCAAGGACATTGCGCACATGGAGCCGAACAAGATTGTTACCAAGGGGCTTGTGCATGTTCCCGAAGGCAGGCGCGTGTTTGCGCACATGAGCGTTATGGAAAACATAGAGATGGGCGCATACATACTAGGCAAGGCGCCCGAGGAAGCCGTTGAGGACGTGTTCACGCGGTTCCCGCGGCTCAAGGAGCGGCGCAAGCAGGAAGCGGGTACGCTTTCCGGCGGCGAGCAGCAGATGCTTGCCATGGCGCGCGCGCTCATGAGCAAGCCCAAGCTTATAATGATGGACGAGCCGAGCATGGGCCTATCGCCCATACTGGTGGAGCAGATATTCTCCATAATATCGGAGCTTAGGGAAAGCGGCGTAACCATACTGCTGGTTGAGCAGAACGCGAACAAGGCGCTGAAGATAACCGACCGCGCGTATGTGCTTGAAACGGGCAAAATAACGCTCAGCGGCACGGGCAAAGAACTGCTTGAAAAAGAGGAAGTCAAGAAGGCGTACTTGGGAGGCTAAGCGCGCTTACGCGCGCGGTGAAATCCTGCTGGCGCAGGGTGAAATTGCGCTGACGCGCAGTGAAATATGGCTCCGCCATGTGAAATCCGCCTTACGGCGGGTGAGCGTAAGAGATTGTAAAGCTATGGGGACGGGAAACCGTCCCCTTGTTTATGCCAAAAGTTTATATGAAGCGTTGTAGGGGCCGTCATTGGCGGCCCGCCCGTGGCTATGCTTTTTACGTCAACCCCTCAGACATTCCTCCAAGAGGGAGCTGGAAATTCGCTGCAAAGCGAATTTTCTGATGGAGTTGAATTGTCTCCCCGCGAATAAATGAACCATTTGTTAAATTTCGCCTACATGGTGCAAATGCGCCGCCGTTCTGGTAAAATAATGCTGTAAAACTATTTTCGGATAAAGCGCGGCGTTTTTGCCGTGCGGAGGGGTCAATTATGCAAAAGAACGGAGGAGGTTTCCTCACGCGGATCATAAAGGGGCTGGCGATAGGCGTTGCGGCCATGCTGCCCGGCGCAAGCGGCGGCGTATTGGCCGTTGCCATGGGCGTGTACCGCCCCGCGCTTGACGCTGTTACGGGCTTATTCAAAAGCTTTGCGCCATGCTTTATGTACCTTTTGCCGCTTGGAATAGGCGGCGTTGTGGGGCTTATAGGCACGGGACGGGTGATGGAATCCATACTGGCGGCGTATCGCGTGAGCGCAATGTGGGCGCTGATAGGCATGGTGCTTGGCGGGATACCTTCGCTTATAGGCGAGGCGAACCGCCGCGGGTTCAAGCCGCGCTATCTTTTGGGCACGCTTGCGGGCGCGGCATTGATAGGCGGCACGGCGCTTTTGCAGCATCATCTGGGCGGGGGAGAGGCATTGCCCTTCAATGGCTGGACAGCGGCGCTCGGCGGCGCGCTCATCGGACTCGGCACGGTGATCCCCGGCATAAGCACCTCCTTCCTTATGATATACCTTGGCATATACGAACCGTTCCTTGCCGCGTTCAATTCGTTCAATATACCCATGCTGCTCTGCGCGGGGCTTGGGGCGCTGGCGGTGATTGCGGCGCTTATCGCGGCGGTAAAGCGGCTGTTCGATAAGCACTACGGCTACGCTTACTACGGCGCGTTGGGGCTTTTGCTCACAAGCGTTGCGCTCATATACCCCGGGATAAGGAGCGGATGGGCGCTGGCGATAGATGCGGCGCTGTTCGCAGCGTGCTTCATAATAACCTATTTCCTTTGCAAACTGCCCACCGGCGGCGAAAGCACGGACGCGGCGGATATATTTGCGGAAATTAAAAGCGCGAACAGGCAGAAGGAATAATGCCATATCGCGCATATATATAAATAATAATGCTTTACGGAGGTTACGAATGCTGAAAAGAACCGTTGCGCTGATGCTCTGCATACTCAGCGTATTTACCCTGCTTCCCGCGTTTTCAAGCGCGCAGACCCTTAGCGGCTGGACCAGCAAGGTGGATTACGACAATACCGACCCCAACAAATACTCAATAGAAATAGACCTTGTAAACCAAATAATAACCGTTTACGAGGGGCAGATAGGCGGCCGCATAGTGCTGCAAAGCCTTTGCACCACCGGCGATGCGGAGCATCAGACGGGAGCGGGCACGTTTAAGCTTGGCGATATGAAGGAACGCTTCGGCTACTTTGTGGCGTTCGGCCAGTATGCGCAGTATTGGACGCAGGTAGTGCGCGGAATATACATCCATTCCGTAATGTATAATTCAAAGAAGCTCACCTCCATGTCCCGCGGGGCATACAGAAAGCTGGGTCAGGCCGTGTCCCACGGCTGCGTAAGGGTGCTGCCGCACGTTGCGCAGTTTATATACTATAATTGCCCGCCGGGAACCACCTGCGTAATAAACCGCAAAAAGGCCGCCGATCCGGAGCTTGTAAAAAGGCTGAAGAAGGAGATTCCGGCATATGCGGATTATAAGCAGCCGGAGGATAACCGCGCGTACCCGCCGGAGATACCCGCCGTTATAAAATACGACGGCACGCCCTTGCGCACGGGCTTTTCAAGAACCAAGGATACCACCGTTGCAACCCTTTCCCGCGGGGATAAGGTGATGCTGCTGCAGCTTGCGGCGGACTGGTGCAAGGTGCGCACGGCGGACGGCAAGCTGGGCTATGTTAAGACGGAATACATACTGGCCTATCCGGACAATACAAATGCCGTAAAGACCGCATACACCGCAAAGAGCAAAACATATGTTTATAAATCCATGAACACGGATTCCGCCAAGCTTGCAATCATACCAGGCGGCGCGCAGGCAAACGTTGAATCCAACCCCAAGAAGGGCTGGTGGTACGGCAGCTATAACGGCGTATACGGCTATATGCGCACGCGCTATGTTATAAAGAGCGAAACGGTTGAATATCCTGTGCTTGAGGATGTGACTCAGCCTTCAACGGGCGCTAATAACTCCGGCGCGTCAAGCGGCTGGTCAACCGGCGGCGGAATGTTCAATAACGGCTCCTTCCCCTCCGCTACGCCCACGCCCACGCCTGCCCCCGCGCAGAGCGGCGCCAACGCAAGCATTGCAGCGGGCATAATAGCAAACATGCGCTCCGGCGCGGGCAAGGATTTCCCCGTGATAGGCAGCTTCTCCCAGGGCACCGGCGTTACGGTGATAAGGCTTGACGGAACATGGTATTATTGCCAAGTGAATGGGCAATACGGCTATATCTATTCCGGCTGCATAGTGATGAAGTAAAAAAGAAAGGAAACATGTGGAGCATAGGCGTAAAAGCATAAGCACCATATTAAGGCTTTTTGCATTGGCCGCCGCGTTTATATGCGCAGCGGCTTTTGCCGTACCTGCCGCGGCGGAAAACGGCGGCGAAATTCCGGAACGCGACCTTTACGAATTCTCGATTCAGGCGATGGAGGAGGGTAGGTCTCTGCGCGTATGGGGGCTTATGCGGCTTACATACGTTAACCGCAGCGAGGATACGCTTTACAGCGTTGTACTGCGCCTGCACGCGAACGACGCGGATGCCAACTGCATGGGCATAGGCTCGGTCGGGGCGGACGGCAGATCCGCCGCATATATGCTGAGCAGCGACGGCGGCATACTGAATATATCGCTGCCGAGCGAAATAGCGCCCGGCGAAAGCACTCGGCTTTTCATGCGGTTCGATATGACCCTGCCAGAAACAGGAGACCGCTTCGGCGCCAATTCAACGGGCTATATGCTGGGGAACGCCCTGCCCATAGCCGCCATGTATGAAAACGGCGCGTGGCGCACGGAACCGTATTATTCAAACGGGGACAGCTTTTACAGCCGCATTGCCGATTATAAGGTAGCCATGCAGATTCCAGCCAAGTTTGCCCTTGCGCACACGGGAACGCGCATGAGCTACGATTCCGGCCGCGCATACGAAACATATTACATCGCCGCGCCGAGCGTAAGGGAGTTTGCATTCGCGCTCATACCCAATGCAGCGGCTGCGGAAGCCACGGCGCGCGGCGGGCGCGTGAAGGTGCATGCATTGGGCCAAAGTAAGGCGCACGCGGCGTTCGGCGCGCAATGCGTTGCAAAGGCGATAGACTTTTTCAGCGAAAATATAGGCGAATATCCTTACAGCGATATATACGTTGTCCCCTTTGATCTGAACGGCGGCATGGAATACCCCGGGCTTATAATGATAAACAAGGCGTATTTCAAATCGTCAAAATCAACCGAGGGGGCGCTGGTTATGGGGCATGAAACGGCGCACCAGTGGTTTTACGGCGTTGTGGGGAGCGATCAGGTGTATTCCCCGTGGCTGGATGAATCCTTGGTTGAATACCTTGGGTTCGATTTCCTGCGGCAGTATGCCGGCAGCGATGCGGCGGATGCGCTTGAGCGGGAGCGTTACTATGCCATGCGCAATGAATATCTGCGCACAAAGCGGCTGGACGTTTCGCTTGAGGAACTTTCCGGCGCGGACTATTTCTTCATGGTGTATGCCTACGGGCATGATTTTTACGCCAAGCTTGTGAATGAGATTGGCTCGGGCGCCTTCTATGAAGGGCTTAAAACATACTATAATGCGAACTACATGGGCATAGGCACAAAGGAAAAGCTTATTGCCGCCTTCAGCGAAGCCGCGGGAAGGGACCTTACCGAATGGTTTGAGGCGAACATTGCGCCGGAGGCCGCCCAATGAAGCGGATTGCGGCGATGCTGCTGATTATAGCCGCGCTTTTCGCGCCGTGCGGCTGCAAAAAAACAGACGCGAAGTATCAATATGCCTTTTTTGATGTATTCGATACGGTTACGGAGCTGACCATATACGCCAAGGACGAAGCTGCGGCGGCGGATGCTGCAAAGGCCGCGCACGAGCGGCTGATATATCTGAACATGCTTTTCGATATATATAATGAATACAACGACGCCGTGAGCCTTATGGCTGTGAACGCATCCGCGGCAAATGCGCCGGTCAGCGTGAGCGAGGAGACCATGGCGCTGCTTAAATTCGCCAAGGAAGCGTATACGCTTACCGGCGGCAGGGTGAACGCGGCCATGGGCGGCGTGCTTTCAATTTGGCATGATTACAGGGAAGCGGGGCTTTCGGACGAGGCGAACGCTCAGCTTCCGCCGATGGAGCTGCTTGAAAAGGCCGCGGAGCATACGGACATAAGCAGCATTGTGCTGGACGAAGCGAACGGCACCGTATTTTTTACGGACAGCATGGTGCGCCTTGACGTGGGCGCTATTGCAAAGGGCTTTGCGGGGCAGATAGTTACGGACGAGCTTAACGCGCGCATAGAAGCGGGGGAGATATCAGCGGCGCTTATAAGCCTTGGCGGGAATGTATGTGCGGCGGGAACAAAGCCGAACGGCGAAGCATGGCAGATTGCCGTGCAGGACCCGCGCGGCAGCGATAATGCCGCAACGGCGAGCATAGCTTCGGGCTATGTTGTAACGAGCGGGGACTATCAGCGGTATTACACAGTAAACGGAGTGCGCTATAACCATATTATAGACCCCGATACGCTTATGAGCGCGGACAAGCACGCATCCGTTACCGTTATATCGTCCGACGGCGCGCTGGCGGACGCGCTGAGCACGGCGCTTTTCATAATGGATACGGACGAAGGGCGCGCGCTTATAGACTCGATAGATGATGCCGAGGCGCTTTGGATAGCCAAGGACGGCGGCATAACGCGCACGGACGGGTTTAATATAGCAGAATAATTTGGTATAATAAAGTGAATAAGCAATACGGAGGGCTATATATATGGGTCGCATGAGACTGTTGGACAAGGTATTTAACGCTTCTGCAAGCCAGGTGGAGGGCTTCTGCATAGTTAAAAGCGTGGGAATAAAGACAAACGTGAAGGGCGCGGCGTATTTGGACATGATACTGGCGGACGCGGGCGGCGAATGCAACGCCAAGCTTTGGGATTACGCGCCGGAGGTACACGGCTCATACGAAGCGAACACGGTCATAAAGGTGCGCGCCACGATAAACATGTGGAAAGACGGGGAGCAGCTTAAAATAGACCGCATACGCAATTTGAAGCCCAATGAAGAAGTGGACATGAGCGAGCTGGTGCCCTGCGCGCCGCAAAGCCCGCAGAAAATGTATGACGAGATATTTGCTGTTACCGAAGGGTTTAACGACCCCGATTTGAAGCTCATCACGCAGCATCTTTTGAAGGAGAATAAGGAGGCGCTTATGCGCTGGCCCGCCGCGCTGAAGCTGCACCACGCCATGCGCGGGGGATTGCTTTACCATACGCTTACAATGCTTGAAAGCGCAAAGGCCATAATAGGCGTATATAAGCGGCTTTATCCCTCGCTCAGCAGCGAGCTTGTTTACGCGGGCATAATACTGCACGACATTGCAAAGACGAGGGAGCTTGTCGTGGGCGAGCTTGGCCTTGCAAGCGCATACAGCACCGAAGGGCAGCTTCTTGGGCATCTTGATCTTGGCATGGCGATGATAGAGCGCGCGGCGGCGGAGCTGATGATAAACGACGAAACGAAGATGCTTTTGCAGCATATCGTAATGTCCCATCACGGGGTGCCTGAGTTCGGCTCGCCAAAGCCGCCCATGTTCCCGGAGGCGGAAATAGTGAGCGAGGTAGACTTGCTGGACGCAAGGCTGTTTGAAATGTATGACGCGCTTTCGGGCATAGTTACGGGCGGCTTTACGGAGCGGCTGTGGGCGCTGGATAACAGGCAGCTTTATAAGCACGGGCATGAATAAGCCCAAAATTGCGGCTTGACAGCCCAATAATTAGGAGAATGAATTACTATGGAGAATAAACCTGCCCTTAACCGGCGGGAAGTGAAGCGGCAAAAGACCGCAAGAACCATGAAGGGCGCAGCCGCACGCATAGTGATAATGACGGCGGTGCTGCTCATTGCATCCCTTGCGGTGCTGGGCATAAACAAACTGACGGACTATATCCGCGCGAAGAATTATCGCGCGCTGAGCGATGAGGAGATTGCCTACGCACTTGTGCGCGGGGAGGAAAAGGAAGCGGAAAACGCGGACGCATCGAGCGAGAAGCGCCTTGAGCTCGCCCGCGCCGCATGCAGCATAGTTGGCAAGGTGAACTATTTCTGGGGCGGAAAGAGCGCGGCGGAGGGCATTGACCCCGCGTGGGGCGAGCTTAGGGAGGTAACGAGCAGCGGCAGCGAATCGAGCGGACAGGTTAGGCCCTACGGGCTTGACTGCTCCGGCTTCGTAAGCTGGGCGTTCATACAGCTTGGCTATGACTTCGGCGAGATGGAAACGCTCCTCGGCAACGGCACATGGAACCAATGGGACCGCAGCGCGGACATTGCGTATAACGATCTTCGCGTGGGGGACGTGGCCTTCATGAACCGCTACCCTACCGACCAGGGCAACCACATAGGCATATGCATAGGCTTCCTTGAAAACGGAGAACCGGTGTTTGCGCATTGCTCGTCAAGCTATGATAACGTGGTCGTTACCACGCGCGGCACGGCGTTCAACTACGCCAGAAGGCCGAACATATTCAATTGATCGCGGCTGCATATCGCCGCTGCAAATTTTGGCATAAACGTCCTCATCAGGCATGGGGGCGTTTATTTATACAAAAAAGACCCCTTTTGGGGGTCTACGGATAGCAGAGTGGGGAGGTCATGCGTTTATGTGCGCATTTATTCTTTCCATAAGCATGTTCACGGCAACCATATTGTGGCCGCCTTCGGGGATTATTATGTTTGCATGGCGCTTTGAAGGCTCAACGTACATTTCGTGCATGGGCTTTACCGTGGTAAGGTATTGCTCCACCACGCTTTCAAGGCTGCGCTTTCTTTCCTTAACGTCGCGCATTATGCGGCGCAGTATGCGCACGTCCGCATCCGTATCGACGAATATCTTTATGTCCAAAAGATTGCGTATGCGCTCGTCGCTCAAAAGGAGTATGCCTTCAAGCAGTATCACCGGCGCGCTTTTTATAAGCAGGGTTTGGTTGGAACGGTTATGCACCGTGTAATCATATACGGGGCAAAGCACGTCCTCTCCGCGCTTGAGCTTTGCAACGTCCTCCAGAAAAAGCTCCGTATCGAATGCATCGGGGCAGTCGTAGTTTATTTTTGCGCGTTCGTCATAGGTAAGGTCGTCATGCGCCTTATAGTAATTATCGTAATATATTACGGATACGTCCTTGCCGAAGCGTTCGCTCAAAAGGCGGGTTATCGTGGTTTTGCCCGATCCGGTGCCGCCCGCAATGCCAATGGCCATAATGTTGTTCATGTGCTGTCCCTCCGCGCTGAAAATGCTGCTTTTGATATATTGTATCATATTTTGCGGAATATAAAAAGAACGGCCTTGTGAGCCGTTCCTATTATTTTTTTTAATTAGCCGGCGTAATGCAGCACCGTGAAGCAATCGTATTCGGAAACGCCGTTTATATAGCAGCCGTAGTCCGTATCCGTATTGACGAACGTTACCCTTATGGTGCCTTCCTCGCCCGCGCGGGTAACGAAGCGGCAAACGTATTCTTCGCCGTCAAGGCTTATTTCGGTTATGGCTATTTCGGTGCCTATGGGCAGGGTCGCATCCTCCTGCGTGCCGTCCATGCGCACGGGGAATTCCGCGCTAGTTTCCATGCCCATGTATTCCCAGTCCTCGGCATTGTTCGTATCAAACCTGAATACCCAGGGCGCGGAAGGCTCCTTCGCGAAGCGGAAAGAATCCGCATCCATAAGATACGTTGTGCTGCCGCCGCGCGTGCCGAGTATGTCAAGAGTCTGGTTCACAGTGAGCGAACCATCGTTCACTGTCTCTATGCAGCCATAGAATGAAGGCTCTTCGGTCTGAGGCGTGCCGGGGGCGGTGTCGGTGGGCGCGCTGCTGCTGTTATCATAGGGAATCTCCGGCGCGGCAAGTATCAGTTCGCTTCCGTCGAAGCGGATAACGTAGCTTACAAAATCGTCGCTCTCCATGTCTCCGCTTATGAAAAGCTCCGTCCTTCCGTCCGCGTCAAAATCGTATGCCGTGGCCATCATTGCCCACTGTATCTGAAGGTTCATGGTATGCTCGCTGCCGCTTGCGTCCTTAACGCTCAGCGTGCAGTAATCCTGTATCATATACTGTTCGCCGCTCTGCGCGGCTATGCTCACCTTTTCGGCAAGGCCGTCCCCGTCAAGGTCAACCTCGCATTCGCCGTCCTTGCTGAAATCGAGAGAGGCGGATACGGGGTCGCTCTGCACGCCGTTGAAGGTGCGCGCCATAACGCCCGTAAGCGCGGCGGTCAGCTTTTCGTCGTCCGTGTCGCCCGCGTGCCAAAGGGCATAATGTATGCCGTCGTGCTCCCATTCAACCAGCTTACCCTTGTCCTCCGCGGCGTACACGGTGGCGTCTACACAGAATCCGTCGCACTCAACCATTACTATGCACTGCGCGGTGAGCTCATAGTAAATGCCGGATATGTTGCTGTCCTTGGCGCTGGCACGGTAGGTGTATTCCTCCCCGTCATAGGTGAACTGCACCCCCGCAAGCGTGCCGCTGATTATATAATAGCTCACGTCTGTCGCGTCCGCAGGCGCGTCTATGTTCACGCCCGCCGCGCTGAAGGCATCGGCCGAGTCCACGCTGACCATGGGGTTGGGCAGATTGGCTATGGGCGAATCCGTGGGCGTTGTGGTTCCGCTTGTGCAGCCCGCCATGCCGAGCGCAAGCAGGAGCGCAAGCGCGCCCTTTGCAATTTTTTTGATCATAGCAAGTATTCTTCCTTTCCGCTCCGCGGCATTGCGCGGGGCTTAGGTTTGTTTTCATTTTCTGCAATTATAACGCATTTTGGTGCGGAATGGTTGCCCGAACATGCATTATTCATGCATTGTTCATAAAGGAAAATAAAGTTGCCGCCGTGGGATGGCAAACGAGGCGATATGTGGTATGATATAATAGGTTAATAAAATAGGGAGGATGGGCCCATGCGAAATTATAACGACAGTTCCGCCCGCGATGCTGCGGCAAGGCTGCTTTCGCTCGTGAACCGCGTGACAATACTGCGGGAAAAGGAGCCGAGCGACGCGCTGAAGCTGCTTGCCGGCGCGGCCGAATGCATAATAAACGGCGACTGCATGGGAGCGTATATAAAGCACTGCGCGCTGTGCCGCGCGCTTATAAAAAGCCCTGCGCGCCGCGTGAGCGGCAGCATATTTACGGATTATCTTATCCACCTTGCCGTTGGGTACGAGCATTCCTTTGCGTTAAGCTCTGCCACCGGCATGCTGGACGAGGCGCAGCTTATGCTTTTCAGGAGCGACCTGAGCGCGCTTGGGGAGCTGAGCACGCTTGATTCTGCGGACATAAGCCGCATGACCATGCAGCGCAGCCGCGAGCTCAATTCCCGTTCCCGCTACGCCAAGGACGATATATCCGTAATGAGCACCGCCGCATGGGGCGGGACCGAGCCTAAGCCCATGCCGCATAATAAAGAAGCGATGCCTGCGGAAGCGGCGTTGCAGCCGCCTGCGGAGGGCGAATGGCCCGCCTGGAGCTACGGCGAAAAGGGCATGCGCGGCGAATACGCGGCGGACGAGGTGCTGGAGGAAATATACATAAGCCTTACGGAAAGCGATAATTGGAAAAGCGCGGCGCAGGATCTTTTCAATCTGTTTGCATCGTCCGGAACGGGGGTGCTTTTAAGGAGCAGAACGCTTGAATGCCGCACGGACGGGCAGCGGGCATGGCTTGAGGAAGCGGCGCAGAATGAGTGCGCCGTGCAGCTTAGCTGCCAGGAGAAGGCACGGCAGACGCTGAGCGAGCAGGTGATAGCATTCATGCGCGGAACGAAGCCAAGCTGCGTGCTTATATACGGGCCGGAGGCCATGGGCAAGGCGACGCTTGCCCGCGCCATGGCGGATGAGTTCCCGGAGCTGAGGCTTATACAGGCATGCCCCGTGAACGGTGCGGAGATACGCAGCCTGTTTGCATACCTTGGCGCGCAGCCGCTCAGGTTCATGCTGCTTATGGAAAACGCGGATACATATTCGCCCGCGTGGCGCGCGCTGCTGAATGAATGCACGGGCGCAGCCGTGCCGCAAAACGTTATGTGCGTTGCAACAAGCTCAAGCGCGGCGGGCTTTGCTGGCTTCCCGGTGCGGATAGGGCTTGAAAATATGGAGCTTGACGCCTTCGCCAAAACTGCGGAGGAGCTCAGCGCCGCACGCGCGCCGTATATAGACACGGACGCGGCATGGATACGCAACGCCGCGGTAGATTATCAGCTTGACCCGCACGATGAATTCAACGTCTCTTCCGCTTCGCTCATCGCGGCGCGCTTCATTGCGGCGCATGAATAGGCGGAAAAGAGTAAACAAACTTTGAACAATGGCGTTGCGCTATTTATAGCTGCCGCTTTAATTGGTATTATATTCTAAGAACGGAGAAAAACGGATGAAAACACTCGCTTTGGCAATACTTGCACTGGAGGCGAATCCCTCCATATACGCAAGCGACGGTACGCTGAACTACATGCCCATTTTCAAGGTCATAATCGCCGTATACCTATTGTATGTGGCGGTGCTGGGCAGGGGCAAGATACTTGAAAACAAGCATCTGAAGATAGAGGAAAAGAAGTTCCGCACCATAATGCGCGCTGTGGCGCTTGCGGGCGCGGTATTCACGCTGGGCAACAGCGCGATAGAATTTTTCCTTTACGACAATGCAACCTTTAAGGTGGTCGGAAGCGTTTTATGGGTGCTGGGCCTTGCGGCGCTTGTAGCCATGCTGGTGCTGAGCATTGTTTTTACCGACAGGAAGGCGGCTGCCGAGGAGCAGCGCAGACAGGATGAAGAAATGATCCGCAAGGAGAGGAACAAGATGCGCGCCGCGTTCGAGTTCGATGATGAGGACGACGATAAGCCCGAATCCGATAACAAGACGGACGGCGAGTAACAAAACGATGACATGCGCGGACGGGGGAAAGGCTTTCCTTTGAGCGCATAGCATACAAGAACAAAAAAACACAAGGAAAGGATTCATTGAGAGATGAAAAAGAGTTTTCGTATCCTCGCGCTGGTGATGGCGCTGATGACTGCGCTTGGCGCGGCGTCCTTCGCCTCAGCCGATATGCCAACGAACTATGTCGGCGTTACTACGGTAGAAGATACAGATTTCTTCTATCAGGGTCCCGGCACCAATTATGATTTCGTGCAGGGCAAGAACCAGGTTACAGCGGGAACCAAAGTCGCTATTTACAGCATAACCGCCGACGGAAAATGGTGCTATATCGGATTCAGCCTTTACATGGGCTTTATCCAGACCAGCAGCCTTAACGACCTTGTTACCCTGAGGAACGGCACCACCGCTTCCATAAAGGCTACCCTTGCCAAGAGCGGCATAGCCTCCTCCGGCAACAGCGGCAACGTGACGGTCGGCCCCACCGGTTCAACTACCACGACCACCACCACTACCGGCGTTATCTACAACTGCACCAACTGGGTGAGCCTGCGCGCGGAAGCCAGCAGCTCCTCCAAGCGCATTGCCAAGCTGACCCCGAACACCACCGTTACCGTAACCGGCGAGCAGAACGGCTATTATAAGGTGACTGCGGGCAACTATATCGGCTTCGTACTCAAAACTTATGTCCGTATAACTGCTACAGGCACCACTACCGGCGGCACCACTACCGGCGGCACTACCACGGGCGGCGCTTCCAACCGCGTATATGTTCCCGGCGTGGGCTGGGTGGACGCCAACACCACCGGCAGCGGCACCAACACCGGCTGGAACACCAGCGGCAGTTGGAATGCCGGCTGGAGCAACAACAATAACAACAATAACAATAACAACACCGGCTGGGGCAGCAACTCCAACAACAATAACAATTCCGGCAACGTGACTTCCAATAAGTCCATCGGCACCGCCGTTACCACCGGAACAATCAACTTCCGCCAGGGCCCCGGCACCAATTACGGCAAGGTGACGGGCTGCGCGCAGGTCCCCAAGGGAGCTACCGTTACCATGCTTGAGTACACAAGCAGCGACAACGGCTGGTACAAGGTAATCTATGGCAGCTACACCGGCTACCTCAGCGCCAAGTACCTCAAGGTCACTTTGACCAACAACAATGCCGGCAGCAACAATAACTCCGGCAATAACCCCGGCAGTAGCTGGAATACCGGCTGGAACACCGGCAATAACAACACCGGCAATAACAATTCCGGCTCCTCCGCCACTGCCACCACCGGCACCACCACCGGCAACGTGAACTTCCGCCAGGGCCCGGGCACCGGATATAGCAAGGTTTCCGGCTGCGCCAAGGTTCCCAAGGGCTCAACCGTTACCATACTGGAGCAGACCAACGGCTGGTACAAGGTAACTTATAAGAGCTACACCGGCTACCTCAGCGCGGATTACGTCAGGGTTGTTGGCGGCGGCGCAAGCGCCCCCGGCTCCGCGGGCAGCACCGGCGGCGTAAACACCCCCGGCAGCACCGGAAACAACGTGGGCAGCGTATCCTCCAACGGCACCAAGTATGCCAAGTATACCGGCACCTCCGCCGATATTTGGGGCAGCATGAGCGTTGCCGGCACGAACATAAGCGACAATATCTACTGCAACGCCGTAAACAACAAGGGCCAGTTCGTGTACAACGCTTACAGCTCCTCCAAGAATAACCTCTATGCGCTCAGCTATCTGACCGACCCCATCGCCGTCATATACGGCCACAATATGAGGAAGGTTGCCAAGAAGCAGACCACCAATCTGGGCCTGCATGAGCTGCACCATGTTCAGAACGCATGGCTTGGCAAGGCCAAGTGCGAATACTGCGGACGCAGCTGCTCCGGCGCCAAGACCTCCACGTTCAACATCAACTACAACGGCAGCAGCAGCTGGACCCTGGTAGGCTTCTTCGAGCTTTCCAACTCCACCATGAGCAGCGCCGCACAGCGCAAGAAGATACAGACCTACGCTTCCTTCAACTCCACCCTTACCGGAAGCGCAAAGCAGCAGTGGGTAGATACCATGATGAGCTACTGCAACAGCAAGTATCTGGGCGCAACTCTGGGAAGCATCTCCGGCAGCGACAAGGTGATGGTAATAATCACCTGCGCCGATAAGTCCGGCTCCAAGAACCAGAGCATGTATATGATTCTCAAGGGCAACTAAGCTAAAATCAAAAAACGCTCCTCCGCGCGGGGGAGCGTTTTTTTATCGGCCCTATTGTTCCACGGCGAACATGTTCAGCTGGCGTATCAGCTTCATGTCCCGGCGGGAAAGTATCAGCTTTTCCATAAGCGCATCGTCTATCGTCAGCGGCACGGGGGAGAGTATGCATTTTAGGCTTATCGGCAGCATTGGGTAGCGTGAAATGCCAGTCAGCATGCCCTGCACCTGCTCCACGCGATCTATCGGGTTCACTGCGCAAAGCGAAGCATGCTCCATGCGGTTGGTTTGGTTGTCCAGCGAAAAGTTTGTTACCGCATCGAAATACTCTGCCGTGCCGTAATAGAGCGAGCGGCAGGAGGAAAGCGCATCGTCATCAAAGCTTGGCACGTCCAAATAGAACACCGCTGTGCATGGCTCCGTGGCCCTGTCCAACTGAAGCACGTTCTTTACGCAGCGGCCTATGCGCCCATCGTAAAAGTAAACGTATATGCGGCTCTGCTGGAAGAACGCGCAGGATTCGCCGTGCGCCTCGCCGTGAGTGAACGTGCGCTGGTCGAGCAGCTGCTCTATTCGTACGTCAAGCGCGGCTGCAATGTCGTAAAGCGTTTCAACGTCCATTGCAATGTCCCCCGTTTCATATTTTGAAAGGGTGGCCTTGCTTTTGTGTATCATGGCGCTCAGCTGAATAAGCGTCAGCTTCTTTGCCCGGCGGTAAAGCCGTATCCTTGCGCCCACGCGCGCGTTTATCCCGTTCATGTAAGTATCCCCTCCGTGTAATGCATACAAAAGTTTCGTATAAATCAACTTTATGCGCTTTTGACGGCAGATTTATGCCATAACGTGGCATATTATACCGCTGATATATAAATAATTCTACTGTGAGTAAACAAATTCCTGCATGAGTTTCGCCAAACGAAAAGTATATTATTTGCGCCGAGGGCCGGTTGAAATGTATCCTAACCAATAAGGCAGATTCCCTAATTTAGCGATATTCAGCGGAGGGTGCTATTTTATGCAGAAAAACGCAAAGAGCTCATTGAAGGATGTTATTGTTGTCGGCTTCGCCATGTTCGCCATATTCTTCGGCGCGGGCAACCTTATTTTCCCGCCGTACCTTGGCATGGTATCCGGTCAGGAATGGTTCAAGGGCTTCCTGTGCTTTATGATAGCCGATGCCGGCCTTGCCGTTATGACCGTGCTTGCCATGATACGCTACGACGGCACGGTATGGAGCATGCTCAGGCGGCTTTCCAAGCCCGCTGCGGCTGTGATGGCCACGGTTGCCATGCTGTGCGTAGGGCCGCTGCTCTGCATACCGCGCACCTGCGCCACCACGTTTGAAATGGGCGTGCTGCCGCTGTTCCCCGAATGCAGCCCGTGGCTTTTCGGCGCGCTGTTCTTCGGCGCGGTGTTCATACTCACCGTAAGGCCCAGTGCCGTTATTGACATAATAGGCAAATTCCTCACCCCCGCGCTGCTTTTGACCCTTGCGGTGCTGTTCGTGAAGGGCGTAATCCACCCGATAGGCACAATAAGCACCGCCGCGCCCGCCGTGAACGTTGCGCAGGAGGGGCTGCTTGCGGGCTACCAAACCATGGATGTGTTCGGCGCGCTTGCCATAACGCTTGTGGTGGTGAACACGGTCAAGGAAAAAGGGTATAGCGAAGAAAAGCTCCGCTTCGGCGTAATATCAAAATCCAGCATTGTTGCTGCGCTCGGGCTGTTTTTCGTGTATTGCGCGCTCAGCTTCCTCGGTGCAACGTCGTCCGAGCTTGAGCTTGGCGCGGTGAATCAGGCCGGCCTTGTGGTGACAATAACCGAACTGCTGCTGCAGCGCTTCGGCGTGGTGCTGCTGGCGGTGATAGTGCTTTTCGCCTGCCTTACCACGGCAATAGGGCTTACCTCCTCCTCCGCGGAGTTCTTCTCCCGCCTTACAAAGAACAAAATTAGCTATCCAGTAATGGTCGGCATAGTCTGCGCGGTTGGCTTGGTAATAAGCACCGTGGGCATTTCCACCATGATAGATTTTGCGTCCCCCATACTGAACATAATCTATCCAATAATACTTACGCAGATAATTCTTTCCTTCTTCAACGAGAAGATAGCCAACGACAACGTGTACCGCGGCGCAGCGATAGGCGCGTTTGTAATGTGTACGCTGGATGTGATAGCTGGCTTCGGCGTGGAACTGCCGTTCCTGCAATATCTGCCGCTTGACTCGGTAAAGCTCTCATGGATACTGCCCGCTATGCTCGGCGGCGTGATAGGCGCGCTTATACCCATGCGCCGCGCCAAGTGCAGCCTTGCCGCGCAGGAAGCGTGAATGGTATAATAACATATGCATTCTTGTCCCCCGCATGAGATGTGCGGGGGATTTGTTTAAGGAGAGACTTATGCAAAGACAAAAGGGCGCGTGCCTTATATGCGGCGAGCCGCTTGTGTATCTGAAACAGGCGGAAATGATGAAGTGCAGCTTCTGCGGCAAGGAAGAACCAAGCTACGCCAAATGCGGCGCGGGGCATTACGTTTGCGATGCATGCCACGCCAGGCAGGGCATAGAATCAATAATGCGCTACTGTGCCGCTGCCGCCGGGCGCGACCCGATAGCCATGCTGACGGATATGATGAACGACCCTTATATACATATGCACGGGCCGGAGCATCACACAATGGTTGGCGCGGCGCTCATGACGGCATACAGGAACGCGGGCGGGGACATAGACTTGACCGCATGCCTTGCGGAAATGAAGAAGCGCGGCGCACGCTGCCCGGGCGGCTCATGCGGATTCTGGGGCTGCTGCGGCGCGGCTGTAAGCGCAGGCATGTGCATGAGCATTATAACGGGCACAACACCGCTGAGCGGCAAAACGTGGGGCCTGGCAAACATCACCACCGCACGCGCGTTGGAAGCGATAGGCCGCATAGGCGGGCCGCGCTGCTGCAAGCGGGACAGCTTCACCGCGGTTATAGAGGCGGCAAAGCTGATTGAAGCCGAGCTTGGCACCGCGCTTGATATGCCGCCGCGCGTAACGTGCGCCTTCTCTGCCGAAAACAAGCAGTGCCTTGGCAAAAACTGCCCGTATTTTCAGGGCAAAACCGAATAAATGAGTTTGTGATTTCACCTTTCCGTTGCCGCCGTTCTGAACGACTGCGGCGTCATCAGCTTATGCTTTACAAAGTTGCGGGTAAGGGTTTTTGCGTTGTGGTAGCCCACCTCAAGGGCAATGTCCATAACGCTTGCGTCGGTTGATATAAGCAGCTCGCAGGCACGGTTCACGCGCACGAAGTTGAGATATTCTTCAAAGTTCTTTTCAAGCTGATACATAAGCACGCGGTTAAGCTCCTGCACGCTCATGCCGAAGCGGGAGGCCGTGTTCTGCGCGGTAAGCTCCTGGTCATAATAGCGGTATATGTAGCGCACTATTTCGTATGCCCTGCGGCTGTCGTCCACCTTGCATATTTCGCCCACACGGGCGTATGTTTTGCGGTATTCGTTTATCTTCATGCCAACGCGGGCGGAGAATACCTTGGATATGTGCGATGAATCCACATAGCCAAGAACCTCCGCAAGCTCCTCCACCGTAAAATCGGTATACAGCAGATAGTTTGCCGTTTTGCCAATGCGCATTTCGTTCCTCAGGTCAACGAAGCTCAGCCCCGTTATGCCAGTTATGTAGGCGCTTATGCTGCTTTCGCTCATGTAAAACACGCGGGACAGCATGGAAAGCGTAAGCTTTTTGTTGCAGTGGGCATACATGTAGCGCAGTATTTCGCTCCTGTCCGGCACGTCGTCCTGCTCCATGTAATCAACCGCCCCGCTGTATGCGCAGCTGCGCTCGAACATGACAATGAGTTCCACAAGCTTATTCATAACATATATGCTGCCAAGCGGCTTTGCCGGGCTTTCCAGCGTGGATTCCATGCCGAGCTCATCCCTCAGCGCAAGGAAAAGCCTGTCTATCTGCGCGCCCATGCGCTTGTCCGGCGTTATTACGGGGGAAGCGTCAACATCGCGCATCCACATTGCCGGCAGGCCGCCCGCATCGTAAAACGCCTTCATAATGCGGTTTAGCGTATCCAAATGATATACCAGAAGATAATATTGCAGCGGCTCCTCAACGGCGGTCACCGTTGTTATCTGCCACGGCAGCACCGCCACAAGCGACCCCGGCTCCAGCTTATACGGGCGGGACTGTATGCTCATTTCCCCCCGCCCTTTGCGTATCAGCAAAAAGCGCGCCTCCTGATGGATAAGCGGGCGGGTGGGGGCCTCTATAACCTCCTGATCGAAGCTGGCAAGCTTGCTTTGGTCAAGCCGTGACCGCGCCATGGATTGCATCTGTATAATATCCGGCATATGTCCTCCTTTGCGCCGTGCGCATGAATGGCTTAGCATAATAATAGCCCGCCTCGCTTGCTTTTTCAATATAAAAAGGACAAACAGGCCGATTTTTATTGTATATATTCTGCACGTCTTAATGTCCGTTTGGGTGCAGAATGCCGCGCTTTGCTGTCCGCGGACGGCGGAAAAGCGTGCTTGTGCAATGAACGGCGGCCATACGCGCGCAGAAAAGGCGGCCGTTTATTACCGCAAAAGGGCTAACGTGCGTCCTGCGGGGAAGGCGGACGCATTGTATAATAAATCAAGTACCAATGGAATCATTGAACTTAAACGCAAACGTATTTAAAAGAACAATTGAATGACGGAGGATGGAGAACTATGGACAATATCAGGGTTGCCGTATGGGGCTTCGGCGCGATGGGCGGCGGAATAGCAAAGGTTTTGCTTGAGAAAAAGGGCGTTGAAATAACCGGAGTGTGCGATATCCACCCCGCGCGCGTGGGCAAGAGCATATTTGAACTGCTTGGCGTTGAGCGCGGAGAGCGCAGGGACGTTACGGTCTGCGACGATATAAACAAGGTTGCTGCACGCGGCGCGGCGGACATATGCGTTATAGCCACGGATTCCTTCACCAAAAAGGTGTTCCCGAAGATAAAGCTGGTTGTTGAAAACGGCATAAACGTTATATGCACGGCGGAGGAGATGAGCTATCCAAAGGCCAATCAGCCCGAGCTTGCGGAGGAAATGGACAGGCTTGCAAGGGCCAACGGCGTATCCATACTCGGTACGGGCATAAACCCCGGCCTTATGATGGACCTGCTTGCGGTGTGCCTTTCCGGCTGCATGACGGACGTGCAGAGCGTGCAGTGCCGCCGCGTGAACAGCCTTTCCCCCTTCGGCCCGGCGGTAATGGAGGAGCAGGGCGTGGGCCTGAGCATAAAGGCGTTTGAGCAGGGCGTTGAGGACGGCAGCCTTGCCGGACACGTCGGCTTTGCGGAATCCGTCGGCATGATAGCCGAAGCGCTTGGCTGGAAGGTGGATAAGTTTGAGCAGCAGATGAAGCCCATAGTTACCACCGTTGACCGCAAATCCCCCTACGGCTTTGCCAAGGCGGGCGACGTTGCGGGCGTTAACATGACCGGTCAGGGCTACGTTAACGGCGAGCTGAAGATAGACATGATACATCCCCAGCAGATAGAGCCTGAAATGGAAGGCACGCATACGGGCGACTATATTGTGCTAAAGGGCACGCCCAACGTGAGCATGGCCATAAACCCCGAGGTTGACGGCGGCATTGGCACAATAGCAATGATGGTGAACATGATTCCCCACGTTATAAACGCAAGGCCGGGCCTTAAAACCATGCTCGATTTGCCCGTTCCGCGCGCCATAATGGGCGACATGCGCGACATGATAGAAAAATAAGCATTTTTACGCATCGGGAGGCGAGAAAAAATGGCAAAAAAGGGCGACTGGGTATTGACCCATAATATTATTCTTACGCCGCAGCAGCGCGCGCCGCAGGTTCCGGAAGATACGCACGGCGTGCCGCTTGAAATGTGGGTAAAGGGTCACCTGACGGCGGATGCCGAAATAGGCGACGAGGTGGAGATAATAACCCGCACGGGTAGGCATGTGCGCGGCAAGCTGCTGGAGGTAAACCCGCGCTATACTCATGACTACGGCGAATTTGTGCCTGAGCTGATTGAAATAGGCGACACCGTGCGCGGCATACTTTTCGGAGGTGACGACAAATGAAGGACATGAGCTATAATGCGGTAATGGGCCGCAGGGCGGAAATAATAAAGTCCGCCGTGGGCATGGATTATTCCCGCTTTGAATCGGGTTCCATCGCCTTTGATTACGAGGGCATGATGAAGGCCACGGGGCTTGACATAAACGAGGTGCGCCGCATACAGGAAAGCTTCTCCATCGGCCATACCCCGCTGATAGAGCTTAAAAACATAACCGCGCTCGCGCGCAAAATGGCGCCCAAGGGCAAGGGCGCGCGCATATTCATAAAGGACGAAGCCTGCAACCCCAGCGGCAGCTTTAAGGCGCGCCGCGCGGCAACCAGCATATATACCGCCCGCGAAATGGGCTACAAAGGCGCAATAGCCGCCACCAGCGGCAACTACGGCGCGGCCGTGGCCAGCATATGCGCAATGGCGGGGCTTAAGTGCATAATAGTGCAGGAATGCTACGATTCAAAGTATATAGGCCAGCCGGAAATAATTGAAAAGGCCAGAAAGTGCGAAGCCTTCGGCGCGGAGGTGGTGCAGCTTTCCGTAGGGCCGGAGCTTTTCTATGAAACGCTGAGGATGCTTGAGGATACGGGCTACTTCAACGCCTCCCTCTATACGCCTTACGGCATAATAGGAGTTGAAACGCTGGGCTACGAAATTGCGGAGCAGTTCCGCGCGCGCTTCGGTAAGGATCCGGACGCGGTGGTATGCACCAACGCGGGCGGCGGCAATTTGACCGGCACCGCGCGCGGCTTGCGCAAGGCCGGCTGCAGCGCTAAGGTAATAGCCGCAAGCGTTAACCTGAGCGGGCTTCACATGGCAAGCGATACACAGTTCAATAAAAAATCCTTCACCACCGGCCATACGGGCTTCGGCGTACCGTTCTCCACATGGCCGGACAGGAGCGACGTGCCCCGCAGCGCGGCAAGGCCGCTTAGGTACATGGACCGCTACGTTACCGTTGCGCAGGGCGAAGTGTTCTACATGACGGAAATGCTCGCCTCCCTTGAGGGGCTTGAGCGCGGCCCCGCGGGCGATACCTCCCTTGCGGCGGCGTTCAGCGTTGCGCAGGAGATGGACGAGGATCAGTGTATAGTGGTTCAGGAGACCGAATACACCGGCGCAGGCAAGCACGTCAATCCGCAGCTTGCGTTTGCCCGCAAAAACGGCATAGATATTCACTTTGGCGATCCTGCCGGGGAAGTGCCGGGCAAGAGCATAATTCTGCCGGCGCATCCTTCGCTGATAAAGGCGCGGGACTTCAACATTGAGCATATGCGCCATTCGCTTATAAAGAACGCAGTGGCAAGCGTTGACCACGCCCCCACCGAAGAGGATATACGCTTCCTTGCGGAAGAAGTGCAGCGCGACGAAGCATATGTAAAGGCTGTGCTGGCGGGGCTGAAGAAATAAGCAATCATTGGTACATCGCGCCGCAAAGGGCTAAGGAGAGATGCGCGTTTTGCGGCGCGGCAAGCATTATATTATCGGGAGGAAAGTAACTGATGAAAAGAGATGACGATTATCAAGTGCGCCGCCAAAGCGTGGCAAATTTGAGCGACAAGGAACTGGAGCAGCGCTTTTGGCAGCTTGCAGAGCAGATAGTTGACCCGCTGCTCAAACTTGGCTACGAAAACACATCCCCCGCAATAGAGCGCAGCGTGCTGCTGAGAATGGGCTTTTCCTCAATAGAGGCCAAGGCCATTGCGGACGGCTGCGTTGAGCATAATCTGCTGGGCCACGGCGCGGGCAACGTGGTATACAGGCTGGCTAAGGCCAAGGAAATGGACTATATCGACGCGGGCAAGGCTCTTTGCGAAGGCAAGCTTTGGGATGAAGCCGCGGCGCAGTTTTAATGGGAGGTAAGGCATGAGTGATTATAGATTGGATCCCAACGACAATATAAACGTGTCCGAAATACTGGACGATCTTGAGCATTATCATCCGCGCCGCCATGGGTGGACGTGGCGCACGCCCGCGCCCGGGCTGAAGCTGGGCCAGTTCACCTACGAGGACTGCTCCGAACCCCTTAAATCAAGCGTACCCCTGCCGCCGGCGCATTACTTTGGCGATATAGACCCGCAGCCGCTGCCCACGATAACAACGGAAATAGCATCAGGCCGCTTTGAGGACGATATACGCCGCATGAGGCTTGCCGCGCACCACGGCGCGGACCACATAATGGTTATCCGCACCGCGGGGCAGAGCCACTTTGACGGGCTTATAGAAGGCTCCCCGCAGGGCATGGGCGGCATACCCGTTACCCGAAAGCAGGTGCGCGCGCAGCGCAAGGCGCTGGACATGATAGAGGACGAAGTGGGCCGCCCCATAAATTACCACAGCTACGTTTCCGGCGTTGCGGGGCCGGATATAGCCGTTATGTTCGCGGAAGAAGGCGTGAACGGCGTTCATCAGGACCCGCAGTACAACGTTATTTACCGCAACATAAACATGATAAGGAGCTTTGTTGACGCATGCGAGAGCAAAAAGCTGATAGCATGGGCCGGACAGGCGCAGATAGACGGCGCGCATAATGCCAACGCCACCGCGCGCGATGCATGGAAGGTTATGCCGGAGCTTATGGTTCAGCACGGCATAAACGCCATATTCTCCGCCAAGGTGGGCGTGGATAAGAAGAACATTTGCCTTTCCACCGTTCCCCCCACGGCTACCCCCGCACCCTGCATACATATAGACCTGCCCTATGCCGTGGCGCTGCGCGATCTTTTCCATGAATACCGTATGCGCGCGCAGATGAACACCAAGTATATCGAATCCTCCACGCGCGAGGCTACCGTTACCCATGTGCTGAACATGATGATATCAAAGCTTACCAGCGCCGATATACAGTCCACCATAACGCCTGACGAAGGCCGCAACGTGCCATGGCATATATACAATATTGAAGCGTGCGACACCGCGAAGCAGGCGCTTGTGGGCATGGATGGGCTGATGGAAATGGTTGAGCTGAAAAAGGATGGCTACCTTAGGGAAAAGGCGCGCGAGCTGAAGGAACGCGCTGTGCTGTTCCTTGAGGAAATGGTTGAAATGGGCGGCTACTTCAACGCCGTTGAAGCTGGCATGTTCGTGGACAGCGGCATGTTCCCGGAGCGCAACAACGACGGCATTGCCAGGAAGATAGACGGCGGCATAGGCGTGGGCACGATAGTTAAGCGCGAAAGCGACTATATGGCCCCCGTTACCGCGCATTACGGCTATAACAACATTGCCCAGTACGGCGCAGCCAACCCAAGCGACCTTATAGGCGGCTGCACGCTTGAAAATCCGGACAAGATTGTTTTCATAGACGAATTGGACGAAGAGGACAACTGCAACGTGCGCATGGCGGAGGTTAAGGAATTTGCACAGCCCGGCGCAAAGCTTATCCGCCCCGAAATGGAATGGCTTGCCGACGGCACGGTTATGCTGACCATGTTCTTCCCGGCAAACAAGCTGATAGCCGAGGCGGCGGCGATAGAATGCTGCAAGCGCATGAACCTGACGGACATAGAGGTGATATCTAAGGAGATAATGCACCCCGCCGAGGGTACGCGCATAGAGGCCAAGGGCAAGGTGCCTTTCAGCATAGAAATAGACAAGCTGGTGCTGCCCAAGGAGCCGGACGTGATGAGCGACGACGCCATCCGCGCCGATATAGAGCGCAAGCCCATGAAGGTCGTCTGCGGCACGGTGGGCGAGGATGAGCACAGCGTGGGCCTTAGGGAGATAATAGACATTAAGCACGGCGGCATAGAGAAATACGGCATAGAGGTGCATTACCTTGGCACCAGCGTGCCGCCCGAAAAGCTGGTCAATGCGGCGGTTGAGCTGAATGCGGACGCAATGCTTGCTTCCACCATAATCAGCCACGACGACATACACTATAAGAACATATCCAAAATAAACCGCATCGCTACCGAAATGGGCATACGCGATAAGGTCATATTCGTGGCCGGCGGCACTCAGGTGGCCTCCGCACAGGCGCGCGCCAACGGCGCGGACGAAGGCTTCGGCCGCGGCAGCCACGGCAACCACGTTGCCACCTTCCTTGTAAAGAAGCGCCGGGAGCTGGAAAAAGAAGGGAAGATGTAAGGGACAAAAAGCAGCGAGGGGTTTTAACCCCTCCGGCTTTTGGGCAGTGCATCACCAAAAGGCTCCCTCACTGAGGGAGTTCGTCCACCGACTGAGGGAGTTAGCCAAACAAAGAGCTGCACGCTTCTTTTTACTCCCTCCGTCTGCTCGTTGCACTCGCATCCACCTCCCTCTAAGATGGAGGCATCGGGCTTGAGCTTGTAAGGCGCACCAAAAGGCTCCCCGGACGGGGAGCTGGCACGGCGTTAGCCGTGACTGAGGGGTTGAGACAAGCAAAGAGCTGCGAGCTAATTTATAACCCCTCCGGCTTTCGCTCACGCGAAACCCACCTCCCCTTTCAGGGCAGGCTTTTGGGCGGTGATTGCACAATGCCAAAAGGCTCCCTCACTGAGGGAGTTCGTCCACCAGCCAACGGACTTTTCCCCCCCACAATTTTATTCATAGCAGGTACACATGAAAGCAGACGTTCTTGTTGCAGAAATAGGCTCCACCACAACGCTTATCAATGCGTTTTGCGGCATAAGGAGCGGCGAACCGAAGTTCATCGGCCAGGGGCAGGCGCCCACCAGCGTTTTGGAGGGCGACGTACGCATAGGCTTAAACGGCGCGATAGAGGACCTTAAAGCCAACCTTGGCGCGGACAAAGTAGAATACGGCGAAATGCTTGCCACATCAAGCGCGGCGGGCGGGCTGAGAATGTGCGTACACGGCCTTGTGTACGACATGACGGTTAAAGCCGCCGAAGCCGCGGCGCTTGGCGCGGGCGCGATAGTTACCATGGCCACGGCGGGCAAGCTGAGTGAATATGATATAGAGGATCTTAAAGAAGCAAAGCCGAACCTTATACTGCTTGCGGGCGGAACGGATTACGGCGAAAAGGAAACCGCGCTTTTCAACGCCCGAATGATAGCAGCAAGCGGTGTTAAGGCGCCGGTAATATACGCCGGCAACGTGCAGAATAAGCGCGCGGTGGAGGATATTTTCCAAAAAGCGGGCATAAGCTGCACCGTTACGGAAAACGTGTATCCTAAGCTTGACAAGCTTAACATTGAACCCGCGCGAAAGATAATCCATCAGGTGTTTGAGGAGCATATCATAAAGGCCCCGGGCATGGAACATATACGCGACATGGTGACGGGCCACATAATGCCAACCCCGGGCGCGGTGATGGAGGCCGTGCAGCTTGCCTATAACGAAATCGGGGACGTTGTGGCCGTGGACATAGGCGGCGCGACTACGGACGTGCACTCCGTTACCGGCGGCAGCGAGGAAATAGGCATATTGCTCACCACGCCGGAGCCCTTTGCAAAGCGCACGGTGGAAGGCGACCTTGGCCTTTATGTAAACGCGAAAAACCTTGTTGAGCGCATAGGCGCGGATGCGCTGAGCGCGGAGCTTGGCATAGATATGGATGCGGTGATGGCGAACTATCTGCCCATACCGAAAAGCGCGGAGCAGTTTAGGCTGACGGAGCGGCTCTGTAAGGAAGCGGGGCTTGTGGCGCTTGAGCGCCACGCGGGCGCCCTCAGATACGTTTATACGCCGAGCGGACGCCGTACCGTGGCGGAGGGCAAGGACCTGACCGCCGTGCGGACAATAATAGGCACGGGCGGTGCGCTGACAAGGCTGCCGCACAGGGAGCAGCTCCTGCGCGCGCTGGCGGACTGCAACGCAACGGGCATGATGCTTTACCCCAAGCCCGGCAAGCTAAGGACGCTGTTTGACGACGATTATATTATGGCGTCGCTCGGCGTGCTCAGCCGGCATTATCCTGACGCGGCGCTGGCGCTGCTGAAGCATTCGCTGGGCATATAAGGAGAGGCCGCCATGTACCCACGCATAGTTGTTGACACGAAAAAGCTGAAGCATAATATGGACGCGCTGATAGCCATGGGCCATGAGCAGGGGATAAGCATTGGCCTTGTGAGCAAATGCGTATGCGCACACGCGCCCATAATAGAGCTGATGAACCAAACGGAGGCGGACTTCATTGCCGATTCCCGCCTGCTGAATTTGAAGAACATAAAAACCAAAAAGCCGAAGTATCTGCTGCGCATTGCGCAGGCGTGCGAGGCCGCGGACGTTGTTGCATACAGCGACATAAGCCAGCAGAGCGAGCTTTCCACAGTTAAGCTGATTGCGGAGGAAGCCGCGCGGCAGAATAAGCGGCACAGAATAGTTCTCATGGTGGACATGGGGGACCTTCGCGAAGGGGTGTTCTATAAAAATCGGGAAGAACTTTTGCGCATTGCCAACGCCGTGAAGGAAGCGGAAATGCTGGAGCTGTTCGGCATAGGCGTGAACCTTACCTGCTTCGGCGGCATAATACCGGACGAGAACAACCTGGGCGGGCTTGTTGAAACGGCGAAGTGGCTGCGGAGCGAAACGGGGCTTGGCATACCGTTTGTGTCCGGCGGCAATTCAAGCAGCCTTATAATGCTTAAGGAAGGCCGCATGCCCAAGGGCATAACCAACCTTAGAATTGGTGAAGGGTATCTGCTTGGCAACGAAACGGTCACCGGCAGCGTTATGGAGGGGCTTTACGGCGATGCGTTCACGCTGGAGGCAAGCATTGCGGAGTTGAAGCGCAAGCCCTCCAAACCCATAGGCAAAAGCGGCATGAATGCCTTCGGCGAAAGCGTTGAGTTCGAGGATAAGGGGGAGATGCTGCGCGCCATATTGGCAATAGGCCGGCAGGATACCGACCCGAACGGCCTGACCCCGCTGGACGAAGGGGCGGAGATACTGGGCGCAAGCTCGGATCACCTTATTGTGAACCTTACGGAAGCAAAGGGCAGCTTTGCCGTGGGCGATGTACTGCGCTTCGGCGTGAACTACGGCGCACTGCTGAATGTATATTCGAGTGTATACGTAGACAAAATATACATTTATTGATATAATCAGAGCAAATAACCAACAAAGGAGAGAGAGTATGCCTGTAAATCTTAAAGGACGTTCGTTTTTGACACTGAAGGACTTTTCAAGCGAGGAGATAAGGTATCTTCTTGACTTGGCCCATGACCTGAAGGCAAAGAAGCGCGCGGGAATAAAGGGTAACCTGCTTGAAGGGCGCAACATAGTGCTGCTGTTTGAAAAAACCTCCACCCGCACGCGCTGCGCGTTTGAGGTCGCCGCATATGACGAAGGCGCAAACTGCACATTCCTTTCAAACAGCCAAATGGGCAAAAAGGAATCGCTTGAGGACACGGCGAAGGTGCTGGGCCGCTTCTATGACGGAATAGAGTTCCGCGGCTTTAAGCAGAGCGATGTTGAGTTGCTGGCAAAATACAGCGGCGTGCCCGTATGGAACGGCCTTACGGATCTTTATCACCCCACGCAGATATTGGCCGACCTTTTGACCATAGAGGAGCATGTGCATAAGCCGCTGAACAAGGTGAAGTTCGTTTACGCGGGCGATGCGCGCAACAACATGGGCAATTCCCTTATGATAGGCGCGGCAAAGATGGGCATGGACTTCGTTGGCCTTGCGCCCAAGGAGCTTTTCCCGAGCAAGGAGCTTGTGGACGAGATGAAGGAGGTCGCAAAGACCACCGGCGCTACCATAACGCTTACCGAAAACATAGACGACGTGAAGGGCGCGGACGTTATATATACCGACGTTTGGGTATCCATGGGCGAAGAGGACCAGTTTGCCGAGCGCATAAAGCTGCTTGAGCCCTACCGCGTGAATGCGGAAATGATGGCCAAAACCGGCAATCCGGACTGCATATTCCTGCATTGCCTGCCCAGCTTCCATGACCTTGAGACCGTTGTGGGCCGCGACATACACGAAAAGTTCGGCCTTACGGAAATGGAAGTGAGCGACGAGGTGTTCCGCTCCCCCGCATCCAAGGTGTTTGACGAGGCGGAGAACCGCATGCACACCATAAAGGCCGTAATGGTAGCCACAATAGGCAGACAGTAAACAAAACAGAATAGATCTTGCTGAAAAACGGGCCATAGCATCGGCCCGTTTTTTGTGCTGAGGAAAATTAAAGTACCGTGCCTTTTTTAGGCACGAAAAGCTGCGCCATGTCGGCGCGCTCCAGCTCCAGCAGCTTTATTTTTTTGTCAATGCCGCCGGCGTATCCGGTAAGGCTGCCGTTTGCGCCCACTACGCGGTGGCAGGGGATGATGACGGAAATTTCGTTGTGCCCCACTGCGCCGCCAACGGCCTGCGCGGACATATTGGCAAGCCCCCGCTTTGCGGCAAGCTGCCGCGCAATATCGCCATAGGTAATGGTTTGGCCGTAGGGAATTTTCAAAAGAATTTCCCATACGCTTTGGCGGAACGCGGAGCCTGTGGGGTGCAGCGGCGGCAGAAAGTCCGGCTCTTTTCCGGCAAAATAAATATCCAGCCAACGCTTGGCCTCGGTAAGGGCGGGCGTGTTCTGCTCAATACGCTCCGCACTCAAATCGCGGGCAAAGTATTTCTGCCCATCGAACCAAAGACCCCTAAGGCCGGTTTCGTCCGCGGCAAGCAATATTCCGCCCAAGGGCGAATCGTAATGCTGAGTGAATATTATGGCGTATACCTCCTTAATTTGCCGGATTATCGGCCAATGAAATTATAGTGTAAAAAGGAAGCGGCATAAGCCGCTTCCTTAAAGGCTGTTTAAGCGTTTCTCTTAGTACATGCCGCCCATTCCGCCTGCACCGGGCGCGGGAGCCGCGGGCTCGGGAGCGGGAATGTCGCAAACCAGGCTTTCGGTGGTGAGCACCATGGCCGCTATGCTGGCCGCGTTCTGCAGCGCGCTGCGGGTCACCTTGGTGGGGTCTATGATGCCGCGGTCGGTCATCACGCCGTATTCGTCAAGCTTGGCGTCGTAGCCGTAGCCGGGCTTCTTGGAGCGCTTCACGTTTTCAACAACCACGCTGCCGTCTACGCCGGCATTGATGGCTATCTGACGCACGGGCTCTTCAAGGGCGCGGAGCACGATGTTCACGCCGGTCTTGTAGTCGCCTTCGGCCTTGGCGGCAAGCGCCTTGACCGCGGGGATGACATTGAGCAGGGCAACGCCGCCGCCCGGGACTATGCCTTCTTCAACAGCGGCGCGGGTAGCGTTGAGCGCGTCCTCAATGCGCAGCTTGAATTCCTTCATTTCGACCTCGGTAGCCGCACCGACTGCTATAACGGCAACGCCGCCGGCCAGCTTGGCAAGGCGCTCCTGCAGCTTTTCCTTGTCGTATTCGCTGGTGGTTTCCTCTATCTGGGCGCGGATGGAGCTGATGCGGGCCTTAATCTCGCTGGGGTCGCCTGCGCCTTCAACTATGGTGGTGTTTTCCTTGTCCACCTTTACCTGGCGGGCTGTACCGAGCTGATCAACCGTGGTCTCCTTCAGTTCCATGCCAAGCTCTTCGCTTATGACCTGGCCGCCGGTGAGCACGGCTATATCCTGCAGCATGGCCTTGCGTCTGTCGCCAAAGCCGGGGGCCTTGACCGCAACGCAGGTGAACGTGCCGCGCAGCTTGTTGACCACCAAGGTGGCAAGGGCTTCGCCCTCAACATCCTCGGCAATTATCAAAAGCTTCCTGCCCTGCTGTACAACCGCTTCAAGAACGGGCAGAATCTCCTGAATGTTGCTTATCTTCTTTTCGGTGATGAGGATATAAGGATTATCCAGCACCGCCTCCATCTTATCGGTATCGGTCACCATGTAGGCGGAAGCATAGCCGCGGTCGAACTGCATACCTTCGACAACGTTAAGCTCGGTCTTCATGGTCTTGGATTCTTCGATGGTGATAACGCCGTCGTTACCGACCTTTTCCATAGCGTCGCTTATCAGCACGCCGACCTTTTCGTCGCCCGCGGAAATGCTTGCGACCTGGGCTATGGCCTGCTTGTTTTCAACGGGCTTGGATATTTTCTTCAGCCCCTCAACGGCCTCGTTGACGGCGGCCTCTATGCCGAGCCTGATGCCCATGGGGTTTGCGCCCGCGGCAACGTTCTTCATGCCCTCGTGCACTATGGCCTGCGCAAGCAGGGTGGCGGTGGTGGTGCCATCGCCGGCAACGTCGTTGGTCTTGGTGGCAACCTCGCGCACGAGCTGAGCGCCCATGTTTTCAAACGGATCCTCAAGCTCTATTTCCTTGGCGATGGTCACGCCGTCGTTAGTGATGAGCGGTGCGCCGTATTTCTTATCCAGCACCACGTTGCGGCCCTTGGGGCCAAGGGTTATCTTTACCGTGTTTGCAAGCTGGTTAATGCCGCTCTCAAGTGCGCGGCGGGCTTCTTCACCGTATTTAAGCTGCTTTGCCATGATTTGTTTCCTCCTGATTATTCAACTATCGCAAGTATGTCGCTCTGGCGGACGATTATGAACTCCTCGCCGTCCAGCTTTACTTCTGTTCCGGCGTACTTGGAGAATATTACCTTGTCGCCTGCTTTAACATACATCTTAACCTCTTTGCCGTCTACCACGCCGCCGGGGCCTACTGCTATAACCTCGCTCACAACGGGCTTTTCCTTAGCGCTGCCGGTGAGTATAATGCCGCTTTTGGTGGTTTCTTCAACTTCTGCGCTCTTCAGCACGACCCTGTCGGCCAAGGGATTGAGTTTCATGGTTCAATGCCTCCTTATGTTATATCGATTGATTACAATTTTAGCTGTTAGCACTCGACTTGGTTGAGTGCTAATCCACAATGAGTATAATACCCCAATACCGCCGCCAATTCAAGGGCAATATTCATATTTCACAATTCCTTTCCATTTTTGCGAAAATGCTGCTTAAATGTTCGCATAAGGCATGATATACTATGAATAAATCCCCGAAAGGAGACATTATTATGCACGGCTTTGATAAATGGGACGCGCGGTTTATGGAGCTGGCGCACACCATTGCGCAGTGGGCAAGCTGCTACCAGGAAAACAGGAAAATAGGCGCGGTAATAGTGAAAAACAAGCGCATATTGACCACGGGCTATAACGGCGCGCCCGCGGGCGTGAAAAGCTGCGTGGAGCGCGGCGAATGCATGCGGCGCAGGCTGAACATACCTTCGGGCACAAGGCACGAGCTTTGCTATGCCATCCATGCCGAGCAGAATGCCATAATACAGGCCGCCAAGTTAGGCGTATCGATAGAGGGGGCAACGCTTTACTGCACGCACCAGCCCTGCGTTATATGCGCAAAGATGATAGTCAATTCCGGCATAAGCCGCGTTGTGTACGGCGAAGGGTACCCGGACGAATTTGCAATGCAGATGTTTGAAATGGCAGGCGTAAGGATAGAACGGTACGAGGAGGAGCAGGATTAGCATGAAAAGCATAAAGCCGGGCCGCAGGCGCAGCCGGTATAATGCCGTTGGAGCGGTGATAGGCATAGTATTCGGCATAATATGGACGATAGCGGCTCTAAGCATGGGCGCGCCGTTCTTTTTCCCGCTGTTCGGGCTTGTGTTCATAGGCATGGGCGTATACAACGCAGTGTATAATTACAGAAACGCGACAAGCGAAAACCGATACAGCGAATTTGACATTACCGATGAGAATGAGGAGCCCGACCCGCTCAATGAGCGCTACGGCGCGAATAAAAGCGCGGGCAGCGGCGATGCAAATGCAGTGCACGGCGGCGGGTTTTGCCCGTATTGCGGGACAAAGGCGGAGGAAGGCTACGAATACTGCCGCAAGTGCGGCAAAAAGCTGCCGGATTGATAAGGCGGAAATTTGCTGTTGCATAGTTAGTGCATATGGCATATAATAAAGACGCTTCGGGGTGTGGTGAAAGTCCATACCGGCGGTGATGCGGCATATGCCGACAAGCCCGCGAACCCGCGCTTTGCGGGCCGAGCCGGTGGGAATCCGGGGCCGACGGTTACAGTCCGGATGGTAGAAGCCGTTAATTTAACGCGTGTTTTATTGAATTCCCCAAAGCATGAGGAATTTTTTTATTTGGAGGAAAAACCTTATGCGTAACAAAAGAGTGGAAAAACTGGTCAAGCTGGCGCTGCTGTGCGCAATGTCGCTGGTGCTGATGTATGTTGTGCGTTTCCCGCTCATACCCACGCTGCCCTTTTTGGAATACGATATGGCGGACGTGCCCATATTGATAGGCGCGTTCATGTTCGGCCCGCTTGAGGGGCTTCTGCTCACGGCGGTGGTCAGCCTGCTTCAGGCGCTTACGGTGTCCGCGGGGTCGGGCTGGGTAGGCTGCATTATGCATTTCTTTTCAACTGGTGCGTTCGCAATAATCGCGGGCATAATATACCGCCGCCGCCACAATATACGCGGCGCGATAGAGGGCCTTTTGATAGGCTCCGCCGCCATGATAGCCATAATGGTGCCGCTGAACTATTTCCTTACGCCAATATTCTTAAGCGGCCCGAATAAGCCCTACGCCGATGCGCAGGGCGACATATGGAGCGTAATGTGGAGCTTTGTGGCGTTTAACTCCGCCAAGGCCGCAATAAACTCGGTCGTAACATTCGTGGTGTATAAGCCGCTCTCAAGACTGTTCCATAAGGAGTTTGGAAGGAAGTAGGGGGGCGCTAAGCCGAAAGGCGCCACCGCTTGCGGGGGAGCTGTCGAACGAAGTGAGACTGAGGGGGAATAGGAAAAACACTTGAGCACTTTGAGTCATTCCCCTTTCGTCATGGCTTCGCCATACCACTTTCCCCGCACGCGGGGACAGCTTTTGGTTAGAATTTGCACCATACCAAAAGGCTCCCCTTTACGGGGAGCTGGCAAACCGAAGGTTTGACTGAGGGGTTGACGAAACCCAGAGAAGCTTCTTCCTTTTTAACCCCTCCGGCTTTCGCTTGCGCGAAACCCACAACGCTGGTTGGAATATGGTCGTCTTGCAGCGCTGCCGCTACATATGTGCTAAGATATATGAGTTAACGCTCTGGTTGGAACAAGGTCGCCTTACTCACTGCCGTTCGTAATTCTCCCTGTTCCTGCCCGTTCTCCGTTTCGCTTCATCCGTCACAGGCGGCGCTCAACTCCGAACCTCGCTGCATCGCCCACTGGGCGCGCTCGGCTCGAATCCCCTTTCAGGGCAGGCTTAAAATGTAAGTTTGTATAGCGCACCAAAGCCGGCATGAACAAACAGATTTCGCCGCACTACTCCCACATATACACCTTTTCAAGCGTAAGGTCGCTGCCGCAGAGCAGCACGTCCGCACGGAGGCCTTCGGCTATCGCGCCGAGTTTGTTTTCAAGGCCGTATCTGCGCGCGGGGTTAAGCGTTGCCGCGGCAATGGCCTGCTCAAGCGGTATGCCCGATTCGTGTATGCGACGCACGCCCTGAAACAGCGGCATTACGGAGCCCGCCAGCGTGTCCGTCCCGTCCACCGTGGCGCGGCCGTTCGCAAGGCGTATCTTCATGCCGTCCGGCGAAGGGTATACCCCTTCCGCCATGCCGCAGGCGGCTATTGAATCACTTATCAGTATTATGCGCTTAGGCCCCATCAGCTTGAACAAAGCCCGTATTATGGGCGGCTGAACGTGCAGCGCGTCGTCTATCAGCTCCGCCGTAACGTCATTGGTATCCGCTGCCGCGGCGATAGGCCCGGGCGCGCGGTGCAGCATGGGCTGCATGCAGTTGAAGGTGTGCGTAAGATTGGAAAAGCCCGCCTCGAAAGCCTGCATGGCAACGTCGTACTCCGCGGCGCTGTGCGCGAAGGACACCAGCTTTTTGCCCTTCAGCTTTTTTGCAAGGTCTATCGCCCCATCAAGCTCCGGCGCCATGCATACCGCGCGTATGCAGCCCTCAGCCGCGTCGTCAAGGCGGGAGAGCATCTCCCCGTCCGGCAGGTGCAGAAACTTAGGATTATGCGCGCCGCGCTTTTCATATGAAAGGAACGGCCCTTCAAGATATACGCCAAGGCAGCGGCTTTCGCCCGCCGGCCTTTGCTTCGCGGCCCTTGCCGCGGCGCGGCAGCGAAGGGCAAGGCTCTCTTCATCCATTGCCATCGTGGCGAAAAGGAACGCCGTTGTGCCGCTCTGTGCAAGCGCCCTGCGTGCGGCGGCCGATGCTGCTTCGTCCTCCGCAAAGTATTCGCTTTGCAGCATGGCGTGCGTATGCGTATCTATGCAGCCGGGCAAAAGCAGCTTCGCCCCATCGTGCGGCGCGGCGTCCGCCATGTCAACGCGGTCTATATACCCATCCTTTATGCTTACGCTGCCGTAATGCAGCCGCGCGTCGGCTGCAAAGTAATTCACCCCGTCAAAGCGCATATCCATTGCCATCGCCCCTTATTTGCGCTTCGCAAGCTCCGATATCTTGGAAAAATTGTTCATTATATACATATAGCCGCCCTTGGAATGGGGTACAAGGCAGTTTGAACAATCCTTTACGCCGTTTTCGGTGTAAACGAAATTGCCGCCGCATTTATCGCCCAGCGCATACAGCGGGCAGTAGCAGAAAAGGCAGTTGAAAAACTCCCTGTTCGCCTTTGCGTGGCAGGGGAAATACGGGCAGGCGGTGTTCTGAAAATACGCATACGGCGCGCGCTCGTCAAATTCAAACTTTTTTTCTTCCATGGCAGCAGTCCTCCTGATATTATTCTATACAAAACATTATCATTTGTTTGCCGCCGTGTCAACAAACATTGTTGACAGACATCGCCGCGGGCGGCTATACTATATTTGTACATTTAGCGCATTATGGCGCGCCATATTACCGATTTTTAAGGAGATAAGCCCCAGTGAAAAAGTTAGTTATAGCCCTTGGCGGCAACGCATTGCAGGAAGCCGGAAAACCCGCCACCGCGCAGGCTCAGCTTGAGGTGGTGGAAAAGACCAGCGAATACATAGCGGATATTGTTGAACGCGGCTACGAAGTTATAGTTGCGCACGGCAACGGCCCGCAGGTGGGCAGAATAGTTATACAGAACGAGGTTGCAAGCGCATCCACCCCCGCCATGCCGTTTGACGTTTGCGGCGCCATGAGCCAGGGCATGATAGGCTATCATATTCAGCAGGGCCTTTCCAAAGTCCTGCGCCACAGGGGAATAAACAAAAACGTGGTCACGGTCGTTACCCAGGTTGTGGTCGATAAGGACGACCCCAAGTTCAAGGCGCCGTCAAAGCCCATAGGCCCCTTCTATACGGAAGAAGAAGCCAAGGCCATAGCCGCCGAAAAGGGCTATACAATGAAGGAGGACGCGGGCCGCGGCTGGCGCAGGGTAGTCGCATCCCCGCTGCCGGTTGAAATAGTTGAGCTTGACGCCGTGAAAACGCTTAACGACGCGGGCTTTGTGGTGGTCACCGTGGGCGGCGGCGGAATACCCGTTGTGCGCAACGAGGCGGGCGATCTTGAAGGCGTTGCCGCGGTTATAGACAAGGACCTTGCCAGCGAAAAGCTTGCGCGGGACATGGACGCGGACGCGCTTGTTATACTCACGGCGGTTGAAAAGGTGAGCATAAACTTCAAAAAGCCAGACCAGAAGGACCTTGACCGCATGAGCGCGGCCGAGGCTAAGCAATATATAAAGGAAGGCCACTTCGCCCCCGGCAGCATGCTGCCCAAGATTGAGGCCGCGCTTAACTTCGTTGAAAGCAAGCCGGGCCGCATAGCGATAATTACCAGCCTTGATAAGGCCGTGGACGCTATCGAGGGCCGCGCGGGCACAACCATAACCGAATAAACATTCACAATATAAATATCATCTGGAGGATGGCATGAACAAATACGAAAACAGCGTTGGGGTGCTTATCCCCGAAATTCTGCTCCCTAAGGAAGGGACGGACATGACCAAGTGGGCCGTGGTGGCGTGCGACCAGTTCACCTCCCAGCCCGATTATTGGCAGGAAACCGAAAGCATAGTGGGCGACGCTCCTTCCACGCTCAGGCTTATGCTGCCGGAAATGTACCTTGAAAAGCCGGACGAGGCCGAACGCATAGAGAAAATAAACGCCACCATGAAGAGCTATCTTGATACGGGCGTGCTTGAAAACATAGGCCGGGGCATAATGTATGTTGAGCGCCGCGCGGGCGCGAACGTGCGCCACGGCATAATGGTTGCGCTGGACCTTGAGTGCTACGATTATTCCAAGGGCTCAACCACGCTTATCCGCGCCACGGAGGGCACCATAGTTGAGCGTATACCGCCCCGCCTTCGCATAAGGAAGGACGCGCCTGTGGAGCTGCCGCACATACTGGTGCTTATAGACGACCCCGAGCGCACCGTGATTGAACCCATAGGCGAAAGCGTGGGCGAAAGCGAAAAGCGCTACGACTTTGAGCTGATGCAGGGCGGCGGCCACATAAAGGGCTATTTCATAAAGGACGATGCCCGCATAGACCGCGCGCTGCGCGCGCTTGAGGCGCTGGCAAGCCCCGAGGTATTCTCCGCCAAGTACGGTACAGACGCGCCAAGTCTCCTTTTCGCCATGGGAGACGGCAACCATTCCTTCGCCACGGCAAAGGCCAACTGGGAACAGATAAAGAAAACCCTTTCGCCGGAGGAAGCGGCGAACCATCCCGCACGCTATGCGCTGGTGGAGCTTGAAAACGTGCACGATTCCGGCATAGAGTTCGAACCCATACACCGCGTTGTGTTCGGCGTGGATACGCATAAGGCCATAGCATGGCTGAGCGAAAAGCTGAGCGAGCAGAACGGCGAAACCGAAATGCACCTTTACGGCTCCAAGGCCGAGCGGGACGATGCCATGGCCGCAAACGCCTGTTCTAAGTGCCACTTGCTGCCCTTTATGATAAAGGAAGGCTACGGCTACTTTAAGGTGAGCGACCCCGCGGCGCAGCTTGAGGTAGGCACGCTGCAGAACGCGCTGGACATATTCATAAAGGAGACCGATGGCGCGACCATAGACTATATCCATGGCGAGCAGGTTGTTGACGAGCTTGGCCGCAAGGATAATAACATAGGCTTCATACTGCCCAACATGGGCAAGAGCGCCTTCTTTAAGACCGTTATATTCGACGGCGCCCTTCCCCGCAAAACCTTCTCCATGGGCGAGGCGAACGAAAAGCGGTACTATCTTGAGTGCCGCAAGATATCCAAATAATTTCCCGGAAAATAAAATCCGCGGCGGGGGCGGCAGTATGCTGCGCGCCCCCGTTGGCTTATACTTAGCAACAGCATGAATTCTTTAGCGGACAGCGTATCGGCCGTTGTGCTGATACTTATGCTCATTGCCGTGGGCTACATAATGGGCAGAATAGGCCTGATGAAAAAGGAACACAAAAGCTTTGTTATAAAGCTGCTTGTGAATATTTCCGTCCCATGCATGTGCATACACAATGTGTTTACGGATTTTTCCGTGGAGCTTATAAAAAGCGCGGGCGCGCTGCTGCTTACGCCCATGCTTTTCAACATTGCCATGATCCTTATAGCCCTTGCCGCTGCCAAGGCCATGAAAATAAGCCATAGGCGCTTCGGCGGGTTTGTGGTAATGTGCGCCATGTCCAATTCCCTGTTCGTGGGGTATCCCGTATGCACGGAGCTTTTCGGCGCGGAAGGCACGCCGTATGTGATGTGCTTCTATATGATGAACACGTTCTTCTTCTGGGCGATAGGGTCAACCATGATATACATGAGCGCGGGCGAAAGCAGGCTCAGCGTTAAGGAAATAGGCAAAAAGCTTGCCTCCCCGCCGCTTATTTCGCTGCTTGCGGCAGTTGCGCTGCTGCTTATGGGCTTTAAGCTGCCAAGCCTTCTTGAAAGCTTCACCAAGTATATGGGCAACACGGTAACGCCGCTTGCGCTGATATACATCGGCTTTTTGATATACGAAACGGGGCTGAAGAATCTTAAGCCCGATGCCGGCATATGGGTCGTAAGCGGTATGCGGTTCATAATATCGCCGCTGATAATGCTTTTAATGTGCCGCATATTCAATATAGGCGGAATGGCGCAGAGCGTTTTTATGATAGAGGCGGCAATGCCCGTTATGACGCAGAGCGTGGTGGTTTCCGCCTACGCGGGCGCAGATGAAAAGTACAACGCATTGGGCATGGGCTTTACGTCAATACTTTGCCTTATAGCCGTGCCGGTGCTTATGCTGATATTCGGCTGAGCCGTTCAAGGGGGACTGAAATGAGATCTAAATACGCCGTAAAGCCGCACATAAAGCCGGTTTACGATATGATTATGCTGCTGCTGAGGCCGTATCTTTGGCTGAAGTATCGCTTCCGCGTGCCGAAGGATATTCCCGCGCTGCCGGATGGGCCGATTGTGCTGCTGGGCAGCCACACGGGAAATCTTGATTTTCTTTTTGCACTGGCAACGCTCAGGCAAAAGCGGTTCCATGCCGTTGTGGCGGCGCACTTTTACCGCAACCGCCGCATAGCATGGTTACTGAACCTGTTCCGCTGCATAAAAAAGGAGCAGTTCCGCGCGGACGTGGAGAGCATTGCCCGCATGAAGAACACGATAGAGATGGGCGAAAGCCTGCTGATATATCCTGAGGGAGAGGTGAACGGCACGGGCCGCACCGCCCCCTTCAGCGACAGCATTGCTAAGCTTGCAAAGCTGCTCAAGGCCCCGCTTTACGCCGCGCGCACGCACGGCGGCTATTTCACCCGCCCCAAATGGAACCCCGTGCAGCGGCGCGGCAAGGTGGAAACGGAGATAGAGCTCATCGCCACGGCGGAGGAAGTGAAAAGCCTGAGCATGGATGAGCTTTACGCACGGATAGAACAAAAGCTGTTCGTGGACGATTACGCATGGCAAAAGCGGCGCATGATACCCTTCGGCGGCAAAAACAGGGCCAAGGGATTGGAAAACCTACTATACCTTTGCCCCAAATGCGGCGGCGAATTAACAACCCGCACCGATGGGAACGACATATACTGCGCCGCCTGCGGCAACCGCGGCACGGTGGACGAATACGGCTTTCTGCATCCCGTGGGCGAAGGCAGCGTTATACCGGAAATGGTGCCGGACTGGGTGGAGCTTGAGCGGGACGCGCTGCGCCGCGAGATAGCGCGGAAGGATTTTGCGCTCAGCGCGCCGTGCCATATTCAGTATCACCTTAACCACAACACCACCGCGCATACGGACGTGGGCCGCGGCACGGCAACGCTTACGCATACCGAACTGATATACGAGGGCACGGCGGAGGGCAAGCCGATACGCTATGCGTTCCCGCTTGAGGGGATATATAAGTTCCCGTTCAACATGGGCAATCAGTTCGATGTGCCCAACACCATCCGCACGATAAGCATAAGGCCGGAGAATAAGCAGATAAACGAAAAGTTCGTGCTTGCGCTGCCGCTTATACATGAATATATAAACAATAAAAATGCATGAAAATGCATGAAAATAATTCGCCGTACCCCCTTGACACGGGCGTGCGGCGGTGCTACAATGCACAAAACCGTTGAGGAAGAGTAAGTAAGCTTTGATTCTGTTCTTTCAGAGAGCCGCGGGCGGTGAAATCGCGGCAGAGCATGGCAATGCCGAATGGACTTCTGAGGGTGAGCGGAAAAGCGAAAGCCGAGTATGCAAGCCGGAGCAAAGGCTCTCCGTTACCAAAGGCCGGCGTATGAATGTACGCAATGAGAGGGCGCGTTTCTAATATATGCGCCAAGCCGGGTGGCACCGCAGGAATTTATTTAGAAGAATTGCTCCTGTCCCAGCGATCGCAGTAAGTTGTGATCGCTGCGGGCGGGAGTTTTAATTTTAAGTTTTTTTGACCCAAGGAGGTAGATGGACAATGTTTCGCAAGGGAAGGCGATGGCGCGGCGCGCCGGTATCGCAAGCATATTTTGACATTTGACCGAAAAACCAAACCCATTGACCAAGAAAGGATAAAACAATGAAAAAGATATTCGCTTTTGTGCTCAGCATAATAATGGCCGCGGCGTGCATGGCCGCATGCTCCCCCTCAAACCCCGCCCCCGTGAACGATGCGGACGGCAAAACCGTAAAGGTTGGCATATGCAATTACGTTGACGATGCTTCCCTTAACCAGATTGTTGAAAACATTCAGGCCCGCCTTAAAGAGATAGGCGGCGAAAAGGGCGTTGCTTTCTATGTATCCTACGATAACTGCAACGCGGACGCGAACCTGCTTACGCAGATAATTTCAAACTTCATCGCGGACGATGTGGACATAATGATAGGCGTGGCTACGCCGGTTGCAATGGCTATGCAGGCCGCGACAGAGGACAACGGCATTCCCGTGGTTTTCGCAGCCGTGTCCGACCCCGTGGGCGCGGGCCTTGTAGAATCGATGGAAGCGCCGGGCAGCAACGTTACCGGCACTTCGGACTATCTTGACACGGCGGCCGTTATGCAGCTCATCACCGCCGCCGACCCGGACGTGAAGAACATAGCCCTGCTTTACGACATCGGGCAGGATTCCTCTACCGCCGCAATAGCCCACGCCAAGGAATATCTGGACGCCAACGGCATTGCCTACGGCGAATATACCGGCACCACCGTGGATGAGGTTACCCTTGCCGTGCAGGCGCTTATAGCGGACGGCGTGGACGCAGTGTTCACCCCCACGGACAACACCATAATGAAATCCGAGCTCAGCATATACGAAATGCTTCAGGAGGCGGGCATACCGCACTACACCGGCGCGGACTCCTTCGCACTCAACGGTGCGCTCCTAGGCTACGGCGTGGATTACGCGGCGCTGGGCGTTGAAACGGCAAACATGGCGGCAGATATAGCGCTTGACGGCGCAAAGCCCGCGGACACGGCAGTTAAGACATTCGACAACGGCTGCGCCACTATAAACACCGAAACCTGTGAAAAGCTGGGCTTTAACTATGATGAAATATGCAAGGCGTTCGAGCCGTTCTGCACCAAGATACAGAGCATAGTTACGGCGGAAAGCTTTGACGAAGTGAAATAACGAATCCTTTAAGAAAGGCAAAGTGACAAATGGGACTTGATCAGATATTGGCGCTGCTGCAAACGGCGCTTGAGCTGGGGCTTATATCCTCGCTTACGGTGCTGGCGCTGTTTTTAAGCTATTCCATGCTTAACGTGTGCGATCTTTCCACGGACGGCTGCTTTACGCTGGGCGCCGTTGTGGGCGCGGCGGTGGCCATATCGGGGCACCCGTATTTATCAATACCGGCGGCCATGCTCGCGGGCGTGGCTTCCGGCTTCATAACCGCCATACTGCAAACCAAAATGGGCGTGAACAGCCTGCTTGCGGGCATAATAGTAAACACGGGGCTGTATTCGGTGAACATTGCCATAATGGGCGGATCGAGCATACTGAACATGAACAAGGCCGATACCGTGTTCACAATAGTTAAGTCCGCGCTTGCAAGGATAAATATGAGCGAGCAATATAAGCTTGCCGTTGCCGCGGCGGCGGTAATCATAATAGCGGTGCTGCTGGGGCTTTTCCTCAAAACGCGGCTTGGCCTTGCCATCCGCGCCACCGGCGACAATCCGGACATGGTGCGCTCCTCATCCATCAATCCCGTTTTTACGACCATAATAGGCCTGTGCGTTGCCAATTCGTTCACGGCGTTTTCCGGCTGCCTGCTTGCGCAGGCGCAGAAGTCCGTGAATATAGATATCGGCGGCGGCATGGTGACGATTGCCCTTGCATCGCTTTTGATAGGCAACGTATTTTTAGGCAAAAAGAAAATGCCGCTCAGGATAGTCGGCATGGTGCTGGGCGCGTTTGTGTTCCGCCTTGTTTATACCATTGCGCTGCGCTTCAATATGCCGGCGTTCATGCTCAAGCTTGTGTCGAGCGTAATAGTGGTTGCAGCCATATCCATTCCGTATATAAAGCAGCAGCTTCCGTTGATAAAGCGCAGGCTTGAAGGCCGCAGACGGGAGGGAAAAGCCAATGCTTAGGATAGATAACATCACCAAATCCTTTTCCGTCGGTACGGAAACGCGGCGTGCGCTGGACGGCGTTAGCCTGAACGTTAAAAAAGGTGACTTTATAACAATAATAGGCGCAAACGGCGCAGGGAAATCCACCCTGTTCAACGCGATAGCCGGAAGCTTCATAACCGACAGCGGCACGATAACCCTTGACGGGCAGGACATAACGCTTATGAGCGAATATAAGCGCGCGCGCAGCATAGGCAGGCTGTTTCAGGACCCCATGCGCGGCAGTGCGCCGGGCATGACCATTGAAGAAAACCTTGCCCTTGCGGCGGGCAGCGGAAAATGGCTCAGCCGTGTTTCTAAACGGGACAGGGAGCTTTTCCGCGAAAAGGTGGCAATGCTCGGTATGGGGCTTGAAAATAGGTTTGACCAAAGCGTGGGCGGCCTTTCCGGCGGGCAAAGGCAGGCGCTTACGCTTATCATGGCGACCATAAACCCGCCAAAGCTCCTTTTGCTTGATGAGCACACGGCGGCGCTGGACCCGGGCGCGGCGGAAAAGATACTGCGCGTTACGGATTCGATAATACGCGAACATAATCTGACCTGCCTTATGATAACGCATAATATGCAGTCCGCATTGGAGCTGGGCAACCGCACCATAATGATGGACAAAGGCAAAATAGTTATGGATGTGTCCGGCAATGAGCGCGCGGCGCTTACGGTGAACGATCTTTTGCTCAGGTTCCGCGAAATATCGGGCAAGGCATTGGATAACGACAGGATGCTGCTTATATGACCCTATACAATAGAAAAAGAGCGGTTGCGCGCCGCTCTTTTTATATCCGTATTATTCTGTAACTCGGCTTATAGGCTTGCCTGTATGCTTCGCTGTGGGAAACGGGCGGAAAGCCAGCCTTTTCATATTTGCATAAATATTCGTCAAGCTCCGCCGTGCCGAAGCCGAAGCGGCCTTCGGTGCATACCGCCTTCAGCGTATCCAGCTTCGCCTTAAAACCGGCCGTGCTGCCATGCACTCCGTTTGCCGCGGCGGCGAACGCCGCATTCAGCCGCTCAAGCGGAAGCACGTTCGTGTCCACCGCCGCAAGGTTCACCCTTGCTATGCCGCAGCCTATGTATTCATACAGCGGCATTGTCTCGTCATGAATAATCTGGGCGTATTCGGCCCTGAGCCTATCAAGCGCGGCGGCCTCGTTTTTTATCATGTGTCCGCTACCGAATTCGCCCTGATATATCAGCTTCACGGCATCCGTGGGCCGTATAAGCGGATAGCGCGCCGCATGCGCGCACAGCACGCCGTAAAGTTCGTCCGTTTCAGCCATTGCGCCTGTTCCTTTCAGCCTTATGAATACTCTGTTCGTATAATAGCATCATACCGGCCGCGATGCAAGCCAACGGGCTCTGTGTGCGCAGGTAAAAGCTTTTTTACATATAATCATTATAACTATAACAATATGCGGCTATAAGTTAGGTGTAATTGACAAAGCATATAAGCATACCTTATAATTATTGTGTCGTATTTTGGCCGGGTGACGTGCCGGAAAAAAAGGAGATAAAAATGGCCCTGTTATTCGATACCCATGTACAGAAAATGAAGTACAACGTGCTTAGGGAAGTTGCAAAGCTTGCCTACCGCGATGAGCTGACCCCGCAGAGAATAATGGAAATTGCCCCGCGAATAATTCCGGAAGGCAAGCCCATGTTCCGCTGCTGCATATATAAAGAGCGCGCCATTATAAACGAGCGCGTAAGCATGGCCCTTGGCGGGGATGAAGACGGCACGGTAGTAGGCGTGCTGCCCATTGCGTGCGACGAATGCCCCGTTGACGGCATTCAGGTATCCAATGCCTGCCGCGGCTGCCTTGCGCACCGCTGCAAGGATAACTGCCCCAAGGACGCCATAAGCATAATTGACCACAAGGCCGTTATAGATAAAGAAAAGTGCATAGAATGCGGCAAGTGCATGGCTGTTTGCCCTTATTCGGCAATAGTTAAGCACACGCGCCCCTGCGTAAACGCCTGCAAGCCGCAGGCCATACACATTGACCAAAACACCGAGAAGGCCGTTATAGACAAGGAAAAGTGCATTTCCTGCGGCGCGTGCGTGTATCAATGCCCCTTCGGCGCAATAACCGATAAGTCCGACATAACAAAGGTAATATCCCTTATCCGCGATTCCAATTTGAACAGGGATTATCATGTTTATGCCGTGGTGGCCCCCAGCATGGCCAGCCAGTATCCCAACGCCGTGCCGGAGCAGGTGGTTGCCGGCATAAAGGCGCTGGGCTTCCATGCGGTGGTTGAGGCCGCGTGGGGCGCGGACATGGTGGCGTGGCTTGAAGCGCAGGAGCTTGTTGAAAAAGGGTTCCTCACGTCCTCCTGCTGCCCGGCGTTCGTGAATTATATAAACCGCCATTTCCCATCGCTCAAGGAGCATGTGTCCCACAATCTTTCCCCCATGGCGCAGATGGCAAAATGGCTGCACGAAACGGACGAAAACTGCCACGTTGTGTTCATCGGGCCCTGCATAGCCAAAAAGGCCGAAACCAAGTATACCGACGCGGGCAAGTACGTTGACTATACCATAACGTTTGAAGAGATGCAGGCCATGTTCTCCGCCCGCGGAATAGACGTGACCACCATGCACAAGGCGGAGCTTGACAATGCATCCTTCTACGGGCGCATATTCGCCCGCTGCGGCGGACTGGCGGAGGCGGTGACAGAGGCGCTCAAGGAGCAGGGCGTGAGCGAGGAGCAGTTCAAGCTCAACGCCGTATCCTGCAACGGCATTGCGGAATGCAAAACCGCCCTTTTCAAAAAGCAGAAGGGCATACTGAAGGAAAACTTTATTGAGGGCATGGCGTGCGTAAACGGCTGCATAGGCGGCCCGGCGTGCCTCAGCCACAGCTCCAAAAACTTCGCGCAGGTTGACGCATACGGCAAATCCTCAATGGAAAATACCATCGCGGACGCCATAAGGGTTATGCAGATACTCAACCCCGCCCTTGACGTGAAGGGCGACGGCGAGGTTGAAAAGGAAATAGAAGAAATAGAACATACAAAATAAATAAGTCGGAGGAACAGCGATGATAACCGTATCCGTATGCATTGGCAGCGCATGCCATAAAAGAGGCTCCTACGCCATACTGAACCGCTTTAAGCAGCTTGTGCGGCAGCACGGCGCAGAGGACAGGGTGAACGTTGCGCCCGTGTTCTGCCTGGGCGAATGCGCAAACGGCGTATCCGTAAAGATAGACGATCAGCTTGTGCTTGGCATGTGCGAAGATAACGTGGACGCAACATGGGAGCAGCTTGTGCTGCCGCGCATAGGATAAGCGGGTAACACGGCAATGGGTATACTTCAGTTTGAAAGCGTAAACTGCAAGGATTGCTGCAAATGCATAGGCGTATGCCCCGTTAAGGCGATAGAGGTCAAAAACCACCGCGCCATGATAGTTGAGCGGGACTGCATACTGTGCGGAAACTGCACGATAGCCTGCCCGCAGCATACCAAGCACGGCACTGATGAATCCGCCTCCGTAAAGGAGCTTATACGCTCCGGCAGGAAGGTGATTGCAAGCGTTGCGCCTTCCTACGCTGCGTATTTTGACGGCTGCGGCTTTGAAGCGCTGCGCACCGCGCTGAAGGCATTAGGCTTTTATGATGCGCGGGAAACAGCCGAGGGCGCATATATAGTAAAAAGCGAATACGAAAAGCTTATTGCTAACGGCATAAAAAAGCCGGTGATATCATCCTGCTGCACAACGCTGAACCTTTATATTCAGAAGCATTATCCGGACGCGATAGAGCTGCTGGCCCCCGTGCTTACGCCCATGCAGGCGCATGCGAGGGTGATACACCGCGACGAACCGGGCGCGGCGGTGGTGTTCATAGGGCCCTGCATATCCAAAAAGGCCGAGTGCGAGCAGGAAGAGAGCGAACTCGAATACGCAATAACGTTCGATGAATTGGACGACTGGCTTGGCGAAGCGAAGATAACCATTATGCCCGCAGCGGAGAGCGAGCAGCGGCTTTCGCGCTTTTTCCCCGTATCCGGCGGCATACTGAAAACAATGACGCAGCAGGGCGGCGTGAACTACGTTGCCGTGGACGGGCCGGAAGGCTGCATGGCTGCCGTTAAGGACGCGATGGCGGGCAAGCTTGACGGCTGCTTTATAGAGATGAGCTTTTGCCAGGGCTCCTGCATAGGCGGGCCGGTTTTCCGCAACGTTAACCGCTCCGCCGCGGCAAGCTACGTAAGCGTGGCGCATGACGCCGCCGGAGAGGCGGACTTTGACATTGCGCCCGCGCCGGACATGGAGGCGCACTTTAAGAACAGCCGCACATATTATATGCAGCCCACCGAAAAGCAGATAGCCGCCGTGTTCAAAAAAATGGGCAAGGAAGGGCCGGAGGATGAGCTGAACTGCGGCATGTGCGGCTACGCATCCTGCCGCGATAAGGCCATTGCCGTAATAATGGGTCGCGCGGAAATAACCATGTGCATGCCGTATATGAAAAAGCGCGCGGAGTCATTCTCGGACAAAATACTCAGTATTACTCCGGACGCTATACTGGCCGTGGACATGGATCTTCGCGTGCAGCAGATAAACAACGCCGCGTGCGAAATGTTCGGCGTGCAGCCAAGCGATATAGTGGGCCAAAGCGTGAGCGCGCTGGTGGATGAGTTCGACTTTGTTGACCTTATTTCAAGCGGGGAAGCCGCAAAGGAAAAGTTCACGTATTTGGCGGAATATAACCTTTATCTCAAGCAGTCGCTTTATTACGATGCTTCAAGCGGCATAGTGATATGCATAATGAAGAACATAACCCGCGAAAAGCAGCGGCAGAACATGGTAATGCGGCACAAAACGCAGGTTGCCGGCATGGCGGACGACATTGTGGATAAGCAGCTTAGAATAGTGCACGAAATAGCGTCACTCCTTGGCGAATCGGCCGCGGAAACAAAGGTTGCCATATCCAAGCTGAAGGAAGCCGTTATGATGGAGAACGAGGAGCAGTAAATGGTCGATCTGTTCATAGAAAGCGGCCATGCCAGCATAAATAAGCACGATGAAACGCTATGCGGGGATTCGTATTCAATAAAGAAAAACGGGGAGCAGCTCGTTGCCGTGCTGAGCGACGGGCTTGGCAGCGGCGTTAAGGCGAACATACTTTCAACGCTGACCGCGAACATGCTTTCCACAATGATGCTGAACCGCCTGCCCATTGACGAATGCATAGAAACCGTTGCAAGCACGCTGCCCATGTGCCGCGAAAGGAAGCTTGCGTATTCAACGTTCACTCTCGCCTGCTTTACGGATTCCACCGTGCGCCTTGTGCAGTACGATAATCCGGACGCGGTGCTGCTGAGGAACGGCAAAAACTATGCCTACGACACAGGCATACACTTCATAGGCGAAAAGAAGATATGCGAAAGCACCATAAGCCTTATGGAAAACGACATGCTGGTGCTGATGACGGACGGCATAACAAACGCCGGCATAGGCAAGCTTTCGCCGGGCGGTTGGAAGCGCGAGGAGGTAATAGAATTTCTTGAACGCTGGTACACGCCGGACATATCGCCCCAAAACCTGGCCGCAAGGCTGGTGGAGGCGGGGAACGTGCTGTGCATGGATTCAAACGACGACGATATGACGGCGCTTGTGTTTAAGGTGCGCCCGCGCCGCGCCATAAACGTTATGATAGGCCCGCCTGCCGACCCCAAGGACGACGCGCGCGTGCTGAAGCTTTTCTTTGCAAAAGAGGGCAGCCATATATGCTGCGGCGGCTCCACCGCGCACATGATAAGCCGCTACCTTAATAAGCCCATAATCCCCGTGGAGGACAGCGGAACCGATAAGGTGCCGGCCATAGCCACGATAGAGGGCATGGATCTGGTGACGGAGGGCATAATAACGCTTCAGCAGGTGGCGGACCTTGCGGAGCAATACGTTTCCGACAACAGGCTGAGCATAACCATAAACAGCGGCAACGACGGCGTATCGCTGCTGTGCGCATATCTTTTTGAGCAGGCCACGGACATAAACTTCTTCTTCGGCAAGGCGGAAAACACCGCCAATGACGACCTTGACATAGGCATGGATGCGAAGGCGATAGTAATCAACCGCCTTATAAGCAGCCTTAGAGAAATGGGCAAAAACGTGAAAATAAGCCGCTGCTGACGCGGTGATGTAAAAACGGCTCGGGAGGCTTTCCACGGGCCGGTTTTATGCCGTGCTGTAATTTAAGCGGGCTAATTAGAACCGATGGATTGAAGCTATGCTAACAGACCGTTCATGGCAGCGGGAGGAAGAATGGGGCAAAGCGGCGGAGCCCTTTTGCATTCCCGGAATAAGGGCTACTTAAAATAATTCCTTGGGTTATATGCCGTGCCGTTATGGCGCAGCTCGAAATGCAGCTTTGCCTTGGCGGCGTTGCCGCTGCTGCCGGCAAGGGCAATGGTATCGCCCTTGTTCACGGCGTCGCCAAGCGAAACCTTGACTTCGCCAAGATTTGCATAGCGCGTGAGGAAGCCGCCCTCGTGCGCAATTTCAACCACCAGTCCGTATCCGCCGCGCTCCATTACGCAAACCACCGTGCCCGCCTCGGCGGCGTAAACCTCGTCCCCCTCGGCCGCGGCAAAGTCCAGCCCAAGGTGCATTATACCCTTCAGCTGGCCGAAGTTTTCGGTTATCTCCCCTCTTTTTGTCGGGCGGATGAAGCTCAGTTCGCCTGCATCCGGCCCTTTTGCGCCCTCGCGCTTGCCGGGCTCGGCGTGGCTGTCCGCCTTTATGGTGCCTTCGCGTATCAGCGCATCCACACGCTTGCTTATTTCAAAAGTTTCGCTTTGGCTTTTGCCCTGCTGCACGCCATTTATGTACTTCGTCGTCACCACGGTGCGGCTTTCGCCGTCAGTGCCGTAATTTGAAACCACGCGCGTGCCTTTTATAAGCGTATCGTCCTTTTCGGTGGCGGTCTCGTGGGCCACTATCTCCGTGTGCCTTTCGCTAAGCGTGGTCTCAACCTCGATGGGCGTATCCTCGCCGGTGAGCAGGGCAAGCATAGCCTCGTAAGTCACGGTTTCCATTGCTGCCGCGTCCGCATTGTCCGCCGCGTCGATAAGCTCCACGTCGTTGGTTATATACGAATCCATGCTGCCCGGCAGGTTTATTTGCAGCTCAAAGCCGGCAACGGCCTCGTCCAGCACCTCTTCGGCCGCCTCTCGGCTGGCAAGTACGCCTATGCATTTGCCGTCCACCATTATTGCCGTGGCAACGTACTGCGCATCGGGCGTGGCGGATGCGTCGGGGACAATCGCGCCAATGTTGGGCGTGGGCTCGGCCGTTGGGAGCGCCGTTGGGGTTGGCGTGGGTGCAGCGGTTGGGGCGGGGGTAGGCTCCGCATACGGGTAAATTTCGGGCGCGCGCACTATGCACGCCGCCGCAATGCCTATCGCCATCGCCGCCGCCGCGCCAAGGCTTATCCATTTGGCCGGGTTGTGCTTCTTCCGCACCCCGGGAACGTATTCTTCGTCAAAATCATGCATGTTCTTTTCCATATAAAGCATTATACCGCCAAAAAAGTCCCAAGGCGAGTGAAAATTTCGTGAATGCATAGTATAATATAAAAATGATGAACGATTTTGCCGAAACAAAGGCCTTTGCAAAGGTCAATTTGACGCTGGACGTGCTGAAAAAACGCGCGGACGGCTACCATGAGCTTTCAACCATTATGCAGACGATAGATCTGTATGACGAGCTTTATGCGGACTTTTCGCATGAGGACATTGCCGTTACTGCGGATTTTGACCTGCCGGAGGGCAGCGTTGCCTACCGCGCGGCGCATGAATACGCGCGGCGCACGGGCTGCGGAGGGGCGCATATAAAAATACGCGCGCATATCCCCGAAATGGCTGGCCTTGGCGGCTCCAGCGCGGACGGCGCGGGGGTTTTAAGGCTTATGCAGCGGCGGTACGGCGCCATGAGCGGAGCGGAGCTGTATTCGCTTGCGGCGGAGCTTGGTTCCGACGTTCCGTTTCTGCTGCACGGGGCAACGGCCCTTTGCCGCGGGCGTGGCGAAAGGATAGAGCCGCTGCCGGATATCAATCTGTGCTACCTTATAGTAAAGCCCGCGGAGGGCATATCCACGCGGCAGCTGTTTTCCGCACTCACGCCGCCATATGGCGAGGGCAGAAGCGAACAGGCAGCGGCGGCAATTCGCGCTGGCGATACGGATGCGCTTGCGGCGGCGGTATCGAACGGGCTTGCAAAGGCGGCCGAAAAGGAGCTTGGCAGCATAGCCGAAATAAAGCGGCGGCTTAAAAGTGCGGGCGCGCTTGCGGCGGAGATGAGCGGCAGCGGCAGCGCGTGCTTCGGCATATTTGAAACACTGGCGCAGGCGCAGCGGGCGGCAGAGAATTTCCGCGATATGGCCTTCTGCCATACGTGCGCGGGCATTGGTAATGCGGAACAAATGTGATATAATAATTATTTAGGGAATCGGAAGGGAGAAAAGATACATGACCCATATAACCGAGCATAAAAGGATACACCTTATAGGCATAGGCGGCTGCTCCATGAGCGGCCTTGCAAGCATACTGAAAAACCGCGGCTACTACGTTCAGGGTTCGGACAGGGCGGAATCCCCGTTTACCGAAAGATTGAAGGAGCTGGGCGTTCCCGTATTCATAGGGCATGATGCTAAGAACATAGGCGATTGCGACCTTATAATATTCTCCGCTGCAATAAAGAGCGATAACGTGGAGCGGGCGGAGGCCAAGCGCCGCGGCATACCGGAGCTTGAACGCAGCGAGGCGCTGGGCCAGCTTACGGAAGGCTACGAAAGCGTTGTGGGCATAGCCGGCTGCCACGGCAAAACCACCATAACCAGCATGCTTGCGCTCATCTGCGAACAGGGCGGGCCGGACGCAACGGTGCATATAGGCGGCTTTGTGGATTTCCTGAACGGCGGGGTAAGGCTCGGCGCGCACGATATGTTCATAACAGAGGCATGCGAATACGTTGAAAGCTTCCTAACGCTGCGCCCAACAATAGCCCTTATAAACAACATTGACAACGATCACCTTGATTACTACGGCGATATGGAGCACATTGTTGCCGCGTTCAAAAAATTTGCCGCGCTGCTGCCAGAAAACGGCCTTTTGATAGGCAATACGGACGATTTCCGCGTGCGCGCGCTGATGGCGGAGCATACGGGGCGCAAGCTTAGCTACGGCATGAAGGATGCGGACTATACCCCCGCTAATATAACCTATGACGACAACGGCTGCCCCGGGTTTGATATCATGTTCCGCGGCGAAAAGCTTATGCATATTCAGCTTCGGATACCGGGTGAACACAGCGTGATGAACGCAATTGCGGCTGCGGCGGTCGCGCGCGAGATCGGCGCGGATGATAAATGCATAGTTTCGGCGCTGAACGCGTTCCGCAATACCCGCCGCCGCTTTGAATACTACGGCGAGCGCAACGGAGTGAAGTATTACCACGATTACGGTCATCATCCTTCGGAAATTGCCGCAACTATGAAGGCCGCAAGCAACGTTAAGCATAATAAGCTTTTCTGCGTTTTCCAGTGCAATTCATATACGCGGGCCAAAACGCTGTTCCTCAACGACGTAACCTGCTTCAATTTGGCTGATGAAACGCTGGTGCCGGATATTTACCCCGGGCGCGAGAAGGACGACGGTTCCGTACATGCGCGGGACATGGTTGCCGCCATAAACGCGGGCGGCGGGCACGCAACGTACCTTGGAACGTTTGAAAACATAAGGGATTATCTTGATTCCCATGCGAACGCGGGCGACCTTGTTGTAACAATAGGCAGCGGAGACGTTTACATCCAAACGAAAAAGCTGCTTTGAGTTAAAATAAAGCAACACAAAGGAGGCATACCTGATGAACAAAGATTATCAACCCATCCCCATGCGTCCGCTTACCATGCGCGGCGTGTTCGGCATAACGTGGGCCGTTACCAAGCGCCGCTTCTTCGCGGGCGTTATGTATACGCTCATATGGGTGCTTATAGCCGCGGCGGTATTGGCGCTGTGCGCGGCGCCGGCAGTAATCGGCATAGTTGCGAATAACGCGGGGCAGGAAGGCGGCGTTGCGGCGCTGGTGGCGCTCAGCGTAATACTTATGTTCGTTGCGGCTTTGGCGATATGGCTCGTGCTGGAGCCGATAATGAACGGCGGGCTTTATACGGAAATGTCCATGCGCATATACGGCCAAAGCTCCACCTTTTCTCAGCTTTTTAAGCGCACCGGCTACACGCTTAAGCGGTATTTCACGCTTAATCTTTGCCAATACGTCGGCCGGCTTGTGGCGGGCATTGCCGTTTCGCTTATAAGCAGCGTGCTCACGGGCATAGTTACCGCGGGCGGCATGATGGGCGCAATAATGAGCGCTGCGCGCAAGGGGTTTTTTGACAGCGGCGCGGTGCAGGATATAAGCGAAGCTGCCTCGCTCGGCGCAGGATTCATAGCATTATTGATTATAATATGGCTGATAAACATGGTGCTTGCCATATGCGCCACGGTGCCGCTTGCCTTCACCTATCCCGTTGCGGTGAACGAGGATAAAAAGAACTTCTCCGCGCTCGGCCGCGGGCTTAACCTTGCGTTCAAGCGTTACGGCAGGATACTCGGCGTATCGCTTATAGTGGCGCTTGTGTTTATGCTGATAGCGCTTATAATTTCGGCAATATTCGGCGTTGTGCTGGGGATATGCCTTGCCGCGGGCAGCACGGCGGCGGTGGTGATATGCGCCGTGGTTATGGCGATAGCCATGCTGTTCCTTGCGGCGATTGAGACTAACTATTCCGCCGCGCTTTACACCGTGCTTTACTACGACGCCTATACCCGCGAATTCCGCGATAACATGAACGACCCCGCGCCCAATGCCTACGTGCACGATGCGCCCGTGCAGGCTCAGCCTTGCGATGCACCCGCGAACGAATATGCACCCGAAGCGCAGAACGAACCGGTAACTCCTGCGGAAGTGCCGGAGTTCGTTGAAAAGAGCGACTATAACGAAACGAATAACACACAGGAATAAAAGGAGAACCAGGAAATGTACATCGATATAGACATAGACGCCATGAAGGCATATATACTCAATAAGTTCACCGTTGAGGGCGACTTTGAATTCCTTGAGGAGGGCGAGCTTGCCAAGATGGTTGACGATTTGATGGACCTTGACAACGAATACATGGCCAAGAGCGGCGCGGACGAGGGCGCGGATTATGACGACGACGACGCATACGAGCTGATATTCGCCGGAATGCAGAAGCGCTGGCCAAAATATAAGGAATTTGCAATGCGCCTGAGCGAGGATTATCTTGACTTTGCGGAGGAATATCTTGAATCCGTAGGCGCGATAGAATGGGAGTAAGCAAATGAAAATATTAAACATAACCGAACCCAACAAGTTCTTCAGCGCCGTCAGCGAGTGCCGCGGGCGCGTGGAGCTTGTTACGGGGGAAGGGGACAGGCTTAACCTGAAATCCACGCTGTGCCAATACATTGCGCTGACGCAGATGTTTCAGGACGGGCAGATAGAGGGCGTTGAGCTTTGCCTGTCCGATCCGGCGGATTTCAGCAGACTGGATCCGTATATAGTGAGGGAATGAGGGAATATAAGAAGCCTCCGCAGCAATAACCGCGGGGGCTTCTTGTTTGATGAAAATTTCGCTCACCCGCCGTCAGGCGGATTTCACATTGCGCAAGCAATATTTCACTGCGCGTCGGCGCAATTTCACCCTGCGTAAGCAGGATTTCACTGCGGACGTAAGTCCGCATTACCCCTGCAGACCCCGTGCCTGGCGGTCCATATCCTCAACGACTATGTCGTATATCTCGCCCAAAGAGGCGCAGTATTCCAGCACCTTCCACGGTTCATTGGTATGGTAATGGATCTTTATCAGTGTTTCGTCGCCCACGGCAAGCAGGCAGTCGCCCTTAAAATTATCCGTAAAATAGGCGTTTATGGCGTCCTCGTCAAGGCCGCTGCCTTCAATCAATAATTGCGTATCATATCTGTATTCAAGCATGGTTTTATCTCCTTTCGCTTTTTATGCCTTATATTATATCATCATTTGCGCCGGATGCCGCCGGAATAAACTGCAAAAATATCGTGAAGATCATCGGAATAAATCAGCCGTTCAAACCGCTCCGCAGCGTTAAGCGGTATTGCTGGGCCGTGGGATGAATCGTCCAGCACTATGGCAAAAAGCTTTTCCCCTGCCGCAAAGCCGCGGCTTAGGCCGAAAAACTCCCGCGGACGGGCGGACGCAAGGCTGAAAGCCTCGCCGACCTCAAGGAAGCGCTCCCCGGCCGCCCTGTCTGCATAATAATATCTGAGCTTAGACGCCCTTATTGCCGCGCAGGCAACATGGCGCATGCTCAGCTTGTCCCCGCCCGCAATGTCCGACCCAAGGCCGATTTTCAAGCCCTCCGCCATCATTCGCCTTACGGGCGCAATTCCGGAATATATATTTGTGTTTGAATTGGGGCAATGCGCAACCCATACTCCGGCCGCCTTCATTGCCGCGCGCTCTATATCGTTGCTGTGTACGCAGTGCGCCATAACGGTATTTTTGCCGAAAAGGCCGGCCTTTTCATAGGTTTGATAATACCTTTCGCAGTCCGGACAAAGCGAGCGCACCATGGCTATCTCCTCAAAATTTTCGCTCAGATGCGACTGCGCGCGAAGGCCGTATTCCTCCTTCAATTTGCCAAGACCCGCCATCAGCTCATCCGTACAGCTTGGCGTGAAGCGCGGCGTTATTATGGGCCTTATGCCGCCGAAGCGGGAAAGCGCTTCCCCGATAAAGCGGCGTTCTTCGCTCAGTGCGCCCTCGGTTGTTTCGCGCAGTTCATCGGTGGTGTTTCTGTCCATGCTTATTTTGCCCACGAAGCCGTATATGCCCGCGCGTTCAAGCTCCTCCATCAGCACAAGGCTTGCGTCCGTATGCACGGATGAGAACGCGCATATATGCGTTGTGCCGCGCGCTATAAGCTCCCTTGCAAGCACGGAATAAACCTCCCGCGCGAAGCCGGTGTCCTTAAACATGGCCTCCGTGCGGAAGGTATAGTTATAAAGCCACTGCATAAGCGGCAAATCCATACCGAGCCCCAGCATGGGATATTGCGGCGCGTGCAGATGCATATCGCAAAACGATGTTGTTATAATTCTGCTGCCGAAATTCTCTATATCCGCATTTTGGTATGCGGGCGGCAGCGCGTTTAGTTCAAACACGCCCTGTATAACGCCCGCTTTATCGGTTATTATAACGCCGTTTTCGGTTATGTTTATTTTGTCGTTCGCATCCGCGGTGATTATGGTTCCCTTTATACCGCCGTAATTCATCGCCCATTCTCCTTTTGAAGCATAATGTAGTCCGAAGCCGTGTCTATGTCCATCAGCTCCGCTCCGTTTTCAAGCTGATAAAGCATTATTCTTTCCCTATGCGCCGCCATTACCGCGCCGCCCCCGCGTTCGCCGCGGAGCGCTTTCAGTTCATCAAAAAACTCCTGCGGGAATATTACCGGATTGCCCCTGCGCGCGCCGTGGCCCATGGCAACGATGCTGCCCGCGTTTTTTGCGAAGAAGTCAATTTCCCCGGCAACGCTTTCGCGCCGCAGCAGCGGCTGATCCGCCACCATGAACATTATCCCGTCCGCGTCGCCGACTGCTTCCATGCCGAGGCGTATAGTGCGCGGCGGGCCATCCTCCGGCCTATCGTTGAGCACTGGTATAAAGCCGCGCGCTTCAGCGGCGGCAAGTATCTCCGCCCGTCCGGACACAACCGCTATCGCGCAAAGCTTATTGTACGGCAGCGCATCCAATGCATATTCAAACATTGGCCGCGACGCAAACTCCTTTATAAGCTTGCATTCGCCAAACCGGCTCGATGCGCCCGCGGCCATGAGTACGGCGGCAATTTTCATCTCAGCCTGCCGTGCGCCCTGCGGCGGATGTAGCGGCCGCGGTTTTCCGCTATGAGTTCGCCGTTATATACAACAAGCTCGCCGTTTAGGAACACATGCTTCGCACCGCCCTTCACTTCCATGCCGTTGAAGGGTGTGTTGTCGCAATTATGCTGGCCGTCCGTATCGGATATGGTGCGGCTTACGGAGCCATCCCATATTACCACGTCCGCCGCGCAGTCCTTGGCTATTCTGCCGCGGCCCGCCATGCCGAACAGGCTTGCCGCGTTGCCGCTCATAAGGGCGGAGAAGCGCTGCATATTCATGCGCCCCGCAAGCACGCCGTATGTATACATCAGCTCCCCGCGCCATCTTACGCCAGCGCCGCCGTTGGGTATTTTGGAAAAATCGCCTGCGGCAAGCTTCTGCGCCATTGTGAAGGAGCAATGGTCCGTGCCGATTGTGTCTATATCGCCGGAAGCGCATGCCGCCATGAGCGCCTTGTTATCGGCGGGTTTTCTGAGCGGCGGGCTCATTACGAACTTTGCCCCGTCCGCGTCAAGATAGCGTTCGTCGTCAAGGAAAAGATACTGCGGGCAGGTTTCAAGGTAAACCTCCTGACCGCGTTTGCGCGCGCGCAGCGCCTCCTCCAAGCCTTCATGCGTGGAAAGATGCACAACGTAGGCAGGCGCATCTGCAAGCTTAGCCAGACGCATATACCGCGCCACGGCTTCGGCTTCTATATCGTTCGGGCGGGAAAGCGGATGCCCCTCCGGCCCCAGTATGCCGCGCGCCTTCACTTCCTCCGTAATGCGCAGCAGCGTGTCCCAATTTTCGCAATGCACGCCTATCAGCGCGCCGTATTGCTTTGCCGCCTTCAGCGCGGCGTAAAGGCTGCCGTCGTCCACGCGCAGCGCGTCGTATACCATATACATCTTATATGATGTAACGCCTTCGCGTGTCATGTCCGCCATTTCGGCCTCCGTCTGCTTATCCCAGCGGGCTATTGCCATATGGAAACCGTAATTGCAGTGCGCAATTTCAGCTTTCCGTTGCCATTGGGCAAGCGCTTCGCCAAGCGTGCCGTCCCGCTCCTGCGTGGCGAAATCAAGTATGCTTGTTGTGCCGCCCAGTATTGCCGCGCGGGTGCCGGTATCAAAATTGTCCGCGGTCACGGCGGAGCCTGTGTCCAGGTCAAAATGGGTATGCGTGTCTATAAATCCGGGCAAAACGTAGCAGCCGGCGGCGTCTATCACCTCCAGGCCCGTTGCGTCCAGCCCATCGCCAATATATGTTATTTTGCCGTTCTTTATTATAAGGTCGGCCTCGTAGCAGCCGTTCTTATCGGCTATGCGTCCGTTTTTTATAAGATAATCCATTGCTGCTCCTCCTGCTCAATTTATTATAAGCAAGTGACAAGATATTCACATTTATAATTATATCCGTTTTTTTTGATTATAACAATACATAATGCGCGATTTATGGTATACTGATACCCATGAAAAACATTCTATGCTATGGCGATTCGAATACATGGGGCTATATCCCCGGCGGCAAGGGCCGCTATGAGTACGCCGTGCGCTGGACGGGCGCCGCGCAGCGGCTGCTTGGCGACGGATACAGAATAATAGAAGAAGGGCTAAACGGCCGCACGACCGTTTTTGACAGCCCATTTGACGGGAGCGTGCTGAACGGCAAAAGCCATCTTATGTGCTGCCTTATGAGCCACGCGCCGCTGGATGCGGTTGTTATAATGCTGGGCACGAACGATTTGATGCATAGCCACACGGCTTGGGAAGCGAGCCGCGGCTGCATAACGCTTTCGCGCATGGTAATGAACGGTGCGCTGCACTTTAATGCGCATATGCCGCGGCTGCTGCTCGTATCCCCCATACATATAGGCCGCGAAATAGCCGAGACGGACCAAAGCCCGCTGAGCGTTTCGGGCTATGAAGAATCGCTCAAATTCGCCCCGCTTTATGAGCAGGCGGCGGCGCGAATAGGGATAGACTTTTTGGATGCGGCAAAGTATGCCGAGCCTTCGCCGGTTGATAACGAACACATGGACGCCGAAGGCCACGCCGCGCTTGCCGCGGCAATAGCGGACAAACTTAAAACAATGCTCGGTTAAACGGGCGGCGATAATAAACCATTTATTTTACAGCAGGAGGAAAGAACACCAATGAACTACGACCTGAAGGCGCTGGATAAGGCGCTTGACGCAAGGATAAAGGAGAAGAAGCTGCCCGGCGTGAGCTGCGCGATATACGGCCCCGACGGCGTTATATTCGAAAAAGGCTACGGCTTCGGCAACAATGAACACACCAAGCTGATTGACGAAAACACCATTTTCGGCATAGCCAGCATGAGCAAGTCCACCTCCACTTTGGCGCTTGCAATACTGGAAGCCGAAGGCAAGTTCAGCTATGACGATCCCGTGACCAAGTACATTCCCTCCTTCCGCATACCCGGCAACCCCACGGACACGGTGCTGGTAAGGCACCTTGCCATGCACACCGCCGGCATACCGCCCATGGAGCCGCTGGAATGGTCCATCGCCATGAACAGCACCGATCGTTTCTCCGATGCGAGCGAGGAAACCGTTGGTAAGGACGTATACTCCGCCGCGGACGAAAGCGACAGCTGGGCGCTGCAGATGCGCCGCACGTCCCCCAACCAGATGGACAAAATTGAGCAGGTTATAGATTACATTGCCAACTGCAAGTATAAAACCCTTGGCGCGGCGGGCGAATACATGAGCTATTCAAACGAAGGCTACGCCGTTATATCCTATATAGTTGACGCGGCAGCGGGCATGCCGCTTGAGCAGTTCCTTAACGAGCGCGTGTTCGGGCCCATAGGCATGACGAGGACCGTGCTTGATATAGACGGCTCGGAAGCCAGGAAGATAGCTTCCGATGGCAACATAACCAGTCTTTTTGAAGAAGTAAACGGCCAGAGCGTTGCGGACGATTGCTGGAGCATACTGCCCCCGTTCCGCGCATGCGCCTGCGTAAAGAGCACCGCGCACGACATGGCGCGCTACTATAGCTGCCTTGGCAACGGCGGCGTGATAGACGGCGTGCAGGCCATCCCCGCGAAGGCGGTTGAAATAATGGTAGGCAACCGCTTCGGCGAAGAAGAGAAGCCCATCTATTGCTACGGCCTTTACAAGCGCACCAAGAACGGCCATGTTATATGCGAACACTCCGGCGGACTGCACGGCGTATCTACCCACGGCGGCTTCCTCAAGGGCGAAGGCTACGGCTTTGCCGCGCTTTGCAACCAAGGCGACTGCGATACGGACGACCTGTGCTGGATGATGTACAACATGATGATGGGCGATCCCATAGAGAACAGCCACCGCTGGCTGCATCCAGTAGGATATGACTTCGGCGCACCCGAAACCATAGTCGGTTCCTATATCTGCCACGAAGGTATTCCCGCCACGCTGAAGGTTTATATGAATGACGAGGGCAAGCTGATGGGCGAAACCTCCATGGGGCCGATGGACATGGTATACTGCGGCGAAACGTGGTTCCAGGGCTTCCGCAACGGCGATGTTGCTAACCGCATGCGCTTCTATATCCGCGACAACAAGGCCTGGTCCGTAATGGTTGGCAGCCGCGTATGGGAGCGCATAGAGGACTAAGCATAGCTGACTAAAAAAGAGCAGAGCATAAGAAAAAGCCCCGAAAGGGGCTTTTTGTGTGTTGAGTTTATGCTGCACCAAAAGGCTCCCCGAACGGGGAGCTGTCGCCGCAAGGCGACTGAGGGGTTGACGAAAACAGGAGGGGCTGCGTTGCCCCCTCCGAATTCTTCTTTTCGCCAACCATGCGAACCCAAACGTTTCAATACGCCTATGCCTTTCCCTGCCCTGCATACATTGCATAAAACCTGCTTGTTCTTTGCCGATAGAGCATGAGCAGCCCGCGCGTGCTCAGCTCGGCAGCCATGGCTATCCACATGCCGAGCAGACCGAGCGGCTTTATCAGTATCAGCGCAAGGCCTATGCGCACCACCCACATCGTGGCAAGGTTTATAATGCTTGGCACAAGCGTATCGCCCGCGCCGCGCAGGGCGCCCGCGGCAACTATCGACGCACCGAAAAGCGGCTCGGCAAGCAGCTCTATCCTAAGCACCTGCGCTGAAAGCTCGCGCACGGCGGGATCGGGCGTGAGCATGGCGAACAGCAGCGGGCATATGAACATCATTATCAGCCCCAATACGCCCATTATGGTTGCGCCCATGCCAATGCATATGTTGCCATAGCGGCGGGCAAGCTCATCCTCGCCCGCGCCCACGCTGCGGCCTACGACCGTTGCGGCAGCGGAGCCTATTCCGTAGCCGGGCATGTAGCATAGCCCCTCCGCAGTTACGGCGAAGGAGTTTGCGGCTATTGCAATTTCGCCAAGCGGAGCTATTATCATTGTGGTTATTACCATTGCCCCGCTTGTGGCAACCTCCTGAACCGCCACGGGCAGGCCGATCTTCAACGCCTTTTTAAGTATGGAAGAATCGAACCGGCTCTTGTCGGCCCTGTTCAATTTAAGGTGCTTATCCCTGCCGCAGCAGCACCACAGCATTACAAGGCATACCACCGCGCAGGCAAGCGCCGTGCCTATGCCCGCGCCCAATACGCCGTATTTGGGAATGAAAATCGCATTGAATATAATGTCCAAAATGCACATTGCGGCCGTAAGTATGCTGGGCGTTACCATGTCCCCGCTGCACTGCAAAAACGATGAGGCGAGCGAATTGAGCTGCAAAAACGGTATCTCCAGCGCGAATACAAGGAAATACAGCGATGCATCGCGGTGTATTGTTTCGCTGCCGCCAAGCCATACGGGCAGAGGATCGCTTATAACGGCGCCCAATGCGCACAGCAGGGCCGATATCAAAAGCGCGCTTATCAGGCCGTGCTTAACAACCGTGCGCGCGTCCTCGTCACGCTTTGCACCGATATGATGCGCAACCTGCACGGAAAAGCCCGCCGTTATTGCGTAGGTTATGCCGCTTAACAGCCAGGTGCTTGTGGAAACAAGGCCTATTGCCGCAGACGCATTCGCACCGAGCGCGCCGACCATTGCGGAATCGATATACTGCATGGCTATGGTAGTTATCTGCGTTAGTATCGCTGGCATGCTGAGCCGCCATACCAGGGATATCTGCGGGCGCAACTCGCTCCAATCAATCCTTTTCATATACTCTCCCGATGCAGACTAATGGTATCATCAGTTGACAAGGACAGGCAAGCCCAAAATGGCTGCTTGGGGGGGCGATCCCGTGTTCCTGTCGCATGAATTACCCAAAGCTTATCACGATGCACAACGCCTTGTCAACAATGGTTAAATATAAACGAAAATACCCGGCCGCAAAGCCGGGTATTCGCTGCATTTAAGCTTTATTTGCTTTTGTTATTTGGTGAAGGTACAGCCGGCGTCGAATTCGATGGTGCCCTTGTAGTTCTTTATTACGCCGGTAACGGTTATCACGTCGCCCACGGCAAGCTTATCCGCGCCCTCGCCCTTCATGCGGAAGCACTGTATGGCATAGTCGTTCAGGCCGCCCACAACTATGGTAACGGTTATGTTGCCGTATTCCGCGCTGAAGGCGGTGTCTATGGAGGCGATGGAGCCGGTCAAGGTCTTGGTGCCCATCAGCTGCGCGCCTTCCTCAAGGGCATAAGCGCGGGCGACTATCTTTGCACTGCTCACGGTGTCGGCGGGGATAAGGGTGCAGCCCGCGTCGAACTCAATGGTGCCCTTGTAGTTCTTTATAATGCCGAACACTGCTATTTCGTCGCCGACGGCCAGCTTGTCAGCGCCTTCGCCGCTGAGGCGATAGCACTGTATGGGCTTATCCTCTATGCCGTCGCAAACCATGGTGACGGTCACGTTGTTGTACTCTGCGCTGAACGGGGTATCGATGGAGGTTATAACGCCCTTGAGCGCGGTCGCGTTGAGCATGGCGGCGCCTTCTTCAAGCGCGTAGGCGTTCTCAAGCAGCTTGGCCTGGTTGAGTATCTCGCCCTTGCCTATGTATGCACAGCCCGCGTCGAACTCGATGGTGCCCTTGTAGTTCTTTATGGTGCCTTCAACGGTTATTTCGTCGCCAACGGCCAAGGCATCCGCGCCCTCGCCGGCAAGGCGGAAGCACTGCACGGGGTATTCCTCCATGCCCTTTACGGCCATGGTTACGGTTATGTTGTTGTATTCTGCGCTGAACGGAGTGTCGATAGACACAACGGTGCCGAACAGTCGCTGGGTGCCTTCAAGCGCCGCGCCCTCTTCCAGCTCGTAACCGGCGGAGACTATTTCGTCATAGCTGGCGGTGCCAAGATCGAATCCCTTGGGAACCATGTGGGCAAAGCTTTCGGAAACGGAAGCGCCGCTTTCGTCCGCTATGGTGGCGGTAAGGGTGTATTCGGAATCCTCGGCGCAGGCTTCGTTAACATCGATGGTGACCATCTTGTCCTCGCCCAGTTCGCCAACGACTACGGCATCCTCAGCGCCGCTGGTGATTTCAACGGTCCACTGTATCTGATAGGATACGCCGTCCACCACGGCAAAACCAACTACCTGATAATCGGCAGGGGTCTTTACCGCGCTCTTTTTATACATCAGCTTTATGTAAGCCGCGGCGTTCTCAAGCGCCTGAGTGTTGTCAACAACGGGTTCGGCGCTGGGCTCAACGGTCTCTGCGGGTTCGTTGCCGGGCTCTGCCGTGGGGGCAGGCTCGTCCACGGGGGCGGAGCAGCCGGCAAACGCCGCTGCGAACAGCGCCAGCGCAATTATGTATGCTACTATCCTTTTCATGTTTTCTCCCTCTTTTCAGGTTTATTTTTAGTGTATGGAAATACCTTCCGCCGTGAATACGTGCAGCTGCGGCGCATTGTCATACATGTCCACGGCTGCGCGCACGTCTATCGTTTTTCCGGAAATAGTATTTGGGTCGAAAGCCTCGCCGTTTACTTTAAGCGGCTCAAGCCTTACGGTAATTTCGGCATTGCCTGCGGCGCATGTGAGCGTTGCGCAGCCGTTTTCGGCAACATAAACGCTTTGCACCGTTAAACCGTCCATCTCAACGGTGGTGTTCATGGCAATGTCGCTCAGCTTATATTCCGCCGCACCGGCTTCGGTTTCTATGCTCACCATGGCGGAAGCAAAATCATCCGCGCTTATGCTGACATAGCCTGCCGCGTTGCCCTCGCTCAGCTTTTGCAGATTATTCGGATCGTCCGGCTTCATCTGCCGGTAGCTTAGGCCGGATACCTGGTAGCAGCCGCCCGCTTCATAATACTGAACGGTGCCCACTATCCGCGCCCGGTTGCCCACGGAAAGTATATCAAGCCCCGCGCCCGAAAGGCCGTAGCCATAATAGGCGCTTATGCCGTAATACCTGTCCGTTTCCGCGTCATAATCCTCGATAAACACGCCGTTTCCGCTGTTTATGGTTATAACGCCCTCAAACGCTACCTTTTTGCCGTTATAGCCCTCTATGCCGCACCTAAGCTCCTTCAGGGTAAGCTCAACAGCGTCCCCGTAATAGAAATCGGGGTCCTTCTGCCCTGAATAGATGTTCAGCTTGTTCGCCTTGGCCCGGTTTATGGCCGCGGTGCAGGCGGAGCCATAGCGGTTGTTTGCCGAAGAATAGGCGCGGGCAAGGCCGTTTTGCAGCAGCTCTATATTAAGGTTGCGGTATTCGCCGGCCTTTTCGGCCTTATACCACACCCAAACAAGGTATCTGCCGCCGGTGGAGTCGAAATCCCAATTCCCGTCGTCCGATTCGATCATTATGGAATGGGCACGGGACAGCTTTTCCTTTGTAAATTCGGACGCCGCCTTGCCGTATTCCTCTATTTTGCCGGTGGATTCCGGCGTATCTATGCCGATAAAGCGGGCCTTCAGCACGCCGGAGGGCATTATGCTTTCCGGCACGAGGAAATGCACGGTGTCGCCGTCCACGAACGACTTTACCGTAACCTCCTGCTTCGCTGTATCCGCGCCCGAAGGCTTCACTGACGCGGCATAGTCAATGCTTTCGCTTGCCGCGGCAGCGGGCGAGGGCGCGGCTTCGGGTATACTGCTCACGGGGGGCGTTTGCGCGGCGTCCGTTTGCACGGGCGTGGGCAAAGCGTCCTTATCCTTTTGCGGCGTGCAGCCGAATATGCAAAGCGCCAGTATTATCAGCGCCAATGCCGGGGCAAGCTTTTTCATAACGTTACTTCCTTAAAACCGGGCTTATATCAGCCGTTGTATTCGCACTCGTCCACGGCTTCGGCAAAGGCAGCCTCTATCATGGCGTCCACGTTGCCGCCGTCGTCCGCGGTAAGGCACTTGGTCAGCAGGGTACCGACCTGATCGCGCGCGGTGGAGGAGCCGTTGAAGGCGGGGGAGGTGTAGTAATATTCTTCCTGCTCAAGGCAGACCTTGGCGCTGAGGGCGGAGATGTACTTGCCGCCGTCGGCCTGGGCGATGAAGGAAGCGTAGGCTTCGTTATCGGCAACGCTCTTGAGCACGGGAACATAACCGGAGGCCATGGAGAACTCGGCCTGGAAATCCACGCTGGTGGTCAGGAACTTGATGAACAGCCAGCTTGCCACGACCTCCTGCTCGTTTGCCTTTTTGAATATGCATACGCTGGGGCCCTGGGAAATGACCTTGTTGTTGCCGTTGCCAAGCTGCGGTATGGTGCTGATGCCCACTTCAAAGGGATATTCGCCGTTTGCATCGGCCGCGGGACGCTGATGGGTTGCGCCTGCGGAGGAGCCGATGGACATATAGCTCTTGACCTCATCGGTGGAGGTGAACAGGCCGGAGGTATAGGCGCCGTAGAGCTTCTGAGTGGTCAGGTAGCCCTTCTGGTACCATTCGCGGAACATCTTTATGAAGCCGCGGTTGGTTTCGTTATTGAACAGATAATGGTCGCCGGAGGCGCTGGTATAATCGGAGCCGTACTGCTCGCACATGGTGATGAACCAGTTGCTCTCGCTGTCGTAACCAAGGGGAATGGAGTTGGGGTCGATTTCCTTTATCTTGGCGCAGGTAGCTTCCATCTCTTCCCAGGTGGTGGGGACGGTAAGGCCGTTGGCGTCAAAGAAGGTCTTGTTGTAGTAAAGTACCTCGGTGGACTTGGAGAACGGCATGGTGTACATGAGGCCGTCGCCAAACTGGGTACCTTCGGCATAGTAACCGGGGATGAAGTCCGCCTTCTGCTCGTCGGTCAGGCCGAGTATTTCGGTGGTGCCGTCCGCGCGGGCAACCTCGATCTGGCTGTTGATAAGGCCGTCAAGCGTGGCAACAGCGCCGGCCAGGTTGTAAAGCGCAACATGGTCGGGATAGCAATAGGCTATGTTGGGCTGGTTGCCAACGGTGATCTCGGTGCTTATCTGGTCGCGCACGTCGTCATAGCTGCCGATTTTTTCGCTGGTGATGTGGATATTGGGATAGAGCTTGTTGAACTCTTCGATGTAAAGGTTCAGCACATCGCTCAGGTTGGTGCCCATGGTGTGATAGAAGGTCAGGTTGACTTCGCTTCCGTCGTAACCGGCTTCGGGGACGGTGAAGTTGCCTTCGCTCACAGGCTCGGCCGTCTGCTGATCGTTGCCGGCAGGGGTACCGGCGTTGTCGGTAGTGGTGGGTTCGGCGGTCTGCTGATCGCCGGTGTTGGCGGGGGTGCTGTTGGTGCAGGCAGCCAGCATCAGCGCGCTGAATACCATAAGTACCACCAACATGGTTGCCAGGATACGTTTTGTCATTTTTTGTTTTCCTTGCCTTTCTTTATGCTTAGCATAAATTTATTTAGCCTTTTATGCCGCTTCGGCTTACGCCCTTCATAATATATTTCCTGAGGAATATGAACACCAGGAACAGCGGCGCGGACACCAGTGCTACCGCCGCCATCTGCACGGGGTAGTTAACGTCCCCCGTGGTATCGGTGAATGCATTCCTAAGGCCGTTGGTTATGAGCCTGTGCGCATCGTCGTTGGCAACGAGGCGCGGCCATATATATGAATTCCATGCGCCCATCATCTTCAAAATCGTTATGGATATGAGCGTAGGCAGCGATAACGGTATCATAACCTTGCAAAGGTATTTGAAATCGCTCGTGCCGTCCACCTTAGCGGCAAGGTAGAGTTCATTGGGTATCTGCAAAAAGTTTTGCCTGAGCAGATAAATATAGAACACGCTTACCAAAAAGGGGACTATAAGCACCGTGTATGTGTTCATCCAGCCAAGGTTGGTAACGGTGCTGTAATTGGTTATTGTAAAAAGCTCACCCGGTATCATCATTGTTGCAAGCAGCGCGGAGAAAAGCAGGTTCTTTCCCCTGAACTCCAGCCTTGCAAACGCGAACGCGGACAGAATTGTTATAACAAGCGAAAGTATTGTGGATACTATGCCCACATAGGCCGTATTGAAGAACAGCCGGCCCAGGCTTGCGGCGGTGAAGGCCTCCGCATAGTTTGACCACAGCACCTTCTGCGGCCAGAACGTGGGCACGCTTTGGCGGTATTCCTCAAGGCTTTTGAGAGATGAATTTATCATCCAGTAAAACGGGAACAGCACCACCAGCGCCATGAATATAAGGAACGCATAGCAGAACGCCTTTGCAATTATGCCAACCGCCCTTGAGCGGGTGCGCTCGGCGGAAATATCCCGCTCATGCATTGTTTTTATCGTTTCTTTAGCCATATTTTACCTCAATAATGCACGCGCTTTTTGCTGACCTGAAGGTTGATTAGCGTTACCACCAGTATTATGCCGAAAAGTATCAGCGCGGCTGCGCTGGCGCGGCCCTGATTATTGGTGGATAAAGCGTCGTATATAAAGCCTACCATAGTGTTCAGCCTGCCTGCGGCGTCCGCAGGGCCCATAGCCTCGCCGAATATACCGATTATGCTGGTGTATTCCTTAAAGCCGCCTATGAAGCCGGTTATCACAACATAGGCAAGCATGGGGGAAAGCAGCGGCACGGTTATGCGCGCGAATATGCGGCGGCGGGATGTGCCGTCCACCTTGGCGGCGTCGTAATACTGCTTATTGATGCTCTGCAAACCGCCCAGCAGTATAAGTATTTTGAACGGCAGCGCGTTCCAAACAATGTATATTACCATAACGGTAATATTCGCCGCGTAGGAGGAGCCGTAGTTTATCCAGTTAACGGCCTTGCCGCCGAAGAATTCGATTATGTTGTTTATTATTCCGGCGGTAACGATTATTTCGTTCTCCGTGCCGTAAAAGCTGCCGACTATATTGAACATTGCGGCGAACACCATGCCTATGGCGATGGAGTTGGTAACATAGGGCAGGAAGAATATGGTTTGCAGCGGCTTTTGCAGCCACTTTATTGAATTAAGGAACACCGCCACCAGCAGCGCGAGCAGGCTTGATATGGGCACGGTAAGCATGCACAGCAGCACCGTGTTTTTAAGGCAGCTCAAAAACTTTTGATACTTTATTACCTTAACGAAGTTGCCCACGCCGAATGCGAAGCTTTCGCCGCCGGCGACCTTCAGCCCGCTGTACCCTTCAAGAAAGGCCATGCGCACCGTGTTTATTATCGGCCAAACCGTGAACACCAGCAATAATACTATCGCCGGGGCAAGGTACAGCCACGCCTTCCATTTTTGCTTGCCTTCTACCATTTTTATTTTACCTCGAAGCGTATGCGCTTTTCGCTTTCCTTGTCGAAGAGGAAAAGCTTATGCGGCTTTACGGAGAAACGCACGGTTTCCGCATCGTGATCCACGCCCGCGTCCGCATTGATTATGGAGCGGATGGTGGGGTTGAGCGAGGCGGGGTTGGAGGATACAACGCTCACGTCCCTGCCCATAACCTCAACGTTTATAAGCTTGCAGCCGAGCGGGCCGCTTTCGTCCAGGATAAAGCCTTCGGGGCGGATGCCGACGTAAACTTCGCCGTCGTTAACGCCGTTCACGCTGAGCACGGCTTCTTCGCCGATATATACCTTGCCGCCCTTTACGGAGCCGTTGAAAACGTTTATGGGCGGGGTGCCGAGGAACTTGGCAACGAACAGATTGTCCGGATCGTCATAAACGGCCTGCGGCTTGCCAATCTGCTGCACAACGCCCGCCTTCATGACCACTATAAAGTCGGATATGCTCATGGCCTCGTCCTGGTCATGGGTAACGAAAACGGTGGTTATCTTGGTTTCGCGCTGTATGCGGCGTATTTCCTCGCGGGTTTGGAGCCTGAGCCTTGCGTCAAGGTTGGAGAGCGGCTCGTCAAGCAGCAGCACGCGCGGCATTTTGACCAGCGCCCGCGCTATTGCAACGCGCTGCTGCTGGCCGCCGGAAAGCTCGCTGGGCTTGCGGTCCATAAGCTCGTCTATCTGCACAAGCTTTGCCGTTTCATAGGCGCGCTTGAGCATTTCTTCCTTGCTCAGCTTGTCCGCCCCTTTAAGATTTTGCAGCGGGAAAAGTATGTTCTGCTTAACGGTAAGGTGCGGGTAAAGGGCATAGTTCTGGAACACAAGGCCAACGCCCCTGTTTTCCGGCGCAAGGCCGGTAACGTCGTCCTCGCCGAAGAATATCTGCCCCTTTGTGGGCTTCTGCAGGCCGCATATCATATAGAGCGTGGTGCTTTTGCCGCAGCCGGAAGGACCGAGCAGGCCTATCAGCTTCCCGTCGGGAATGGTAAAGCTGCAGTCGTTTACGGCTATTACCTCCTCGCCCGATTTCTTGTTGCGGCTGGGGAAAGCCTTGGTCACGTTGCGCAGTTCAACTTTCATCGTTTTCGTCCTCGATCCTTTTTAGTTTATTTTGTATATCTTGGTTTACCCTTGTTTATTGACCCCATCGTGCGCTGTCCGCTTCGGCGTATTCCCTGCGCCGCGCTTCGCGCTCCCGGGCGGAATCGAATATCATTTGACTTTCCATATCCACAACAACCGTTTGCGCCAATATATCATGTATTGCGGAATTGGTATGCGTGGCCGCGATAAGCACTATTTGCAGCAGCGCCAGCGCCGCAAGCATTATGAGCCCAACCGTGCCGAGACTGCCGAACAATATAAGGAATATTATCAGCAGCGGGGCCATTGTTTCGATTGTGTATTTGCCAAGCAGTGTGCGTATTAGCATGGCTATGGGCTTCACGCGCACGGAGTCGGTCCGCATTACGGCAAGGCCGAATATCTTTTTGCCAATGGTCTGCCCATTCTTCAGCCACAGTACGGGTATTGCGAACTCCAGCGCCATATACGCAAGCAATACCGAAAGCGACATTATTGCAAGCGAAAGCTGAATTATAATAGAAAACGCCCGGCTGACATCGGCATCATCGTTAAGCTTTGCATATGCATCAGCATAACGGAGCCGATCCTCTTCACCGAGCGCAAGATATTCTTCATCCGAAATATTAAAATCAATGCCATACAGCTGTTCGTATTCCGTATAGTATCGCTGTAAATTATCGTTATAATTATCGTAACCGAACGCGGCGGAAAGCAAAAGCGCGAACCCGGTTGCGAGTACGCTTAGCAGAATAACGTCCAACAGCCAGGCGGACGCACGCTTGAGCATGCTTGCCTTCTGCAAATCGAACATGGGCTTCTCTCCGTTTCCGCGGCGAAATGCCGCCGCTTTCGTTAAAACAGGCGCAGCATATACATGAGCCGCGCAATCATACATAATTGTACAATGTTTGATAAAAACATGCAACAACATTTGCTTTCGCTTTTACTTATATCGCGCGCGGAGCTGTTGACTTATCGGTGGGGATAGGGTAATATGCAAGCTGCACTAATAATTCGGGACGGTGAAAACACCTATGATAAAGTTGCTTATAAGCGACCTTGACGATACTTTATACGACTGGACGGGCTTTTTCGTGCCCGCATTTTACGCCATGGCGGACGAGATAGCCCGCATGACGGGCATAGACGAAAAAAAGCTGCTGAATGAATACATGGCGGCGCATCAGCGGCTCGGCTCGGTTGAATACCCTTATGCAACGCTTGAGCTGCCAAGCATAAAGGCATACTATAACAATGCCCCGGCGGAGGAGATGAAGGCCGCGCTGAGGCCCGCGTTCAACGTGTTCAATTCCGTCAGGGAAAGCCATCTGCACCTGCTGCCGGGCGTGGAGGAAATGCTGCGCGCGCTGACGGAAATGGGCGTGACGCTCATAGCCTATACGGAATCCTCCAAAGAAAACGGGTTTTACAGGCTTATGAAGCTGGGCTTAGAGCCGTACTTTAAGCATGTGTACACGTTTGAAAGCCAATTCAAGAGCGCATACGCCGTGAGCGAAAAGGTACGCACGGTGCAGACAAAAAAGCCGGACGTTGCGGTTATAGAGCGCATATGCGCGGGCGAGGGCTATGATAAAAGCGAAGTGATGTACCTGGGCGATAACCTTACGAAGGACATGTACATGGCCAAAATGGCCGAAGTTACGGCAGTATGGATGCACAGGAAGTGCGAAAACGAAGATTATAAGAACAAGCTGCTTGCCATAACAAGCTGGACGGCGGCCGAATACGCGCGGGACGTGGAGCTGAGGCAATACATGCAGCAGCACGGCATAAGGCCGGATTATGAAATAAGCGATGCGCGGGAGCTGATAGCCATTGCGGCTAAATGATGCCGAGCGCCTTTAGCGCCTGAACCGATGTAAATTCGGGCATTATGAACTCAAGCTCCTCCGTTTCAAACGGCAATGCCGCGCCGCCTGTGAGCGTTATAAGCTGCCGGTTGAGCAGGAGCCTGTCTAAGTTCATCAATATTGATTCCCTCAGCGCGGGCTGCTTTATGCGGTTCGCGTTTTGCATTATGCCGTCAAGCGAGCCGAATTCGTTTATCAGCCGCGCCGCTGTTTTTTGACCTACGCGGGGCACGCCGCGGATATTGTCTGATGCGTCGCCGCAAAGGGCCTTCATGTCAGCATATTTGTCCGCGCCTATGCCGAACTTTTCCAATATATATTCTTCGCCGCAAAGTGCGGTATTTTTTCCGCGGTATCTAAGCACGCTCACATTGGTGGAGATAAGCTGAAAATAGTCGCTGTCGAACGACGAAATGACTATTTCGCTATCATTCGTTCGACTGAACACATATGCCGCTACAATGTCATCCGTTTCGCAGTCCGTGGTTTCGGCATGCTTTATGCCCATGAAATCAAGCGCCAAGTATATGTCCGCCAGCTGGGAAAACGGCGTTTCGTCCTCCGCCATTTGGCTGTAATCCACACGGTTGGCCTTATATGCGGGGTCAAGCGCGGCGCGCGGGTTTTCATGCTCCCCATCGAACAGCACAACGGCGTGCGTGGGCCGCACCATGCGTATTATTTTCATAAGCGCGCCCACAAAGCCAATAGTTCCGTGCACGGGCCGTCCGCTTTTGCCCACTATTCGTGCGGGCATACCATAGAACATTTGGAACAGCAGATTGCTCCCGTCAACAATAAGCAGCTTTTGCATGGCGGACTCCTTGTGGTGATTTAGCTTTCAAATATATCATGAAAATGAGATGAAGGCAATAATTTGCCTGCATATCGGCGCGGCAGCGCGGAATTACAAGGGAAAAGCTGATAAAATGCACCCAAAAGCCTCCTTGCCGAGGGAGGTGGACGCGAGTGAAACGAGCAGCCGGAAGGAGTAAAACAAACAAAAAGCACTGCAAACTATTTTATAATCTTTTTTGCCAGGGGGCCGGGGAAGATTTCGATTTCTCCCCTTAGGCCCCCTGGCGACCCCCGTAACCCCATTGAAACGATCGCTCCGCGAAGGGGTACGGCACTGTACGCCGTGCTTGTACTGTACCCCAAAGGCGCCACCATTTATGGGGGAGCTGGCGGCGTAAGCCGACTGAGGGGAACAGTAAAACAGCTGGGCAGCTTTGAGCCGTTCCCCTTTCGTCATGGCTTCGCCATGCCACTTTCCCCGCACGCGGGGACAGCTTTTGGTTAGTGGTAGCCCCCCCAAAAAGGCTCCCCGGCCGGGGAGCTGGCACGGCGTTAGCCGTGACTGAGGGGTTGTAACAAGCAATGAGATGTGAGTTGCTTATTTTACTTCATCAAACATTATAGATTATCTGCACACACAAAAAGCCCCGGGACGGCGATTGCCGTCCCGGGTTTTGTTAATCAATGCATTACTGCATGTCGTTGAGCTTCTTGTAGTATTCGTACTTATCCTTGGCCTCGTGCTCGGCGCGGTCGAACAGCTTGTCGGCCACTTCGGGGAACTGAGCCAGCAGGGAAGCGTAGCGAACTTCGCCCATTATGAACTCGCGGTAAGGTATGGTCGCGGGCTTGCTGTCCAGAGTGAAGGGATTCTTGCCCTGGGCGGTAAGCTCCGGATTGTAACGGTAAAGCTGCCAATAACCGGCTTCAACGGCCTTCTTGGCCTCGGCCTGGCTCTTGCCCATGCCTTCCTTTACCTTCAGGCCGTGGTTGATGCAGGGAGCGTAGGCGATTATGAGGGAGGGTCCCTTATAAGCTTCGGCTTCCGCAAGGGCCTTGACCAGCTGCTGCTGATTGGCGCCCATGCAAACCTTGGCAACGTACACGTAGCCGTAGCTCATGGCCATCATGCCCAGATCCTTCTTGCTGGTGCGCTTGCCGGCCGCAGCAAACTTGGCAACGGAACCGGTAGGCGTAGCCTTGGAGGACTGTCCGCCGGTGTTGGAGTAAACTTCGGTATCAACGACCAGAACGTTTACATCCTCGTCCATGGCAAGAACGTGGTCAAGTCCGCCGTAGCCGATGTCGTACGCCCAGCCGTCGCCGCCAAATATCCATATGGACTTCTTGACGAGCAGGTCCTTATTGGCAAGCACTTCGCGGCCCAGAGTGCACGCTTCGCAGGGGCACTTCTTGCCGTTCTTGAGCCATGCTTCTTCCCACTGGGTGCCGGTCAGATCGGGATCGACGCTCGCTTCCAGCTCGGCAACCAGCTTCGCAGCCGCCTTCTTGGAGCCTTCCGCATCGTCCATGTTCTCCAGCCATTCCTTACCGGCGGCCTTTAGATCGGCGTCGCAGTAGTCAACCGCGATCAGCTTTTCAACAAGCTCCGCAACATGCGCGCGGCGCTGCTTGGTACCAAGGTTGATACCGAAGCCGAACTCGGCGTTATCTTCAAACAGGGAGTTGGCCCATGCGGGACCGTGGCCCTTTTCGTTGGTGGTGTAAGGTACGGTGGGCGCGCTGCCGCCGTAGATGGAGGTACAGCCGGTGGCGTTGGCAATTATCATCCTGTCGCCGAACAGCTGGGTTATAAGCTTGATATACGGGGTCTCGCCGCAGCCTGCGCAGGCGCCGGAGAACTCGAACAGGGGCTTGAGGAACTGGCTGTTCTTAACGGTGTACTTGTTCATGTCAAGCTCGCGCTCGGGCAGCTTGGCAGCGAAGTCCCAATTCGCGCCTTCGGTCTCCTGTACGGTGTGCAGGGGAACCATCTTGAGCGCCTTGGTCTTGGCGGGGCAAACGTCCACGCAGTTGCCGCAGCCGGTGCAGTCCAGCGGAGAGAGCTGCATGCGGAACTTATAGCCCGCAAGCTCCTTGCCGGTGGCAGGCTTGGTCACGAAGGTTTCGGGGGCATTGTCCTCGTCCTTTACCAGCACGGGCCTTATGCAGGCGTGCGGGCAGACCAGGGAGCACTGGTTGCACTGTATGCAGTTTTCGGGTATCCACGCGGGTACGTCAACGGCTATGCCGCGCTTTTCGTACTTGGTGGTGCCGGTGGGCACGGAACCATCGGGGCTCATTATGGAAACGGGCAGCTTGTCGCCGTTCTGGGCCAGGATGGGGGAAATGAACTGAGTGAAGTACGGATCATCCGTCACGGGCTTCACAACCGCGCCTTCGGTGGTGGTGGCCCAGGATTCGGGATAGTTGATTTCAACTATGGCGTTGGCGCCTGCGTCTATGGCGGCATAGTTGCGGGCCACGACGTCCTCGCCCTTCTTGGCATAGGACTTCTTGGCGGCAGCCTTCATGTACTCTATGGCTTGGTCGGCGGGGATAACGTTTGCCAGCTTGAAGAAGGCGGACTGCATTATGGTATTGATGCGGTTGCCCATGCCGACTTCCTTGGCCAGCTTAACGGCGTCTATGTTATAGAACTTGAGATGGTTCTTGGCGATGGCGTTCTTCATCTTGGCGGGCAGCTCATGCTCCATCTCCTCAAGCGTCCATTCGGAGTTGAGCAGGAAAGTGCCGCCCTCCTTGATGCCTTCGGTCACATCGTAACGGGTGACGTAGGAAGCGTTGTGGCAGGCCACGAAGTCAGCCGCATCGATGAGATAGGGGCTTTGTATGGGCTTTTTGCCGAAGCGCAGATGGCTCACGGTGAAGCCGCCGGACTTCTTGGAGTCGTAGGCAAAGTAACCCTGAGCATACATGTCGGTATGGTCGCCTATTATCTTTATGGAGTTCTTGTTCGCGCCAACGGTGCCGTCGGAACCAAGGCCATAGAACTTGCAGGCGATGGTGCCTTCGGGAGCGGCGTTGACCTGCTCGGTCACGGGCAGGGACAGATTGGTCACGTCGTCAACTATGCCTACGGTGAAGCGGGGCTTGGCATCGTCCTTCTTCAGCTCGTCATAAACGGCCTTGACCATGGAGGGGGTGAATTCCTTGGAGCCCAGACCGTAACGGCCGCCGATGATCTTAACATCGAACCTGCCGGCCTCGGCAAAGGCATTGACCACGTCCTGATAGAGAGGCTCGCCCTGGGAGCCGCATTCCTTGGTGCGGTCGAGCACGGCGATCTTCTTGCAGGTGGCGGGCAGGGCGGCAAGCAGCTTGTCCGCACGGAAGGGCCTGTACAGACGAACCTTTATAAGGCCCAGCTTTTCGCCGCGGGCGTTAAGGTAGTCTATGGCTTCTTCAACCACGTCGCAGCTGGAGCCCATGGAGATTATTACGCGGTCCGCATCGGGCGCGCCGACGTAATCGAACAGATTATAATGGCGGCCGGTCAGCTTGCCGACTTCCTCCATGTAATGCTCAACTATTGCGGGAACGGCCATGTAACGGGTGTTGCAGGCTTCGCGGTTCTGGAAGTAAATGTCCGGGTTCTGGGCGGAGCCGGAAAGGTGCGGATGCTCAGGATTGAGTGCGCGCGCACGGAAGGCGGCCACTGCATCGTAATCAAGCAGCTTGCCCATATCCTCGTAATCTATGGCCTCTATCTTCTGCACTTCGTGGCTGGTACGGAAACCATCGAAGAAGTGGACGAAGGGGACGGAAGCCTTGATGGCGGAAAGGTGAGTTACCAGCGCAAGGTCCATGACCTCCTGAACAGAGGCAGAAGAAAGCATGGCAAAGCCGGTCTGGCGGCAGCCCATAACGTCGCTGTGATCTCCGAATATGCTCAGCGCATGGTAAGCAAGCGCGCGGGCGGACACGTGGAACACGCCGGGCAGCAGCTCGCCGGAGATCTTGTACATGTTGGGAATCATCAGCAAAAGGCCCTGGGAAGCCGTGAAGGTGGTGGTCAGGGCGCCAGCCTTGAGGGAGCCGTGCACAGCGCCCGCGGCGCCTGCTTCGGACTGCATCTCGGCTATCCTTACCTTTTGACCGAACAGATTGGTTCTGCCGTTTGCCGCCCACTCATCGGCAACCTCGGCCATGGGGGACGAGGGAGTGATGGGGTAGATGGCCGCAACATCACTGAACGCATATGCTACATGCGCCGCAGCGGTATTGCCGTCAATGGTCATTGTCTTTGCCATTTTGAGTATATCCTCCTGATGTATTTGGTGTATTCCCGGGCCTGTATACATGTTCGGCCCGGTACAGGCATTCTATGTATCATTATAATGTTTAACATCCCTACTGTCAATCGAAGAGCGGGGCTGCATGCCCCTTTTTATGCGCAATTTTTTATATGAAATTTATGTGCGGAAGCTTATGTGCGCGGGCGGCGAATGTGAAGTTTGCACAAATTCATAATTATGCCATTGTAAAGTTTAATAAACCCGTGTATAATACAAATACCATGTAACATCGTGGGAATTGAAACCGCCGCTTGTATAGGAGGCGGGTTTTATGTACTTAAAGTGTATAAATTTACTATAACATAGATGAAAAGGAGAGAAGAAAATGCCCGCAAATAACAAGATACGCTCCGCGTATGTGACGCTGCCTTCGGCGGAGCGCAAGGTTGCAGACTTTATCCTGGACAATCCTGACCGCGCGATGCGCATGGTCATCAACGAAATAGCCGAGGCTGCCGGCGTAAGCGTGCCAAGCGTTACCCGCCTTGCAAGGAGGCTTGGATACAAGGGCTTCCTTGATTTCCGCGTGGCGCTGGCGGGCGGAGCGGCCGCAAACGGCGCAACGCAGAAGCTTTCCCCCGTGAGCGACGAGGACAGCGACTCCACCGTTATAGACAAGCTGTGCGGATACAGCATAATGTCGCTTGAGGATACATATCATGCGCTGGATAAGGATGCGTTCTGCGCCGCGGCGCAGAATATTGCCGGCAAAAAGCGCGTGTTCGTCTGCGGCGAATCGGAGCTGCTGGCAAAGGACATGGTGCACAGCTTTAACATGATGAATATGGAAGCAATTCCCCTTTGCAACGAGGTGAGTATGGGCATATACCGCACCCGCTTCACAAAGGACGATGCGGTTATAGCCTTCTGCCGCAGCGGCCGCAATAAGGATATATTCGATGAAATAATCGCCGCCAAGGCCGCGGGAGCGACCACGGTGTACCTGAGCAGCTATGCCGGGAATCAGGCCGCGCAAACATGCGACTATTTCTTCACCGCATCGCACATAGGCTCGGCCAAGGTGCCGTTCAGGCTTGAAAATTCAATGTCTACAATAACGCTGAGCACGCTTTTGATAACGCTTGTGGCGCGCTTCCGCGGCATGAGCATATCGGGGAGCAAAAATAGAAAATGAGCATGGGAAGCTATTTGAGCGACCTGCATACGCATACCGATTTTTCGCACGGCAAGGGCACTCCCGAGGAGATAGTCCTTGCCGGCGTGCGTTGCGGGCTTAAACGTATAGCCATAACGGAGCACGCGGGCGGGCACGTTTTTTTCGGCGTGCGCGGCGAAAAGCTGACGCGGCTTAGGAAGGAGACGGAGCGCCTTGCAAGCGTTTACGCGCGGGATATAGAGGTTTTGTTCGGCCTTGAATGCAACCTGACCGGCTTTGGCGAATGCGACGCGCCCAAGGACAGGAGCATGTTCGATGTGCTTCTGCTGGCGTATCACAAGGGCGTTGTGCCGCGGGACGGCTTTTTGCTGAAGCGCTCCATGGAGGCCGCAGGCTTGCACAAAAGCGAACCGGAGCTGACGGCGAAGGCGCTGCTTGCCGCGGCGGAAAAATATAGGATAGATATTTTTGCCCATCCGGGCGAATATGTGAAGTGCGATATAGAAACCCTTGCCCGCGGGGCGAAGGAGCTGGGCACGATGATAGAGATAAACTCCCGCCACGTAACCCTTTCGCCGGATGACATACGGCTGATAGCCAAAATAGGCGCGGTCATGCGCCCGGACAGCGATGCGCACAGCCCCGAGCGCGTTGGCGAGCTTGGCCCCGCCATAGCCGCCGCAGCCGCCGCCGGAGTTGAACTGCCGGGGGACGGGCTGTAAGAAACGGATTCGAATAAAGCTGAAATGAAAAACCAACAAAGATCGGATGCGGCGCTCCCGCATCCTATTTACTGTATCTGTTCAAGAATCTGAGCATACTCTTCGGATTCAACGCTTATCACGCTGTTGTTGCGGGTTGGCATACCCGCCAGGCCGTTTGTCCTGAAAAACAAATATGTTTCACCTACCTGCAAGCCTTGCGGCACAAGCATTCTTATTTCGTTTTCTTCCGCGGGCCCCGTGGGGCTTTTTTCTGCGGTCCCTTTGAATACCTTGTTTACCGTGACAGCGGCACTGCCTCCCGAATATGGCGAAGAATAGGACAACTCCTTGACCGTGGCGGTGAATATGGCTTCGCTTTCGGCTATCAGCTTGTCGTACGGCAATTCGTCTGTAACGGTCGGCACGGTATTTTCGCGCATGGACAATTTTGTTGCAGCATCGATCAATTCATCTTCGCTCATGCCGGTCATACCGAACCTATCGGGCGCAATAACTTTGCCGGACTGTATTTCAAATATCGATTCGCGGTCGACCAGCAGCGTCAGCGGCATAGGCCAGAAGACTTTATCATTGTTATAGGTGAACAGGCAGTACCTGCCACCCTCTTCCATCAGCCCTACTACTCCGTATATGCTTACGGAGTCCACATCCTGCCCGCATAAGACCTTAAGATCCTTTATGTGGAAAAAGCTGTGGAGGTCATCGGCTTGTTCCACGCTATCAACTGTACCGATGATGACGTTATCCGCATTTTCGGATAGCTGTTCAAGCGTGGTGTACTCGTAATCGTATTGGGGAACGGAAGGCGCAAGCCCCGGGTTGTTGTTTGCACATGCACTTATAATCGTGAGCAGCGTGCAAACGAGCAAAATCATCAATGATTTTTTCATACACATGTCTCCTCTCGGTTAAAATTGTGAGTCCAAAAACTGTTTCCTGAGTTACTGTTAACAATGTATAATACTACCTAAGCCCTAATACCACCTCCATATGACATTGAACACAAAAACCAGACGTCTTAACGATTACAACACAAGCAATTACTTAATTATAAGATAACATAATTTACTATTAAAAAACAAGTTAAAACTTTATTAAAATAATTAAGAAGATTAAAAACATATATTGTAACATGCCTTGTGGTATAATGTTCAAAAACCTGGGAGGTAACCACCATGATCGGGGCGGACGATAAAATGATGGAAAGAAGAATATTTACCGCGAAAAGCGGTCTTACGCTGAACTATGTTATCCATAAGCCGGGCCAAACGGACGCGAAACGGCCGGCCATAGTGTACCTTCACGGTACGGACGGCTGCGGAAACGACGTGGATACGCTGTTCAGGATAGAATCCCTGCCAAGCTATGTGAGTGAGGGTAGGGTGACGATACCCGACGGCGCAATGCTCATCGCCCCGCAATGCCCCAAGGGAATGAATTGGAACAAGATAGCGGGCGAGGTAGTTGAGCTTATCGACAAGCTGACAGCAGAGGACGGCGCGGACGGGGAGCACATTGCGCTGACGGGCGCAAGCCTTGGCGGCATGGGTACGTTCAGCATTGCCATAAAGTATCCGGAGCGTTTCAGCTGCCTTGTGCCGGTGTGCGGCAGCGTGGATCCGCTTAGCTGTACACTGCTTACAAAAATGCCCGTGTGGATATTCCATGGGGAGCTTGACCGCGGCATGGGCTTCAGCGTTATTCAGGCGCATGAAATGATAAACCGCTGCGGCGGCAGCAGCAAGCTGACCCTGCTCAGCGGGCAGGGCCATGAAATACGCTGGATATACTACAGCGACAGATTTGATATTATAAACTGGATGCTTGCTCGGTAATTATACGGATTTACGGCCGCCGTATTATCCGCCCGGCTTTAGCGCCGGTGAATACGGCGTTTTCCGCCGCTGTTTTTCCGCCGACTATAACATAATTAAGCCCTTCGCAGCGGGTGCGGAATGCGCCGTAATCTGCACGGTCTATAATCTTGTCCGCGTCGAAAAGCACCATGTCCGCATCATAGCCCTTTACTATAAGCCCCTTGTCTTTAAGCCCATACACCTGCGCGGGCAGTGAGGTCATGCGCCGTATGGCCTCGGGCAGGGTGATATACTGCTTTTGGCGAACGTAGCGGCCGAGCACGCGCGGGAACGTGCCTATCGAACGCGGGTGGCAGCCGCCGCAACCGGGATACCACATGCCGTCCGTGCCCACCATAGTGCGGCGGTATTGCATAACGCGCTTCAGATCGTCCTCGCTCATGGTATGGTATATGCCGCCGGTGAGCAGCTTATCGTCGCGCAGAATATCGCATTGCAGCTCGTATGGATCAATGTTCAGATCATCCGCTATGTCGTTGAGCATTCTGCCGTTGTATTCTGGGTGCGCGGGGGAGGAGCCTATCATGGTGTACTTAAAGCGCTCCTTGGGCGTTAACGCGCCGAGTATAAGCGGGCGCAGCTCGTTTCGCCCCTGCGCGGAGGACAGCATGGCGATAAGCTTATCCGTGCCAAGTGTGAACATATCGTCCGGAATGTTTGTGGAAAGGCCGGTGGCGGAGGCGGTGTATGGATATTGATCCGTAAAAACGTCGTAGCCTTCGGCGTTTATTTTTTGTATCAGTTCAAGCGTTTTGGCGGTTTTGCCCCAGTTTGCGCTGCCGCCGGTCGCCTTGTGGTGCGATATTACGCAGCGCACTCCGCTTGCGCGCACAACGCCGAGCATTTCTTCCACCGCTTCTATAAGCCCGCTGCTTTCCGAGCGCACATGCACGGTCATAACGCCGCCGTTTTGCGCAACCACCTTGCAAAGCTCGCTCATTTCTTCCGCATCGCAATACGATCCCGGCGGATATATAAGCCCGAACGATATGCCGAACGCGCCGCCGTCCATGGCCTGCTGAACAAGGGCCTTCATCTGCTCTGTCTCATATGCCGTTGGCTTGCGGTTTTCAAAGCCCATTACCGCCGCGCGAATCATGCCGTGGCCAACAAGGAACGCCATGTTTGTGCCGAGCGGCTTATCAATATGGTCAAGATAGCCGCCGAATGTGAAGCGGTTTTCAACGGGGGATGGAAGCGCTCCGCCATTGAGGGAGCTTATTATGCGAAGGGCGTCGCCTACATGCCGCGGCGAAACGGGTGCGGCGGAGTCGCCGCACATGCCGGTTACCTGCGTGGTTATGCCCTGCTCCACGGCGCAGATGCATTCGGGGTATTCTTCAACTATAACGTCCTGATGGCTGTGCGCGTCTATAAAGCCGGGCGCAAGCGTGAGCCCGGAGGCATCTATAACGCTTTCGGCTTGGGCATTTATTGCCTGCGCCATGGCTGCTATTTTGCCGCCTGATATGCCTATGTCGCTATGGAAGCCTTCCGCTCCGGTACCGTCCAGCACATATGCGTTCTTTATCAGCAGATCATACATTTTTCAGTTCCTCCGTTTCAGTTCATGTCGGGCCGCTTTTCGGGCGCCATTCTGTATCCAACGCCTACCTCGGTAAATATATACTTGGGTGCGGCGGGGTTTTCCTCTATTTTGCGGCGGATGTTCGCCATGTTCACGCGCAGTATGCGGTTGTTTTCCGCGTCCGCATACGGGCCCCATATGCCGGCGATTATGGTTTGATACGTCAGCACCTTGCCGGATGCGCGGGATATCAGCGCAACTATCTGATATTCTATATTGGTCAGGCGCATATCCTCGCCGTTTTTGAACACGCGCTCAAGCTGATAATCAACCGTGAGCGGGCCGCATATGTAGCGGTATCTTCCAAGGCTTTCGCTTTCCTGGCTTATATATGTGTGCCTCAATGCGGAGCGTATGCGTGCCTTTAGCTCCTTTGCGCCGAAGGGCTTGGTAACGTAATCATCCGCGCCGTAATCAAGCGCAAGCACCTTTTCGTTTTCCTGTGCGCGGGCGGAAAGAATTATTATCGGGCGGCGAGTTTGGGTGCGCAGCTGCTGAATCACCTGAAGCCCGTCCATGTCCGGCAGGCCGAGATCCAGCAGAAAAAGATCCGGCGGGTCTGAACGGGCCTTGCTCAGCGCGTCAGCGCCGGTGGTAACGCAGTCCAGAGCATAACCCTCTATTTCCAGTATTGATGACAGCGCCCGCATTATATATGGGTCGTCCTCTATTATCAGCAGCTTTTTATCCATCTGTTTCCTCCAATGGCAATGTGAAATTGAACTCGGCCCCGCCGTCGGCGCAATTTTCGGCCCATATGCGGCCGTGGTGCGCGTTTACTATCGTTTTGCATATGGAAAGCCCTATGCCCAGGCCGTGGCGCGAATCGTCCTGCGAGATAGCCCGCCCGCTGAAAAGCGTATCCTGCTTTTCGGGCAGTATGCCCATGCCGTGATCGCGCACGGTAAGCAGCGCCTCGCGCTCATTGCGGGATACGGTTATCAATACCCGTTTTGATTCGCCGCCGTATTTAAGCGCGTTTTCGACCAGGTTGAGTATGACCTGCGTTATGAGCATAGCGTCCATTTGCAGGATTATCACCTCGTCAGGTACCTTTACCTCAAGCTCAAGTTCCGGGAAGCGCGTTCTGCATTTGTATGCGGCTTCGCCGACTATCTCCTCTATTGCTTCGGATGTGAAATTGAGCTTTGGGCAGCCGGTGTCAAGCCTGGTTACGGAAAGCAGATTCTCAACCATCTGGGTAAGCCATTCTGATTCTTCCTGAATGTCCGATATAAGGCGAAGATTGCCTTCGGACATATCGGGCGTTTGCTCCAGCGCGCAGCAGGCGGCCGCTATTGCTGCAAGGGGAGAGCGAAGGTCGTGCGATATTGCGCGCAGAAAGTTGGAACGCATGTGCTCAAGCTGCTTTTCTATGGATATCTGCTGGCGGGTATCTATAAGCCGCTGCCTGTCCAGCGCAATGCTTGCGCGCTGCATAAGTTGATCCATAAAGGCTATCATGTCCGCATCGCATTCTTCCGTGCCGAAAACTATGGCTATAACGCCGCCTATGTCCTTGCCGAGGGGGACGGGATAGCAGCGGTATACGGAACCGGGGCATACGGCGGAGCCCTTGCCGCATATGCGCTGGGTATTGGCGGCCTGCGTTATGGCGGCGGTATCAAGGCCGTATATTATAACCCCCTGCGGCGCGGCGGATATGCGGCGGATGGAGCGGGACGTTTCAAAAAGAATTATGGAGCGGCCGCTAACGCGGTGCATAAAGCCAAGCACAAGATCGAGTATTTCATCCGTGCTGTGCGCGGCAAGCAGCAGCGCGTTAAGCTCATTAAGCCTTGCGGTGCGCTCCGCGCTTGAAATGTTCTTGCGGTGCTCGCTTTCCATTTGCATGCGTATTTTGGCCGATATATAGCCCGCGGCTATAAGCACTGCACACACCGACAGTATTTCCGCCGCGCTTGCAGAAAGGTACGCCGCGCAGAGCGCATAGCATATGACAAAAAGCGTTGAGTTTGAAAACAGCGGCGTTGTGCGCGGCGGGGACGGCGGCGTTGCGATAAGCAAAAGCACTGCCGCGGCACTCAGTACGCCGTGCGTCGCGCCTATGAACTTTAGCATAAGCGAAAGCGGCACCAGTATAAGCGGCACAAGTATGCGCATAAGCAGCGCCTTATGATGCTTGTGATTGAATATATCCAAACTTTCCTCCGGGCGCGAACGCGCGGCACATGCATAATAATGCAGTAAACAGCAATCCTTTTCCATATACATTCTACTATACATGGCCGCCGAAGAAAAGCGCGCGCGTGCTAAGAAATGCGCTAAGAAACGCCTGCTTGCCTTGACACGGGGGCTTATGTTTATTATTTTTTATTAAAGCATACGCTTCATAACCGCAAAAACAATCGATGATAACCACGCAATACCATTTACCCCGGGGCCGGATACCGCACGGACCCAATACGGACGAACTCGCTGCATACGCCGTAGCATGAAAACGTAAATCTTATAAAGATACATTATAAGGAGGATGAAGACATGAAGAAACTATTGGCACTGCTGTGCGCGCTGGTAATGATACTTGGCGTGGCCGCCGGCTGCACCGGCCCCGCAAACGGCAACGATCCATCCGCCGGCAATAACGGCGGCTCCACCGGGCCGGACGGCAGAACACGCAGCGCGGAGCAGACATACCGCATGCTTTACAACAGCGAAGTCTCCACCCTGAATTACCTTTACAGCGCGTCCGAAATAGACATGATATTCGGCGCGAACTGCGTTGAAACGCTGGTTTCAAGCGACAGCTACGGCAATTTGCAGCCCGCTGCGGCCACAAGCTGGGAGGTAAGCGACGACGGACTGACCTGGACGCTGAAAATACGCGAAGGCATGAAATGGTATGACTATACCGGCGCGGAGAAGGGCGAGGTTACCGCGGAGGACTGGGTAACGGGCGCGGAATGGGTGCTGAACGCGGCGAACGATTCCAGCAATTCCCACATGATGAAGGGCTATATAGCCGGCGCGCAGGAATATTACGATTATACCTCCGCCATCGTTAAGGGCGAGACCCCGGCGGAAGCCGTGAGCGCAGATTCGATAGGCGTGAAGGCGATAGACAAATATACTCTGCAATATACCCTTACCCAGCCGCGTGTATATTTCCTGAGCTTGCTTGAGTTTGGCTGCTACTATCCGATGAGCGCGGCTTGCATAGAGGAAAACGGCGCCGATCTTGGCATAGACAACACGCGCATGTGGTACTGCGGTGCGTACCTGATGGACGAATTCGCCCCGCAGCAGGTACATGTTTACGTTAAGAACCCCAATTACTGGGACGCTGAAAACGTGCATATAGAGCGCGTTGAGCGCAAATACAACGCCGAAGCCGGCACCCTTGCGCCAACCATGTTCCTTAACGGCGAAATCGATTATACCGAGATAAGCTCCGATCTGCTTGCCGAATGGATGAGCAATGAGGACACGGCCAAGCTTGTTTCCCCCACGATAAAGCAAACCAACTATTCCTTCTATTTCGGCTTTAACTTTGAACCCATGTTCGATGAACAGTATGAACCGGACAATTGGCGCATAGCTGTTAATAACGAAAACTTCCGCAAGTCCATTTATCACGGCCTTGACCGCATAAGGGCGCTGCAGGTCGAATTCCCCAATAATGCCAACGACATGGTGAGCAATTCCATAACCCCCAGCGGCTTTGCACGCAATGGGAACAAGGATTACACCACCTACGGCGACCTTGCAAAGATAACCGAAACCGACAGCTTTAATGAAAAGCTTGCCCTTGAATACAAGGCGAAGGCGATAGAGGAAATGACGGCTGCTGGAGCAAAATTCCCGGTAAAGATACTGATGCAGTATAACGGCGACGCTACATGGGCAAAGGAATGCCTGGTGATGAAGCAGCAGCTTGAGGCTCTGCTCGGCGCGGACTACATAGAGATAATCATAAACAACTTCGGCGCGCAGAACTTCCTTAGCGGAACCCGCCGCTGCGGCAATTACGCAATGCAGCGCCTTAACGGCGGTGCAGGCTACGTTGACCCGGAAACCTGGCTGTTTATGACGCAGAAGGGCAACAATTATACGTTTGCGTTCGATACTACCGACGTTTTTGAAAAGAGCACCAAGTCCGCCGAAACAACGGCTATAGTTGAAAAATACTATGAACTGATAGAGAAGGCAAAGCTTGAAACTATTGACGTTGACGCACGCTATACCGCATTTGCCAATGCCGAAGCGTATTATATAGACCACGCAATGGTGATACCCTATAGGGCCTCAGGCGGCATATACAACGGCACCAAGCTGAATCCGTTTGAAGGCACATACACCAGCTGCGGCTGGAGTTATCTGCGCTATAAGGGGCAGTATGTGTACGAGACCGCGATGAGCGGAGACATGTTCTCCTCCCAGCTGGCTTCCTGGGAAGCGGCGCGCGGAGAATGACTCAGATAAGCTTATTATCTGCCCGATAAGGGAGTGGATAATGTAGAGCCTCTAAGAATGGCCCTGCCATGCCGGCACGGCGGGGTCGTTCGCATTTTATACGGCTGCCGGTATGCTGAAGGAGGAACGCTGAATGCTCCAATACATGTGCAAACGCCTGCTCAGGTCGCTGGTAACGCTTCTCATAATCGTTGTGGTTATATTTTCTTTGCTGCGTTTAATGCCCGAGGAAGGCTACTTTGATAATTATGACAAGCTCACCCCGAGCGAAATAGAGAATAAGCTTACGCTGATGGGCCTTAGGGACCCGCTTCCCAAGCAGCTTTTTAAGTTCATGGGCGGCCTTTTGCGCGGCGACCTTGGCGTATCCAACAGATACCGCAGAAATGCCGCAATAACCGATATACTTGGGCCGAAGATAATAGTGTCACTGAAATTCGGCCTTTCTGCGGTGGCAATAAGCTTGCCGCTGGGCATGCTGCTGGGCATATTCATGTCCCGCAAAAAGGGCGGCGCTTGGGATAAATTCGGGAATCTCTTCATTGTGTTTATTCAGGCCGTGCCAAGCGCCGTCTATTATTTGTTCATTCAGTTATACGGCACGCGGGCGATAGGCGCAAGCATGCTTTATAACGAAAAGAATGTGCTTACCATGGTGATGCCGGTGCTGTCGCTTGCGCTGCCAAGCATTGCCAATTATGCCATGTGGCTCAGGCGCTACATGGTGGATGAATCCAACAAGGATTATATAAAGCTGGCCAAGGCTAAGGGCGTGCCGAATGCCATGATATGGCTGCGCCATGTTTTTCGCAACTCCGTAACGCCTATGGTGAACCTGATACCGGGTTCGGTACTTATGACAATATCCGGCTCCATATACGTTGAATCGCTTTATTCCATACCGGGAATGGGCGGCCTACTTGTGGACGTTATAAAACGGCAGGACAATACAATGGTGCAGGCGCTGGTAATAATATATTCCGTAATAGGCATACTGGGCCTGATACTGGGCGATATGCTTATGGCGCTGGTGGATCCGCGCATCAGCTTTGTTAAAAAGGAGGGATCAAGGTAATGAAGCAGTTTTCTATAAAGGAAACAATAGCAAATCCGCTTGAGGACAGTTTGCTGAAAAATCTTGAATCCGCGGCGGATGAAAAGGACGACCTTTCGGCGGATGAAATAGCGGCATTGCCGGAAATAAAATTCCGCCGCGCCGAATACAGCGGAACGAACGCCGAAAAAACCGGCTATTCCAATTATTCCTATTGGCGCAGCACGTTCCGCATGTTCTGCAAAAATCGCCTTGCGGTATCGCTGCTGGCGGTGATAATCGTAATGCTCGTATTCGCTTTCGTTCAGCCCTATATACCCGGGCAGAAGGACGCCGTGATGATAAACAATTATCCCAAAGGCCACGCGCTTGCCGGCCAGCCTGCGTCCAACCTTAAACCGTGCGCGGAATACTGGTTCGGAACCAATTCGATAGGGCAGGATCTGTGGTCTAACATTTGGAGCGGCACGCGCACATCGCTCACGATAGGCTTTTCTGTTGCCCTGCTTGAGGCGCTTATAGGCACTGTGGCGGGCGTTGTATGGGGCTATGTAAGGAAGCTTGATTTCCTGTTTACGGAAATATACAACGTTATAAGCAACATACCCACAACCATAATATTGATACTTGCCACATACGTTATGGAGCCGGGCGTGATGACCATGATAGTGGCAATGACAATAACCGGCTGGATAGGGCTTGCAAGATTCATAAGGAATCAGGTGCTTATAATAAGGGACAGGGACTTCAACCTTGCATCCCGCTGCCTTGGCACGCCAACGCGGCGCATAATAGTGAAAAATCTTTTGCCACAGATGATATCGGTTATAATGCTGCGCATGGCGTTGAGCATACCGGGGGCGATAGGCTGGGAGGTGTTCCTTACCTATATAGGCCTTGGCCTTTCGATAGAAACGCCGTCGCTGGGCAATTTGGTAAACACCGGCCGCGTGCTGATGTCCGCACCCAATTTGCAGTATCAGCTTATTTTCCCGGCGGTGGTGCTGTCCATAATAACAATATGCTTTTATCTTATCGGCAATGCGTTTTCCGATGCGGCCGATCCTAAGAACCACGTTTAAGGAGGCGATAACATGACGGATGCTGCAAACAGGGAAGTAATTCTTTCCGTTCGTGACCTAAACGTAAAATTCAGCCTGAGAGGGCAGCAGCTCAACGCCCTCAGGGGAATATCGCTGGACCTTTATAAAAGCGAAAGCCTTGCGATAGTGGGCGAGTCCGGCTCCGGCAAGAGCGTGTTCGTGAAGAATTTCAACGGTCTTTTGGATAAAAACGGCTGGATAGACAGCGGACACATATATTATCTGCCAAAGGAAAACGCGGCGGAAGGCGAGGAAAAGTACACATGGGATCTTGCCGCGCTGAAAACGGACGAGGAATGGGGCAAAATACGCGGCAAGGAAATAGCCATGGTAATGCAGGACCCCATGACCAGCCTTAACCCGCTGAAAACCGTTGGCTGGCAGATAGAGGAAGCGCTGCACCTGCACCAGAATCTTTATGGCGAGGAAGCGCATAAAAAAACGATAGAGATACTGGAGGACGTTGGCATAATAGACCCCGAAAGGCGATATAAGCAATATCCGCACGAATTCAGCGGCGGAATGCGCCAAAGGGTGGTAATAGCTATTGCAATAGCCTGCAACCCGCGTATATTGATATGCGACGAGCCTACAACGGCACTGGACGTGACGATACAGGCGCAGATATTGAACCTTATCAAAAAGATGAAGGAGAAGTATCAGCTTACTACAATATACATCACGCACGATCTTGGCGTTGTGGCCAACGTCGCCGACAGAATAGCCGTAATGTATGCGGGCGATATAGTTGAGGTTGGCACATGCAACGAGGTGTTCTATAATCCACAGCACCCGTACACATGGGCGCTGCTGAGCTCCCTGCCGCAGCTTGGCGTTAAGGGGGAGGCGTTGTATTCAATAAAGGGCACGCCGCCGAACCTGTTCCAAAAAATTCGCGGCGATGCGTTCGCCCCGCGCAATCCTTATGCGCTGGATATAGACTTTGAACACAGGCCGCCGTATTTTGACGTTTCCCCTACGCATAAGGCGCGCACATGGCTGCTTGACCCGCGCGCGCCCAAGATAGAGCCGCCCGAGCAGATAAAGAACATACGCAGCGTCCAAAAGCCGGGCATAACGGCCGGACGCGAGAAAAACATAGAAACGGACGAGCCGCTTATAAGCGTGCGCAATATGGAGGTTACCTTCGGCAGCAAGCGGAAGAACTTCGTTGCCGTGAAGGGCGTAAGCTTTGACATATACAAGGGCGAAACGTTCGGCCTTGTGGGTGAATCGGGCAGCGGCAAAACCACGATCGGCCGCGCCATAATACGCATAAACCCCATGTCCGCAGGAGAGGTGCTTTTTAAGGGAGAGCGCATAAGCGGAAAAATACCGCATGAGTTGGACAAGAAAGTTACACAGCAGATACAGATGATATTCCAAGACCCTATGGCAAGCCTTAACGAGCGCGCCAAGGTGGACTACATAGTATCCGAAGGCCTTATGAATATCCGCCGCGATATGAAAAACGACGAGCGCCAAAGCAAGGTGGCAAAGGCGCTGGCGGACGTTGGGCTGCTGCCGGAGTTTGCAAGCCGCTTTCCGCACGAGTTTTCCGGCGGGCAGCGCCAGCGCATAGGCATAGCAAGAAGCCTTGTCATGGAACCGGAATTTATAATTGCCGATGAACCGATAAGCGCATTGGACGTATCCATACGCGCACAGGTGCTGAACCTTTTGAGCGATCTTCAAAAAGAACACGGGCTGACATATCTTTTTATAGCGCATGATCTGAGCGTTATGCGCTTCATATGCGACAGGATAGCCGTTATACACAAGGGCGTTATAGTTGAACTGGCAAAGACTGAAAAGCTGTTTGAACACCCACTGCACCCGTATACGCGGGCACTGCTTTCGGCAATACCCATGCCCGATCCTGATGCGGAAAAGACAAAAGTGCTGCAAATATACGATCCTTCCATACATAATTACGCCGCCGATCCGCCGTGCTGGAGCGAGATTGAGGAAGGCCATTTCATAATGGCCAATGCGGAGGAAATGGAAGAATACAGGCGTATGCTGCTGAACAACGCGGCAGAGTAAAGGAGAACGGCATGGAAAACGCTGCGCTGTGGCGCGAATGCGCCGCAATACAGGGCGAGCTGGTGGAAATGCGGCGCGCATTGCACCGCATACCGGAAACCGGCGAGCGGCTGGAGAAAACATCCGCCTATGTTACAAGCAAGCTTGAGCAATTGGGCATACCGTATGTCCGTTCGGGAATGGACAGCGCAATAGCCGCGCACATCCGCGGCTCCCGGCCCGGCAAACGCATTATACTGCGCGCGGATATGGATGCGCTGCCAATAAGGGAAGAAACGGGCGCAAGCTATGCATCGGAACACGATGGCTTTATGCATGCCTGCGGACACGATGCGCATACGTCAATGCTGCTGGGCGCGGCAAAGGTGCTGCAATCAGACCGAGCCGCGCTCAAGGGCGAAGCGGTGCTGATATTCCAAACGGCGGAGGAAACGGCCAAGGGCGCAAAGAATGTTATCGCAAACGGGTGGCTTGAAGGCGCGGACGCCGCGTTTGGTATGCACATAGGCACAATAATAAGCAATACAGCGCCGGCGGGGACGATATTTGCCGTGCCGGGGTGCTGCATGGCGTCTATCGACCGGTTTACTATCCGCGTAACCGGCGCGGGCTGCCACGGCTCAACGCCGGAAAAAGGAACGGATCCGATAAACGCCGCGGCGCATATAATAACGGCGCTTCAGGCCATAAATTCGCGCGAGTTCAATGCGTGCGCGCCGATAGTTGTTACAATAGGCAGCATACACGGCGGCAGCCAATATAACATAATACCGGACTGCGTGGAGATGGAAGGCACGATACGCAGCGTGGATAACGGCGTAAGGATGGCCGTTGCGCAAAGGATAGAGCAGATAGCGGCGGCGCAGGCGGCGGTTTTCGGCGCGGATGCGCAATGCATAATAGATTGGGGCGCACCGCCTGTTATAAACGATGAAAGCATGGCCCACCTTGCCGCGGAGGCCGCAAAGGAAATAACGGGGGAGGAACGCACTGTTACACACCTTGCCGCGCCGAACATGGGCGGGGAGGATTTTGCGTACTATCTTGAAAAACTGCCGGGAGCGTATCTTTTTCTAAGCTCCGCAAACGGGGCGAAAAACTGCGCCTTTGCGCACCACAATTCCCGCTTTAACTTGGATGAGGATGTGCTGCACATGGGTGCGGCGCTGTATGTGAACATTACCGAACGCTTCCTTAATAATTGATATCATAACCTGATATACATTCATTCATCACACAACCCAAAAAGCTCCCTTCACGGGAGCTTTTTGGCTGGTTTATGGAAAAAGAGGAGGAGTGTGCGCAAGGTTTAGAGCATTTCGAGGAATGCTTCAAGGCGGGTGGAAAGCTGGCCGGAGTCGCTTTGGGAATAGTCCGTTTCAAGGGCTATGTAGTGTATGCCAAGCTTTTCCATCTCGCGGCGGATAAAGTGCGTTTCTATTGTGTATGGCGTGCAGGACTGAAGGTCTATTTCGACCACGCCGTCTATTTTGTATTCGCTTATGAGCCGCTTGAGCAGCTCCACGCGCACGGAATTCGGCGTCATTACCGCGCAGCCTATGCTAAGATAGCGCTTGGCAATGGCGGCCATAACGTCGTCCGCTTCGGTATCGACAAGCTGATACGCGGCCTTTATGCCCGTGCAGTTTTCAAAGCATACTACCGCGCCGCCGTTTTCTTCAATGGTTTTTACGGTTTTGTTCATAACGCCGCCTATGGGGCATCCGGTTATGAGTATGCGCTTGTCGCCCTCGCTTACCGGGCGCGCGCCGGAAGCGTATGCGGCGGCAACATCGTTATAAAGGTTTGTAAGCATCGATACGCGGTCGGCAGGATCGAATATGAAGCCCGCCCCGTCAAGCGCGGTGTAAAGATTAAGCCCCTTTGCCATGGGCGGAACGCTCTTTTGCACTTCCATCAACCGTATGCGGGCGCGGCGCTCTTCGTTGCGCTGAATTGCGGCCTTGCGGAGCGCATCGTCCGTTATTGCAACGCCGAACTTATCTTCAAGGAAATTTTTGAAGCGGCGCAGCTCCGCCGTCCATTCGTCAAGCGCGTTCTCCCGCTCGCCCTGGGGAAGATGCAAAATATATGTGGGGCGAATCTCGTTGAGCAGCTCATACATTTTCTTTTTGCCGTCGCACGTTGTTTCGCCCACTATTATATCCGAAAAATAGGTATACGGGCATTTATCAGATACGGCGAAGCCGTAGCTTGATTTTATTAGCGGGCAAAGGTTCTTGGGCAGGTGCGCTTCCGCTGCGGGAATGGTTTCCCCGCTCATGCCGCAAAGGCTCACGGGCGTGAACCCCGCTGCATCGAGTATTTCAAGCGGCGTAAACGTGCAGAACACGCCGGCGACCTTGCCGCCGTTGTCCTTTATGTTCTTTACCTTCAAAAAGCCCTTTTGGCGCGCCTCGCCAAAATCTTCAAACTGCTTGGGTAGCTCCCTTACCATAACGCTCACCCCGCGTGCGGATTATTTACAATATAATTTTAACACTGCCGTATGCGCTTGGCAAAGCGATTAAAACAATACAATACAGCTTATCATCTAAAAAATGAATGAATGGCGCCGAGGCTGCGCCCAAAAACCTTTACAAACGCAATGAAATAGGGTATACTGCAACCAAAGCGATGATTGGAACACACGGCCGGGATAAGACCCCATAAGCGAGCTGCAAACGGTGAAAGGCAGCGGGTGCGGATCCGGTACGCATCATCCATGAGCGCGCGTATGAAGGCGATTCTTTCGCGGATAGTACGCGCCGTTATGCGCACGTTACAGCGCAGGGTGAGATGGGGCATATTTATATGCCAAATCGGGTGGTACCGCGCAAGCACTGCGTCCCGTTATACGGGAGGCGGTTTTTTATTTTATGCAGAACAAGGCGAAAGGAGCTATTGAATGTATACCAAAGTCCCCACATCCCTTAACTTTGTGGACAGGGAGAAGGAGATCCTCCAATTCTGGAAGGAGAACCACATATTTGAAAAAAGCTGCGAGCTGAGAAAGGGCAGGCCCGCCTATACCTTTTACGACGGCCCACCCACGGCAAACGGCAAGCCGCACATAGGCCACATACTCACCCGCGCCATGAAGGACATTATCCCCCGCTACCGCACCATGAAGGGTTACGACGTGCTGCGCAAGGCCGGCTGGGATACGCACGGGCTGCCGGTTGAGCTGGAGGTTGAAAAAATGCTGGGGCTTGACGGCAAAAAGCAGATAGAAGCCTACGGCGTGGAGCCGTTCATTGCCAAGTGCAAGGAATCCGTTTGGAAATACAAGACCGAATGGGAACAGATGAGCGACCGCGTGGGTTACTGGGCCGATATGGAGCATCCTTATGTTACATATGAAGATAACTATATAGAATCCGAATGGTGGGCGCTCAAAACCATATATGAAAAGGGCCTTCTGTACAAGGGCCATAAGGTTGTGCCCTACTGCCCGCGCTGCGGCACCGCGCTTGCCAGCCACGAAGTTGCACAGGGCTATAAGGACGTTAAGGAAATTTCCGCGACGGTAAGGTTCAAGTGCACCGATGAGGACGCAAGCTACCTTGCATGGACCACCACGCCGTGGACGCTGCCTTCAAACGTTTGCCTTTGTGTAAATGCGGATATAGTATACTGCCGCGCGGAAAAGGACGGCGAAGCGTTCATACTGGCCAAGGATCTTGTTGAGAAGGTGCTGGGCGAGGATGCAAAAATAGTGCGCGAATTTGCGGGCAGCGAGCTTGTTGGCCGCACCTACGAGCCGCTGTTTGAATGCACGGCAAAGGCCGCCGCAAAAACCGGCAAAAAGGGCTTCCGCATAGTTGCGGACGATTACGTTTCCGCGGACGACGGCACGGGCATAGTCCATAACGCCCCTGCCTTCGGTGAGGACGACTATCGCGTTTGCCGCGATAACGACATACCCTTTGTTCAGATGGTGGACGCCCGCGGCAACATGACCGAGGATACCCCTTGGGCAGGCACCTTCGTTAAGAAGGCCGACCCGATGATACTGAAGGATTTGAAGGAGAGCGGCGCGCTGTTTGCGGAAATACCGTTTGAGCACAGCTATCCGTTCTGCTGGCGCTGCGATACCCCGCTCATCTATTACGCCCGCGAAAGCTGGTTCATAAAGATGACCGCCGTGCGCGATAAGCTTATCGAGTACAATCAGCGCATAAACTGGCTGCCCGAGACCATAAAGGACGGCCGCATGGGCAATTTCCTTGAAAACGTTATAGACTGGGGACTCAGCCGCGAACGTTACTGGGGCACTCCGCTGCCGGTTTGGGTATGCGAGGACTGCGGTCATGTTCACGTTGTAGGCAGCCGCAAGGAGCTTTGCGAGCTTGCGCCCGGCACGCCGGAAAACATAGAGCTGCATAAGCCTTACCTTGACCCGATAACGTTCAAGTGCGAAAAGTGCGGCGGCACGATGCGCCGCGAGAAGGCCGTTATAGACTGCTGGTTCGATTCCGGCTCAATGCCCTTTGCGCAGTGGCACTATCCGTTTGAAAACAAGGAGCAGTTTGAGCGCCGCTATCCCGCCAACTACATAAGCGAAGCCATCGACCAGACCCGCGGCTGGTTCTATACCCTGCTTGCAATATCCACCTGCCTGTTCGATGAGCCGAGCTATAAGAACTGCCTTGTGCTGGGCCTTGTTGCGGACAAGGACGGCATAAAGATGAGTAAGCACAAGGGCAACGTTGTTGACCCGTGGAGCGTGCTTGATAAGCAGGGCGCGGACGCCGTGCGCTGGTATTTCTACACAGGCTCCATGCCCTGGCTGCCCAGCCGCTTCAGCGCGGACGCCGTGAGCGAAGCGCAGCGCAAGTTCATGGGCACGCTGTGGAATACATATGCGTTCTATGTGCTCTATGCCGAAATAGACGGCTTCGACCCAACCAAGCACACCCTCAAGCGTGAGAACCTCACCCCCATGGATAAGTGGGTGCTCAGCCGCCTGAATACGCTGATAAAGACCGTTGACAGCAACCTTGACGGACTGCATATAACCGAAGCCGGCCGCGAACTGGCCCGCTTTACGGACGATCTTTCCAATTGGTACGTCCGCCGCTGCCGCGAGCGTTACTGGGGAAGCGGCATGACGGACGACAAGGAAGCCGCGTACATGACGCTTTACACCGTGCTTGCAACCATGAGCGCGCTGTGCGCACCGTTCACGCCGTTCATGAGCGAAAGCATATACCAGAACATAGTGCGCAGCGTTGATAAGACCGCGCCCGAAAGCATACACCTTTGCGACTTCCCCGTTGCGGATGAAAGCCTGATAGACGCGGAGCTTGAGCGCAGCATGGACGAGGTGCTGGAAATAGTTGTGCTGGGCCGCGCTGCCCGCGCCGCAGCGAACGTGAAAAACCGCCAGCCGCTTGCTCGCATGTTTGTGCAGGGCGGCACACTCGATGCGCTGTATACTTCCATAATAGCGGACGAGCTGAACGTGAAGGCCGTTGAATTCGTAAACGATGCATCTTCCTTTATATCCTACCGCGTGAAGCCGCAGCTTAAGACCCTAGGGCCGCGCTACGGCAAGCTGCTGCCCAAGATAAACGCATATCTTGCGCAGGACGGCATAGGCGACAAGGTAGTTGCCGCGCATAAGGCCGGCAACAGCTATGATTTTGAGCTTGAAGGCACGGCCGTGTCCCTTGCGGAAGCGGATGTGCTGACCGAACCCATACAGAAGAGCGGCTTCGTGAGCCAGACAGAGAAGGAGACCGCCGTTGTGCTGGACACCAATTTGACCGACGAACTGGTGGACGAAGGCTTTGTGCGCGAACTTGTATCCAAGATACAGGTCATGCGCAAGGAGGCCGGCTTTGAAGTGACCGACCGCATAGCGCTGACCTACGCATGCGAAGGCCGCGCCAAGGATGTGCTTAGCCGCTTCGGCGACGCCATTGCGCAGGATGTGCTGGCCGTGTCCGTAAGCGACGCCGCGCCTGCCGGCTACGTCAAGGAATGGGACGTGAACGGTGAAAAGGTAACGCTGGGCGTAGAAAAGAAGTAAACCAAACAAAATGCCGCGCCGAAGGGCTTGCGTATTGACAATTCCCCTTCGGCACGGTATAATCAACTGTGCGTCCGGAAATATCCGCGCGCACATATCTCTCCGTAGCTCAGCAGGATAGAGCGTTCGCCTCCTAAGGTGGAGGACGTACACTCGCCAAGAGCCACTCCCCAAAGTCCGTGTTCCCGTAGCTCAGTCGGACAGAGCGACCGCCTCCTAAGCGGTAGGCCGGGCGTTCGAGTCGCCCCGGGAACGCCAGAAAGCCCATAAACACAGCGTTTGTGGGCTTTTTCCTTTTTCAGGCACCGCCGTGTTTTTGCTAATTCGTACATCCGCTTTTTCATTAGTTGACCTCCTTTCCATCCGTATTGCTTGCTAATCGCCCGTCCCGCGAAACGGCTTTTTGCTAATTTTTTTGCCCTTTTTGCTAATTGCTCGATTTTTACGGCTAATTTCTTGCTAATTGGCGCTCACAGCACGTACAGTACCTTGTGATACCACACCGCCCAAAAGCTGCAAAAGTTGAGTGGTTAGCTCTGGCGATTGATTCAGCAATTCGATTACCTTTGCCACATCGCCCGTTGCGGCTTCGGGCTGCTCAGCCTCCGGCTGCTTTGCATCTTCTTTGTCAAGCTTTTGATGCTGATAGAATTCCTTCTCAAACTTATCGGCGTTCAATCTCCTGTCCTCATCAAGTATATGAGAATATACATCCGATACCATTTTGAGCTGTGCGTGTCCCGTGTCGCCCTGTACGGCTTTCATATCGCCCCTGTTGAGCTTCAGCTTGTAGGTCGTGCTTGTATGCCGGAGGCTGTGGAAAACAACGTCAGGGAGGTCATGCTCGCGGATAAGCGCCTTGAATGAACGTGATATGATTTGTCCCTCAAGCGGTCTGCCGTTTGGCAGCGCGATCACCATATTAAAGTCATGGTATTCGTCGCCCAAAAACTCTTTTAACTCGCTTTGGCTCTTTTTCCATGCAACAAGCATTTCGGCAACGGTCTTTGGCAGCCATACACGGCGTATACTTGTCTTTGTCTTGGGCTTTTTTAGGATAAGCACCGTATTATTGCTTGTGAACACCGCCGGAAACGTCTTTATAACATCCCTGCTGTCGAGCTTATCGAGAGCGTTCTTGGAAACGCGCATGAGTTCCTTTTCGATGTAGACCGACGCATTGTTTTCCGCGATGCTCTTTTCATCAATATCCACGCAATCCCATGTCAGCCCCATCATTTCCCCGAGCCGCAGGGAACAGGAAAACGCCAAATTGATGGAGAGCGCCAAACGCTCATCCTCGCAGACATTGAGCGCCTTAAACAAGTCGTCCGCTGTCCAAATAGCGCGCTGCTTCGTTTCCGATTTGGGAAGCGTCGCCTTTGCCACGGGATTATGCTCCATATACTCCCAACGGATCGCCTGGTTAAACGCACAGTTCAAAATCTTATGCACTTCCTTGACGTTGCGCGCCGACACGCAAGTGTCCGACACCTGCCCCTTATGACGCGGGGCGCTCTTGACTTTTAAGAGCTTTTTGTAATACTCGTCCATCATGCGCGGCGTAACGTCGGTTATTTTCACTTCCCCGATGATTGGGTTGATGTAGTTGTCTATCAGCCCCTTTTTCGCATCAAACGTGGAGAGCGCCCATTTGTTCACGCCGTACAATTCTACGAAATCATACATCAGATCGGAAATCGTCTTTATGCTTGGTCGGACAAACGTATTGTTGTCCTGCTTGTATTCAATTTCAGCCTTACGCTTTTTTGCTTCTTTCATGGTTCCCCATGTTTCCCATTTTTGTTTCTTCTCGCCCTGCTCATCGTAATAGGAATATACAACAGAGTATTTTGATTTTCTTTTTACTATTGAAGCCATTTTTCTATCTCCTTTGATTTTGATTAAAGTTCTTGTTCGTCTAACCACTTATCAAAGGACTTCTTTGACACCCGTATCGACGTACCAATTCGCACAGACTTAAATAGTTCTTCCTTTACAAGTTCATAGGCTGCGTTTGAGCTGATACCGAGCAAACGTGCGATCTCCGAAACCGTGTATGTTCGCCGCTCACAGGCATTATCTACCGTATCCATAGCTAAATCGGCGTTCATGTGCATCCTCCTCTCATTAAAAACTGCCGGATACAAATGCCTGTTATCCAAAGTTTACAGGCAAAACTGCTCCGGCGCAAAGGTGTGGGTTATGTTTTATCCGGCGTAAATAGAAACAGGCGGCGACTTTTTTTGAATCTGCATGAGCAGAATAAGCCGCCGCCCTTTCCGTTTCTTCTTAATATGTTCATGCACACCTATTCGACACTACTTCCCGATGTGCAGGGGCAACAGCCTCAAACCGACCAATCAGGTCTGCATAGGAATTTCACCTCTCCCGGGTTCTCCGCGAGCCGCTCCCATTGCCTGCGACGCTTTTAACGCTCGGGCTGTGGCTGAACGGAAGTATCATTGTCTGCTGCATGGGTCGTGGCAATCGCGTTAATCGCTCGCCATACGGCTAATGTGTTTGGGCAGTTGGATTTTCAGTTGTTAAGGAACATCAGAGGAAATATGTTCCTCTAATAACCACTACATAAAACGGCTGTTTTCGGACGGGGTACAGCTAAAAAAGTTGTATCTTTTTTCTTAACTGCGTCGTCGCCCTGCTGATGGAACGCCGCACGGCGCTCTCATCAACGCCCTCTATTGCCGCAATGCGCGCATAGCCCATGCCGAGTACAGCGTGAGCATACAGCCGTACCAACTGTTTTTCCGTCAATTCCGATAACGCCATGCAAAGCTCGTTATGCAGACATTTCTTTTCATAGACCTCCTGTGCTGATGGTGTGAACAACAGAGCTTGCAGTTCGATCCCGTCATCCCTGTCAAGGGAGAAATACGCCTTATGGCGGCGAATGTATTGACGCTGCGCTCGTTCGATTTGCCGATATAGCATCAAAAGCTCCGCAACCTCGTCCGGCACTTCACACATAACATCGGTGGAATATATAGACGAATAGAAGTCTCTCAAATTGATTGTTTTCATAAGTAACCTCCGTAAAAACTTGATTTTTGAATGAGAAATCAAGAAGAAACGGAGGCGCTCGGATGTACCGCAAGCTCGGCCGAAAACGAAAAGCGCCGTGAAACCATACGGTTTTCACAGCGCTTGACAGACGGATTCCATAATCCATCATGTGTTCTTTTATGGATAAAGGAATTCACTCATCCATATTGGCTGAGCTTTTGTTTTTAAGAAAATAATGCAAACATCAAGAACTAAGCTGAAACGAGATTACTCCATATCGTTTTGATTATTGGATCGTGCTTTGAGATACACTCGGCTATTCTTGTATCCACGTCACAGTTCGCGCATGAAACGTCTCTTAGTTATATGCAAAAGTATCATTGGGCAATACAATTGTACCTATATCGTACCATTCGGCAAACCGCCACTATGCTGCCTTAGACCAATCAAAGCCTGCCATTCTTTTGCCAACGCTGTGATATAACTATCATAACGATGGTACTGGTAAAGAGCAGAAAGTAATCACGTAGTAGGCGCAATTCGGTTGTAAGCTCAAAAACAAGCGTGACGCTGGGCAATATGTAGAGCAGTACGTTCTTTACGGATGCAAAAGGGATTGCCCATGCTATCAGTGACGAACAAAGAGAGATTCCTGTTGGTGCAATAATGCCAATATACTTGTTGTTCGTAACCGCAGAAAAAGCCATGCATAGCAGAGCGTAGATGAAGCCAGAAGCAAAGGCGTTTATTGATGTCAGAAGAGCATATAGCAGCATTGAGCGATGGTATATGTTAACAAAGGCTCCCCCAAGAATCATTGTTCTGGCGGAGGGCAGCGGATCAATTGCGGCAAAAAGAGCTAATGTAAGCAAATAGCCTAATAACAAAGCCATGCCCCCGGATATTCCAGTAGAAACTACCCTTCCCATTACATATGATCTTCTGGTAGTTCTTGCGATTATAGATTTCACATATCCTGTTTGGATGTCATCGATATATGCAGTAGCAAATGGCAGCACCGCAAGTACAGGCGCAACTACGGGGCCGTACCCAGAAAGACAAAAAGCTGCAAGAAAGCAATTCAGCGCTCCATATGTACTACTGTGGTCTGTGGGATCAGGATATATTAGGAGGCATTGAACGACCCCCCCTATAATAACAATAAACACAGACAAATAGAATATCCATGAGGTAAATATGCGCTTTAAATCCGTCCGTAAAACGCCCATTACTTTTCACCCTCTTTCTTCAGCAAGCCGTTGTTTATAGAATACGTGACTGTGCAAAGCATTTGAACATCCTCCGGTAGATGGGTGGCAATGATCATTGTGACGCCATCCTTAGACAAGCCATGCAAAACTTCTCGCATGTGATCAATGCTTTCTGCATCCAGATTATTCATGGGCTCATCCAAAATAAGCAGTCTTGGGTTTTCCATCAGTGCTTGAGCTAATCCCAGCTTTTGGCGCATGCCAAGGCTGTATTTACGGTAAGGGCGAGCATCGCTGCTATCTAAGCCTACAAGCTCCATCGCTTCTGATATTCTCTTTGGAGATATGGTGTTTTGGATTTCTGCAAGTAGCTTGAGATTTTTATATCCGCTGTACTGTGGAAGAAACCCCGGGTGCTCAATAAGAATCCCCGTGTTCCTCGGGAATTTCCCACTACAAATATCATCGCCAAAAACCCGTATTATCCCGGCGTCAACGCTTATCAATCCACACATGGCTTTTAGAAACATGCTCTTACCTGATGCGTTGCGTCCAACGATGGCATAAGTTTCTCCCTCATTGGCTTCAAACGAAACGTTATCCAAAATAACACGTCCCTTTATCTGTTTACGCACAGATTTCATACAAACCACCTGATTATCCATACTATCCTCCTAATTCCTCATAATGATATTTTGCTCAGAAATGTTTTTTTGCGAGATACCAATAGAATTGCAACCGCAAAAAATAATATGTATATTGAAGATGCAACGAATAAATGAAGGTATACGCCTCCCGAAGCCAAACCCTGCACCAACATCGTTGACCCTACTGGCAAATATATCATCCATCGTGGCATAGCGAGACAACAAAATGTATATAATAAAGCCGAAGAGGCACTAAGTTTGCTGTTTGCGAAAGTGAGCATGGTAAACAGTTGAATGAGCAGTATCGTTGTTATGCGCACAATGAAAAACAGCAGAAAATATATCATGTGTGTTGATGTGAGATAGTGAAGTTCACTATATAAGAAGAGCGATTCACTTTCACCGCACGGCTTCATACCTGTCAATAGCCATATAATAACTGATAATATAAGGGCATAGAGTATGGAAATGATTATACAATTTACTATTTTAGATATTGCCCATACGACAATGTTTCCGGTGCGCAAGATAGAGAAATAGCACCTTTTACGAAGTTCAGTTTCGAGGTACCCCCCGTACCAAAGCAATATCATAGACAGCGGAATCAACGAAACGATTACTGCAAGGAAAGAATATGGATGATTTGTTCCATTACCACCCATCATAATTATTAAAATATCCTTCATAAGACCGCCTGCTTCACCCGTGATATAGGCGCACATCGAAACGCAAAACACGCTTGCCGCAATCAGGAGTGCAAATAGCCATGTTGACCAGAAACTTTTCAAGTCTATCCACACAAATCTAAAAATATTCCGCATCAAAGCCCTCCGCCTATGCTAAAATCGTTCCTTTTGATTTTAATATATATTGCGGTACTCATTCCGCAATTGATCAGCATAAAATATAAAAAGGAGAACAGATAGCCCGGACGTTCGCCGGTGCCTCTTGGGAAAAGGAGAATGTTATCATAGGGCAGAATATAAAGCGGATATGTACCTATGATGTCATATAACTGGTAGTCCAAAACAAGGCCTACAAAAACAAGGATGAGCAAGCCCAGAGGAAGTTTTTTCGACATGAGGTTCCCAAATAAAACCAGTTGAGCCAGAAAACAGCAACGCAAGAAAAACAGCGTAATCGCCAAAATACAGGCTCTTAACGGGTGCAATCCAGACTGGGCAAGAAACGCCATGTTCGAACTGAGCCTATGCAAAACCGGTAGCAGCGATGCCCCGGATAATACCGCAACCGCAAAATGTGTTATGACACAAATTGCAGACAGAAACATGCAATAAATCACAATGAGTGTTATCAATGATGCCGATAGATGTCTGCGGGATCCGGTTCTTAAAATATAATATAAATCCCAATATCCTTGACGAGAAATGTCCCCAAAGAGCACAGCAAGAAATATTATGGATGTTACCATTGCAAATGTTTCATTCTGCATATGGTAAATCAGACTTTCGCAATATGATATTTTCCCATAAGCAATGGTTATTTGATTGAGGTTTAATATTGCATCCCCTAAAGCAAGCAGCAATACTATAATCCATCGCCAATGCTTTTTTGAAAGCACCAGTACTTCGCAAGATTGAATGTATCTGTTCATCGGGTTCTCCTGTGGCCGCATGAAGCTGCCGTCCTTCATGCGGCCAAACCTCTGCAATTACATTAATTTTTTGTCATCAGGTGACCACGTGCCCTCAAGATAGATTGAGTAGATAATCCACGGGTTTTTGTTCCTGAGCTTGTAGTAACCAGTTTCGCCAGCACTGGATAGGTAAGGCATTTCCCGGCGTTCGCCCTGATAAATGTTTTTATGGACAGAAGTCGCTGCCGTTGTGCCGTCATTTTTCATAATGGTACTCCAGAACATAGTATCTTCTGTCGGCAGTCCGGCTTTATGACAATACTCGTTGTTGTTAATGCCGCGAATATTGGCCACCTTTTTTTCTCGCGCGGTCGGGTATGTTATCTCCTCCGCAAGCCCCATTGTCCTATAATACTCTCCTATGTCCGGTGTAAGCGCATATGCCGCTACCGAACTAAGGAATACAGCGGTCAAGACTGCAACAATACCATAGCGCAGGAATTTCCTTTTCATATACTATCATCCCTCTCTTTTTTAATATTTTGACTGTACTTTGAATACTTCAACAGAGGATTGAAGCAATCCGCAATTGAGGCTACACTACGATTGGTTCCACATCCATATCTCCCGGACTGCATGGGGCCACTTACAAGTTGAGATATATTGTAGAACTATTCTTTATCACCCCCTATGCATTTGCTAATTAGTTTATTCCGAAGCTATTCCTTCGGATAACGGCAGGGAATAGGCCCAGTCAATAATTTCGTATTCAGGTTCTGATTCTACCCTGCGGATAAGGAATGCAACAGTAAGCTTATTGTTACCTTGCCTGAAGTAAAACTCATCATCCGGTACCTGCTCATAGGACACCTCAATATCGCAAAAACAATGGAATAAAAATGTTTCTTCTCCGTCAAGCTTGTATACAATCGCATTGCCACGGTCGAAAGTTTCAGACTTGATCTGATTCAAAATGTTAATCGATAGTGAGCTATCCTTGATTTCAGTTAAGTATCTTTCAAAGTAGCTGTTTTGCTTAACATCTGATTCAAGCTCACCGCTCATATAACTGTATAATGAATCAAAGGAAGTGTTTGATGCCGTGCGATAATCAATAGCATAAAGCGTAGATACAAACTCTGTAGCAATTTGCTTTACAGTTTCATAATCACCGATTGTCACGGCTTCACCATTATTTAGGGAATGTTTCTCAATTAGCCAAAGTACAGCATCCCTTTTTTTCGCGGGAATTTTCTCGACATCATTTACGGCTTCTACTCCATCTGGCTTAAATAAGATATCCCTTTTGGGAAACACCGCTGATTCTTGGAATTCTGTCAACCGATAACCATCATCTGTTTCAGAAACGTAAAGCCATAGTTCAAAAGATGTATCTCCGGGGACAAACCAGGGTTCTTCGTCATAGAACAGATTGTTTTTTCCACCCTCTCCGCGAGTTTGTAATGTAAACGTTGCCCACACCATTAGGGCCTCCCTGCCCGATGCATCCCGAACCATATCCACATACCCGCCATTTGCAATGGACAAATATTTCATCAAAACATATATATCATTCTCCTTGATATTAAGGATATGTTTTTCAAAGTATTGGCTTTCGCTTACAGCAGCGGAAAGCTCAGGTATCATTAGCTGATATGCATCGGTGAGAGCAGCTTCATCTGTCGCAGTATAACTATGGCAGTAAAGTGCGACTATCAGCTCATATGTGAAATCATACAAGACATCGTATTCCTCCCGACTTAGCTGTATGGTTTCTGTGGTATGCCATTCTGTACTGCATGGCTTGCTGAGACGCGAACCTTCCACTTCGGACAAGAGGATATTCTCTTCATATGTATCCGCTGTATATATTGGGGTGTTTGGAGCCATTTCACAGCCAAACACTCCTAACAGTATCGGAATAAGCAGTACCATGAGCAAACATGCCGCTTTTATCTTCATGCGCTTTTATCTCACTTTCCGTCTTAATTTGTATTGTTCAACCATCAACTACATATAATTTACAGGACGTAACAACTGTTGTCAATAATACTATCGTAAACATAGTATATACATTTGAATAGACTTAGTGTATTATATATTTAGATTAGTATTCTCGACGAAATCTATGAAGGAAAACATATGCAGCAGGAAGCATTACAAAGCCATTTTAAAAGAGGGGTAGCCACTCTGTGCATACTATCGCTGCTTAGCGAGCGGGAAATGTACGGCTATGAAATTGCACAAGCATTGGAGACCATCAGCGGCGGGAGGTTTATATTACCGGAAGGCACACTATATCCTATCCTGTATCGGCTTGAGGATGACGGCTATTTGGATGCAAAGCGCATCCGGGTAGGTAAACGTATGACCAGGGTGTATTACCGTATCTCTGAGAACGGGCAAGAGTATTATGCTGCGCTATTAGAGGATTATAATTCTATCCATACCGGTGTACAGCTGATTTTATCTCGCAGCAATGAGGAGAATGAGAAATGAAGCAGTCCGAAAGATATTTCAGGCAGGTAAAAAGGCATATCCCAATAGGTGGATTGCGCAAAAAGGAATTCCTTTGCAACTTACAGGAATCCCTTGCGGCATACGCCGCTAAAAATCCCTCCGCTTTGTTATCTGATTATTATGCGCACTTTGGAAAACCCGAGGACATTGCCGTGTCGTTTCTTTCCGAAATGCCATACGCAGAAATAAACAGCAGGATGCGAAAAGGTCACAAAGCATTCGCTATGGTAATTTGTATTGCCTTGGTCGCAGTGATTCTTCTGTTTTCAACAATTGCGCGCATGATTGTTGAAAACAGAAGTTCACATAATGGCTATTTTATCGATGGCGAGCCGGAGATTATTACAAATATCGATTAGGAGGATTAGCTATGAATAAAGTATTATCTGCTCTGCTTGTGGTTGCACTGATGCTTGGGTCAGTTTCTGTTGCACAGGCATTCAATGATGCTGTTGTTGACATAACATATTATGATGACGGTAGTTATGTCATAACAACCATCAATTATGCGGCTGCCAGATCTTCGTCCACCATAACCGGGAGTAAGACAAGCACTTATTATCGCAGCGATGGGATAAAGGCGTTTTCGCTGACTGTTTATGGTACATTCAGTTATGACGGAACCAGTCAGGCGGTATGTACCAATGCCTCTTATTCGCATGACATTTACAAAAACGATTGGAGTCTTAAATCCGCTTCTGCAACAAAAAGCGGGAATACTGCCACGGCCACGGGAACATTCATTAGAAAAGAACTCGGAATTACAGTAGACACAAAAACACGGACAGTTAATCTGTCTTGTGACAGAAACGGCAATCTATCATAAGCTATGAATGCAAATGGCGGGAGGAGCGTAATTGTTCCTCCCGCTTCCACCTCTCAGTACTGTTTCTCCTCTTTTCACTTTTCAAAGTCATTCTGCGTCAGTAGCAAAGTGCAGACCGTAGACTGCTCCTTTTCAATCAATGAACTGCGCCGTCACGACATACTTACCAGGGGCATGCCCCGAATATCTGAATGGATAGCACGTTACCAATACAAGTGTCTTGCCGTCCATTACTGGCAGACTCAAATCCGCCGTTTTCTCATAAATCGTTATATCTGAAACGGTGTAGGTATAGACCGTACCGCTATCCATCGTGACGGTAATGGTGTCGCCCCGCTTCACATCTTCCAAGACCTTTAGATGGTTTCGATTGCGATGACCATACACGACGCACATACCGTCCTCACCGGGCAGCACCGAGGTGGTGAGCCACCCCGGTGTTTTGTCCAATGTCTTTTCCTCCACGCCATAGGCGACGGATATAGTGTTGTCTTTAATCTCGAGCGTGAATATCCCATCGCCCTCGTTTTTCGGAGCACGGGTCGGCGTTGACGTAGGCGCTTCCGTTGCCTCCGGCGTCGGCGTTGGCGCAGGGATTGGCACGGGCGTAGGCATGTTCGTATTGTCCGCAAGCCGGATTTCTATGATTTGCGGCGTGGTATGTGCCGCAGCCACCTCCACGGTTTCGGTCGCAAGGCTATTGCCGGTTGCAAAGGCAGCAATGGCAAGCGCTATCACGATTACGGATAAAACGGCAAGCGCCGTGATCTGCAAGGGAGCAAAGTTCTTCATATCCCATTTCCTTTCCTTTTATCATGTCGTAGGTCTGCCGAAACAGACCCATTCCCATTCGGAGCCGTTTTCGCCCCAGTGTTTTCGTATCTGCACGCTGTTGCTTCCACCTGTGCTGTCGATGAGGAACTCGCCGTTGATGTAGATGGCGACGTGGTGGATCTGCATCCAGCGTTTGCACTTGCCAGAGCCGCAGCGCCGTGTGTCCGTGCAATAGCCAACGCCACGGGAAGCGTCCTTTCGGGCAAAGAATATGAGATCGCCAGCCTGAAGCTCGGAAGCGTCAGCAAACAACATGCCCATCTCATTACACTTCTGCGCCATGCCTGTGGAGGTCAAACCGTTCATAGAGGACAGCCCGCAATCGCGGTATGCCGCCCGCACCAAGCCCGAACAATCCATGCTCGAATAGCTGCGCCCAATGTACTTCTTTGCCGCCTCGACGATTTGCGCGCCAAGCTCATTCGGCGGGAGGTCAGGGTTAATGTTAAGACCAAAGCCGTATTCGCCGCCGTCGCCCACGGTATCGCCAAGAAGCTCCGCAAATAGAGGGTAATAATCGGGAAGCATAAGCTCATTCAGCATTTCATTTTGGTCGGCGTTGAAGCGGTAAAGCCCTGCGCCGTCACGGTAGTCCATGCTCGACACGTTCACATAGATGTAGAGGGTGGTCTTTGTTTCGGTCATAGGTTCGCCGTCCTCGTCAAGCACGATAGCTCCGTATTCATCGGTTACGGTAATGGTTTCGGTTTCCGTTTCGGTGTGGTAGGAAGCTGTATTCATATCATTAAACACGGCGCGTAATCGCTCAATGTTCTCCGGTGTCACCACGGTTATATCTGAGGGATTTTCTTCATCCGTAGAGGTTTTGATAGAGTAGACGCCCACCACATCAGCCCAATTCGGCACGGGACTTTCGGCGCTCTCCATATCGCCCTCATAGATGACCTCCACAACGTCCACGCCGCCCTGTGCAGTAAGTTCGCTGATCTTCGCCTGCATGGAAGCGGCAAACTCGCTGTTAATGGTTTCGATTGCCTCGGTCATGGGCTTGCCGCCGTCAGCCGATTCGTTAGCGGAGAACACGCCGAACACCGCAAGCAGGGCAATCACAAGTACGACCACGATAATGATAACAACGGCTACCCAGCCGCCTGCCGCGATTGCAGCTATGAGCGCTTTAACTGCTGCGATGATCCACTTGACCACGGCAACGATGGCTTTAGCCACGGCTTTGGCTGCTGCCGCCGCCGCTTTTGCCGCCGCCTGTGCCGCTTTTGCCGCAGCTTGCGCGGCTTTGGCGGTAGCCTGTGCGGTTTTCTGCGCCGCTTTCGCCGCCTGCTGCGTGGTCTTGACTGCTTTTTCGGCAGTCTTTACGGTCTGCTGCGCCGTTTTCACGGTGCGCTGCGCGGTCTTGACCGTGCCTTCTGTGGCTGTTTTAGCCGTTTTTGCGCTCTGCTTAATGGTCTGCTGTGAAGCCTGCTGCGCCCTACGGGAGCTTTGCGCAGTTTGCCGGACACGCTCTCGGCCTTGCCGGACAGTATTGCTCTCGGAACGAAAAGAGGAACGGGTTTGCTCCGTTCCCCGCTGTTTGGCTTCCTTATACTGCTTTCGGGCGTCGTTGGCTTTTCTCGCAAGCTGCTTTCCTCGGTCTGTGACCTCCTGCCCGGTGCGTCGGGCAACATCTTCGCCCGTGCGCTCCACACGGCTTTCGGCATATTCCGTTGGCGATTCATCGTGCTGCTGCGGGGCGGCTGTTTCCTGCGCCTGCTCCTTTGCGGACAAAAGAGAACGCCGCGCAAGCTCTTTCGGCGCTCGCACGGCGCTATCCATAACGCGGGGCGTTCGGTCTGTCGGTCTTTCCTTTATATCTCTCAATGTGGCACCTCCTTACGGGTATAAAAATAGCGCCCGCATGGAGGACGCTATCCCTGTGAGTTATTTATCTTTGTTCCCATCATTTGAACGCTTCTCTTTTTCCTTGTTTTTCTCAGCATTTTCATATATATGCTGAGGGTTAGGAGCTTTCATCGTTTGCAACAATTCTTTTGCTTGTTCTTCGGTGATTTTTTCTTCATCAGCCATGTTTGTTATCCCTCCTTCCTTACGTAGTTTCTGTTAGATAATATCTGATAAAGTAGTATGCTACGGTTATAAATAAAGTAAGAAATGCTATTATTAACATAACCATAGTTCTGTGTTGATCTCGTGATTTTTTAATATTGTATTTTCTGTTGTTTATTGCAAAATCAGCATAATTCTTTTCAAGTAACTCTTGGCGCTTAACTTCACAGTCAGTAGACAAATTTGGAAACTGGCGATCTATAATGTCTATTTTCACCAAAAGCCCATGCATGGCAGAAATATCAAGATAGTCGTATTTAATACCTTTATATGAAATTACAAAGAAAACACATGATAACAGAAAACAACAAGTTGTAATTATTGCAGCAGATACAAATATGCAGTCATTGCAATACGGTTTTATATTTGTCCAAATAAAGATAACTCCTGCTCCTAATACAGTTAAAAGCGTGAGGTGTCCAGCAATTTTACTATTAAGACGTTCTGAATGCTCAATCTCTTTATAGTACCATTCTTTGTATTCGTTCAATTTATCCATCGGTGTCGACCTCGTTTTTTAGTACACATAATTTTATCATATTTTATTTATGGCGGCTACATCTTCATAGTAGCCGCCACCATAATGTTGTTGCTTTACCCCCACATCTCCGTTTCACCGGGCTTGGTCGTCATATTGCGGTACAGCTCGGTATTTTTAGGGAAGCGATTGACGAAAGGCACGAGCGCGTTGCCGATCTTCATCAAGCCGTGTCCCGCCTCGGCGTTGGTGATGTATTTCATCTGATCCTCCGAGATGTTGAAAAGCTCCGCTAACTTTTCGCGGTCACTTGCCGCCTGATTGTGCATCACTACAAACTCCGAGTTGGAGAGGATGGAGCGCGCCGCGCTGTTGTCGAGAAGATACTCCACGTTCTGCGTGATGCCCGTGGGGAAAGCGTTGCGCTTGCGGAAGCGCCGCCATGCGGAGTTAAAGAACATACTGCTGTATGGATTGTCATACACCACATGGAACTCATCGAGGTAAACATGGGTGCGCCTGCCGTGCTTCCAATTCTCCGTCACGCGGTTGAGGATGGCGTCTGTGATAACGAGCAAGCCCATCGTTTTAAGCTGTTCGCCCAAGTCGAGAATGTCATAGACCACAATGCGGTTGTTGGTGTTGACATTGGTGGGATAGGCAAAGGCATTCAAGCTGCCCTCGGTGAAAAGCTCCATTGACAGGGCAAGGTCGCGCGCTTCCGGCTCGGGCTGCACAAGCAGAAGCTCACGCAGGGAAAGCAGCGTGGGCAGCGGGCCGCCTCGTTTGTAATTCTTGTAAAGATCGCCCGTGCAGCGGTCAATGATGCTCTTGTCCTTTGAGGATAGCTCATGGTTTTGGTCAAGCTGTTCGAGCAGCGACATGACGAACTGCGATTTGAGCGCGATGGGGTTATGGGTATCGGCGTAGCCCTCCACCATGTCCATAGCGTTGATGTGGTCGGGACTGCCCGCCGCGATGCGGATGATCTCCGCGCCGAAGTTTTTGAGCATACTGTATTCGCGTTCGGGGTCGCAAATGAGAATATCGTCGTTGGTGTTGAGGATAAGCTGCAATATCTCGTCCTTGCAGCCAAAGGATTTGCCGGAGCCGGGTACGCCGAAGTGGAGCGCCGAGCCATTCATCAGATTGGATTTGTTGACGATAATCATGTTGCCGCTGATGGCGTTCTTGCCGCAGTAGATACCGCCCTTGTCGAACACCTCCTGCACACGGAAGGGCATAAACACGGCGGCGCTTTCGGTGGTCAGCGTTCGGAAAGCGTCAATCTTGCGGACGCCGTAGGGCAGCACGGTATTCAGCCCCTCAAGCTGCTGATATTTCAGCGTTGAGAATTGACACAGCCGCTTTCTGCCGATTGTCAGCAACATTTCCGTATAGCTGTCAAGCTCATCCTTGGTGTCCGCCGTCACTACGACGGTCAACACGCCGAACATCATGCGCTGGTCACGATTTGTGAGATCGTTCAAGAAGTCCTTGCTCTCGCTGCGTTGCACCTCCATGTCAAAAGGAATGGTGGCGGAGAAATTGTTATTGTTGTTCTGCCGCCGCTGCCAGTTTGCGATGTTGGTTTCCACGCCGAGCAGACGGTTTTCCACCTCGCGCACCGCTTCGTCCATCGGGATAGGGATAATGTCGATGGACAGCATCATGCTTGCGCCGATGTCGGTAAGCTCGGTGATGATGTCGTCCTTGATGAAGTTGGCGTAGTCCCGCAGGAAGATCACTCTGCCGTAGCGGTCGCCCATGCGGAAGAAGTCCCGCCCCGGCTCAAAGCAATCGGGGCAGATATAGTCCTTGAAGTCGTGTCCCTTGCGCGCCATGTCCTCCGCGTTGAAGTGGAAATACGCTTCCTCCTCCGGGCGAAAGAAGTTGTGGATCAGCTCCAGCTTTTCTGTGGCGTCCATTTCCTCGCAGCGGGAGCCGAGCCTCGCAAGATAAGCGGAAAGCTCGCTGCCGATGCGGTTGAAATAGTTACGCGCCTGTTGAATGTCGTTCTTGTACGCGCTTACGGTTAGGTATCGGATATGCTGAAAGTTGCCCGCTCCTACGGCTTCATCCATAAAGCGCTTGTTGGATTCCTCGCGGAACTTATCCATACTATCGCCGTGCATGGGCATAAGAATGGAGTCCTGCAACGCTTTGAGGTTATACCGTTTGAGAGCAATGGTCAGTTTATAGGTCGAGCCACACTCAAAGGAATTGATGAGGTCACTGTACTTGAAGAAAAGCTCTTTTGTATCGGCTTGAGAGAGCATGGCATAGTTGATGTCTGAAAACTTAAAGGTCTTAGCAAAGCAGTTGCCCACCTTGAAGATGCCATCGTTCCAAATCGTCTTGATGGGGATAATGTCCTGAACGCTGCGCGGAATGCGAAACCGCTCTTTGTCCTGCTTCAAAATATTGTGCAGGGTCTTAATCATGCTTTCGTGCCTCCTTTTCGTGCTGCCGGATGACAGGCTCCAGTATTTCATAATAGGTGTTGGTGGGTTTGAATGTCAGGTGCTTGGGCATGAGAAACTCGGAGCGGATAAACGCCAGCAAGAACTTCTCCGCCGTCATGCCGTTGTATTTCAAAAAGCCCATCGCGGCAAACGGCACAGCGCCCAATATGCACAGCCACGACACGGTTTCCGTGCCGAGACAGTCCTTTAAGCCAAAGTACACGCCTATCGCTACGCCCACGGCAAGCAGCGCGAAGATGAATTGCCTCGCGTTCAGCCCGAAGAACATACTCTCGGTGTAGCCGCGTATTTCTTTGTTGATTTTTATTTCCATCATGTTTCCTCCAATAGAAAAGCACCCGATCTCTCGGATACTTCATTGTTTTTTATTTGTGTTCATCATTCATGATCCATATAGCGGATAACAGGGACTTATTTGACCTTTTTTCCTATCGTTCTTCGCTCCAATGCAAAAATCATATTGCTGTTGCGTTCAAAAAAGCCGATATCTTTCTTCCAACTCATGCCGCATTTGTAATGCTGTAAACCGATGAACTGTTGCTTCATCTTATGCCCGCAAGCAGGACACACCTTGTTAATTGCTCCCATATACTTGCCGCCTTATATCAGATTGCTCGGAATAAAGCAGTTTTCAGCGTCAATGGGAACAGGTTCGTCACACATACAGACGATGCCGCCATTGCCGCGAGCGATAGAAGCTTTATCCAGCACGGCGTACTTTTTGATCTCGCGCCGGTCGGGGGATGCGGATTTTTTGATCTCCAACGGATGGATCAGGTTGTTTTCCTCCACAAACACATCGATCTCCTTGTTGTTGGAATCGCGGAAATAGGAGAGGTTCGCCTTGTTCTTGGCGTAGGCGTAATTCTTCACAAGCTCCATGACGACATAGTTTTCGTAATAATGCCCGCTTGCCGCGCCGTTCATCAGCGTGTCCTTTGTCAGCCACATGGAGAGGAAAGCGCATAACCCCGTGTCACAGAAGTACAGCTTTGGCGTTTTCGAGAGGCGTTTGAGTGCATTGTTGGAATAGGGCTGCAAGCGGTAGACGATGCAAAGCCCCTCCAACACATCTACCCAAGCCTTTGCGGTCGGCGGGGTCACGTCGGCAGCTTCCGCTAATGTGTTGTAGTTGATCTGCTCTCCCGTAAGCGCGGCGCAGGCGGACAGCAGCTTCTTAAACCGTGCATAGTCCGTAATGCCGCCCGCTTCGGTGATGTCACGCATGAGATAGGTGTCAATATAGGAATTGAAATACTCCTGCCGCTGCTCGCTGTCCGCATGAAAGAGCTGCGGCATTCCTCCGCGCCATATATGCTCAAACACAGTATGCACGTCGTTCTTTTTGATAAGGCGCTGCCTTTCCTGTAAGCAGGAAAGCGAAAAGTCCAGCGTGTCCTCCAGCAGAATGCCGTCCTTTTCCCGCTGTGAAAGTCCATACAGGGTGAGGATGCCCACTCTGCCCGCAAGCGTTTCCCGCACATTCTTCATTACCTTATACTGCTGTGAGCCGGTAAGCCAGAATTGACCGGTCTGCTCGCTCTCGTCGCAAAGGATCTTGACCTGTGTAAACAGCTCCGGCGCATACTGCACCTCGTCAATGAGTATCGGCGGCTTATAGGTCTGGAAAAACAAAGCGGGATCGGTTTGCGCCAATGTACGCGCCATCATATTGTCGAGGGTCACATAGGTGCGGTTCTGCCCCTCGCACAAATGCTTCAGCATAGTGGTCTTTCCCACCTGCCGTGCTCCCGTAACGAGGACCGCCTTAAAAAAGTCGTTCATGTGCAGGAACTTCCGTTCAAGCTCTCTCCTGATATACTTCATAGCGCCCTCCAAATAACGAAATTATAAATCGCACTTTATTTTTTCATATTATATGCGTTTTGTCAACTCGTTATTCAGATTACCGCATTTATAGTCCAAACATTTCTCTTATCACTCTATCCGCCATTTTGATTGCCCCGGTCAACACAAGCAGATTGAAGATCAGTTCGCCCATGTAGCTCCACACCATCGTGACGGGGCTTGCGCCTGCTTCTACAACGGGCGGACTTGAAGCAAACTCGCTAAAGATGATGCAGCCAAGAACGATGATTGCGCCCTCCAAGCATACCGCCGCATAGCTTTTCAAAAAGCTTTTGCCGATGTTCGCGCTGGGCTCTCCGGCGAATGCAGACAGCGGGATGGGGGCGATAGCCGTGTAAAGGTACAATTTGAAAAATCTGCCATAGACGCTCATTATCATTACAAACGAAAGCACGATAATAACGAGACTTCCGATGAGCGATACCGCCCACGCGGGGATCGACTGCCAAAAGGTAAGCCCATTGATCGCAGCCTCCATCTCTGCGGGCATCGTCACCGCCGTCTGCGCGGCAAGCCCCGCCGTGTTCATCGCCGTGGAGATAACGCCCTGCACGATCTTGAAAATTGCCATCATGATATCCAAGCCGTAGCCAACCACGGCTTTAGCGAGGATAAAACGGATAAAGAGCTTCGCCGCGTGTTCAGGTTTCTTTATCTCTGTAAAGCTGCCGCACGTTTTCACCACGCCTATCACAAAGAAAAGCACCAAGAGCGCGTAGCCTATCGCTTTGAGCGCGCCGTTTATATCGAGAACGATTTGCCAAATGCCGCCGCCCTTGAAGCTCTCGGGGCTTTGGGTAATAAGCAGCCATATTTCTTGCAGCTTTTCATTCCATACGTTGAGCGCGTTTACGATGTTGTCGATGATCCAATTACCGCTGCTCATAGATTTCACCTCCTTATTTGCGCATACTAAAAAGGAGCCCATCCAGAGCTCCTTTTCGTTTTGCTTTTTATCCCCGGGGTGGATAAGGGTCATTGCCGAAAGAATCCTTTTGTCTTATCCTTCCATTCTCTCCGTGAATTACTAACTCAGATTTTTGATTGCGCGCAATTTCGCGCGCATAGTCAATCGCAGCATATTGGGTATCAAATACTTTTGTAGCTTTCTGATTTCCCGCACCTTTTACCTGCCACTGACCGTTATGTGGTGTAACATGTTGATTTTTCGCCATTAAAATTCTTTCCTCGGTGCTGTCCCCGATAGTTTTGTAGAGCAAAAGTGCTTTCTCGGCATACGCTCCTTTCCTGAGATTAAATTGCCGAAAGCGTTGACAGCGAGAATTCTAAAAGCATATAATGTTGGTGTGTAAATGCGTAATATGCTTTTGCGGATACGCTTTCGATTGAGTTTCTTGGCGGCAACCAAGAAGCTCTTTCCTTTTGTTCCCAGAAATATTATAGCATTATTCCTGCATTACAGCAACTGTCTATACACCATATGTTGTCGTTGCGCCTTGAGTTTGTGCTATATCTTGTTTCGCAATAATTGCATAAAGTTGCCTAAAGTGCCATAAAGAATTCTGCGTGTATAAATGTGAACTTTTTGCAAGCGTACATTTAACCTGTAATGAGATTCAAAATCTCTTTGGTGAAAGTGATGATGATACCACCCGCAAGCGTAAGGAAGCCGTTAGCGCGCTGCGACGGATCGTGGCTCTTTAAAGAGAGTCCCACCTGCACAATGCCGAAAGCGAGTAAAATGATACCGATGGCCCTTATCAATCCGAAGATAAACTCGGAAAAATTGTTGACCACCGCAAGTGGGTCATCTGCGGCAAAGGCTGTGGTCGTGATGGAGAATACCAGCACCACCACTGCAAAGAGAGTAAAAAAAAGCTTCATGCGTTTTGTCATCTGGATCATTCCTCCGTTTCATTGATGTATAGTTCGTTTATCTCATCCTCGGACAGAACCTCGTAATCGTCGTAATCGCCGTCCAAAAGAATGTCGGAAAGTTCAAACGCTTTTGGTGCTTGTCCGTGGATGTATGGCGGCGCGCCGCCGTCAATGGTCTGTTTTACGTTGGGATGGCGTAATATGTCATACTTCTCGTCCTGTATGGCGCGCTCTCCGCGAATGAAAAGCAAAGCATAGCGGTTGTCGAGCATGCGCACCTCGTCCGGGGTATATAACTCCCGGCCGCTGATCTGCCAATTTGTAGAATAGTTGCCATTCCTGCCTTTGCTTTGTCCGTAGGTGTTCGTGTCGATAGTGGTTTTGCCGAGCTTCTTTGAAACAAGCTCATGGGTACTGTCCTCATTGCCGCCGAGATAGAGAAACTCGTCGCAATTGCCGATAATACTTTCCCATTGTTTTTCAAACAAAGCCTTTAACTGCGCAATGTTCTGAATGATGATCGAAACAGAAAACTCACGGCTTCGCATGGTGGCAAGCAGCTTGTCAAACTCATCGGGGAGCGCGATGTTCGCAAATTCATCCATGACACAGTGAACGTGAACGGGCAGCCTACCGCCGTAAACATGGTCGGCAATGTAGTAAAGCTCCTGAAAGATGGAGGAGTACATCATGCCTATGATAAAATTAAGGCTGCTGTCGCTGTCTGGGATGATGGCAAACAGCGCGGTCTTGCGCTCCCCGAGTGAGGGAATGTCAAGCTCGTCGTGGTTTACGACGCTTGCGATCTGCGGGAGGTTGAACTTTTCCAGCCTTACACCAAGAGAGATAAGTATACTTTTAGCTGTTTTGCCGGCCGCGAGCTTGAAAATATGGTATTGCTTCACGGCAAGGTGTTCGGGGTCATTCATGGCAAGCCGCTCAAAAAGCTCGTCCAGCACGGAAGCATATTCCTCATCTTCCTCCTTGACCTCGGCGGCATTTATCATCTCCATAACCATAGGAAAGTTCTTTTCTTCCGGCGGAGCTTCGTTCACAAGGTAGAGGATTAGCGCCTCCAAGAGCGCGGTTTCGGCACGTTCCCAAAAGGGATCGTTGCTTTGCGCTCCCTTTGGCGTGGTGTTGCGTATAAGGTTGCTCACCAGCCGCAGCACATCTTTATCATCCCGCAGATACACAAACGGGTTGAAACCGTGGCTCTTTTCCGTGTTGATAAGGTCAAGCACCTTAATGTCGTAGCCCTGTTTTTCAAGCAGGCCGCCCGTGTCGCGGAGTATCTCGCCTTTCGGGTCAAGCACAACAAAAGAGGTGTTCGCCTGCATGATATTTGGTTTGGCAAAGAAGCGGGTTTTGCCCGCGCCGCTGCCGCCGACCACCATGACGTTCAGGTTTCTGCGGTGCTTTCTGCCGTCAAGCCCGATGCGGGTATTCTGCGTGAGTATGATATTCTGTTGTTTATCCTTATCCGCATACTTTTTGCAGAGCTGCCGTGCGTCGCCCCATTTTGCGCTGCCGTGTTCCTCGCCGCGCCGGTAATTGCGACGGGTGGAAAGATACACGCCCACGCTCATGCCGTAAATGGCAAGGAATATAAGAATGGCTTTCATGGAGTCGGCGCACCACGTTATTTTCATCGGGTCATTCATGCCGGTGGTGAACCCCGTAACGATACCCGCTAATCCTTGAGATAGAAAAGGGGCGACCATCAAGGCCGCCCACGTTACAGGAATAACACCGAGCACCGCCATAATGATGCCCGTGCGCCTATCCTCATTCGGATTCTTCATCGTCCGAACTCTCCGTGTCTTTTGTCGCTTTCCCAAGCGATTCAATGCAATAGATCATAGCGTTATCTCTCCATTTCTCTATATTTTTTGTGCTGCTTTTTTGTGGGCGCGTCCATGACCTCTATAAGCGTTTCGTCCACAAACTCGGTGTCGCGCCCCTGTTCCACAAGCTCGTTGCGCTTATCATTCAAAGAATTGATGATAAGCCCATGCTGGTAATCGTCCACTTCTATCACACGTTTTTCTTCCATAACGACTTACCTTTCCGGCTGATTGCGCGTCTGCTGATGCTCGGCATACAGATTGCGGTCTACGCGCTCGTTTATGTCGCAGGCGGCTTCGCGGACGATGCCGAGTATGCTGCGCTTCTCACGAACATTGAGCGCGGATAGTTCGTCGGGGATTTCGTCGCACGGCACAGCGGGAACGCCGAAGCGTTCACATACGATATTGGCGGTACAATCGCAGATAAAGGTGTTATCGCCCTGCTCTGCGCGGGCAAGCTCCCGCGCCACCACAAAGAACAGCTTGTTCCAATCGCTCGTCCGGGCGACATATATGGTGTTGTCCTCCTGCGAATACAGCGCGCCGACGCTCGCGGACACGTTTTCAGACGGCTTGACAGGCACAGGGGCATCGGTCATAAGGGCTTTGAGCTTGGAGCGAAGCGGCATGGAAAGTGTGGCTCTTTGTTGTATGGGCTTGCCGTGAGTCTGCGATATGTCGAACACGCACTTTGCGTCATACGATGTTGCAAGGGAGCCGTCCTCGCGGGTGTACTCGCCGTTGGCTTCCAGAATGAATAAACCATTTTCGCCTCGCTTGACTGAACGCCCCTTTTGCGTCCAATCGTCATAGCTCATCACATAGCTTGCCCCGGGCTTCTGCGCCGTGATAAGCAAGGTGTTCGCCACGCTCGTCATGCCCAGCCGCGCCTGCGTTTTGATATATGCGGCCAACATTTCCGGCTCTGAAAGCGCCCTGTCTGCCATTTCGTCAATCATATCATATAGCTCCTGCCGTTTCTCCTGTTTCTGCTGCGCCCATTGCTCTTTATCAAAGGGCTGTTCATTTCGCTGCTGCTGATTTGAAAACAGACTGTCAAAGTTCTCCATTCCATTTACCTTCCTTTTCCTTTAGATTTGGTTTTCTGCGGCTGTTTGTGCGTGGTCTGCCGCGTTTTATCGCGGGCGGGCTGCTGCGGGGCTTTCTCGCGGCGCTCGTCCTTGATCTCCTTGATCTGCTGCCGCACGGAGGGTCGGGTGCGCTCCGGCTCAAAACTCTCCGCGTCGGAACGCTCTTTGCTGTTTGAGAAAGGCGCGGACGGATTCGATTTTTCCGTCCTCGCCTTCGTAGGGTTTGCCACCTTTTCCGTAATGTCGGCAGGCTGCTTATGCTCAATTTTCTGCGGGGCAGGGTTTCCGAGCATATCATCGAGCGTATGGTCGTCCACGGTATGCGCCTCCTTTTCTGCGGGCGGCGTGGTGCGCTCCTTTGCGGTGCTCTGCTTCGCTTTGGCTTCGCGAGATTTCTCGATGTCGGCGCGAATCTTCTCTACATCGACGGTAGAAAGCGCAAACCTGTCTGCAATGCGGTTTACCCGCGCAGCGTCGTTGGCGTTTACCACCACGTCCACCAAACCGTCTGGCTGCTTTTTGTTCACCACGGCTGCATAGAGAACGCCATATTTCTTTGCTTCCTCGGCAAAGATTTTCATGTCCTTGTTTTTGATGACAAATACTTTGGTGGGCTTGCCGTTAAACGCCCGCATGCGCGCCTTTCCTTTGGTGCGTTTTTGGTCTTTCAAGACGGCGATGAGAAATGTGGCAAGCGACAAAACGCCCTTTCCCGCAAGATTGGTCGCACATTCCACGCCTTTGACGGTCACGTTGGTTGCCATGTTGACGATTTGTTCTGCCGCTTCTCCTTGCTGGCTCATGCTTTATCAGCTCCTTTTCTTTGATTTTGGAGTATATAAAAAGGCGCTCCAGGTGGAGCGCCTTGAGTGGGCATAATAAACATAATGGGTAATTCGAGAAACCCATATCCAATTTCTCAATTTGGTTAGAGTTCTATTTTCGTAGACTAATAGGAAGCATTTTATTCAATTCTTCTCGTGTGAAAAACTGTGCTTCGTTATCTTTTAGTGCCTTTTGAGCCATTGCATAGCTCTTGGCATCAGTAATCGGAGCCGAAGCATATACCGTCGCTGATTTCTTTTGCAATTCGTCTCTTTTGGAAGCCGCAACCTCAACGGTCAGGTTAGTAAAATCCGTCAGGAGAGATATGTATTCCTCCCGGATAATCCAAAGCTGATTGGAGGTTTCAAAATGTTTTGTTAGAGTAGCTACCAAATCCACATCTTTCAAATAAGAGGTAAGCACAAGAAGCGCAGTAGAACAAAGACCGCCAATCCAAATCAAAACTGACTCGCTTGAAATTAAATTTCCTACAAACCCGCCAGTTGATATGGCAGAAAGAATAATCTGCGCCCACTTAATAGCTTGGCTTTTCTTTTTCAAACGTCCAGCATGGATTATTTGGGTTGTATATGAGTACATGACCTTACCGTATGCGTCTTCAATCTGCGCATACAGGTTTTCTTCATAACATTGGGAATCGTGTTCCATAGATTTCTCTCCATTCCGAATTTGCTGCACTTGGGTATTTCGTTTCATCTCCGATGGCTTCAACAGCCTTATCGTAGGATGATTTTGCTTTCGCTTGAAAACTTCCAAAGCATGTAATATATCTCCCACTTCCCATGACCTGCCACTTGTATTGAGAGGTAGGCTGATCAGAAACATATTTCAAGAAATCTCTTGTCATCCAATCATAATAAACATATGACTTGTCTCGATGCTCCCATGTTGAGATAAAGTTGTAACTGAGTATGTCGATTAGTATACCGCTAATGTCAACGTCACATTTATCTCTCCATGCTCGCGCCATTTTACAAAGTCGTTTCAAGTTTGAATTGCAGTTGTTGTTCATCGTCTGAATAGCAGCAATCTCCGCCTTTGGGTCAGTTGTTTTCCAAGATCCACCATTGTTGCTATTTGCGAAAGTGTACGTCCCGCCAGCGTTCAAGAAAGCGGGGAGAACTTCGAAATTTATGCCATCAGTAAAAGGAATGCTGATTATTTGTCCATCAGCTTTTAGGCTTGTAACGGAATACGTTTTTTCAAGTATTTTTTTCACTTCTTGAAGTAAAGCAGACTGCCCGTTAGAGCTATATGCGTTGAATTTCTGATATGTAGCAGCGGGAAGTTGTACTAACATATCTATATCGCTTGTGAGTATTTCGGTATCGCGCCCATATGATCCAACATAGAAGCTGTGTGCTTCATCCGAAAACGAGTTCCAATAATCGGTATTAATGCGCTTCGTAATAGCGTGATACCTGGTGCTGATGGTGCTAACCTTTGCATCTGAGAAACGAAGATTAGAGCAAAACTGTTCAAATGCTGTTCCAACACTAAAACTCATTTTCTACCCTCCTAAAATTTAACAAACTTCGTCTAATTAAACTTCGTCTAATTGCTATAATCATAAATTCATCATCACACCATCTCCAACACCTCCGCCGCATTGGTATCCGGCTTCACCTTAGGCATCACTTTCTGAATAACGCCGTTCTCGCCGACGACAAACGTAGTGCGCACAACACCCATGCTCACCTTGCCATAGAGCTTCTTTTCCTGCCACACGCCATAGGCCTGGATGGCGATGAGCTCCGGGTCGGAGAGCAGGATGAAGGGGAGGTCGTGCTTGGCGGCGAATTTCTGGTGGGAGGCCACGCTGTCCTTGCTGATGCCGATGACAACCACATCCTTTGCCCTGAACTCTTCGTAGCTTGCGGCAAAGGCGCAGGCCTGCCGTGTACAGCCGGGGGTGTTGTCCCGGGGATAGAAATATATCACAACTTTTTTACCTGCAAAATCCGACAGAGACACGGTGTTTCCGTCTTTGTCCTGTAAGGTGAAATCGAGTGCTTTCATTCCTGCCTCTAACATGATAAGATCCTCCTATTTTCTTCTGTATCTCTGTTTGCTGCTGTTTGGCTTGTCCGGGAACTCCATCTCGATCAGCTTTTGTTCCAGCGCCGGCACAAGATATACTTTCCGGAAAGAAGCTCTGCTTTTGAGCCCCAACCGCTCCATGATCTGTTGCGCGGAGAGGGTATCTTCGCCGAGCTTTTCCAGCAGGAGCGTTACCGGGACACCGACGCCCTCATGGGTATTTCCGTTCTGTGTTTCTGCAATCTCCCGCAGTGTGTCATAAATGACCGTGAGCAGAAACTCCACAAATGGCGTAGCGTCTGCTGTTTGATCTGCTTGAGCCAAAGCTGCGTAGTAGGCCTGCTGCCTTTCTCGGATGAGCGTTTCAATGGGCAGCCATGCGAATATGGGCTTCCATTGATAGAGCAGCAGTGTGTTCCACATCCTGCCCATTCTGCCGTTTCCGTCGGCAAAGGGATGGATGAACTCAAATTCATAATGAAAGGCGCAGCTCTTGACCAGCGGATGTACCTTTGAGTTCTCCGCCCATGTGAGTAAATTGTTCATGAGCTCCGGCACCAGATTGGCAGGGGGCGCCATATGGATGAGCTGGTCACCGTTAAATACACCCACACCGCCGCTTCGGAACATTCCGGCTTCACGCACAAGCTCATTCATCAGCGTTCTGTGAGCTTTCAATAGATCGCCGACGGAATACGGGTTAAAGGATAACAATTGCTCGTAGGCATCAAATGCGTTTTTGACTTCCTGTATTTCCTTTGGTGTGCCCAAAACCCGCTTGCCGTTCACGATTGCCGTGACTTGATCTAAAGAAAGGGTATTGTTTTCGATAGCAAGGGAGGAGTAGATGGTTTTGATCCGGTTTTCACGACGCAGTTTAAGATTGGTATGCATATCCTGCCATGCCGTAATAGAGCCTACAAGCTCGCTGATCTCAGAAATCTTTGCAATGATCGCATCCGTCATATGAAATGGCGGGGCATATTTGTTCGTATCCATACTGTACCTCCGACTTATATCTTATTATACCATACAAGTCACTGTTCCTCAAGGTGCCGCAAAGTATACTTTCCCCTGTGTTATGGCGCTTTCTCGGTTTTCGAACTTGTATGTTCTGCTTGGATGTAGTCGCGATATAAGTTTTGCGCTACTCATTAAAAGGCAATAGCGGCGCATTGTACAAACAGCATGAATGGCAACTTAAGTTATCGTCGCCATTCAAGCCATTGATGATTTGCACTTATCAGCTAATAGAGCTAATTATGGCTTTACTATCTACTTTTTCACTTCAAACACATACTGCCGTTTTACCAGCTTGCGGTGCACGATTCCGGCGTCCTCCAGCTTAAAGAGGTCTTGCCGCGCCGTTTCCAGCACCACGCCGAATTTCTTTTGCCATGCCTTTATGGTAATGGATTGATTGGGGCTTGTGAGAATCCACTTCGCGCCCTCTATGATACGCTTGTTCATTCCGGCTGCTTTCAGCTTATCAAGCGTCTGCTCCAGCACAACCTTGTCAACGAGCCGTTCCTCCATGGCTTTTACTGCGCGGGCGAGCATCCCCGTGTAATAGTCGATGAAATAGGTCATGTCAAAGTCGTCGTCCTCAACATCCTTGATGGCCTTATAATACTTGGCGCGTTCCTCCGCGATCACACCGGATATGGAGAAATAGCGAAAAAAATCATAGCCCGCCTGCAACAGCATCATAAAGGAAAGCGCCCGCGCGGTTCTGCCGTTCCCGTCTATGAAGGGGTGGACATAGACGAAGTAGAAATGCGCGATACAGGCTTTGATGAGCGGCGGCAATTCGCTGTCGGTGATAAAATCAAGCAGCGACGCCATCATACCGGGAACCTTTTCGGCTTGTGGCGCGATATGAAAGATCTCTCCGCGGCTCGACTGCACAAATACACTTTCATTACGGTAAGCATTGGTCGGCACGTCCGCCTCAAACGTGTCCTTTGTCACAAGCGCATATATGTCAAATATCGTTTGCTCGGTGATCGACTCATCAATGTGTTCAAGAACATAGGTGAGCGCCTCATAATTGCTCTTCACCATCTGCTCGGATTTATTCTTCGGTGAGCGCCCTTCATGGATAAACTCCCGCGCTTCCTTCTTGGTGGTGAACGCGCCTTCTATAACGCTTGAATACACAGCCTCGTCTAAAACCGCTTCCCGAAACGCTTCTTCGTATTCCGGACGGTCAAATACGATCTCCCGCCGCGCAAGAGAAATGACCTCATCAGCCTGTGAAGAGATGCTTTCCGTCAGTACCCACCAAAACGGTTTGCCGTCTATGGAGAGAAGCGGAAGACTTTCGGATTTATCCCTCCTCGCCTTTTGCAGCTCCGGCCACACCTTTGAGATGGGCAGGGAAACGGGCAAACGGTGGATAATATCCTTTCTCGGAAGATACTTTTCCAAATATATTTCGATCATCTCCTGCATGATTTCCCTCCAAAGGCACGCTAATTATCTTCTATTTTACTTCTATTATTCCTCCAAAGCAAGACTTTATTCAATAGCGCGACGGCGATTCTTTATCTGCTTTTTTTCATGACCCTTTTCCTCCTTTTCCATTTGCTTTATCTGTGCCTGCTTTTCGGCAAGCATGAGAGAGCGCTCCATAATGGCGTCGCACAGCTTCATGCTCCGACGAAGCGGTTTTGCCTGCGCGGATATGGCGGCAATTCGCGCGCGGATCTCCGCCATGCGCGCCTCGGGAACATCATGTCGGCGCTGCTCATTATAAAGCGTCTTGCGCTCGGCATACAGGCTTTTGAGCTGTGCGTCTGCCGATGCTCTGTAATCGGTGAGCTGCTTCGCCGTGTCGATGCCATGCCTAAACAGAAACCGGGATTGCTCATCGAGCGCATCCAAATGCCGCAAGTCCTCGCGCAGTAAATACGATGCTTTGCCTTGCGGCTGCTTTTGTGCAGCGCGGAGCTTTCTCAAATAGAAGTAGCATAGCGCGCGAAGTCCTCTCCATGTGATTTTGGATAGATGAAAGTCACCTTGTACTCTTATCCGCACGATTTTCGGCGGCACCGGCCTCGGCGGGCGTTCTGGTGCACGCTGCTTCAATATGCGCTGCTTTATAGCTTCTTCGGTGTAGCTATCCCCAAGCGAGCGCAGGCGCACAAACCGTTCCTTACCGGGCGGACGCACGGCCATATGCTTCACGCCAGTTTTGACCTCGTATCCCATATCTTTCATGGAGCGCAAAAACGCCTGAAAGCTCATGCTCGCCATGACCGCCTTATCCACATCCTCACGGATCGCGCTGCGCCATGTGGGTTGCCCTTTCTGCTCTGCATCCCATTCGGCATAGTGCTTGGGGTAATGCGCCTGATGCTCTGTAATAATGGAAAGCCCGTGCTCCTTGCATAGCCGGTCGGAAGTCGCCCGCATTTTCGCATAACTCTCCTTGCAGGCGTTGAATTTTTTGCCGTGCAGAAACGATACAGAATTGAGGACAAAATGGTTGTGAAAGCAATGGGTATTAAGATGGGTAGCTACGATCACTTGAAAATCCGGCCATAGCTCCTTTGCAAGCTCCACACCGATCCTGTGCGCCGTATCCGCATCCACCTCATCCTCTGCAAAGCTTTGGTATCCATGCCACGCAAGTATGCCGTCCGTCTTTTGAAACTGCTCCTTTGTCAGCTGCATCTGTTCACGAGCGCAGTCGGCATTGCAGTTAAGGGCTGTCACATAGAATTGTTGCTCTGTCTTAAAATCATCCATTGCGTAATCCATAACGTCGCGCATGGTTTGATACTCCGTTTTGCTCCACGCGGGATTGGCGGTCTTTGCGCCGTCCTTTGCGTAGTCGATGACGCGGGGCAGATGCGTGGCTACTTTCCAAATTCGAGTGGTAGCCATATCATAGCTGCTCCGGCTTCGTCACAGCCTTTTGAATGGCAAGCACGGCATTGCGAAACTCCTGCATATACATGGCGTATTCCTCGGCAAGAAAAAAGCCCGTGGCGTTTGCGCGGGCTGCGATCTGATTCATGCTGTTGCCGATGGCATTCAGCTCCCGCATCATGCCGTGATAATCGGGCGGCGGAAGCTCCTTTGGGACATAGCCGTCGAGCAGGGTGCGGATATATGTTTCCTGCGACAAGCCTGTTTTCTTCACACACTTTTTTAGCCGCTGATGTTCTTTCGCATTCAGCCGAAACGTGATTTTTATATTGCGTTTTAGCATAATTCCTCCTTTGCGGGAATGGGGTTTAAGGGCGCGAAGCCCCTTACGGGCGGATAATGCTGGCATTATCCAATGCTCGTTAGTACGATGCATAGCATCGCCCTTATACACTTTCCGAGAAATGAATCATCTTTCGCCGCGCACTTTTTCCGGCAATCGCGCCTTAATGTCCACGTCCTTGAAGCACTCGGCGTCCAAAATATAATCGCTGTTCTGCCATCTTCCATATACGGTTTGCTCCGCTTCGGCGCGGCTGCCCGCTTCAACCTCAACCGTCATTTGCAGCTTTTCCGTGATCGTGACCTGATACGTTTTCATCTTGCCATTTCCTCCGTAGAATGATGAGGGGCGCTTTTCGCACCCCGTGTCTTGATGTTCATAATAATGTTTTTCCGGTTCATGAGTTGTTCGTTGTAATCCTTGCCGACATCCGGCGGCAAAAGCTCCGTTGTGTACTGCCCCGGCAAAAGTGCGCATATCGCCCTCGCTGCTTTTAGCCCCGCCTCATCGTTATCCATGCAGAGCGCGATATGCCGTATGTGCGGGTTGTCCCGTAAAAACTGCATAAGCGATATAGGCAGCGGCGTTTCGGCAAGCTCCTTTCTCGGCTGATAGACGCCCGAAAGAGAAAGGTAGTTGTCCGGCTTCCAATCGGCGCTGTCCATACGCTGCAATTCCACAAAGGAAAGGCAGTCTATGGCGCTCTCAAATAGATGCAGGGTTTGCGAACGTTCCTGCGGCGGCAGGTTGAAGGAATATGCCTTGTCGCTGCCCTCGACCTCCCGAAGGAACGTGGAGGCGGGGTCGCTACTTCGGAGCATGGCGTAACGCGGGACACCCTGCGTGTCAAAGCCCACAAACACACAGTTATGTCGTTCATCCTCATACAGCCTGCCCGTATTGATACAGAACTGCAAAAGCGCTATGCCTACGCCACGCCGCGAGAGATAGTCAATCACGCGATCATTATTCTTAAAGGGCTTGGGGAGTATGAACGGCGGCTTTTTCTGCGGTTTTGGCATATATACCTTTACAGGCGGCTCAAAGCGCAGGCAGTCGCATAACTGTTGCACCGCCTCTACAAAGCCCATGCCGCGCACCTTTACAAGATAATCGAGCGCGCTCACGCCGCCCACGCCCGTTGACCACCGAAACCATTTGCCATGCGAGATTTTAAGGCTGTCATTGGTGCGGGTGGAATACACGCCACTCCCGACACGAACAAGCTCCTGCGGCTCATATTGCTGTAAATAGGAAAGCAGGTCGAGCTGCCGCGCCCGCTCGACCTGCTCCTTTGATACGTTCTTTTTTCGTTCCATTTCGTATATCACTGCCTCCTGTCGGCATACAAAAAGCGCCGGATTGCTCCGACGCTCCCTGCAAGCTCTGATTTAGTATTGATTCAGTATGTCGTGATGTCCTACATCCACAAGGATTATCATCATATCGCCTTCATAAAACCAAATGATGCGAATGTCCATATTCACGCTGCACTCAAACAGGTCGATTGTTCCCTGTATGCGCTTGGTACGCAACGAGGGGTGCATGGGATTTTCTGAAAGCAGCTCCAGTTTACTCATAAGCTGCTTCTTCTTATTCGCGTTCAGCTTCTTGAAGTGCTTTTTGAATCTGTCAGTGAAAGTAAATTGATACGCCATGCCTATTTCTCCAACGCATCGAACAGACTGTCGATGTTGTCAAAAGTGGGCTGCGTTCCATCTGCCACCTTTGCCTTGATTCCGTCGATTTCGCTTTTCAGTTCATCAACATATTTCTTGGGATAGACCACCACGGGGATAAGCTGAATCACGCCATCTTTTTCCGTGATTTCGAGCTTGTCGCCCTCCTTGATTCCCAGCCTTGTCACAACCTCTTTGGGTATCGTGACTTGCGACTTGGCGCGAAGCTCTGCCAACATATTGCTCACCTCCTGCGGCATTAGTAGGAAAGTAAGACTTTCCTACTAATAGTATACCCGCAATCCGGCAAATATGCAACACATTATTTACCTTTCGTAATCATCGCGTATTCGTTCTTTTTCCTCCTCCTGTTCCGGCATGGCGTCGAGCGTATCATTCTCTCGCTTATCCATATTCAAGAGAGCGTCAAGCGCCGCAAGCCGTTCGGATTTTTGTTTTAGCTCAAACTCCTGTGTAAAGGGCTTTTCCACTTCGGCTTTGGTTTCTTTTATCTGCTGCGCTAACTCGTCAAGCGCGCTTTTAGCGGAAGCGATGCGGGCAGGAAAGCCCTCAAGAACATTGTCCAACCGCTGAATGTTGCCGAACACATCGCCGCCCAGCTCTATTGTGTGGGAAAGCGCGCCCTTGACGGTCAGTTCAAACTTCTGCTCAAAGGTGTTAAACGCCAACCAAAGCGGAAAGCCCATATAGCGCCCGATCTCTTTCGCCTGTGGTGACGACGTTGCCTTGCAGATTGCGATAAGCTCTGTGCCAGCCGCCTTTTTGTCGTCGAACAACACGCCTTGAAGCTCCATGCCACCAAACTCCACGCCCCTGTGCTGCGAATACAGCGCCGCATCCTGTTCATATCCCGCAATGCGTTCTTTTGTTAAAAGCACCTGCTGCGGAAGGTATTTAAGCAGCTTGTCCTCCAGTGCATATTTTTGAGTAAGATAGCGGCTCTTTATCAGCCGCAGCTTCGCAATATCACTTTCAAGCTCAGTCTTTTCCATGATGAGCGGATTGCCCGAAGCAAGCGCCTTGACCTCCGCAAAGGAAAGCGTTGTTTCGTCAATGTCCTCACAGGTACGCACGGGGGATTTCCCCGTCATAATTTGCGAGATGAAGCGTTGTTTGTTCTCTATGATGCCCCACATATATGCGTCAAACGTACCCTCCGTCACATAGCGGAACACCTCGACCGTCTTATTCTGATTGCCCTGGCGTATCATTCTGCCTTCGCGCTGCTCGATGTCGCTCGGTCGCCACGGCACATCGAGGTGGTGGAGCGCAGCGAGCTTTGTCTGCACGTTTGTCCCGGCTCCCATCTTGAATGTCGAGCCGATGAGTACCCGCACCTGCCCCGAGCGCACTTTGGCAAACAACTCAGCTTTGGCGGTATCGGTCTTGGCGTCATGGATAAAGGCGATCTCGTTTTCGGGGACGCCCTTTGCCATGAGCTTTTGCCGCACATCGTCATAGACGTTCTGAAAGCCGCCCATTTCAAACTCACCCGCTTCATTTTGTTTCATCTTGATTTCTTTTGGCGTTGACAGGTCGCAGAAAACAAGCTGCGTCAGCCTGTCCGCCTGCGTCCGTTCCCATATTTCATACACCTTGTTGGCGCAAGCGCTTGTTTTGCTCTGCTCGGAATCGGGCAGTAGGGGGTCTATCAAGCGTTGGTCGAGAGCGAGCTTTCGCCCATCGTTCGTGATTTTGAGCATATTGTCCTCGGTTGGATCGACATCGCCGTTTCGCACAGCATCCGCTCGTTCTCCGAGGCTTTCCACAATATCCTTTTGCATTTCCGACGGCGCAAGCGCGATGTTGGTATATACGACCTCCGGCACGGGGAGCTTTAGCATATCGGCGGTTTGAATATCCGCGATTTCCTTGAACATCGTGATAAGCTCGGGCAGGTTATGGAAGCGCGCAAACCGCGTTTTTGCCCGAAAGCCGTTGCCCTCCGGCGCTAACTCTATCGCAGTCACCGTCTGCCCGTAGTTGGACGCCCATGCGTCAAAGTGCTGCATATTCTGCCGTATCAGCGCGGAAAGCTGCAAATACCTCTGCATGGTGAACATCTCTGTCATGGAATTACTGATAGGCGTACCCGTGGCGAACACCACGCCTTTGCTGTCCGTCTGCCTGTCGAGATAGCGGCATTTGTTATACAGGTCAGTGCTTTTCTGCGCCTCCGTCTGCGAAACGCCCGCTACATTGCGCATTTTTGTCACCAAAAACAAGTTCTTAAAATTGTGCGCCTCGTCCACAAACAGCTTGTCAACGCCGAGTTCCTCAAAGGTCACAACGCTGTCCTTGCGCTCCTCGGCGTTCAGCTTTTTGAGCTTTGCCGTATAGGTAGCGCGGGTCTTTTCCATCTGCTTGATGGTAAAGCGTTCCTCGTTTGCCGCCTTTGCGTCCGCTATGCCGAGAATGATCTCGTTAAGCTGCTCCTGCAAAAGCTGCTTTTGCCCCTCTACGCTCATGGGTATGCGTTCAAATTGGCTGTGACCGATCACCACCGCGTCGTAATCGCCTGTGGCGATACGGGCGCAAAATCGCTTGCGGTTGCGGGTTTCAAAGTCCTTTTTGCTTGCCATGAGTATGTTTGCCGATGGGTAAAGCTGCAAAAACTCGGAAGCGATCTGCCCCGTGAGATGGCTCGGCACGGCGATGAGCGATTTTTGACACATACCGAGCTGCTTTGCCTTCATAGCAATAGCCGCCATCGTGTAGGTCTTGCCTGCGCCCACGCAATGCGCCAAAAGCGTGTTGCCGCCGTAGAGCGCCCGCGCTACCGCGTTCACCTGATGCGGGCGAAGGGTTATCTCCGGATTCATGCCGGGAAAGCGGAGGTGGCTGCCGTCGTATTCGCGCGGACGGGTGGAGTTGAATGTTTTGTTATACATTCCCACAAGCCGTTCGCGCCTGTTAGGGTCGCTCCATATCCACTCGGCAAAAGCGTCCTTTATTGCCTGCTGCTTTTGTTGTGCAATAATGGTTTCATCCTTGTTCAGAACACGGATTTCGTTACCGTTTACGTCGGTCACGGTATCGAATATCCGCACGTCCCGAAGATTAAGCGTGTCCTCGATGATTTTGTAGGCGTTGGCTCTGCTCGTACCATACCCGGCGTTTGCCTTGACGTTCTCGTAGTCAACGCTCTTTGATGAAATGTTCCACTTTGCCGTGTAATTTGAATAATGCACCTTGATCTTGCTCTGTGCATAGCGGGAGGGGGTAAGAAGCTCATATATGAAGTCCTGCACCACCTCAGGCGGTAGCCATACCGCGCCCAAATTGACCTCGATCTCGCTTGCGGTCAAAGGAACGGGCTGTACAGCCTCCAACGCCGAAACGTGTGCCTTAACGGTTTCAAGCAGCTCCGCGTTGTTCGTATGCCCGTAAAGCGCGTCGAAAATGCCCTGCGCCTGTTCGAGCTTTTCCCGCACGTTGCCGGACAAAAACTCGTCTGCCGTTACAAATGGGTATTTGGCGGGGTCAAAGAACGCCCATGCCATCGCTGCCGGGTCAAAACTGCCAAAGTCGCGGAAGATAACGCCCTTTAGCTCGGTTTCAAGCTCTTTTTCGGTCTTGCCCGTAAGCTGTGCCATGAACGGCATATCGACCTTTGCTTTTTCGGATAGTGATACGGCAAGCGCTTCGCTTGCCGTATCCACCGATGTAATGACCGTTTTCTGCCGTATCGTCCGTTTGGAAAACATATCCGCTTTTCGCTTGAAAACGCCGTCGTCATCAAACACCTCAAGCGAACACAGGATAGGATAGGCGCTGTCGTCTGAAAACGCCATTTCGTTGGCGCGGGAATTGAGATAGCCATACTTTTTTGTGTAGTTATCGTACAGCCTGTTAAGTTCCGCCTGTTCGCGTTTGATCTCAAACTCGCTGTGTTCTTCAAGCTGAAGCTCGATGAGCCTGCGGGTGCTGTCGCGTATTTCCACCATGCCACGGATTCGGTTTGCTGCGGTCAGCGACACCGTTTGTTTGTTCATGCGCGAGTTTTCGCGGTAGTATATCTCACCGTCCACAATGGCAAAGCTGTAATTCTTTACGTTTGGGTCGGCGGGAATGGAATCCTGCTCTACGTCCTCAAAATCGTCATGCTCGTATTCCGTCACCTCGGCATGGATGTTCGCCATAGCGTCCCGAAGCTGCTCGAAAAGCTCGGCTCCTGCGATGGGTGCAACCGTACACTCCTGCTTGCCGTACTGCGTACTTTCGCTTGTGAGCTTGCCGAGTACCATATCGGGATTGTCGATGAAATACTGATTGACGGTAAACCCCTCGTCGGTCTTGCCGAGATGCAACCATTCAGGTTCGACCTCGATGGGTCTGTCTCGCTTTTGCAGAAAGAGAATGTCCGCGACCACCTGTGTTCCCGCGTTTTGCAGAAAAGCGTTGTTCGGCAAGCGGACAGCGCCCAAAAGCTCCGCCCGCTGCGCGATATACTTTCTGACAGCGGAGTTCTTTTTATCCATCGTGCCGGCAGAGGTTATGAACGCGACCACGCCGCCCGGTCTGATTTTATCGAGCGTCTTTGCGAAAAAGTAATCGTGGATAAGGAAGTTGTTTTTATCGTATCGCTTATCCATGAGCTTGTAATCGCCAAACGGCACGTTGCCTATTGCAAGGTCAAAAAAGCTGTCGGGCAGGTTTGTTTGCTCAAAACCTTCTATTGCAATGTAGTTCTTCTGATAAAGCTGCTGCGCGATGCGCCCGGTAAGCGGGTCAAACTCCACGCCGTACATCTTGCAGTCCGCCATACTGTCGGGAACAAGTCCGAAAAAATTTCCGATGCCGCAGGCAGGCTCCAACACGTTTCCAATGCGGAAGCCCATGCGCTCCACCGCCGAATAGATAGCCTTGATAACTGTTGGCGAGGTATAGTGCGCGTTCAGCGTGGAAGCCCGCGCGGAAGCGTATTCCTCCTCGGTCAGTAGGCTCTTTAGCTCGGCATATTCGTTCGCCCAATCCGCCTTGCTTTCGTCAAAGGCGTTTGCAAGCGCGCCCCAGCCTACATATTTGGATAACACCTCCTGTTCCTCGGGCGTAGCTGCCCGATGCTCCGCTTCAATGGTTTTTAGGGCATTTATCGCCGCTATGTTCATGGCGTATTTCGTTTTAGCGCCGCCATGCCCAAGCGTATCGTCCGTAATGCGGTAATTGACGCGCTCGTCCTGCGGTTGTTCGGGGGCAATATCTATGCGTACCCGTGAAGCCTCGCCGCGTTGCCGCTCCCACAACGGGGTGAGCGTTTCCGACCGCATAAACTCGGTATAGGTCTTGTTGAAAACATAGGCACAAAGCCGCTGCTTAAAGCCGTTTCCCGCGTCAAAGTAATGGTTATACAGCTCTATGTTGTCGTCCAAGCTGCGCTCTATGATGGATTGCATTACGCGTTCCACGGCGGCGTCACACTCCGTTCGCGCGTTTTGCTCGTCGCTGTTGCTGCGGGCGTTCATATATGCTTCGTCGTGCAGAACGCGGCTTATGAACAGCGGTGAATATTCGTTGAACACATCGCGGGAGGCGCGCGCCGGTATTGCATCCTCATCGCCCTCGGCTAAAAGCTGCTCCATCTTTTCGGCAATTTGCTTTGCAGTCGGCGCTGTACCGTTATCATCATTTTGAAGCTCCGGCGCTTCTGCGTGAGCTTTATCGGAAGCAGCGTCCTTTGAAACGATGAGGTGGTCGTTCGCCCTGCTGTCGCGCATACGCCTCTCGAAAACATCGCGCGGCATATCCTGCGAAAGCAAGGGGTAATTGGGGTCGGTAAGCGTGACGGTTTCATCGTCATAGCCGAGTATGGTAAGACTGTCGCCGCCGATCTGCACCGTATCGCCAAGCGAAAAAGCATATTCCGCGCTTTGGCGCGCGTCCTGCATCTTCTGCTCTGCTTCACGCATGGCTTCGCGGGTAGCGCGTTCCTCTCTTAACCGCGCCTCTCGTTCAGCCTGCTGCCGCTCATATTCGGGGAGATGCGCTTTTTGCGCTCCGGTCAGATAGCGGTCAAGGGCGATAAGCTCATCAATGCGCTTAACCGCCTGCGGCCATTTGATAAGCAGCTTTTCATACGGCTGCATAACGCGCCCACGGCTAAAAGTGATGCCCTTGCCGTCATGCCATTCGTCATAGCCCATGTAGCTTTTGCCGCCGATACCGTAGTGCTTTTTCAAAAACGCCTGTTTTTCTGCGGCGCTGTGCGGCTGCGTGAAATACAGATAGATGTCGTAATTTCCATACTCCACGTTTCCGCCACCTGTCAACATCCTGTCTATCTCGTCCTCGGTGATGAAATAGTCGGCATCTTTTAGAATGATGGGTACGTCGGCATGGAAGACGGCTGCATGGGCGTCAAGCCCGTTTAAGCGTTCTATGAGCCTATCCACATCTCTGTGGGGATAACGAAGCACAGTCCTATCACGGGCGTATCTTTCCGCAAGGGCAGTTACCGCATCTGTGAAGTGCCGCCGCTGCTCGGGGTTATCAAGCTGCTCTGCGATGCGCGCAACATCATAGGGGAAGCCATGTTGGAATAAACGCTCGTCAAGCAAGCTGCCTTCTTCAATATCTCGGTCTAAAAAGATCAGCTTTTCGGCAAGCTCCGTGCGCTCGTTCTCATTTACGCGCAAAAGGTCGCTTGCGGACATAAATCGCCCAAGCTCTAAAAGCTCACGGGTACGCTTCGCCGCCTGCTCCCATGTGATGACAGCGCCGTTATACCGGGCGCGCCTGCCCTGTGCAACGCGGATACCATCCGCGTCCCACCATGCGGAAACCATCATGCCGTCGCTTGTATGGACACCAAAGCCGCCTGTTCCATATTCCTCACGCAAAAATCCGGCAAGCTGCGCGTTGCTTTTTTCGCTCTGCACATAGGCGCAGATACGCAGATTGGCGTTTTGATTGTTTCCCGCGCTGCAAAGCACCTCGTCGATTGCCTGCTGAGAAATGGCAAGGGAAAGCTGCTGCCTTTCGGTATTTTGCTCTATGAGTGACAGTTGCTCCGGCACGGAGGGGAAAAGCTGCGGCTGATATACTTTCCCAAACTCGCCGCGCTCGATAAGCTGCTCGATGAAACCCTCGACCAATGCCCATGAAAACCGTGATTCGGAGGTGCGTGTGAGATAGTTGCCCTCCCACATGAGTAAGCCCTCCGGCTGCGCTTGATAGCCGCACATCACGCCGTCAACAGGGATCCCGTTATATACCTTTTGTTCAAAGGCGTCCTTGATAAAGGCGTCGCGGTCATCGGGGCTAATATGTGCTGCAAAGAATGAGTGTATATCGTCCTTGCTGTGACCTTTCGTATAGAATGCCTTTTGCAGCAGCCCGAATATCTTTTCTTCCGATAAAAAAGCGGGGAGCTTTTCGCTCTCCGCTTCTGCCGCTTCGTTTTGTTTTAGCTGTATATCAGCTCCGTCAGTACGGTTTCCTCCGCCCGGTGCTTGATGCTGTTCATCAGCCCCACCCATGCCATTTGGTCGCTGGCTTTCAGTTCCTCGGTCAGTCCCTCGGTTTTCGCCATCTGCGCCATTATCTGGCCGACCTGCTCCCGCGCCGTCCCGTCGATCTCCAAGAGATGCTCGGTCAGCTTGCCGCTCATCAGAAGATGGCTGTACGTTCCCTTGCGGTTTTCCTTCAAAAAGCGTTTCCGCATCATCCCGTATTTGCCGATCCGTTCCATCGGCTGCTCGTCCATCGCTATATCGGGTATCATATAATCCCCGTTTCTGCTGTACGTTATCTCGTTCATGGCTAACGCTCCTTTCATTTTCTTTGTCAATTTCATTTTCTATCAGCATGATAGAATCCGCAAGTGTGTCGCGCTCCTGTTTTTCAATGCTCCGAACGCTGCGCTCTATTTGCCGCAGCACCATGACCGCAATATCTCCCGTGGCAGCGCCAAGCTGCGAAAGCGTTTGGGATGTGTTGAAATCAAATACGGGGATAAAGTCCTCATGCTCATAGTATTCGCGCGCGTCAAAGCCCAAACGCGTAAGCGCCATATATCCGATACTTGCCTCCAGCGCCCGCTTAAAGCTCACCTCGATATTCAGCTTGTCAAGGTCGTCCAAGTAGCTGCCGTCCGTCACCTTATACAGCGCGTTTAGATAGTCCTCGGCGTTGTCCTCGACGGCGATATAAATAATACCCATGAGCTTATCGGGAAAGGGAAGCCCTGCATATTCGGGAATATCCCCAAAGTGGTCGGTAAGCTCGTCCATGACCTGCGCTTCATGTTCCTCGCGCAGTTCCCACAGCTTAAAAGGGATGTTATACCGCGTATTGGTGTCGGACACGTCGTAAACATATTTAAGCGCGGGTCTTTCGCCGCTGTCGTCTATGAGTGCGATGCCCTTTGCGCCGCTGTTTATCCAGCGTCTAAAGCGCGGAAGATGCCATGTATCAAAGGAAGCGCAGGCGGTGGCGTCCGGGCGCTGCGCATAGATCATGACCTGTTCGTGCCACGGATATTTGTATAACCATGCGGCGGTATCTAAAAAGCTCATCCATTCCTCATGGGAACGGGTGAGCCGTTTCATGGTTTGAGCCGTTAGCTCGGACACCGTTTGAAGTTTTGTCGCCAAATTGCTGCCTCCTTATCTTTCGTGTTCCTTTTCCCGCGCCTTTATCGGCGGATATTTTTCCACATACTCCTTGACCGTGCTGCAATCGCCTGTGCAGTAATTCAAGTCCTCCGGCTCAATGTCGCGGTAGCCGTCGGGCGGGAGTTTAATAGGCTCCCGCGTGATAAGCGTCCCCCAATGGTTTACCATAATGCCGCGCGCAATCTGACAGGCGATACCCTGGCAGTCATCGTCATGGCGCACCTCATACAGGTACAGTCCCTTTGGCAAGGTGCTTCTGTCGATTCGCAAAGAGGAAAAAAGCGCGGGCTTGCCCAAAATTTCCACTTCCTCAAAGTTCTCTGTCATAGCGTTAAATCGTGCCATTTTTGCTCCTTATCTCGCGTATTCCTCACGCTGTCGCTGCCTTTGCGGAAAATCCCAACCATAGACCTTGCCGATCTCATCACCCAAACGCCGCGTGATACGGGTTATATCGGCGCGGGTCGCCCTGCCCGCATATATTTTGTTTTTCAGATAATCCTTTTGCGCTTCTGAAACGCCGTCCTTATATGTGCGGTAAAGATAGTGATTCGTTCCGTCGTGATGCACGGCGTCGCAGCGCATATCTCCGTTTTTGTCTACATACCAGGTCGAATAGTCGGTATCTGAAAACAGGCAGTCGCGGATATTTCCGCTCGTTATCTCCTTATATCCCATGTGTCTGCCGTTCCATAACCCCAAATCGCCAACAACGATGATGGGCTGTGCAAGCTGAATGTTTAGATTCATGCGCTCATCGTCAAGATAACCGCTGTTAATATCGTGCATCAGCATATAGCGTTCATCATCGGACAGGTCGGGGTAGTTTTCTTCCAAATCGTCCTTCCAATCCTTGTAGTCAAGGTCATAGTTACTCCAAATAACGTGCCTGTGTTCCTGCGGCATATGAAAACCTCCTTATCGCTCCGGCTCATCACGCTTCTTTGTGCGCTTTGGCTGTCCGTTATCAGCATAGCTGCGAGGATCGGCGGCTTTCGTATCCCACCCGAAAAGGCTGCCCGCGAGCATAGCCGCCTCCTGCGATTTGGTCACGCCCATGCCCTCGTTGAGGCTGTCGGCATTTCGTCTGTTGTTTCGCACATCGCCGGGGACATTAAAGCAGGTCGATTGATAGCCTTTTTGTCCACGCATTATTTTTATGAGATCGCCGCTTGACGGTATTAAGGAGTAGCAATATGCGGGCAAAAGCGGCGGCTCATGTGTGCGCTCGGAAACATCGCGCACTTCGCTTTCAATACGCTGCTCATAATCCTCATACGCCGCTTGTTTCGATGAAACGTGATGCCCCCAAAAGAAATGGTCTGCGTCTGCGGTACGATACTGCCATGTGACGTAAGGTGCGGGCGCGTTCAAGTTTTCTCCGATGGCAAAACCCTGTTCGCCCACGGGAAATCGCTCGATAATAGTATATCCCTGAATTACGGTAGGCTCTTTCATGTTCTTGTTCTCCTTTTTCAGTATTTGTATATAGCAAAAGAGCGCATGATCTCTCACGCGCTCCTGTATTCTCGGTGTGTTATTCTTCTTTCAACGCTTCGTCCAATCGATCTTTTTCAAGCCCTGCAACCGCAAGCTGCATACCAAGCTGAAAGCCCTTGCGGAATGTGATAAAATCGCTTTCGTTTCCGTAATCATCCTCATAATCCTTGAGCTTTTCAAACTCGCTCACAAGTTCACGGGGCAGCTTTTCCTTAAATGCTTGCCGTGCGTTGCTGTAAGCTGTTGCCGCCGCACGGTATTTCGCCGTTTCTATCTCGATCTGTTCAGCCGGATAGATCTCACCGTTGTATAGTTCCCGTAAAACATCTTTCATGGTACAAGACCTCCTTTTTGGCTAAACGGTAGCACATACCGCTATATTTATACAGTCTGCGACCATGAGAATATTATACGGGAATTATTCTGATTTGATTCGTTTTTGTATATCCTCTATGGAGGGAAGCTGTCTGCTTAAACCTTCCGGCAGACTGTTGGTGATTTTATATTCACTGACGCCTATGGGCTTGCTCATGTCCTTCAAGGCATATTCCGCAACGAGGGCATTTTTGCTTTTGCAAAGCAGCAAACCAATAGATGAATTATCATTGTCCTTTTTAAGCATACCGTCAACAGCAGACAGATAGAAATTAAGCTGCCCCGCATATTCGGGCTTAAACTCGCCTGTTTTCAGTTCAATGACGATATAGCAGCGAAGATTGAGATTATAGAACAGAAGGTCGATATAAAAATCATCGCCGCCCACGTTTAGGTGGTACTGATTTCCGAGAAAGGCAAAGCCCGTGCCAAGCTCCAGCAAGAGTTTAGTAATATCCTTTACGAGCGCCTGTTCAATGTCGCGCTCGACCATATCCTCTTTGAACGGTATAAAATCAAAGATGTACGGGTCTTTCATCGTCTGCACCGCAAGCTCGCTCTGCGGCGACGCCAAGCGGTTTTCAAAGTTTGAGATCTTTTCCGCGATTGCCTGACGCTCATAAAGCCCGCTTTCTATTTGATGGATTAAGACGCTATGTGACCAGCCATTTTCGATGGTTTTTTGCATATACCAAACTCTAATGTTATCGTCCTTTACTTTGTCCAGCAATGCAACATTATGCGACCATGTAATTTGTGCAGACACCGTCTGCACAAATTCAATATCGGGATAAGTAGCCGCAAATTTAGCCATATACTTCAAATTACGGGCGGAATAGCCCGTTGTATTTGGAAAGGACAGCTTAATATCTGCGGCAAGATTATCTATAAACTTACTGCCCCATGTTTTATGTGCATTGATTACCTTACCAATATTGTAGTACAGCATGATAAGCTCACGGTTTACGCTTACTGCGGCCTTATACTGTGCGCTTTTTATCTCATTTTTGATGGATTCGATTGTTTCAAAGTATTCTTTATTGTTCATAAGCATGGCAGCGTCCTCCTGACCTTATAAACTATTCTATCATAATAACGGGCAAAGTAAACCGATAATCATAGGCGGGAGGGCGTTTTCCCGTCCCCCCGCACATCAGTTCCCTTTACTTCTTGCGCTTATTCCTCACATAGAGAAAAACAGCGCCGCCCAATATGATGACGCACAGCACGATTGCCAGAATTGCCTTTAACTCCATTGATTAACCCTCCGATCCTTTGTTTTTCTTTCTGCGCTTGATGATAAAGAATGCAACACCGCCCGCAAGCAGCAGCACACATCCGCCAATCATTGCGGGAAACTCCCACCAATCGTTATCAAGACCGAGCTTTACGCTCTTGTTGTTCGGCACTTTGATCTCGATGGGCTTGTCCGCCGAGGTTTCCTTTGTGATTTCAGCCTTACGCGCCGTCACGGGGAAGTAGCCCGTAGGCACAACGGATTCCTCGATCCATATCGCGCCCATTGGTAGACCGATGATGAACGCCTCGCCGTTCGCGTCCACCATCAGATCCATGACCGTGCCTTTCGCGTCATAGAAATACTTGCCGTCCGCCTGTTTGGTAAAGGTCAGCGTTTCAAAGCCCAAACCGTCCTTGACCTTGATGCGGAAGCCCGCGCCGGTGAGCGGCTTATTGGTTTTTGCATCTATCTTGATGATTTTTACTCCCGTAGGGCAGTTGTTCACGGTCACGGCAAGCGGCTTGCTCTTGGAATGAGCCGTAGTCAGCTCAACTGCGATGCTGTCATCTGCGATATAGCCGAGAGGCGCATCCTCAACGAGCGTATACTTGCCCGCTTTGAGATAGCGGAACTCCGCAAAGCCCTTGTCGTCCACCTTAAAGGATTCCTCGCCGTCCTCAGCAGCAACGCGGTAGCCCTTATCGGTCATCTTGGTCTTAACGGTGTTGCCGTCAGCGTCTTTGAGCGTAAAGCCGACACCCGCAAAGGGTTTCCCCGTATAGGTGTCCATCTTGGTAATGGTCAGCGTGATAGGCTCATCCGTGAAAGAGGTCGTTCCCGTGACCTTGCCGTAATTGTCGATGGAAAATGTAAAGACCTCGGTATTGAGCGCATATCCATCGGGGCAGATCGTTTCCTTAAAGGTGTATTCACCTGCGGGAAGCTCCTTCATGGTGATTTTGCCGTCCTTGTCCGTCACGCCCTTATAGAACAGCTTGCCGTCCTTTCCGTAAATCTCAACGGTTGCGCCGGGGACGGGAGCGGAAGTCGTCAAGTCGGTCTTGGTGAGCGTGACCTCGTTCGCTTTGTTCGTCCGTTCAAACACGGCGGTTTCCTTATCCTCGGTAGTCAACGTAATCGTTTTGACCTCATCCGAGAGAATGAAGCCCGCGGGCGGGGCGATTTCCTTGACCTTGTAGATACCAACGGGGATTTCAATCGTTTCGGCATAACCCTTATCGTTGGTTTTGATGGTGTCGAACAGTTTGCCGGAAGCGTCGCGCACCTCAAACATTGCACCCGCAAGTGCGCGGTCATTATCAGCCGCATCGAGCTTATACACTCCGATTTTCGCTTTGAACATGGTGTTGTATATGGGACTGTTGTAGTGCTGCACGTTCAATTCGCTGTCGATGGTCAAAGGGATTTTTTCGGTAAGCATCTCAATCGTTTCCACGGGAACGGCAAGCTCTTTGAGATAATACTTGCCATGCGGGAGCTTTGTCGTGCTTTCGGCAATGCCCTGATCGTCGGTGGTCAATACCTCCACAAGCACCTCAGCGGGCAGGTCGCCAATCGTTTCAGCCGTATAAAGCCCGAAAACATAGCCCTCGGCAAGCGCGTTGTAGAAGTCGATCTTCTCATAATTGAACTTTTCCGTGATCTTGCGAATCTTCACGCCGCCCGTCTGAAGCTCGTTGTCCGCCTTAATGGTCACGGACACAACGGGAGTATTCTGATCCTTGTAGGCAAGCGTCACGGTATGAACAGTATCGTCCACAATGTAACCTGCGGGTGCGCTCTTTTCCTGCACTGAATAACTGCCGAACGGAAGCGCGTCCGTTTCCGCAATTCCCGATGAATTGGAGGTAACGGTGGCGACAACCGTACCCGCGCTGTTTTTTACCTCGTACACCACGCCCGCAAGCCCCTTTTGTGAGTATGCGGGGACGCTCACCGTGCCGTATTCTGTTTCTTCAGACTCCTTGCTCGTCAGCACATCGCCAACCTTTTCTATGCGGATTTTGCCTGTTGCCTTGACGTTGGCAAATGTCGCTGTTGCGGTTTGATTGACGGTAATAGCGATGGTCTGCGCTGTTGAGGTCAAAACATAGGGGCTTATTGTGGAAATCTCTTTGACATACACCGTGCCTGCGGGAAGGTCGCCGGAGGTAATCGTGCCGTCCGCACCTGTCACAAGCTCGGTGATCTTGTTCTTGCAGGCGCTGTCCGAGAATACGCCAAACTTCACGCCCGCGAGCTTTTCACTATTCTCGCCGTTTTTCACAATCTTGATTTTGCCATACGCGGGAACGGCAACAGAAAATTGTGCCGTTGCTACGACCTGCGCGTTGGTAGCGCAAAGGAATATCTTTTGCAGCCCGCCGCTTGACGGAACATACGCCGTGATGTTGTCCACGCTTCGGGTATCGCTGCCCTGTGCGGAAATGGAAAAACTCTGTCCTGCCGCCGAGGTTGGTACGGTGATGGTCAGCGTTTCGCTTCTGCTGCCGGTATAGCCCGTTACGCTTGCACCTGCGGGAAGCCCCGAGGTGTTGAGTGTGTATCCGCTGTTGATGTTTGTGAGCTTGACCGCCGTTTGCCCTGAAAAGCCGCTGCCGTTTGCGGTCAGCTCCACAGTAGAAGGCGTAAAGGCGATGGCGTGGGGAAGCTCCTGCCGCGCTCTCGCCTTTGCAAGCAGTTCATCGGCGTACTCTAAAACGTGTTCATATCCGCTTTTTGCGCGGATAGAGTTTGGATTTGCGCTACGGTTGGTAAAGCTGTACGATTCCGCTTCGCCCTGCTCGGAGAGCCAAAAGCGGATGGCGTTTGCGGTTGCCTGCCGTGCCTCATCGTCGGTAAATCCGCTCGGTTTGTTGTTGGGGTACCCGTACATCAGGATGCTGTTTAGCCCCGATAACGTACTTGCCGAGAAAACGGATGAGGGGGACGTTGCCGTATAGGTATCGCCGTGAGGATTATCCGCCGCGTGTTCCACGCAGTACACGACCTCGCCTGTCTGCTCGATCCAATGGCGAGGCGTGTTCAAGTCGTGCCATGAACCATCCGAATAGTATTCAAGATAGTCAAAAGCACTGTTGGTCTGGGATTCAATGGTGACGGTGCTTGCCGCTGCCGACGCTACACCGGGCATCAAGCCGATGACGGCCAGCAGGCATAGAAGCAGCGCCATGATGCGTTTTGTTTTCATTTTCATTCCTCCGTAATTTTATTTTGTGTATGTAAAAAGCGCCCTGCGGCGCTTGAAACAGATGGGACTACTGCCCGGGAAACGAATGATGGGGGACTGCTATTTTCTTTTTTCGGGTAGTAAGTTTCTCGGAGAGTAATCAAGGGTTGGGGGTTTGGGGGAAGGGAACGGCAAAAGCCGCTTCATTGCTTATCTATGAATGGGCAGACTTCTCCCCGGGCGTAGCTTGCTTCAATCATTGAAAACAGTGCATTTCGCAAGGCTGCATTTCTTATCCTTATCGGCAAAATACAGGCAATGCTCGCAATCCCGTTCTTTCATTGTCTTGATTGGTCGTCGGTCATGCTGTGGCTTTTGCTGCATCATGCGCTCATATTCTCGATCCTTACCCTCGGTGAACAGCATAAAGGACACCTCCTTTTCCATATTTGGGGCATAATAAAAGCGCCTATGCTCGTCAGCACAGACGCTTTATCTCTCATGCTCCCGTTCCTGTCGCAGCCGTTCCAAACGCTTGCAATACAGGTCGAGCGCCTTGATAATCATTTCCTCCTTTTGCTTCGGGGTGTAATCTTTCGGGAAGTATTTTTCGAGCTTGTTTCCTTTGATGGTGACATTGTTTTGTTGAGGCTTCTCCTCCTGCATCACAAGCTCCATGCCGTTGCGGTCTAATTTTTCGTCCTGTGCCGCTTGTTTAAGCCGCTGCGCCTGTGAAAGCGAGGGCGTACATTCCTCCTGCGCCATAACGTCAAAAAGCTCCGTTTGAAGTTCTTTTGACAGATAAGACAATTCGACGGCAGGATTAAACGCGATTTTCTTATCGTCTACCATTTCGAGAAGCGGTGGGATAAGCTCGGTTAAGCGGATATAGCGGTGAATCTGATTTCGACTATCATTGCTGTTGTTTGCTACTTCTTCATAAGCATTTAACTTTTTCCCAACTTGGGATAAAGTTAAATCCGTCCGCCGTCCTTGACGATTAAGCGCATCAATTTTCATTTTATATGCTTGTGCTTTTTCACTCGGCAATATGGTTTCGCGCTGAATATTGCCGTCTACCACAAGAATGGTCGCGGTATCATCATCAATATCCCGCACTATGATAGGGAGCGTATCTTTGCCCGCAAGGGTACTTGCCAATTTGCGCCTATGCCCCGATAAAAGCTCGTATCCGCCGTCTTTTCGCGGACGGGCAAGGCAGGGCGTATGCACTCCGAGGCGCATAACGCTTTCAACCATGTCCATAAGCTCCGCGTCCTGCCGCACATGATAGGGGTTATTGGCAAAGTCATAAACCTCCGAAATGGGAACGGTCAAGACCTGTTCGCCCTGCTGGCGCTCTGCCTGCCTTGATTCCTCGCTTGAAAACAGGTCATCTACTGATGTCAGCTTCATGTTTCTCACGCTGCTTGCCACCGTTCAACACCTCCTTCGTGAGTGCCTCATACGCTGCCGCCGCCTTGCCGTGCTTATCATGGGAATAGATGCTTTTGCCCTCGGCGCTCGTTTCCGCCGCTTTAATGGCAAGGGGTATCTCCGTCTTGAATACACGCATTTTATCTCCGTAATTATTGCGGAGCATATACGATATGTCCTTTGCAAAATTCGTGCGCCCATCCGCCATAGTAAGCAAAGCGCCCTCAATTTTGAGATTTGGGTTAATGTTCTTCTTCACGCGATTGATGGTCTGCAAAAGCTGTGTCATGCCCTTTGCCGGAAGATAGTGCGCCTGCACGGGAATGATAACGCTGTCGGCTGCGGCAAGGGCGTTTATGGTTATCATGCCGAGGGACGGCATACAGTCAATTAGAACATAATCGTATTTCTTCTTGACCTCATTGAGATAACTCCGTAGCACGATCTCGCGGCTCATGGTGTTTACCAATGATACCTCCATAGCGGAAAGCTCGATGTTGGCGGGCATGAGGTCTATGCCCTCATCATGGTGCAGGATACCTTCGTCCGGCTCTATGCGTTCCTCCATGATAACCTTGCTCATAATTGTCGCAAGGGAAACGGGGAGCTTATCCGGCTCATTCCAGCCGAGGGAATCCGTTAAATTGCCCTGTGCGTCCGCGTCGATGAGCAGCACCTTTTTACCTTGCCGCGCAAGCCCGATACCGAGATTTACGGCAGTTGTCGTTTTGCCCACGCCGCCCTTTTGGTTGGCGAGGGCGATTACTTTGGTCATGTCTTTATCCTCCTTTGAGAGATTTTTGCGGACTGTAAAGTTAAATGAAAGTTGAGGACCCGTCAGCCCTTCTGGTACAATGGTTTTACCACAAATCCACGTACCTCCCGAAAGGAGACGAGTCCTCATGGCAAAATTGTATCAAATCTGCTGCCCGAAGTGCAACAACAAAGTGGATTTCCGTCGTTACGGAAAAGATAAATATGGACATCAAAAGTACCAATGTAGGAAATGCTGGCACCAGTTTGCCCCGGAAACCCCAACAAGAGCTGAAGGATATCCGTGCGGTAGAAGGAGAAAGCCTCTTCACACACCCACTTGCCCTGTTTGCGGCAGGCTCACTTTTCTGCACCATGACAAGGAACATTACGCCCACTACACCTGCTGCGACAAGAAATGCCGCCATTCGGTGTTCGTTCCAAAGCCTACAGCCATTTCAGCTCCGTCCATGTCCAAACTCTTTGGAAAGACGGACTTCAAGCGGATGCGCTATCCGGTTCATGTGATCCTTATGGCCTTGACCATGTTCTACCTGGGCAAGAACTCGTTCCGCAATATCGCTCTGATTTTGCGTACCGTGATGAATGTCCGGGTATCTCACACTACCATCAGCAACTGGTGTACCCGCTTCGCCCCAATGTTCCAAAACATTGCGATACAGCTCATTCCGGCCTTGAATTTCAGCTCTGACGAGTGGCATGCCGATGAAACCGTCGTTAAGATACAGGGCGAGAAATACTACCTCTGGCTCATTCTCGACAGCGAGACACGCTTTGTCCTCGGCTTCCATCTGGACCGCCACAGGGACAGCCCACAGGCTTTTACCATACTGGAAGCCGTGAAGCCTATGGGGACTCCGCAGGCCATTGTGAGCGACCGCTATTTTGCCTACCAGATGCCTGTCAAGACGCTGCATGGGGTCCAGCATATCCGCGTGGAGAGCTTCCATGATGATATTACTAATAACCTCATAGAGTGCTTTAACAAGCAGTTTAAGGCATGGTACAAAACCAAGCAGGGGTTTTCCTCTTTTGCTTCTGCCAACAACCTCATTTACATGTTCATCTTCTTCTACAACTTCGTCCGCCCTCACTCCGCCTTGAACGGCCTTACTCCGGCTCAGTGTGCCGGCCTCCAACTGTCCAAAAAGCGTAAGCGTGAGCTTTTGCTCGTTGCGTAGACTAATCGGCTGATTTTGGGTCCTATTTTTTCATGTTTACTTTACAGTGCCGATTTTTGAGCAAATAAAAAAAGCCGCCCGCGCTGTCAACGCGGACGACAAAGTTCATAGCTTTACAGCATTTCATTTTCTGCCAACCAATTATCAAATGATTTCTTTGATATTCGGAGCATGGTTCCGACGTATACCGATTTGAATTTGCCTGTCTTTATAAACCTATAAGCCGATGTTCTGCTTACGCGCAAAATCGCGGCAATTTCGTCTACGGTATATACACGTTTATCCGTACATGGCGTAATAATTCGCTGCTTACTTGAACAATCCATGTTCTCACCACCAATCAAGAGTTCCTATTGACAGTATAGAAATGGTTGTGCGATAAATCAATTCTATAATCGCATATACACCAAGTGCACGGTTTTTTATATTAAGCAAACAATCAGGGCACTTCTATACTTCCTGAATTTGTTGCCATTTGCTTTTTAAGATCATTTATTCCCTCACGCAATGCATCAACTTCAATTTTAATACTGTTATATTTATCGTTCTGAATGCTGTTTTCATTATCAACGTTAATTAAATGATTTTCCAAAGCATTTAGTCGTTTCTCAACGGTTATGATACTGTCTTTGGTTTGCTCCTCGATAGTAGTAACTTTTCCATTTAATGCATTTATTGCATTATCGTCATTGATTCTATTAAATATAATTGAAATTGATGATATTAGAAATATTACGACTAATAATGTAATGGAAACAACGATGCACTTATAGCTTGTGTTCATATAATTATTTCTTTTCATGTTGTATAAATAGTTGCCCTCAATGTCCTGAGCTAGTCCCTCTTTTTGATCCTTATTATCTAAAAGACCATCTTCAGGAAAAGGAAAACAAACTTTATTAATCTCGCTAAGCGTGTACAAAGATAAGATGCCAGCTATCACCATATATAAAAGACTTAAACTGCTAATAATAGTCAGTGCTATCATTATCGCAATTGGTTGGTTTTCAGTATTTTGCAATAATTGCACGATGCTAAAAATTAGAGCGGAAGAAATTGTTATCGCAATTAGGCTCGACTTTGCTTTGTTCTCCAATTCTTGTTTGTTCGATAAAACAGAGTTAAGAGTTTCTTTTAACACATCCTTTTTTATTGCAGGATTGATTGATGCGTACTCAAAGTTATAGGTTTCAGGCGATTTCATCAATTTTTCTATTTTCTTATTTATTTCTTGGGTTGAATTATGTAGCTGATAAAATGGGAATAATAAACTAAATATTTTCATACTCATACCCCTATGGTTAAATAATCACAAATCGCTTTATCAATTCTTAACCCCGTAGAGTTAATAAGCCACGCCCATTCTCCCGTTGGATTTATTTCAATAAAATAATATTTCCCCGAAGAAAAAGCTAAATCAATCCCACCAAACCACAAGCCAAGTTTTCGAGCAACTTCAATACACGCATTTTCTACTTGGCATGGCAACTCGAACGGAATAAAATCAACAATATCTTTGTGTTTTCTCCAATCGCCATTGATACCATCTCCGTTATTCGTAATTTTTACAGGAAATGCCTTTTTACCAACAACTGTTACTCTTATATCGATTTTAGGCGAAATATTATCTTGAAGTACAATTGGAGCAGATGCTATATAGGATTGTTTGATTTCCTTTCCTGTTAGGATATTTGTATAACAAAATGCTTCTCTTTGCGCTTTTCTTAATATTACGGTATCAAGGGACTTAACCACATAAGAGGTTTTATCATCCAATGAGATAAAATCGGTGCTATTAAGCAAGTGGGTAGTTGGGCACTGCAATCCACTTTCTCTCGCATATTTTAGCTGAAGCATTTTGTTTTCGGCTTTAAATGTAGCTGTGGGATTATTCATCCACAATACATTTTCAAATAGCATTATATTACGCAAAAATGCCATCCACTGCGAACGATATAGTTGTTCTTCAAAGGATAAAGATTCGCGTGGAATATAATGCAAGTATATTGGTGCTCTATAATAAACTGATTTTAAGACGGATGGGGAAATCCTATATTTAGCATTCTCAATACAAATCAAGAGTTCAAGTGTATCTATACAAAAATCTACTGAATAGCTCCTAAATAAATCCCTGTTTATTCGCAAATACTTATTGGTACGCTTATTCAGTTCAATACAAATATAGTCGGTTGTAAAATCTGTTGAATTTGATATTATCAGTATTTCTACATCATTCACCTTTTTTATCTTCTCCAGTCTCAACATCAGCCTTTTTGCTACGGGGAGGACGAAATCCAGGATCATCTATACTTGCAAGACCATTTTGATTATTAACCCAAAACCCTTTAGAAGAATCATAGGTGCTATTTGACATATTTTCCGATGAATTAAGTATATCATATTCAAAAGCATTCTCGATAAGTAAATGTTTCATAAGATATTACCTCTCTTTTTATTTATAATATCATATTTCTGCGCGACATTCATTATTTTTTCAAGAGTTTATATAAAAGAAGCACCCATAATAGATGCTCCCTTTGCTTTCTTTGTCATGTGTTTCATGTCGATACGGGGTAAATCCGTCCTTGATTACGGGTAGTACATTTGCCATTCAAGCATCGCTCCGCTAAACCGCTGCTAACGGAAGCGCATCAAATGCTACAAATTTCATGGTATCGCATGGGACTGTGTGTGCAACTCAATCTCCAAAATCCCCATAACATAAGGGGTTTTAAGGAGCAGGTGCGATGCCATAATGCGCCGCTGCAAACGCTCGTCGTAACTCCTAATTGGATGGTGACCAAACGCCAAATCCGCTGAAAATGTTGAAAAATCCACACGAGTTTCCGTAGCTCAGCAGGATAGAGCGTCCGCCTCCTAAGCGGAAGGCCCCCGGTTCGAATCCGGGCGGGAACGCCAAAAAGCCCCGCGAATAAGCACTTTCGGGGCTTTTTCTTTTGCCCTGAAGTTGTGCTGATTCATGATGATGCTTGCCTCTACCTTCCTCTCGCCTTCAAAAATTTGCTAATTGGCGTTAGGTCGGTTTCCGTGGCTTGGCACCAATTTTGGATTATCTTGCTAATTTTGGATTAGCAGGACTGTTTTGAAATCAATCCGGCGAAGGCTTGAAAAAATTCGGATGACTGCTGCAATTGCGCAGCAAGCGCACTGAGATCGAGTGCAGACTGCTGCGGTTCGGCAGGCGCCTTTACTGTGCGTAAGTCGGGATTGGCGTAGAATGCGGATTCAAATTTTTGCGCATTCACTTTTCTGTCCTCGTCCAGAATATGTGCGTATACTCTTGTAATCATATCTGCCTGTGCGTGT
>ERZ779869.54-NODE-54-length-157814-cov-18.508142_pt1 | contig 157814 bp, 127 predicted proteins | sample MGYA00511557_ERZ779869 | MGnify/ENA primary metagenome ERZ779869 (study PRJEB29588, sample SAMEA2154620) | human gut metagenome | biome: human gut; feature: human-associated habitat; material: faeces | place: Denmark | collected 2008/2010 ... | reverse complement strand
GTTTGACGGGCAACATACTATTGTGGCGCGCAAGCACATGAACGGCAACAACGACCTGCCGATCCTCTGTAAGGTGTACTACGGTATGACAGAGGCTGATGAAGCTCTGCTGTTTGCCATGCAGACCGGCTACTCCGCAGCCCTGACGCCCAGCGCCAGGCTCCGCGCCAATCTTCGCGGCGAGGATAAGGCGTCGGGCGAGTTTTACGAAGCGACCGAGGACGTAGGATTTCATGTGGGCTTTGAGCGCGGCGGAGGCGTCGGGCGCATCCTCTGCATCAATACCGCCTTTGCGGAGTTCAAGCGTGTCGGCGCAGAGATTTATAAGGAAGCGCTGACCCTCCTGCTGGAGGCATGGGGCGGCGATCCCGATTCCCTCCGAGCCGAGGTGATTCAGGGCATCGTCCACTTCGTGGAGCTGTACCACGGCGAGTACGACCGGGAGCGGCTCATTTACAGCCTCCGCGCCTACGAGCCCAAGTTTATTTACGCAGCGGGCAAGGCGGAAAAGGAGCTGCGGGGCGTAAAGCGCTACGTCAACCTGTTCTACCGCATTTACAACGGCAGGCGCAAGCATTCGACCCTTCCCATGAAGTTCTAAGGGAAGGCAGACCGCAAGAGAAATCGTGCGGTCATTTACATACAAAAACAACGCATAGGAATGGAGGTGCGAAACATGAACTCTGAAACCACTACCACGCTATCCCAGCGTGATGCTTACAAGCTAATGCTGAAAGAGTATCCGGATGTCATGGATATCGTTCAGATGTGCCAGATACTTGATGTCAGCACGAAAACGGGGTATCGACTGATACGAGAAGGCAAAATCTGCTGCATAAAAGTAGGTCGCGCCTACCGTATCCCCAAAGCACATCTTTTTACCTACTTATGCATCGGCTGTTGACTGCATGGAGAAATAAATCCGATTGGCGGCATCCTTTCCGCATCAGTTCGAATGATTTATACTGTTCTCAGGTCAACGGCAGGTGTTGCCCACAACAAGAGAGGAGGATATCTTATTATGGTGGCAGGACACCTTCGTGAGAAAAAGGGCTATTTTTATGCCGTACTAAACTACACAGACGCACACGGAAACCGCAAAACAAAGTGGATCGCAACAGGGCTTGCGGTCAAAGGCAACAAGAAACGCGCCGAGGCGTTCTTACAGGAGCAGCGGCGCAGTTTCCAGGAAGATGTGCCGATTACAGGAGACGTTCTTTTTGCAGACTTCATGGAACAATGGCTTACGGTAATAAAGAGTTCCGTGGCGGTGACAACTTTCGCCTCATACTCCAATATGGTCAAAAAAGTAATCGTGCCGTATTTCAGAGAACGGCAGATTGCATTGCAGGAACTGTCGGCAAAACACATCCAGGATTTTTACCTGAAGGAACTGGAACGTGTGAGCGCGTCCTCGGTTATTCATTATCACGCAAACATCCACAAGGCGTTGAAGTATGCTGTCAAGCTCGACCTAATCTCCAGTAATCCTGCCGATAAGATCGAAAGACCAAAGAAGGAGCGTTTTATGGCAAACTTTTACGATGCCGATGAAGTGAACAGGCTTTTTGAAATCTCCAAAGGCACCAAACTTGAAATCCCCATTCTCTTTGGTGCTTTCTATGGGATGCGGCGCAGCGAGACCCTCGGTATGAAATGGGATGCCATCGACTTTGAGCGCGACACAATCACCATCCGGCATACGCTTACAACCGTTGCCCTTGATGGAAAGCGTATTACGGTCGCAGAAGATCGGACGAAAAATAAGTCCAGCATGAGAACGCTGCCACTGGTTCCTTTCGTAAAGGAACGGCTTCTGGAGCTTAAAGCAGAACAGGAGGAAAACCGGCGTTTATGCGGGCGATCCTATGTGAAAGATTACACGGGCTATGTGTGTATCAATGAAATCGGAGATATCATCAAGCCTAATTATGTTTCCTGCGGATTCCCGAAGCTTCTGGAGGAACACGGATTGCGCAGAGTGCGCTATCACGATTTGAGACATAGCTGCGCCTCGCTGCTTCTCGCCAACGGCGTTCCGATGAAGCAGATTCAAGAATGGCTCGGGCACAGCGACTTCTCAACTACGGCAAACATTTACGCACACCTTGAGTACAGTTCAAAAGTTATCTCCGCAGATGCAATGCTTGCTGGCTTAGGGATAGGAAACCGGGAATAAAAAAGAGAAGCCGGCAAAACCGGCTTCTCAGGTTGGCGGAGGGTTAGGGATTCGAACCCTAGGTGCCTTGCGGCACACGACTTTTCGAGAGTCGCACCTTCGACCACTCGGACAACCCTCCAAGTTGTATCTTCACCCAATCCGCTTTGGAAAATGGGGAGAACTGATGGGGAGAACTCAAAGATTTTTTCGTTTTCGAACCCTCGAAAACCTGCATAAATCAAGACTTTTTCGGGTGGAGCGTTCCACGAAGCGATTCCGATTTCGAGTGCAGCTCGTTACAACCACTTCGATACGCTTCCGTGTATAAATATTCACTTTCGGGGACTAATCACATGATTTCGAGTCAGTCCCGTTATGACCACTTCGATACGTCTCCGTATTTAGGCGAATCATTTCGCATAACAGTATTATTATAGCGCAAATCCGCCGAACATGCAACCTGAATTGATCGGTTAGCTGCATTATATATTGTCAGCTGTTATAATCCTGCTCCTGCTGTATGATAAGTTGTTATCAAAATGCCTGCCGATTCATTTTTTGTCGGAAAGGTTCGAATCGAGCCTCTCCGACAAAAATAACGAATCAAAGCGTTTCCGAAAGCTGTGCAATAATATCTCTGTTTGCTCTTAATCTTTCGTTCTGCGGTTCTTTTTCAACGGCTTTTTCGGCCATTATCAGTGCTTCTTTTTTTCTGCCCGTATAAAAATACCCCAGAGAAGCATAATCATACGGAGCGGCACCCCATGCTGCGGGTTCCGTTATATATGTTTTCGGGCGGGTTTCAATTGCAAGTGCTTTAAGTGCAAAATACAGCGTACCTTCAAAATCCTGCCGTGCATATGCATTGCCCGCGAGTTCGATCCACGGTTCGCGTAGGTACGGTGCTTCCGCCGCTGCGCGATAGAGCCAGCTTTCCGCTTCCGCAATATCATTCAGTGCTGTGCAGGCACGCGCAATAAATCGCATCGATGCGCTCCGCTCATCCCGCCAGACAGCGGATTTCATTTCAAGGTGCCTCTTTAAGGTCGCAATACAATCGTTCCATCTGCCGTAAAACATGTATTCTCTGCCGAGATAATGCATATTTCTGTCGTTTTCCGGATTTTCCCGCACACTCATTTCCAGCAGAGGCAGGTATTGTGCGCGTGATTTTGATGCATCGGCAAGATGATCAAGCTGAATGCCTTCTGCAATGATATGTCTGAAACTGCCTTCTCCCTCATATTCAAGGACCTCATGTACAGGGTTTACCCATTTGAAACCATGCCGCGCATGTATCTTGTCAATATAGAACACCGTACCTTCGCTTCCGTCCTCGTTGAAATTCCACGTATAACGATAGCGCAGCATATCCGCGCCGTTTGACCACGCTTTTTCTGCCGCTGCACGCCATCCGGGATGCAGAACCTCATCAATATCTGTACAAACACAGATGTCGGCATCCTCCGGCACAAGTTCAAGCGACCTGTTCCGCGCCGTATCGAACCGCCATGGGGTTATTACTTCACTCCGAACGTTTACCCCGTGCGCCTGAAGTATTTTTACGGTATCGTCGCTTGACCCTGTGTCAAGAACATATACGGCATCCGCTTCGCTCATCGACTCAGCCCAGCGCGCGGCAAATTTCGCTTCATCCTTTGCAATTGCATAAACACACACTTTATAACCTTCCATATCGCTCCCCCGTTTCCCGGATTTTGTTTTGCGGAAAGCCTGCTCCGCCCGCACGCGGCAGGCGGAGTTTACCTGCACCGTCTCTTTTTCGAAGGCACATTTCCGGCTCGTTCACTGCCGCATTATCTATGCTTTAATCACCGTGATCACGCCTGCATAGTCGCCGTTGGGAGTTGCAGCCGCATGCAGCGCTATGGTTCTTCCGCTTCTGTTTCGAAGCACAAGCTCCGTTCCTGCGGGAATCCGCCCATAGGCCGAGCCTGAAACGGACACAGGATTTCCGCCGGCTGCGGTCGTGCTTGCCGAAGAATAACCATACACATCCCCGGTAAGCGATTCAAGTGCAATCACAATATCACCCGAAGTTCCGGAGCCCTGCTCTTCCGCCGCATTTACGTTCCATACAATATGATACAGTTTTTCATCATTGGAACGCACCGCATTATTTGCCGCATCCGCACTGAGTTCTTCACCGCTGCTGCGAAGGTTTGTCAACGGCAGCACTCCCCCATTCGGTACAGTCGTTCCTTCTCCTGTCGGTTGAACTGCAGACATCAACGCTGCCGACCGGGCAGGTTCGGCGGCAGGGCCTGTCGGGCCTGTCGGGCCTGTCGGACCTGTTGCTCCCGTTGCACCTGTTTCTCCCGCTGCTCCTGCTGCGCCTGTCGGGCCTGTCGGGCCTGTTGCTCCCGTTGCACCGGTCGAGCCTGTTGCACCGGTTGCTCCGGTCGGGCCTGTTGCCCCTGTTGCTCCGGTTGCTCCCGTTGCACCTGTTTCTCCTGTTGCTCCCGCTGCACCGGTCGGGCCTGTTGCCCCTGTTGCTCCCGCTGCACCGGTCGAGCCTGTTGCACCGGTTGCTCCTGTCGGGCCTGTTGCTCCGGTTGCTCCGGTTGCGCCTGTTTCTCCCGTTGCTCCTGCTGCGCCTGTCGGGCCTGTTGCCCCTGTTGCTCCTGCTGCGCCTGTTTCTCCCGTTGCACCGGTCGGGCCTGTTGCCCCTGTTGCTCCGGTCGGGCCTGTTGCTCCCGTTGCTCCGTCTATGCCTCTGATACCCTGCGGACCTGTCGGACCCGTTGCACCGTCAATGCCTCTGATTCCCTGCGGACCTGTTGCGCCTGTCGCTCCTGTTGCTCCCGTTGCGCCTGTCGCTCCCGTTGCACCCGCTGCACCGGTCGCGCCCGTTGTTCCGATTGCGCCCGTCGGACCTGTTGCTCCCGTCGGGCCCGTTGCACCGTAATATGTACATTCACAGCGGCAGCCGCTGCAAGGCGGGAAACCGCACGCATTACCTGCAAACTGCATGCTGTTATCATAACCCATGTTTTGCTCGCTGCCGAAATTGCTTTGCCTCATGCCTCCCTGCTGTCTTCCTCTGTTCGGCGGATTAAAAGGCTGAAAGCCGTTTCCCCTGCTTCCGTTATCATTTCTCATATCATTCACCACATCATTGCAGCGCAGTACCGTTCGCTCCCGCACTGCCGAGATGCTCCTTTCTTATTGTTTTGCTTCGCCGTCGGCCCCAATGTCGGGCTTGTACACGGCTTGCTATAAAATATGAATATTACCGATAAACAGTTACAGGTTTTGAACACTGCTGCCGAAAACAAAACAACCCGCGATGCATGCTTTGCGCACATCACGGGTCGTTTGCCCTTTTCGGAGTAATCACCGAGCATTCGTTTATTTTCGTTTTTACGATTGAAAAACACTTCCTGTTCTCAACGTTTCGGGGTGCAATGAACCGCCGCTAAAACAATTCAACCTCCAGCCTGTCAAACGTTACCTGTTCCATAAAATCATCCGGGCGGAACACGGTGTGTGAAAAGCGGAGCAGCTCATTGACATGCTTATCAAGAATCACAGGGCGTGAAAGGTTTAATTTCGAGCACAACTCGCAAAGAGCTTCGTGCCAGTCCTCCACTTCGGAAGCGTCCTTCTGCGGAATTTCAACGACATCCTGTTCCGTTGTTTTGTTGTTTTTTCGAACTCTTGCCCAGATTTTCATCTTATTTCTCCATGTGTTTTCTTGAAAGCTGCACCGTTTGGCGATGTGTTGCAGTATCGACGCAGCGGCTGCCGTTAAGCAGCCGCCGCGCAGGTTATTTTGTTTCCAAACTTATCCGAACATCTGATCAGTCACTCACGAACCAAATATACATCCGGAGCATACCGCTTTCGTCCACGCCCTTTGAGAATCCGTAGAGCTTGTACTGCTTGCCCGCTTCAATGGGATGCTGGCGTGCGGCAGAATAGTGATCGTGATATTCAATGCTGATCGTATGTCCATCGTTAAGGGTAAACGTTGCAACGAGATAATCGTCATCATAGGTAATCTCTGCAACAGTTCCCTCAATTACAAACCCGCGAAGGTCGGTGATATGGACGGGTTTTGACATCTCGCTGTAATCACCTCTCCAAACGGTGGGAACATATTCGTTAAACACCGGCGGACGTTCCACAAAGAACGGACGCGTGTAAACCGTTCCGTCCGCAAGGGTTGCGGTGAGCTGGAGCTCATAGCACTTTGCGGCGGTGGGAAGGTTTACTGAAAACCTGAAGTTCCCGTTTTCGTCAACTGTGGGCTGATCCTTAACGGTGCATTCTGCATCCTTGGGAACAACCTGAAGCACAGCTCCTGCGGGAACGGTACCGGTGAGTTCAATTGAAGTTTCAACATTCAGAACTCGGGTATCAACTTCCTCGGGTATTGAAATTATGTCGGATGCGGTCAGCTGTTTGCTGACGGTTGCCTTGAAGGTTCGGCGCATGATCATGTATCCGCCGAGCTTGATTTCACCGACGATCTCGTATTCGCCCTTGTCGAGCTTTGTTGTGTAAGCAAAGCTGCCGTCGGGCGCGGGCTGCACGGTTTCGTTGTTGATTGTGACAACAGGCAGATTGTTCTGGAGATCTGTCTGAGTCAAGTCAACATGCCCTTTGATTTCTATAACGCCGTTGTCGCTCGTTATGTCTTCAGCCGTTTCGAAGGATGCATTAAGCGTCGGAACTCTGAGCGTTATGCGCGGAATCTCCAGCTTTGTCAGCGTTCCGTCCTCATTTTTGAGACTTACCGAGGGGTAAATGTCGCAGCTTTCGCCCTCAATGGGTGTTATCGGGCGCAGGCGGTTGGATGCAACATTGAAAGTTACATATCCTTTTTCGGGAACCTGCTGTTCGGTCTGCGCACCTGTGCTGTCCTCATAAACAAGGACAGAACCGGCTTTTGCATAAACAGTGATATAGTAGCTGTCCGGATTGTTGGGGTTGACGATAACGCTGTTTGTTTTTTCGCCGCCGATGCTGCTGCCGTTCAAAAAGGTGTATGCAAGCACGCCGGCCGCAATTACGGCCACAACAGCAAGCACAATTATTGCAATACGCAGACCGGACGCACCGCCTTTTCCGCGTTTGCGATCGCTTCTGCGGTTCACGTCTTCAAATTCATCATATGAATCATCGCGTCTGCCCCGCTTTGCTCCGTAATCGGCACTCGTGCGGGCAGTGTCGAAATCATCTTGAATATCAGTCGAATCTCTGCCCTTTCCGCGCTGCTTCTTCGCGCGCTTGTTCCCGCGTTCGCGGCCGTCGTATGCATCCGCATCATCGAAATCATCGGAATCATATTCGTCATCCGGGTTTGACTGCCTTTCCGCGCGGGGCTGCTGCCTGCGTGTGTTTGCAGAATCGTTATCCCACGGAAGTCTGTCACCGGCGAATGCGCCCTGTGTATTCTGTGCGCTGCTGCGGTTCGCCCGTTCCGCTCCGTTCGGGCTGCTTGTTCTGTCATTTCTCTGCGCAGCGGCAGCGTTTTGGCGGTTATTGTTCTGTCGGCTTGCGTTCGGACGTCTCTGAACTTCGTTCCAATCACCGACGTCGCATGTGAACTGTCTTTCAAGCTCATCAAGGTCGCTGTCAGTGTTTTGGTTCATGTCTGCGGGATTATTGTTTTGCGCGGCATTTCGCCCTCCGAAAGAAAACCTGATATCCTTGTTCTCGTCAACGAAACCCCAAGACGGGGTATCATCATCGCGCTGCGGCTCCGAGCGCAGTGAAACTGCGCAATTCTCGCATACTTCGGAATACTCGGGATTATCGTGGCCACAATTTCTGCATTTCATTTGCGTCACCTCCGGTTAATATACAAAAGCACCTTGCAGAGCTCTTCCGAACTCCACACCTTATTATACCAATTGCGGTTTGCTCTTTACAATAGGTTTTCGACTCCATTTGAAAATAAATTGTGACTTTTTTCGGTATTTTATATCATACTCCGCATCTCCGTCCGGTGATTGTCTTCCGCAGAAGAAATTATCTGTTCTCAACAACCCGCCGCGCTTTTTTATCGAATGCATTTTTATTCGTTTTGTGTTATAATATTGTGATACGGTCGGTCTCCGCGGCATGCGGAGCTGCAGATTGGAGGGATTAACATGGTCGAACAAATTCTGCCGCAAGAGAACAGTGCTTCAAACAAGCTGCCGTTTGCAGATGCGCATTGTGATTTTTTATACGGAATGACATACTATGATTATGATATTCAAACCGTCTCCGGACATCAGAGCATGAGCCTTCGGAACATGGCAGCGGGCGGAGTGAAGCTTCAGTTCTTTGCCGCATGGATCGACATGCTGCTGAAGCAGAACCCGCTGAGTCAATGCCTTAACATGATAGATTCCTATTATCGAATGCTTGAATCAAATCCGTGTTTTGTGCCGTTCTCCCGTGATTTTGACGTAACTCAGGACAAAATTGCAACAGTGTTGACCGTTGAAGGCGGTGAGGCTGTCGAAGGCAGCGTTGAAAACCTTCGAATGCTGTATCGTCTCGGAGTGCGCGCAATGACGCTGACTTGGAATGACGTTAACAGTCTTGCCTATCCGGCCGGAAAACGCGGAAGCAAAAAGGGCTTGACCGCCCTCGGAAAGCGTGTTGTTGAAGAGATGTGCCGAATCGGAATGGCTGTTGACCTTGCACACCTCGGGGATGCAGGCATTGACGATGTGTTGGGCATTGCAGCACGCCCCGTGTTTGCGTCGCACACAAATGCGCGTGCATTATGCAGTCACCCGCGCTGCATGAAAGATGAGCATATTCGCGCGATTTCAAAACAAGGCGGTGTAATCGGCGTCAATTTTTATTACAGACAATTGACCGATGAACGCACTGCCGAACTCGATGATGTGATACGGCATATCGCGCATTTCATCGAAATCGGCGGAATCGACTGCGTTGCGCTCGGGTCGGATTTTGACGGCATGAACCGCTATATCGACGGGCTTGAAAACAGCAGCGGACTGCCGTTGATTGCGAACAAGCTGAGCCGCATGGGCTTGAGCGATGCGGACATTCGCAAAATTGCCTATGGGAATCTGGCTCGATATATTATGAATTTTTGTTGACAATCTTCCCGATTAAGCATTGTTTGACCGTTTTCAAAGTACTATATACAATATTTGCCGTTAAAAGAGCCCTTTTTGTCTTTCGGTCTCCCTGTTTCAGTGGTATAATATTGGTAATGCGAGAATGGTCGCACCGCCCGCTCCGCCGTTGTGCCGAGCGGGATTATTCTGAAGTGCTCCGCATCCGGTGCATTTCGGCAGAAACGGAGGTTGTGACATTGCAAACGGTTAAAATTGATAACATTTTTACCCGTATTGAGAAAAAGTATATTGTTTCGGACAAGCAGTTCGCCGCAATGCTGCCCGTGCTTTTGCAGCATATGCATGTTGATTCTTACGGAAAAAGCACTGTCAGCAGCATTTATTTTGACACTGCCGACATGCGGTTGATTCGTGCCTCTATAGAGCATCCGATTTATAAGGAAAAGCTCCGTTTGCGGTGCTACGGCACTCCGTCGGCAGAATCGAACGCTTTTATTGAACTTAAGAAGAAATACAAAGGTGTTGTGTATAAGCGCCGAATCGAAATGCCCTATGCCGATGCAATGGAGTTTCTCTGCGGTGATGCGCCCTGCCCCGACAAGCAAATTGCGCGTGAAATTGATTATGCGCTCCGCTTTTATCCTGAGCTTCGGCCGTCTTTCGGAATATTTTGCGAACGCACTGCCTATGCGGAAAACGGCGTCGGGGATTTGAGGCTGACAATCGACGAAAATCTGCGCTACAGAACGCGCAACCTCGACCTGTTAAACGGCACGTACGGCGACCCCATTCTGCCCGCAGGCAAATGCATAATGGAGCTTAAAACTCCGCACACTCTGCCGCTTTGGCTTGCCGCACTCCTTGATGAACACAGGATCTTTCCGACAAGCTTCTCAAAATACGCAACCGCGTATAACATCGAACTTAACCGCATTCTTTCTCAAAAACGCGGTGCTGCACATTGCGGCTGAACGATCCGGTATCGTTCCGTGCCCAATGTTTTCATCCATAAACGAAAGGATTTTTCACTATGCTTAACAACGTTATCGACAGTATTTTCTCCACCACAAGCACCTTGACCGCAGGCGGGTTTATTGTTTGCCTGCTTGTTTCTCTTGCATTGGGCGTTCTCATCGCCATTTGCAGTCGATACAGAAATCGTCCCTCCAAGAGCCTTTCGGTCTCCCTTGTGCTTCTGCCGATGATAGTTCAAACGATTATCGCCCTTGTTAACGGACAGCTCGGCGCAGGTATTGCTGTTGCCGGTGCTTTCAGCCTTGTCCGCTTCCGTTCCGCCCCCGCTTCCGCACGTGAAATAACAAGCATCTTCCTCGCAATGGCTGTCGGCCTTGCAACAGGCATGGGTTATATTGCAATTGCGGTCATCCTTGCCGTGTTCGTTATTTTGGTTGACATTGCGCTTGCGAGCATCAATTTCGGCAAAGCGGGTTCCGCAGAGCGCGACCTCAAGATTGTCATTCCCGAAAGTCTCAGCTATGATGAGGTTTTCAATGATATTTTCAGCACATACACTTCCCGCCATGAGCTCATCCGTGTTAAGACCACCAACATGGGCAGCCTGTTCAAGCTCACCTACCAGATCACTTTGCGTGATGCGCGGAAAGAAAAAGAGTTTATCGACAAGCTTCGTGAGCGCAACGGCAATCTTGAAATCACCTGTGCACGCCCCGGCAACGGCAATGTTGAAATCTGATCTTTTTTCGTCATTCTTTCTTTTGCCGTATCATTCTATGTAAAAAAACAAAGGTACAGCCGCCCGCAATTGCGTTTCGGCTGTGCCTTTTGTTTAAACTTCTCCTTAAATTCAGTTTTTGTTTGAGTCTTAAATATGAATTTCAGGTTCCGAACCTGCGCATTCTCCGCCGATTAGTTCGGGAAGGAATTCTCTGCAAATCACGCGATACGCGGGATGGTAAAGCCGACGGTAAGTCTCGCTGTGATGTATTGCCGGGCAGCCCGCCGCAACGTATTTTTTAAGAAAGCCCGACAGCTTTTCTTCGTCAAACGGAGTTTTCCCCTGCCGGCAGATCTCTTTCAGCAGGCTGAGCTTTTTCAGAATTCCGTCCGTTGAACCCGTTCGAACCTCCGATGAACGCACAAAAAGCTCCGCAAGCCTTGAAAGCGGTATACCGTACCGTGCCAAAGGTTCAAGGTGCACCCGAACGAACATCCCGCCTGTTTCATCCGTCAATGGGTGTTCCCCGGCAGCGGCGGCTTTCGTTGTCAGCATACACGCTTCACACTCCCTCTTCAGATACTCCTCCGCGATCTCTTTGCTGCGCACAAAATGCCCGCAGCCGAATTCGCTTTGATAAAGCAGCTTTACTATGTCGTCCGGCTCACATTTCGGATACAGCTCAATATGCCGCTCGATAACATGCCTCGTTTCCCGCGAAAAGGTTTCATCCCGTTTCGTATTTTTCATATTTCTCCCGCCCTGTTCTTTTCTCGCGCTATTCTATCATATAGATAAGGCCAAATCAACAAGTCTATTTTGAATATCGTTGAATAGAATTTAAACAGGCCACTGTACGGCATCGTTTTCAGAAAAAGCAAAGGAAGTTTGCCTCGTTTTTGAAAAACGGACTCATTCAGTGAATACTCGAACTTACGGAGGGCAATATGCCGGATACAAACAACAGCATCAGTCTTTCAGGCAGGGTTACGGACGGCCCGGAATACAGTCATACAATTTACGGAGAGGCTTTTTTCAAGCTTGTGCTCACCGTTCAAAGATTGAGCGGAACCGAGGATAAAATACCTGTCACCGTCAGCGAACGACTGCTCGGCGGCATCCCTGTTGAACACGGTATGTATTTTCATGTCCAAGGACAGATACGTTCCTATAATCAACAGACTGAAAAAGGCAGCAGACTTATCATCACCGTGTTTGCACGTGAATTCATTCCTGCTTCGGCGGATGAAACCGATGTTTTTGCATACAAAAACGAAGTTGAACTGTTCGGATACATCTGCAAGTCCGTAATATACAGAACGACTCCTTTTTTACGTGAAATTGCGGACGTTCTGCTTGCAGTCAACAGACGGTACGGCAAATCCGACTATCTGCCCTGTATCGCATGGGGACGAAACGCAAGGTATTTGCAGGATATGAAGGTCGGCATCGGAATGCACGTTATCGGAAGGCTGCAAAGCCGCGAATATAAAAAAGTTTTTGAAGACGGAACGGAGGAAATGCGCACTGCATATGAGATAAGCTGCTCCGCCGTTGAACCTTTCGAACCGACACTGTCTGATTGATATGGCGCATCTGCCGCAAATCAAGGCAGAACAAACACTTTCGACTGTTTTTTCGCTGTGCAGGCACGGCAAGTTGAAACCGCACTTGAAATCCACGCCCGATTGTGTTATATTCAACAAACAGTTTTGCCGAATGCGGCAGAGAGGTTGGTTTGTTAATAATGCGAATGTATCCGAAAGCAAAAGTATCCGAAAAGGCGGAACGCGCACTCAAAGGCGGGCACCCATGGGTTTATGCGGAGGAGGTGCTTTCCGTTGACGGTGATTATACGAACGGCGGACTTGTTGATGTTTATACAAAAAAGGATCGGTTCATCGGAACCGGGTTCATAAATGACAATTCCAAAATTCGCATTCGCATCTTTTCACGCAATGCAAACGACAGGTTTGACGATGACTTTTTCCGCAGGCGAATTCGTTACGCACTTGAGTACCGCCAAACGGTCATGGGCAGCGATTTTGACTGCTGTCGAATTATTTTCGGTGAGGCCGACAGTTTTCCCGGGCTGACGGTGGATCGATTCGGAGATGTTCTTGTTTTTCAAATTCTCTCCCTCGGCACCGAAATGCTTAAATCCCGCCTGTTTCCGCTGTTTATTGAAGTATTCAAAGAGTTCGGCATTAATATTCGGGCCGTTTGCGAAAGAAACGATGTCGCCATACGCGAAAAGGAAGGTCTGACTCAGCACAAGGGCTTTATCAGCTGTGATCTCCTGCCTCCCGCACCGGACAGCGGATTGGTAATGATTGAAGAAAACGGCATCAAATACGAAATCGACGTTATCAACGGACAAAAAACGGGCTTTTTCCTTGACCAGAAATATAACCGTCGTGCCGCTGCAAAGATTGCTGCCGGCAAAACGGTTCTCGATTGTTTCACGCATACGGGCGCATTCGCACTGAACGCCGCCGCTGCATGTGCAAAGCATGTCACTGCCGTTGATATTTCTGCGGATGCAATCCAAAAAACGCGCAGAAATGCGGAGCTGAACGGGCTTTCGGGCAGAATGGATTTCGTTTGCGCCGATGTCTTTGATCTTCTGACCGATATGGAATCCAATCGCAAACACGGTTATGATTACATAATACTCGACCCGCCCGCCTTCACCAAAAGTCGGGATACGATCGGCAGTGCGGTAAAGGGCTATAAAGCCATCAATGCAAAAGCAATGAAACTCCTTCCGCGCGGCGGCTATCTTGCAACCTGCTCATGTTCGCATTTCATGACCGATGAGCTTTTCCGTAAGATGCTTCACAATGCCGCAGAGGATGCAGGGGTTCAGCTGCGTCAAATCGAAGCGCGTCAGCAGGCTCCTGATCACCCGATTCTTTGGAATGTACCCGAGACGGATTATCTGAAGTTTTATATTTTTCAAATCGTTTAGTTTTTTGTTTCGGATAAATATCCAAAAGCATCCGTGCAGTTCCGCTGCTTTCGGATGCTTTTGTTTTTTGTTCGGTTTTGATTGACCGCAGGCTGCACTAATCAATCTGAATTGTGTATCGCGTTGTACTCCGAAGCGGTGTTAAACTTCAACATCAACCGATTTTGTCCTCAAAAGAATCCACGCGGTTGAAATTCGCATGTTCGGTAATGTACTCCTTGCGGGGAGCAACCTTGTCTCCCATCAAAAGCGTTACAAGGTGTTCTACATACGCCGCGTCTTCAATCGTCACCTGAACAAGGGAACGGTTCTCAGGGTTAAGCGTTGTTTCCCAAAGCTGCTCCGGATTCATTTCACCCAAGCCTTTATAACGCTGCAAGGTGTACCCCTTCATGCCTTTCGTAATTCGGGCAAGTTCTTCATCGTCATAGGCATACGTAACATTGTTTCCCTTTTGAACCTTGTAAAGAGGCGGCATGCCCATGTAAACATGCCCTCCCGTTATCAGTTCCTTTGTGTAGCGATAGAAGAACGTAAGAAGCAGAGCGCGTATATGCGCACCGTCCTGATCGGCATCGGAGAGAATGATGATTTTATGATACTTAAGGTTTTTAAGCTCAAAATCCTCGCCTATGCCGGTTCCGAGGGCGGTTATGATGGAGCGGCATTCGTCATTTTCAAGCACCTGCTCAATGCGCCGTTTTTCAACATTCAACGGTTTGCCGCGCAGCGGCAGTATTGCCTGGAACCGTCTGTCACGGCCCTGCTTTGCGCTGCCGCCTGCCGAATCGCCTTCAACGATGAAGAGTTCGTTTTGCTCCGGTGTTCTGCCCGTGCAGCTTGAAAGCTTGCCGACGAGAGGTGCGTTTTCAAGCTTTGACTTTTCACGCGCCATGGTTTTTGCTTTTCTTGCAGCTTCACGCGCTTTTGCCGCCTTCACCGCTTTGTCCGCAATTGCGGCGGCAAGATCCGAATTCTTAAGGTTTTCAAGTATCGGTGTCAACTCGTCCATAACAATAGCTTCAACCGCCGTACGCGCTTCGGTATTGCCGAGTTTTGTTTTCGTCTGCCCTTCAAACTGAATCGAACTCATTTTAAGCGACACGACTGCCGTGAGTCCCTCGCGGAAATCCTCACCCGGCAGCGGCGCATCCTTCTCCTTCAGGATTCCGGTTCGACGGCAATAATCGTTCATGACCTTGGTCAGAGCGGACTTAAATCCGGTTTCATGCGTACCTCCCTCGGTCGTCGGAATATTGTTGACATATGAAAAGATGCTTTCGGTATAGCCATCGTTATGCTGCATTGCAATTTCAACGATGATTGCATCTTTGCCCGTGCCGCGCATTCCGCGAAAGTATATCGGTTCTTTATACAGCGGGGTTTTTTCACTGTTAAGATAGCACACAAAATCCACAATGCCGCCGTCGTATTTGTACTCGCGGCTCTTATTTTCGTCCTTCAGCCTGTTGTCGGTGAATTTGAACGTTACCCCTTTGTTCAGGTACGCAAGCTCGCGCAGGCGTTTTGCAACGACTTCGGAATTCATTTCGATCGTTTCAAAAACGCGTTTGTCCGGCAAAAATGTTACCCTTGTGCCCTGCCGCCGCGTCCTTCCGACCTCGGCAAGCGGCGCGACAGGAATTCCGGAATGCATGTTGCCGTCCGAATCTTCATAGCTGTGGAATTTGATTGAATACAGCTTTCCGCCCGTTGCAACCTCAACTTCAACGTATTCGGAAAGCGCGTTAACAACCGATGCACCGACACCGTGCAATCCGCCCGAGAACCCGTATGAATCGTTGTTGAATTTTCCGCCCGCATGGAGTTGAGTATAAACCACTTCAACGCCGGACACATGCAGCTTTTCATGAATGCCTACGGGGATTCCCCTGCCGTTATCCTCAACAACCACGGAATTATCCCTGTTAATTGTAACGCTGACGGTCGTTGCAAACCCGTTTGCCGCTTCATCAACGGCATTATCAACGATTTCCCAAAGCATATGGTGCAGACCCCTGCTTCCGGTGCTGCCGATATACATGCCCGGACGGACACGAACCGCCTCCAGACCTTCCATTACCTTTATATCATCAACGGAATAATTGTGCTGATTTTGCATTTTTTCCTCCGTAATCAACAATCAGCCGACTGTTATTTTATATATCATCCAAATTTACAGCATTCCGAGTTCGCCGTTGACCCTTTTCAGCTCACGGCGCAGTTCCGTAAGTTCCGTTTCAAACGGGAACGGTTTTTCAGACTCCGAACGCAGCTCCGCCTCGTCCTGCTCCATACGCTCTATGCTGCCGAGTGTAGCTTCAAGCCGTGTTTTAAGGCCGTTAACAACGTTATCAAGCCTTGCAATGATGCCCATCGCGCTTTCGCTTAAATCGGAACGATAGGTCCCACTGCCCTTGAGCAGAAAGATTCGCCTTGCCCCCGAAATATCGTTCGCAAGAAAGAGTTTGAACCCCCGATATGTGCCGATTCGCTTTTCCTCACGTATAAATGCATGTTCCGCAAGCAGCTCTATCAGCCTTTCGCCCGCATCGCGCCGCCGTGTATAATTCTCGCCCGCAAGCATCATTGAAAACCCCTCGCCGGTGTTTTGTTCCGCAAGAAGCATATCTTTTTGAAGAATGTCGCGCAGTTTCAACAATTCGCTGTTCTTTGCCGGCAGCTGCAAAAGCTGCTCCGCCGCTTCTGTCCTTGCGCGCTCATGCTTTGATTTCAAAACAAGTTTGCGCTGAAGCTCCGTTTCAAGCTCAATCTTTCGCTTTATGAGCGGGTTTCCGACGGCGAGTGACTTGACTTCGCTGTATGTGAGCACAACTTCATCAACCTCGTCACCGCTTCTGCTCGGGCAATCACCGTTTACAATTTGAGATATAAATCGCTGTTTGTTTTCAAGAAGCTGCCACGAATAAGCATCAAAGCTCCCGTTTGTGATGTAGCGATATATCATTACTTCGTCATTTCGATTGCCCTGACGCAGCATTCGGCCTTCACGCTGGGTAACATCCGACGGACGCCACGGAATATCAAGGTGATGCACCGCAAGCAGATTGTTTTGAACGTTCGCACCGATGCCGAGTTTGAAAGTTGAACCGATAAGCACACGTATGCGTCCCTTGCGAACTTTGTTAAAAAGCGTTGTTCGCATTGCGTCGTTTACAGCATCATGAACGAACGCAATTTCATCCGCGGGCACGCCGCGCAGGATAAGCTTTTGTTTTATATCGTCGTAAAGATTGAACCCGTCCTTCGGCGTGCTTTGGTCAAGGAACACAAGCTGGGTCAGTTTATCGCGTTCACTCCAGATTCTGAACACATTTTCAACGCATGTATTAAGTTTTGAATTCGGATTATCAGGCTCCTCGGGGTTAACAAGACGCATGTCGAGAGCGGCTTTTCTGCCGTCCGTCGTGATTTTCAGCATGTTGTCCTCCGTTCGGGCAACGCTGCCGCTCTTTACCGCCTCTGCACGCACCGCAAGCTCCTCAATATACTTTCTGAGGGACTCGCTTGCCGGAACGGTACAATTGATATAATTCACCTTATGCGGAATCCTTTTATCATCTTCCGGAGTAAAATACAAATCCGCAATATCCGAAAACAGCAGCGACAGTTCGGGCAGGTTATAGTACCTGCTGAGCCTGCGGCGCAGCCGATAGCCTATACCGTTCGCCTCAACTTCGAATTCTTCCGTAACCTCGGAAAACATTTTGACCCAATTGTCAAACTCAAGCAGATTCAGCTCGTCCATATGTTCATAGCCGAGGTACCGCTGCATCGTGTACATGTCCGAAACGGAGTTTGTAATCGGGGTTCCTGTTGCAAAAACAGCACCCCGTCCGTCATGCGTGCGCTGTATATAGCGGAGTTTTGCCATCAAATCATCGCACTTTTTCGAGCCCTTCGGGTTCAGCCCCGGCAGACTGCCGTGTTTGGTTTCAATACTGATGTTTTTAAAATTATGCGCTTCGTCAACAAATATCGTGTCGATCCCGAGGTCATCGAAAAAAACAGCACCCTTCGGAAGAGTTTGTTCCTCCTCCCAGAGCTTTTGCAGCCTGTGTTCAATGCGCGACGCAAATCTGTTCAGCACGATATATGCATCGCTGTACACTGCACTGCGCATGGACTCCGCAATTTGCGCAAGGTGTGCGTTCAATTCGCGTTCACGCTCCCCGCGCGAAAGCGGGATAAGCGAAAAACTGCCGTAACCCATGATTATCGCGTCACAGTCGCTTTCAATGATCTGTTTCAAAACGCGGTTCCTGTTTGCGGGAGTGAAACTTTTCGGTTCAATTACAATGACCTCCGCCGCAGGATAAAGCCGGGTGAACTCATAATGCCATTGTTCGAGAATATTATTCGGAACAACAAACAGATTGCGTTTTGAAATGCCAAGCCGGCGCATTTCCATTGCCGCTGCCGCCATGACATAGGTTTTGCCCGCGCCGACCTGATGCGCCAGCAGGATATTTTTTGAATGCACGATTCTTTTCACGGCATCCAGCTGATGCTTTTGCAGCTTAATGTTCGGATCTTTGCCCGGAAGGAGCATTCTGCTGCCGTCAAAATGCCGCGGACGGATCGCACAGAAGTTTTCGTTGTAGTAGTTAAGCAATTGACTTCTTCTCGGCTCATCCCTGAAGAGCCAGAATGAGAATCTTTCCGCAATCTGCCGCGCTCTCTCCTGCGCAAGCAGAGTTTCGGCTTTGTTGACACGGCGAACCTGCTGTTCCTTGCCGTAAGGAATATATGTATCATAAACGGCAATTTCGCGCGAATTGAGCATTCGCTCTATAATCTCAAAAGCGTTCATGCGTTCCGTGCCGTAAGTAAGTTTTGCACGCGTAAAGTCCGTGAAATGCTTTTTTCCGTGAATTATATAATGATTTGCGGCGCGAATGTATTCAACGCTGATTTTCGGCTTTCCGGAAGCGGAACGGATACCGATTAAAGCAATTATAAAATCACGGTAGACCCAAGCGGGAATCCACGGACTGCCCATTGACGCCTTTATCTGCCCCGGCTGCACAACGGGCGGCATCACAACCTCAAGCGCAGAGATATTTTCCGAAAAATCCCAATCATCCGGCATTTGCTTTCGGGTATTAGATTCATCCCCTGCCGTTTTTGCGGTTTCAGCCTGCTGCTCAAGTGCCGATTTTGCGGCAGCAAGCTTTTTCATAATATTTCCGGAAAGGTATTCCTCCGCCGTAACAAAACAGCTCTTTTCGGGATCATAGTAAATCGCACCCTTGAGAGATTGAAATGCTTCCGCTTTATCGACCCGCGCCAGCGCGCAGATAAAATCAATATCAACCCTGCCGATATAATCCACGCAGCGTTCAAGAGCGGAATGCACCGTCAGTGTTTCAGGCGGGTTTTCATTCAGTTGCGAACCGTTTTCTGTCAACTTGCATCCTTTCAGGTTTAACAATATGTTTTCCGTTTTCAGCTGAGTTCAAAATTTCAGCCGAGTCATGCGCTGCAGCAAAGGATCAGTCCCTGCTGTTTACGAAAGCTGCCCAAACCGGCATCCGCGCGATTAAGTGCATTCGCATCAAATGCTTCCGAGCGGGTGGAATATCGGTTTCATTCTTTGGAACGTCGCAATCAGCGGAATGCCTGCCGCCGCTGCAAGTTTCTCCGCCTCCTTTACGCGCTTTGCGACCCTGTCGCTTCTGTGTGCATCGGAACCTGTTGTTATATATTGACCGCCGAGATCGCGGTAAAGCTTTAATACATCCTCACCCCAGCAGGGATCATCCCACCATGCCGAAGTGTTGATTTCAATTCCCTTTCCGTTTTTTGCAAGATATGAAAAAATCTCCGCAAAAAGCTCATTTGAAACATCAAGCGTCATTCGCCTGTCCTCATACGGCGAATACTTTGCAATGAAGTCATAATGACCGAGTATGTTCATGTAATCGCAGGTTTTAATACCTGTGAGAATCGTCTGAAGGTAGGAAAGGTATGCATCCTGTTTTGTTTTTCCGATGTAGTATTCCGGATAGTAAACATCAAATCCGCCCACAACATGTATTGAACCGATAACAAAATCGAGGTCATGCGGCGCGATGTACCGCCGTGCTTTTTCGGCGCAGTTCCCGTCGTTCAGAGCAACTTCCGCTCCGCGGCGTATGCGCACTCCTTTATATAGTCCGTTGTAAGGCAAAAGCTGTTCTCGCAGTGCACCGAGATCCGATGGCTGCATTGACTTATCGCCGTTATCGAAATCAACATGATCCGTGAAGCAAATCTCACTCAATCCGCGCTCGGCGGCGGCTTCAAGCTGCTCCGTCACCGTTGCGGATGCATCTGCCGAATAATTCGTGTGTACATGGTAATCTATCATAATGATTCTCCTCCGTACCGATTCATCGCCCTTTTCGGAATGACAATTATATCACGTTCATGCAATATATTCAATATGTTTTTCCCGTTAGTGCAATAATTTGCATGAATCGGCCTCCCGATACATTATTTGCGGTGTGCACACAGTTCGACCGTTCCGCCGCGCCTTGGAATAAAAAAGTTCGTTTTTTGCAAGTTCAATATGGTTTTGCAGGCCGTCGTCGCCATGCATTCGCATCGTATTCAAAATAAAAAGCCGCCCGACTTACGTTTTCGGAACGGCGTTTCAATATCGGTTTAACATACAAAGTTTAATCAGTGCGGCGTTCGGGTTCACAATTAAGCGCAGCTTATCAGGACTCGTTTGCGGAGTTTTGGTCATTTTGACGGCTGCCGCATGTTTCTTCTTTTTCAGTCCGCTGTTTCTCCCACTCGATTTTTTCGAGCCGTCTCTCGCGGCCCTCCATAATTCGCCTGATATTCGGAAGGTGAGCAGTGATGACAACAGCGGCAATCACAACAGCAATGAGCATCAGCGGAATATTGCCCCGGTTGCGGTAAATCACAAGGGCAGTCGCGATTATCGTGCCGACAACAGAGCCTACGGAAACCATTTTTGTTATTGCAATAAGAATAACCGCACAACCGACAGCAATGAGCAGCTGAACCGGGGACAGCACAAGCAGACCGCCAAGCGCGACCGCAACGCATTTCCCTCCGCGGAACTCATAAAAAACAGGCAGCAAATGCCCGAGTATCGCACCCAACAGCCCTATGCAGCCGAGTATTCCGCTCAGATTTTCGGGCATGACATAATTCGAAAACAGTGCCGGAGCAATTGCCGCGGCGGCGTAACCCACGCCGACGCTTGCCGCACCCTTCGCACTGTCGCTCGCCAAACAGATAAGCCCCCATTTCCAGCCGAAGGTTCTCAATACATTTGTTGAACCTGCATTGCCGCTTCCGCAGGCATGGATATCCGTGCTTTTGCTTCGTGCAATCTTCACCGCACTCATTATGCTGCCGAGAAGATAACCCGCAATGAGGCAAAAAACGGACAGAAGCACAGTTATCATAGTTTTCCCTTTCAGTTACCGCATTTTAATCAGGCTCAGAACTTAAATCGACCGCAGGAATGCATTTTTAAGAACCGCATACCGTGCATCAGCAGCCGAAATATGTCCTTGCAATTCCTGCATCAATCCGAATCTGCTCCTTAAGAGCGTCCAGCGATTCAAACTTTTTGACATCGCGGATTTTTTTAACGAAACATACCGACATCGGAAGTCCGTAAATATCCTCGTCATAGTCAAAAATATGCGTTTCTATCGTGCGTTTTGTTCCGCCGACAGTCGGGTTCGTTCCGATGTTCGTGCAGGCAGGCATTATGTCGCCGTTGACGCGTGCCATGCTCACATACACCCCGTCCGCGGGAATCACGCGGGCGGAATCGGGTTCAATATTCGCCGTCGGATAGCCGATTGTCCTTCCTATACGCTTGTTTTGAACGATTATGCCGTCAAGAGCATAAGCTCTTCCCAAAAGGAGCTGTGCATCCTGAACGTTCCCGCATGTTATCATGTTTCGAACTCTCGTGCTTGAAACAGGCTCGCGCCCCAAAAGCACGGGCTGAATAATCGCCGTTTTGATTCCGTATTTTTGGCAAAGCCTTTGAAGCGTCTCGCTGTTCCCCTGTTTTTTCTTTCCGAAAGTGTAATTAAACCCGGCAACAATAATCTTTGGGTTCAATCTTTCGGCAAGCATTCGGATAAAACTCTCTGCGGAAAGGTCGCGAATCGCACTTGTAAACTCAACCTCATCAACCAGCTCAATGCCCTGCCTGCGCATAAGAGCGGCGCGGGTTTCATTGCTGCAAAGCCGAAGAATTTTTTTGCCGAAAAGCTCCTGCGGATGATTCTTAAACGTAAACACAGCAGGAACAAGTCCGGATTGCCGCGCTATCAGAACGGTTGCGTCAATTATCTTCTTGTGACCGACATGCATTCCGTCAAACATGCCGAGAGCAACCACCGTTCCCGGTTTGGCTGCGTTCGTATAGTCTGTGCCCGGCGTGTTAATTTTGTCCTTGTTCTGCATCAAACGCTCATTTCTCCTTCCCGAACCATACGGTGATATGCAATCCGGAATCATCCCGCAGCGCAAGACCCATGAATTCATTTTGAAGATACAGTCTGTAGACCGTTCCCGGCTCAGCCTGCCCGCATTCAACCGAAGCTCCGTTTGAAATAAGCGTCCTTTGCTTTTCGGAAAGGTTAAAAAGGCGAAGTTCCGGCAGGTGCCGCGCAGCCTCGTCAACGGGAACAACAACCGATTGAAGTTCCCCCGCTTCCTTCAGTTCCTTCAGTTCCGCAATTGTATGCGCTTCGCTGATGTCGAAGGTTCCGGAAGCGGTTCGCAGCAGAAACGGCATGTATGCACAGCAGCCGAGGGCCCGTCCGATGTCCCTGCAAAGCGAACGGACATATGTGCCTTTTGAGCATCGAATGCGGATGAGGAAGCTGTTTTGTTCGAGTTCACAAATGGTTTCAAGCAAAAAAACTCTGATTCTCCGCCTGCGTTCCTCAGCCGGAGCTGTAACGCTCCCGTTGCGTGCCAGCTTGTACATTTTAACGCCGTTCACGCTCAAAGACGAATAAATCGGCGGCACCTGCTCAATTTCACCTATGAAATCAGGCAGAATTTTTTCAAGCTCCGCTTTTGAAACCATGCGGCTGCTTTCGGCGATCACCGTGCCGCAGGCATCCTCCGTGTCGGTTTCCGCTCCGAACCGAATCTCCGCAATGTATTCTTTTTCTTTATCAACAAGATAGTCAAACAGGCGGGTTGCCCTGCCTATGCAGATGGGTAAAACGCCCGCCGCAGCAGGGTCAAGCGTTCCCGTATGTCCGACGCGCCGTTCGCCGAAGATTCTGCGTATATCCACCACGACATCGCTCGATGTCATTCCCGGCGGTTTCAGCACGCTGACTACTCCTTCAAATTGCATTGTTAATCAATAATTCCTTTGTTGTTCTGTTGAAACGCATCATTGCTTTTCATTCGGGCATTAGTGCATATCGGGAGAAGATTCGTGTTTCTCATCCCTTTTCAGCTCTGCAATTGCCGCCTCTGTCGCGCTCGCAACAACGGTTGAAAGGGGCAGCCATGCCGTGTATCCGGCCGCTCTTTCATGCCCGCCGCCGCCGAATTTGTTTGCAATTCGGCAAACGTCCCCGATATCCTTGCTGCGAAGGCTGACTTTAAAACTTCCGTCCGCGCCTTCACGGATAAAAATTGCGATTTTAACGCTGTCGATATCACGAACACAGTCAACAATGCCTTCGCAATCCTCGTTTGTTGCATCAAAGCTCAGCATCTGAGCTCTTGTAAGCACGCCTATGCCGATTCTGCCTTCATCCTCAAGACGAATCCTTGATGTCACAAAGCCCTGAACCCTTGTTTTCGTGTACGGCACCGTTCGGTAAATCAGTCGGTTGACCTCCGAAACATCAACCAGTTTCTTTTCAATGAAATCGGCAATTATCCGCAAAGCATTCGGTGTTGTGTTGCTGTATGAAAGGTTGCCCGTGTCGGTGACTATTCCGGTATAAAGGCAAATTGCGGATCGCTTATCGATTGCAACACCGAACATGCCGTAAAGCTCATAAACAATCTCCGCCGTTGCCGCCGCATCCGAAACAACAAGGTTCACTTCGGCATAATGCGGGTTCGTAACATGATGGTCAACACATGCCTCTGCCTGCGCGGCATCGAACAAACGCACAGCACGGCCGAAACGCGGCTTGTCCGCACAATCAACGGCAATGACGCGGCAATAGCCCTCGGCATCCTCGGGCATTTTGACGGTTTCCGATTCCGGCAGGAATCCGTAAATCTTCGGAACGGGGTTCGAGCAAACGACCTCTGCAGTTTTTCCGAGAGCGTTCAGCAGCAGTTTCAGCGCGAGTGCCGAACCCAGGGTGTCTCCGTCCGGGGAAATGTGCGTGAGCAGCGTGAAACTCTGCCCATCGGATATAAACTTTCGGACATCGGCGAACTCCGCCCCATGTTTAGTCTTCATTTTGGGTGTTTTCCTTATCTTCTTCCGCATTGTTCCGATTCGCGTCAAGCTGAGCGCGCTCGGTTTGCAGTTTGTTGATTATTTCGGAAATATGCACGGAATACTCGATTGAGTCATCAAGGGTGAACTTCAAAGTCGGTATTCGGCGGATATCGATTCTGCGCCCAAGCTCTCTTGCAATAAATCCTTCCGCACGGTTGAGCTGAGCAACGGTTTCTTTTCGAACCGAATCATCCTTATCGTACACACTGACCCGAACCTTTGCAAGCTTCAGGTCGTTTGTTGCTTCAACGAGCATTATTGTCGTCATCGGAGATATTCTCGGATCTTTCATCTCGCGGACGATTTCGCTCAGTGCTTTTTTGATTTCTTCGTTTATTCTGTCGTATCTGACTGATGCCATAAGCTTCCTTTCGGGTTTTGAATCCCTGCCGCTGAAATGCTGCATTTAAATTTCCGTCGTTCAAGCCCACCTTTGCAAACGGCCTTCTCCGCGTTCCGAATGACTGTTCTTCGGACACATGCCGGTTCTCTGTTAATGCGTAAACGCTCCGGCAGAAATTTATCTGATCAGCGTTGATTTAATCCCCGGTCTGTACCGCGGCGCAAAAAGCGTTTCCGGCACAGCCGGGGACGGATTATTCTGTTGTCAGCGTTTAACCTCTTCCATCGTGTAGGCTTCTATAACATCGCCTTCGTGAATATCGTTGAAGTTCTCAATGCCTATGCCGCATTCATAACCGGCAGCAACCTCGCGGACATCATCCTTGAACCTGCGCAGCGATGCAATTTGGCCTTCATGAATAACCACGCCGTCGCGAACAACGCGAACCTGCGCATTGCGCTGAACCTTGCCGTCCTGAACGTATGCACCCGCAATCGTGCCGACGGAGCTGACCTTGAACGTGTTTCTGACGCTTATTGTACCCAAATGCACTTCTTTGAATACGGGCTTGAACATACCCTTCATAGCGTTTTCAACATCTTCAATCGCCTGATAAATGATGCGGTAGGTGCGGACATCGACCTTTTCCTGCTCCGCAAGATTGCGTGCTCCGCTGTCGGGGCGGACATTGAAGCCGATTACGATCGCGTTTGAAGCGGAAGCGAACATAACATCCGACTCCGTAATTGCGCCTACGCCGCCGTGAATGCACTTAACGCGGACTTCCTCGTTGGAAAGCTTTTCAAGGGCCTGTTTAACAGCCTCAACCGAACCGTGAACATCCGCTTTGACAACGATGTTGAGCGTTTTGACTTCGCCCTCGGCAATATGGCTGAACAGATCCTCCAAGCTGACCTTGGACAGGTTTTTAAGCTGCTCCGCTTTGATTCTGTTGCGGCGTTCCTCCGCAACCTTTTTGGAAACCTCCGCAACGTTCATGATATCGCCTGCGGAAGGCACTTCGTTGAAGCCGAGAACTTCGACCGGGCAGCTCGGGCCTGCGGTTTTGACGTTTTCGCCCTTGTCGTTCATCATTGCACGAACCCTGCCGTATGCAATGCCCGCAACAATGGGATCGCCGATTTTCAAAGTGCCGTTCTGCACAAGAACGGTTGCAACAGGACCTCTGCCCTTGTCAAGCTGAGCTTCAATGATGGTTCCCTTTGCCGCTTTGTTCGGGTTTGCCTTAAGGTCAAGAACATCCGCCTGCAAAAGAACCATTTCAAGCAGCTCATCAAGATTCTGCTGTTTCTTTGCGGAAACGGGGACGCATATCGTATCGCCGCCCCAATCCTCGCACACGAGACCGTGTTCCGTCAACTGCTGTTTGACTCTTTCCGGGTTGCTCTCGGGCTTGTCGATCTTGTTCACCGCAACGATTATGGGAACACCCGCTGCCTTTGAGTGATTGATAGCCTCAACTGTCTGCGGCATAATGCCGTCATCCGCAGCAACAACAAGGATTACAACGTCCGTGACCTGTGCACCTCTTGCGCGCATTGAAGTAAATGCCTCGTGGCCGGGAGTGTCGATGAAAGTTATCATCCTGCCGTTGCATTCAACCGTGTAAGCACCGATATGCTGCGTTATGCCGCCCGCTTCACCCTCGGTAACATGAGTTTTGCGGATCGCATCAAGCAGAGAAGTTTTGCCGTGGTCAACATGGCCCATGATCGTGACAACGGGAGGACGGGGAACAAGATCTTCCTCTGCATCCACTTCTTCGGCGTTCTCCTGCATCGTCTCCTCATAAGTCTTTGCAACCTGGTGCTCAAGCTCGATATCGTATTCCATTGCAACAAGCTCACAGGTCTCAAAATCGATATCCTGATTGATGTTTGCAACAATGCCCATCATGAATAGCTTTTTGAGAATTTCCGCTGCGGGTTTTCCGATTTTTTCGGAGAAATCACGTACCGTTATCGTTTCTGTCGTTATAACCGCTTTTTCGATAACAACGGGTTCGGGTTTGCGATATTGAGTTTGTTTTGCGGCTTTCTTCTTTCTGCCGCCGTAGGATCCGCCGTCATCCTCCCAGTTTTTCGCGGAGGGAGCGGTTTCCTTCATGATCGTCTTTTTGTTCTTTGCCTTCTTTTCGGTGTCGAAGGTGCGAACATAGCTGCTCTTGTTTTCAGGCGCACGATTTTCCTTTTGAATAATTGCAGGTGCTTCTCCGGGCTTTCTGCCAACGGGGCGCTGCTGCGGACGCTGCTGCCTGTTCTGCTGTGCATCTTTGTCATCCGGACGGCCGAAACCGCGGTTATCTCCCCTGCGCTCGCCCTGCGGTCTGTCGCCGCGTGCGTTCCTGTCGTAAGGAGGCCTGTCGCCCTGCGGTCTGTCGCCGCGTGCGTTCCTGTCGTAAGGAGGCCTATCGCCCTGCGGTCTGTCACCGCGTGCGTTCCTGTCGTAAGGAGGCCTGTCGCCCTGCGGTCTGTCGCCGCGTGCGTTCCTGTCGTAGGAAGGCCTGTCGCCCTGCGGTCTGTCACCGCGTGAATTTCTGTCATAGGAAGGCCTGTCGCCCTGCGGTCTGTCACCGCGTGAATTTCTGTCGTAGGAAGGCCTGTCGCCCTGCGGTCTGTCACCGCGTGAATTTCTGTCGTAGGAAGGCCTGTCGCCGCGGCGGCCGTCGTTCGTTCTTTGCGGACTGCGGCTTCTGTCGGAATTCCTTCCGTTTTCGGGAGACTCGTTCTTCTTGGGCTGCTCTGCATTTTCGGTTCGTTCCGCAACACGTTCGGAAGAGTCGGACTTTGCGGAAATTTCGGTTTTTTCCGCTGTATTCTTAGCTTTTGCAGCCTGTTCGCTGTTTTGTTTTGTTTCTTTGTTTGCTCCGGGCATTTCTTTGTTGTTTTTATCCTTTGTTTCTTGCGCGTCATTGACACTGTCTGCGACCTTGTCAGCAACGTTATTCCGAACCGGTTCTGCCTTTTCGGGCTTATGTTCGGCGGGCTTATCCACGTTTTGTTCCTGTTCCCGTTCCGCCGCCTTTTCGGGTTTGTTTTCTTCGGGCTTCGGCGCGGGCTGCACCGGCTTTTGCTCGGGCGGTTCGGGCTTTTGCGCGCCCTTCTCGGGCTTCCTGTCCGCATTTTCGGGTCTCGGTTCACCCTGTACCTTTTCCGCCTCCGCCTTTGGTGCTTTTTCGGTGCCTGCATCAGCGGGAATTCCCGCCGCGGCATTTCCCGCTGCGGAATCGCGATCGCTGACGTAAACGCCGCGCTGCTCGTCCGAATTGAGGTATTCAATCAAACGTTCAGCCTTTTCTTTTTCTCTGCGTTCCGCCTCTGCGGCGCGCTCCTTGCTGATAAGTTTGCTTTCATGGCGTTTTGCCGCTTGGAGAGAATTGCCGATGTCTGTTTTGAGGACGCTCGTTTTATCCAGCAATTCCTGTGCTGCGGCTTGGATCCTTTTTGCGTTGTTTAATAATTCAGCCTTTGTCATCGGTCATTGCCTCCGTAAGTTCAGTCATTGCTTCATTGTTTTTGTTGGAATTTTTAATTATCATTGCCGAAAAACCTTCGTCCGTCACGGCGGCAACCATTCTGGCAGGTTTTCCGATCGCGCTGCCCATTGCACGGATTCTTATCAGCGGAATGTTTCTGAAGCTGCATGCATCCCGCCATTGTTTTTTTGTGTTTTCGGACGCGCTCTCATCGAGCATAACAAGCTTTGCCGTTCCGGATCTGACGGCTTTTTCAACCGAAAAATCTCCGGAAGCAATTTTGCCCGCTTTCATCGCCAAACCGATTGAATTGTTGAGTTTTGCGTTGGTTGTTGTCAAAGCAGCTCACCCCTCTTTGTTGTTCGCGGATGAGTTCGGCAAATCGGGCACCGCTTCGCGCTTTTCTTCCGCCGAATTTTGCGGTTCGGTTTTTGAGTGCTCAACCTGCGCCGCAAGCCTGTCAAAGACTTCGGGTTCGATTTTTTGAGAGAATGCCCTTTCAAGCGCACGTGTTTTAACGGCTTTTTTAAGGCATTCTTCCGTTGGGCATACATACGCACCGCGTCCCGCAGCTTTTCCTGTTAAGTCAACGGAAATCTGCCCGTCTTTGCTGCACACAACGCGCACAAGTTCTCTTTTGGGCCGCATCTCACGGCAGCCGACGCACATGCGCAGAGGGATTTTCTTTTGCAATTCGCAACCTCCGTACCGAAGTCCGTTCCGATTCACCAAGAACCTCGGTTAAAATTTAAATCATGTTTGAAATTTTGTTTCGGCGAAAATCAGATGTTCTGCCCGCCGAAATCATCAAAATTCATCGGAGCACCGTTGAACCCCTGCTCTCCGAATGCCTCGTCATCATTGAACATATCGTTTCCGCTTTCGCTTCTGGGAACGCCGTCAACGGAACCCATCTCAAGTTCCATATCCGCTTCAGCCTGGGAATGACTCTTGATATCTATCTTCCAGCCTGTGAGCTTTGCGGCAAGCCTTGCGTTCTGTCCTTCCTTGCCGATTGCAAGCGAAAGCTGATTATCGGGAACAATGACCTTTGCAGCCTTTTCCGCTTCGTTAATGTAAACCATCAAAACCTTTGCGGGACCGAGTGCCTTTGCGATATAAACCGCAATGTCGGGATCCCACTCGATGATGTCCATTTTTTCGTTATGGAGCTCGTTGACGATGTTTTCGACCCTTGTGCCGCGTTGTCCGACGCATGCACCGACGGCATCAACCTGGGGGTCAAAGCTTGCAACCGCGATCTTGGTGCGCTGTCCGGCCTCACGCGCAACAGACTTTATCTGCACGACTCCGCTCTGAATTTCGGGTACTTCAAGCTCAAACAGCCGCTTTACAAGGCCGGGATGCGTCCTTGAAACGATAATCTGCGGGCCTTTCGTGTCGCGCTGTATTTTCAGAACATAAACCTTGATGTGGTCATTCGGCGCATAGTTTTCGCCGACGATAACCTCATTGAACGGAATTATGCCGTCGGTTTTGCCGAGTTCAACATAAACACCGTTCTTTTCGACGCGCTGAACGATTGCCGTCAGAACTTCGTATTCTTTGTCGGAATATTCCTCAAAGATTGCGCCCTGTTCCGCTTCGCGAATGCGCTGCATAACGACCTGCTTTGCAGTCTGCGCCGCGATTCTGCCGAAATTCTTTGTGTCCGCTTCTTCCTCGAGAACATCGCCGATTTCATAAAGCGGATTTATCTGCTTTGCTTTTTCAATTGAAATTTCCGTAAATGGGTTTTCAACCTGTTCAACAACGGTTTTGGAAGCCCAGATTTCGATTGCACCTGTTTCACGATCCAGATTCGCACGGACGTTGCAGTTCACATTGTAGTTCTTTTTATAGGCACTTACAAGTGCGGATTCGATAGCATCCGCAAGGATATCAACGGAAATCCCGCGCTGTTTGCTGATTACGTTAAGCGCGCTGATAAGCTCGGCATTGTTCTTCATTATATTTATACTCCTTAGAAATCACAAATATTTTTCGGTTTAAAATTTTAATTTTTTGAACCCGCAGACCCGGGAATGTTTAAAAATCTATGTGCGGACGCACGAGTGCCGCCTGCCTGCGCCCAACGGTGACCGTTTCCGAAGCTTCGCCGGGCTTTCGCGGCAATGTGCGAAGCGTAAATGATTCCGCATCAAACGAAACAAGCTCTCCGCAGAACTCCTTTTTGCCTTTCAGCGGCGCATAAAGCTTCACGTCGATCGTTTTGCCGATGCTGCGCTGAAAATCTTTGTCTTTTTTCAGCGGGCGATCTATGCCGACGGAGCTGACCGAAAGATAGTATGCCTGTTCAATCGGATCCGCTTCATCAAGAATCGGATCAACAGCATTGCTCACAATTTCGCAATCGTCAAGCGAAATGCCGTTTTTACTGTCGATATAGAGGGTGAGAACCCAGTTGTCGTATTCCTTTTGATATTCAACATCATAGAGCTCATAGCCCAATTCACGAACTTTTGATTCCGTGAGTTCAAAAATCCTGTCTGTCAGCTTCAACCGCAATTCCTCCGAAACGCAATGCATGCGCAAGGTTTTTTCAAAATTAAAGAGCGGGTTTTGCCCACTCTTAAATGCACGAATAACTCATGCCGCTCATCCGAAATGATGCATTTGAACACAATTTTAAGGCTTAAATGCATCAAAAAACTCATTACTGGGGTAAGCATACCATACTTTGCCTCAAAAAGCAATAGCTTTCCGAAAAAACATTGCATATATTGCGGAATTTTCCGAATATCACTCGGTTCGGATGTTCCTGCTGTCCGTGCGGCGTCCCGTCAGAACATTGAGACCTGATCACTGTCCGGTAAATCGTTAAGGCATCCGAGGGCATCCAACTTTTCCATCACGGCGGAATTTGCGCGGGTACGCTTCACAAACTCCTCGCGGGAAATGAATTGTCCTCCCTCCGCGCCTTTTTCGATCAGCAGAGCGGCGTTATCGCCCAAGCCGGCAATAGCATTGAACGGCGGGCGAAGCTTGCCGTCCTCAACAGTGAAACGCGTTGCTTTCGATTTGTAAATATCTATCGGGAGCAGCTCGATTCCGCGCAGATTCATCTCGTAGACCATTTCAAGGATAACTATCTGTTCCTCGTCCTTTGTTTCAAGTTTATCCTTTGCCTTAAGCTCCTCAAGATTGCCGAGTACGCGTTCCGCGCCGCCGAGGCACTGTTCAATATCAAATTTATCCGCACGAACCGTGAAATAAACCGCATAGAACGCAAGCGGGTAATGCACCTTATAATATGCTACGCGGAAAGACATCATAACATACGCCGCTGCATGAGCGCGCGGGAACATATACTTGATTTTTTTGCAGCTGTCGATATACCACTGCGGAATATTGTTCTCGTGCATTGCATCCTCCATCTCGGGCTTAAGTCCCTTGCCTTTTCGGACGCTCTCCATCGTTTTGAACGACAGCGAGGGTTCTCCGCCGTGTGCAATGAGATAGTTCATAATATCGTCGCGTGTGCATATAACCTCCATCAGCGTTGCGGTGCCGTCCCGCACAAGATCCTGCGCATTATTAAGCCACACATCCGTGCCGTGGGAAAGTCCGGCGATACGAACAAGCTCTTCCATTGTTGTCGGACGCGTATCCATCAGCATTCCGCGAACAAAGTTTGTTCCGAATTCGGGAATGCCGAGGCTGCCGACATCGCATTTCAGCTCCTTAAGGGATATTCCGAGTGCCTCATCCGACTTAAAGATTGACATTGTTTCTTCATCGTGCAGCGGAATGCTCTTCGGATCTATGCCCGTTATATCCTGAAGCATTCGCAGCGTTGTCGGGTCATCATGTCCGAGAATGTCAAGTTTGACAAGTTTGTCGTCCAATGCATGGAAGTCAAAGTGTGTTGTTATGCTTTCCGCATCGATTTTTTCCGCCGGATGCTGCACGGGACAAAAGTCAAAAATCTCCAAATCTTCCGGAACGATCACAATGCCGCCCGGATGCTGCCCCGTTGTTCGGCGCGTGCCGACGCAGCCCATTGCAAGACGGTTTTTTTCAGCTTCGGAAAGGTTCAGCCCGTATTCCTCGCAATAGTGCAGCACATAACCGTATGCGGTTTTATCTTTAACGCCCGAAATCGTGCCCGCGCGGAAGGCATGACCTTCACCGAACATGACCTCCGTAAACTTGTGCGCAACGGGCTGATATTCGCCCGAAAAGTTAAGATCGATATCCGGAGTTTTATCACCCTTGAAACCAAGGAAAGTTTCAAACGGAATTTCATACCCTTCCCGTCGCAGCGGAGTTCCGCAGTTCGGGCAGTCTTTCGGCGGAAGGTCGATCCCGCAGCGTGAGTCATCGCCGACATCGGGAAATTCGCTGTATTTGCAATTCGGGCAGCGATAATGCGCGGGGAGCGCGTTTACCTCGGTTATCCCTGCAAGGTGTGCAACAAAGGACGAACCGACCGAACCCCTTGAACCGACAAGATAGCCGTCGCTGAGGGATTTTGAAACGAGTTTCTGCGCAACCATATAGAGCGATGAGTAACCGTTGCCGATGATTGAGTTCAATTCCTTATCGAGTCTTTTTTGGACGATTTCCGGCAGCGGATCCCCGTAAAGCTCGTGTGCGGTGTTCAGGGCAAGGCCCTTAAGTTCATCCGCCGCGCCCGGAAGTTCCGGCGAGTAAGTTTGTTTTTCGTCCAAAAACGGGCGGAGCTGAGAACACATATCGGCAATCAAATTTGTATTCTTAACAACAACTTCAAACGCCTTATCACTGCCGAGATATTGAAACTCCGCAAGCATGTCTTCCGTTGTTCTGAAATAAAGAGGCGGCTGAACCGCTGCGTCTTTGAAATTCTGAGAGCACATCAGTATTGCGCGGAAAATCGAATCCTCCGGTTCGATAAAATGAACGTCTCCCGTTGCAACAACGGGTTTGTTCAGTTTTTCGCCGAGTGCAACAATACGGCGGTTGAAATCGCGAAGCTCTTCATCATCCTTTGCAAGCCCCTCGCGCACAAGGAAGGCATTGTTTCCGATCGGCTGAATTTCAAGGTAATCGTACCATGAAGCTATCTTCAGCAATTCCTCCTCGCTTTTTCCGTCCACCATTGCACGGAAAAGCTCACCGGCCTCACATGCCGTGCCGATTATAATACCCTCGCGGTGCAGGTTGAGAAGACTGCGCGGAATACGCGGTGTCTTATAAAAATGGTCAAGGTTTGAATACGAAACCAATTTATACAGATTCTTAAGTCCGGGCTGCGTTGCCGCAAGCAGCACTATGTGGTTCGTTTTCTGCTTGTGAAGATTTTTTATCGTGCAGTCAATCAGCGGAACCGTCGAAACATTCAGCTCACGGCATTTGCTCAGCAAATCGGCCGTGTTTTTTGCTGTCCATTCCGCTGCCGCACCCGCATTCAGCTCCGGAAGCTGTCTTTCCTCCGCCTTTAAGTCACGGCGGAGATACTGCATCAGCATTGAGCCCGAAACGCAGTTTTTGCTGAGTTCGAGTTCCTTTCCGTGCCCTGCCGCGGCAGTCAGTTCATGCAGCAGATCAAGCTGTTCCGGGCAATGCAGAACAAGCGCCGCCCCTCCCGCAAAATCCGAAAGCATATTCACCGCTTCGGAAAGCAGAGGTGCACCGTCAATATCATCATCCGTGTAACCCGTCAGCTTTGCAATGCGCGGAAGCTGAGGGACGCCGGGGTTCACCGGAGTTCTGAATGTTGAAATAACGCGCCCGAACGAATCGAACTTCACTGCGCCGATATCAAACACGCGCCCGTGAATGCCGCTTCCGAAATATGTCACCGCAACGGCACAATACTCCCTTTCAAGCGGAACAAGTTCGCAATCGGGAAGCAGATAGCCTTCGCAGCCGAATATAACCTTTATATTGTTCTTTTTGGCGGCTTTTTTGGCCTCCGGGAAAGAGTGCACAACGCCGTGATCGGTTATTGCAATTGCCGTATGCCCCCATTTTGCGGCAAGCTCAACAACTTTGTCCAGATCCGCCGTTGCATCCATTGCGGACATTCTTGTGTGAAGGTGCAGCTCAACACGCTTTTCGGCTGATGTATCGGCTCTGCGCTCAACGGGATAACGGTTTATATCGTCCGCAAAAATACAGTAATCACGAGCATAATTATCGTACCTGAACCAGCCGCGCACCATCAGTGCCGCGCCCTCCTCCTTTGCTTTTTCAAGCAGCTGTGAAGTTCGCGCCTTTGCTGCTTCATCGGGAAATAGCTTTACCGCAACGGAGTTTGTGAGGTCGGTTATAAAGACCGTGATTATAACCGTTCCGCGCTTTGGTGAAACAAATGTTTCAATGCTCAGTATTGTTCCTTTTACAGTGACGCGCCCGGATTTATCGTCCAGATCCGCCATGCGCTGAACTTCGGGTTTGAGAATTTCTTTTCCGTAAACAATATCGCCGGGAGAAAGCTTTTTTATGTTCTTGCGCTGCGTTTTGACGGTTTTTTTCAAAGCTGCCGCACTGCCCCAATCGCGCTTTACGACCGGTTCGGCAAGATCGATTCCGTCATCCGCATTTGCATCGGCAACAATGCGCAGCGGCGTATTCCAACCGTAACTGTGCGCAACAAATGCGCGGAACTCACCTGCCGCCGCCTGAGACACTGCACGCGTGTACCGTTCCGGAACAAAGAATACATATTCGCCTCCGTGCCGTTCAACGCGGGAACGGCGCAGTATCGGTTCAAGCTGCGGCGCAGTTTCACACCAAAGATCCAGAAGCAGCAGTTCGGGTTCGCCTTCTCCGCCGACAAGCCGCGCAACAACCTCGGAATAGTCAAAGCTGCATTTGACCGTTTGATATTGCAGCTCCGCCTGTATGTTTTTTTCCAGCTCCTCCGTTTCGGCGGGCAGCAGCAGACGCGCACACTCGACACCAACACTGATTTCGCCCGTTTTTTTGCTGCGCACGGCAGACTTTATTGAAACCGTCCCGTTTGCAAGGTACTCAACGGCAAGGTTCTTTTTTGAGCGTCCGCCGCTCTTTTGCTTCTCTGCTGAATTTTCTTTTTGATTTTTTGCACGCACGGAATCGGGCTGCCTGCACTCATCGATGCCGGATTCCCCGTACTCCGAGTACGAATAATACCCCCCGTCCGGCGGATCATCCCTCCACGGAACATCAGCCGTCATTTCGGAGAAATTGTCAGCCGGCGGAAGATCGTCCAACGGAACATCAGCCGGCGCAGCCGAGCCGGGTGTTCCTCCGTACTCATTTATGTTTTCGTACATATTCAATTCTTCCACACTGCTTTTGTTCATTTTCAACATGGCTTTCTCAACAGTGAAAGCTTCCTTCCGTTTTCGGGTTGGCTTAATTAAGCAAAATCATTATCAATTGCAAAGCCGCGAAAGCCGCGATCGAGTCATTTTGCTTTGATTCGGTTTGTTAATCAGCTCAAAGATTCAAGGCATGAATTAAGAATCATATCATGTCGTTTCATTTCCGTTTCATCATTTCCGATGTATCTGCGATGAACCTGTCCACCACTTGCGGCAGCTTATCCGAATAGATTATTTCGCCCTTTTTAAACACAACTGCGTTCACCGAACCGAACGCAATGCCTATATCAGCTTCACGCGCTTCGCCCGGGCCGTTGACAGCGCAGCCCATAACGGCGATTTTCATTGCATTGCCCGTATCTTCGGGCAGCGCAGCGCGAACCTTTTTGACTATTTCTTCAAGGTTAACGCGGGTGCGCCCGCAAGTCGGGCAGCTCACAACATCCGCCCCATCCTTACGCAGGCCGACAGCGCGAAGGATCTTCTTTGCTGCCTCAACTTCCTGCAAAACTCCTCCGGTCATCGAAACGCGCACCGTATCACCGATGCCGTCAATAAGCAGGCTGCCGATTCCGATTGCGGATTTCAGCAATGCGGTCTCGCCCATGCCCGCCTCCGTAACACCGATATGGAGCGGATACGGCATAATTTGCGATGCCAGGCGATAGGCGCGTACAGTCGTTACCGGATCCGACGCTTTAAGCGAAACAACAATATCGCTGAAGCCGCAGTTTTCAAGCAGTTCCGCGTGACGCTGTGCGCTTTCAACCATTGCTTCCGCGCATACTCCGTATTTTTGCAAAAGTTCTTTTTCAAGTGAACCGCCGTTCACTCCGATACGTATCGGAACTCCGTATGCCGAGGCGCATTCCGCAAGCTTCCGCACGCCCGCTTCCGAGCCGATGTTTCCCGGATTGATGCGGACTTTGGAAACACCCGCCTTGATTGCACCTATGGCAAGTCTGTAATCAAAATGGATATCCGCAACGAGCGGAATATGTATTTTTGATATTATTTGCGGCAACACTTCAACGCAGCGTTCATCATAGACCGAAGAACGGACGATTTCGCACCCCGCATTCTCAAGCTCCAGAATCTGTTTCACCGTTGCTTCAGCATTGCGCGTATCCGTGTTTGTCATGGACTGAATCGAAATCGGTGCACCGCCGCCAATGCGGACTCCGCCGACATTCACCTGTATTCTACTCATATTCAAACCGCTTCGTGCCCGTTTATTTCTTCCGTTTCGGAGTAAACCGTCCGAAGCTGCCTCCAAACTTTTTTATTGCCCCGTTTGCCGTTTTCGGCATTGTGCGCACGGCAGGGATAAAGCAGGACAAAACAGGATAAATATTGAAACTTTCCCGTTCCGCCTGCACGTGTTTACCTGATATCAATAATATGACTGCAATCCCACTCATGCGGGGTTTTGCTCGTTGCAGCATGACCGACAGAAATTCCGATCATGAATTCGCGTTCCACTTCTATACCGAGCAGTTTTTTGTATTTTGCCGCATTCGGGCCTTCAAAAGCGAGCCTCGGCAGCCCGAGTATGACGGAATCCAAGCCGATGCTTTTTGCGGCAAGCGCAATATTCTGCACCGCTATACCCGCATCAACCCCAGAAAATTTTGCCGGATGAGCAAAAATACCTACAAAAAGAGGTGCATCGTACATAATTTTGCCGCCGCGCTGTTTGATTCTTTCGGCAAAAGCAGCATCGCCGCCGGCACACGCCGCCTCAACAACGCCCGCTTCAAGTTCTGCAATGATTTCCGCATTCGTAACGAACACAAACCGCTGATCCTGTGCGTTCATTGCCGTCGGTGCACTGAGCGCGGCATTCCGAAGCAGAGAAATCTGCTCTTGGGTGAGTTTTTCGTCCGTGTAGGCGCGAATGCTGCTGCGTTCAAGCATCGTTTTGATAACATCGTTTACATGTGCCTTTGAATTATCGTTCATTTTCTGCCTCCGATTTAATGTAATCATTTCAGTATCGTTTTACCGCTCACGGCGCACTGCCGCACTTCAAGTATAATTCAATTTAAAAAAATTAGCAACCTTTCGCAGTGAATAAATTGAAAAATTTGCCGCAGCCTCTTCTGCGCATGAGCTTCGCATCCCGTGAACAAACTAATAAGGCAACAGCTTCGGCTTTTCGGCTGTTCAAAAAAAGCAGGAGGTACGCAAAATGAAAGCTATCGGTTTTGTCTCCGGAATTGCGCTCGGCATGGCAGCGGCGGTTGCTGCCGTTTCAGCGGTTTATCCCGACATTCCCAAGCGTGCAAAGCGCGACACGAAGCATATCTGGCGCAGCATGATGAGCAAGCATTGATCCCGCCCGCACAAGCTGTTACAAATCAGCACTTTTGAAGCGGTGCATTTCTTCATGCATATTCATGCACAAAAGCCGCAGTCGTTAAACCGCGGCTTTTTGTTTTATGTTATTTTGTTTACACTCCGCCCGAATCTGCGGAGCTGTCAAGAATTCGCTCGGTGAAAAGCTCAGCCTGCGATTTCCTCGGGATAAACGCTGACGCACTTGCGGCCGCCGTGCTTGGTTTCAAAGCGAAGAATGCCGTCAACCTTTGCAAACAGCGTATCGTCCTTACCGATGCCGACGTTATTGCCGGGATGGAAATGTGTGCCGCGCTGCCTTACGAGGATGTTGCCCGCAAGAACGAACTGACCGTCCGCACGCTTGGGTCCCAAACGCTTGGATTCACTTTCACGACCGTTACGGGAGCTGCCGACGCCCTTCTTATGTGCGAAAAGCTGCAAATTGATCCTGAACATAGTTAAACCTCCCTCTCTGTCAGTTTAAGATAATCACTATAATCTTGTTCAACGGAACGAAGCCCTAAGAGCATCGTTCCAAGTATAAGCTCTGCCTGTTGCAATTTTGAACCTTTAACGGTTTTTTCAAGCATCAGATAGAGCCCTCCGTCTTTAATCTCCAGTGCGGCCGGGCAGCGGACAAGTTCCGAAATGCCCATTGCGGCGGTCTGCGTGATTGCCGAAACCGCTGCACAAACAATATCTTCTCCGCATTCGGCATAACCCGTATGTCCGTGTGCATCAAAGCCTATCGGTTTGCCGCCCTTCAAAAAAACGGTTATCTCGGTCATGCAATTACCTCTCAGCCGATGGAAAGGATCTTGACCTTGGTGTAGGGCTGACGATGACCCTGTTTCTTGCGATAATCCTTTTTGGGCTTATACTTGAAAACAACGACCTTTTTGCCCTTGCCGTGTTCGAGAACCTCTGCCTTTGCAGAAACGCACTTAACAACGGGGGTGCCGATCTGAACGTTTTCGCCGTCAGCCATCATCAGTACGTCGAAATTGACGTTTGCACCGATCTGCTCATCGAGCTTTTCGACCATGATCTCGCTGCCAACCTCAACCTTGTACTGCTTACCGCCGGTTACGATGATTGCGTACATTATAATAGTTCCTCCTCTTACCAGTCTCGCCCTTCCGGTGAATGCCTTCGCATCACTTTGAACCGTTTCGGAGCGGCTCAATGAGTAATGTTACCATATTCAGCGTGCATTGTCAAGCATTTTTTGCCGTCACGGCTGTATATTTTCGCCCAAACACTTCCCTTTCCGCGCGTTCTGCCGTATAATCGGCATATGGAGTTCAAATATTTCAAAAACATGCTTGTTGTCAGCGGCGCGAAACCGTTTGATCTTGAAAAATGCTGCACCTGCGGGCAAGCGTTCCGTTGGGTCAAAAACCCCGTGCACATGCAGGCGGGTTTGTTTGACGAATGCGGTCTGCCTGATGCCGAAGCTTTCCTTGCGTTCGCCGGCGTAATTCGCGGGCGCGCCGTGCTTGTTATGCAATCCGACGATTCGCTTATTGTCACTCCGTGCGCCAAGGGCGAAGCACAGCTTTTTATCGATTATTTTGACCTTAAACGCGATTATTCCGCCGTTGAAGCCGCGCTTGCAGCCGACGAAAGGCTTCGGGTATGCCTTCCCGGTTCGTCGGGCATTCGCGTTTTTAACCAGGAACCGTTTGAAGCGCTGATCTCGTTCATAATATCTGCAAACAACAATATCAAGCGTATATCGGGTATTATTGACAGGCTATGTTCCCTTGCGGGAGAAAAGCTGCCGGTGCGGTACTTTTCCGATTGCGCAGCCGCCGATTGCGATTTTGGTAAAAACAGTGAAGTTTTCGCTTTTCCGACGCCGGAACGCATTGCCGCACTTTCCGAAGATGAATTGAAGCAAATCGGTGCAGGTTACCGCGCTCCGTATATAATCAAATCCGCCAAACGCATTGCCGACGGTTATGATCTTGAAAAGCTGCGGTCGCTTCCGACAGCCGAAGCACGAAAGGAACTTTTGACATTTCCTGGTGTCGGCCCGAAGGTTGCGGACTGCATCCTTTTGTTTTCCCTCGGACATTCGGATGCTTTCCCCGTTGATGTATGGATTGAGCGTGCAATGACCGAACTGTATTTTTCCGACTCATCGACCGCCGACGTCTCGGCCGCCCGCCCTGCGCCTGCAAAATCAGAAATTCAGGCCGCCGCACGCAGCATCGGCAAGCTTTCCGGAATCGTTCAGCAATACATCTTTTTCTATGCACGAAATCAAAAACTCGGCACATAAAGCATCCCGTCCGAAATGCCCGAATGCCGAGTTAAATACCGTTTTAAAAAACGACAACAATGAGCGTTTGCTCTTATCCTCTGCCAGCCGCCGCAAAAACATTTGCATTATGTTCAACATCGGGCAAGCTGCCCACATGGGACAGACTGCCTTCAAAGAACAGGCATACATGCCCTTCCATGCCGTTATCCGCCACGGAATCGCTGCCGTGCGGATAACATTGAATTGAGGCAGCGACCGCCGTTTCTCCGAACATCACAACAACGGGACGTTTAAGAAAGTTATACTCACTTCCGCAGATATAGTTGAAAGCTTCAAGTTCCGACTCGGAAGCCAACTCCGCCTCGGCATGGTTCTCCCCGCCGGTGAACACGAGCTTGAATTCCTTGCCCGTGTTGCAGTCAATAACCGTATACTCCTCGTTGACATTCAATTTCTGTTTTACGGCGTTCCAGCTTTGAACCTCGCCTTTAACTTTTAATGTATCCGCAATCGGCCCGCGCGGCAGATGAACCGAATCCGGAATGCGAAATTTCGGCGCACTCGGCGCAAACAGTTCAAGCATGGACTGCTCCCCCATTCTTCCGTCAACGCCAAGCCTTTCACCGTAGGCAACACAGCGGGTTTGAAATTCCTCAACGGCTTTTACTGTCATTGCCCTGTAAACCCCGGTCGGCTTAAACCAAAGGTAGCCCAGCTCGCGCAGGCGGATCTGTATCCGCACAACCGTTTCGCCCGCCGAATTTTCGGAATAGATCTCCGTTTTTGTCTGCGGTTCCGCATATGCGGAAAAAAGGCTTAATGCAAGCAGCATTGCCGCAAGAACCGCCGCTGTAATTCGTTTTGTTTTTTTCATAATATTCAATCCTTCCGGAATGTTTGATTTTGTGCTGCTTTCGCCGCATTCGCCGGCTTTTGAAAGCTTCTGTCAACAGTATACCACAAGTGTTCGGCATGAACAACCGCAAAATCCCTTTTCCTTCTTTTTCAAAACCGATATTGATTAACCCAAAAGCTTTTGATATAATAAAATGCGGCGATTCAATGGCTGAATGTCCGCAATCGTATGCGGCAGGCTTTCAGCGTTGAAAAGGCTGCAAAGTTTTGAGTTCGAGGAGGAAACATGTTTAAGCTCAAACAAAACAACACCACAGTTCGCACCGAATTGGTTGCGGGCATCACGACCTTTATGGCGATGGCGTACATTCTGATGGTCAACGCAGGAATGTTCTCCACGCTCGGAGGCGACGCACTCGGCGCAAGTTATTATAACGCCGTTTATATCGCAACCGCACTCTCCGCAGTGTTCGGAACGCTGCTCATCGGCCTGCTTTCCAACCTGCCGCTTGCACAGGCATCCGGCATGGGTCTGAATGCATTCTTTGTTTACTCGGTTTGCATCGGCATGGGCTTTACCTATGCAAATGCGCTCGTTATGGTTCTTGTGGACGGCATCGTATTTCTTCTGCTCACGGTCACAGGCCTCCGCAGGCTTATCTTTGACGCAATACCGAAAGCTGTCAAGGCTGCAATTGCACCGGGCATCGGTCTTTTCATTGCATTCCTCGGGCTTCAGAATTCCGGAATCGTTGTTAACAGCGATTCCACACTCGTTGACCTGCACTCGTTCAACATTATCTTCGGTCACACTACATGGGCAGAGATAATGCCCCTGCTCATCACCATTGCGGCTCTCATCGCAATCGGCGCAATGTCAAAGAAAAAGATCAAGGGCGCAGTCTTCTGGGGTATCATCGGCGGCGCAGTGCTTTATTATGCACTCGGCCTTCTGACGATCGACGGATTCTATGCAAGCAATGTTCAGAGCAAGCTCTCTCTCAACATCATCCAGCCCTTCCGTGATTTCTTCAACATTTCTTTCGGCAAAGTTTTCACCGAAGGCTTCAACTTCTCCGAATACATCGCTGCCAACGGCGTCGGCAGCTTTGCGGCAACGTTCATCGCTTCCATGCTCGCATTCTGCATGGTTGACATGTTCGACACTCTCGGAACTCTATACGGTGCATGTTCCGCCGGCAATCTGCTCGATAAGGACGGCAATGTTCCCAACATGAACAAAGCCATGTTCGCCGATGCGGCAGCAACATGTTTCGGTGCAGTCTGCGGCACTTCAACAGTTACCACCTTTGTTGAATCCTCCGCCGGCATCGCAGAAGGCGGCAAGACCGGCCTTTCCTCCGTTTTCACGGCTGCAATGTTCTTCATCGCAATGTTCCTTGCGCCCATTGCCGCGCTCATTCCGAGCTGTGCAACCGCCGCTTCGCTCATCTTCGTGGGCATCCTTATGATCGGCGGCGTCAAGGAAATCGACTGGAGCGATGCTTCCGCGGCAGTTCCCGCGTTCATGACCATGGCGATCATGCCGTTCACCTACAATATCTCCTATGGTATTGCGTTCGGCCTTATCTCCTACATCTTCATCAAGCTCTTCACCGGCAAGATCAAAGATATCAGCCTCAGCACCTGGATCATCGGCATACTGTTCGCCGCAATGTTCTTCATTGCCCGCTGATAACCGAAATACGAATCGTGTGAATTTGCATTGATCCGACTTAAACAAACAAAAACGACCTGCCCGCTTGCCGGCGGACAGGTCGTTTGCTTTGTGCTTACATAATCTCCTTTAGTGTTCTTCCGGAATCATCAATCCATTTAACCTTTCCGTTCAACGATGTTCCGCCGACAAACCCGGCAGCAGCGGACGGACTTTTGCTTTCTCCGATTTATATTTCTGCCACTCTTCGTATTCCTTGTTTGTGATTTGCTTCATGGCGGTTACCTCGTTAGGCGGGAATTTGTTGTTACAGATTTACCACATACTCTGCGAGCGCAAGAGCAATGTCAAAATGTCCCGGATCATGTTGCGTGTGTTTGACCTGCCCCTGTACTGTTCTGTTTGTCCATTCCGGTGCATCCAGTAGATCTCCGCTTGTAAAGAACATGTATACTTCCAAACCCCGGAAATCACAGACCGCCTGAACAGCCGCTCCTTCCATTTCAACCGAGATGCAACCGTCAGCCTTATGCTTTTCAAAGTTATTGACGGTTTCTCTGTAGAAAGCATCTGTAGTCCATGTCCCGCCCATAACGTAGGGAATCTTGTTTTCTTCCATGAAAGCCTTAATAACGTCATGGTTTTTGATCCGGATATAGTCTGAGGCCGGTGCATAGTGGTAGGAAATCCCTTCGTCACGATAGGCTTCTGTTGGAATCATGACTTTGCCTCTGGCGATTTCTTTGTTGAGACATCCTGCACCGCCATAATGGATGATCTTGTCCGTGTCCAAGACAGTTGATAATTCTTCAATTGGGACTATACAAGCAGGAGCTCCTACCCAAGTTCTAAAAAAGCCGAATTTCTTTCCGTGATACCTGAGCATATATACAGAAGTTGCTCCGCAAGCCATAGCGTATTCTCCGATTTTCTGACAGTCATAGTGAGAGATTACGTACTTTTCAATCGCTTGAGAGAAAGTGTAAATGACCGCATCCACATGAATAGCGTTCTCGTTTTTCTTTACATTGATTTTTGCAGGGGATTGATCATCATATGAATCTGTTATCATTGAAGACACCTCTTTCCTTTATCAGAGTTTTGCCGAACGTGTTACGAACATCGGTATACATCGATATTGATGTTAATATCAGATATCGATGTTAATAATATCAATCGAGAGTTTTTGAAGCGACCTCTTCATTGATTTTCTGTTCGAAAGCGTCGAGGGTCATTGTGCCGAGATCGCCGCCCTTTCTTGCGCGAACTGCAACAACGCCGTTTTCGACCTCTTTGTCGCCGACGATGAGCATGTAGGGGATTTTCTGCATTTGAGCCTCACGGATTTTGAAGCCGATTTTTTCGTTGCGCAGATCGGTTTCAACGCGGAGACCCTGCGCTTCGAGCTTTGCGGCGATATCGCACACGGCATCGCGGGTGCGGTCGGTCATTGCCATGACTTTGACCTGAACGGGTGCAAGCCATGTGGGGAATGCGCCGGCGAAATGCTCGGTGATAACGCCGATGAACCTTTCGATAGAGCCGAAAACAACGCGATGAATCATGACGGGGCGATGCTTTGCGCCGTCCGCGCCGGTGTATTCAAGTTCAAACCTTTCGGGAAGCTGCATGTCGAGCTGAATCGTGCCGCACTGCCATGTTCTGCCGAGACAGTCCGCAAGGTGGAAGTCGAGTTTCGGGCCGTAGAACGCGCCGTCGCCCTCGTTAATGACGTATTCCTTGCCGAGTTCGGTGATTGCCGCCTTGAGGGTTTCGGTTGCGAAATCCCAATCCTTTACGTCGCCGATATGGTCTTCGGGCATTGTGGAAAGCTCGATGGAATATTTAAGGCCGAAAGTGGAATAAACCTCGTCGAACAGGCGGACGACGTTTTTGATTTCGTCCTTCATTTGATCCCAAGTCATGAAGATATGGGCATCATCCTGAGTGAAGCAGCGAACGCGGAAGAGGCCGTGCAGCGCACCTGAAAGCTCATGGCGGTGAACAAGACCGAGTTCACCCATGCGCAGGGGCAGATCGCGATACGAACGCATCTCCGTTTGATAAACGAGCATGCCGCCGGGGCAGTTCATGGGTTTTACCGCAAAGTCCACATCATCAATAACGGTGGTGTACATGTTGTTTTTGTAATGATCCCAGTGGCCGGAACGCTCCCAAAGGCTGCGGTTAAGCATTATGGGCGTTGAAATTTCAACATAGCCGTAACGCTTATGTACTTCGCGCCAATAGTCAATGAGCTTGTTTTTGAGCACCATGCCCTTGGGCAGGAAGAACGGGAAGCCGGGGCCTTCGTCCATCATTGCAAACAAGCCGAGTTCCTTGCCGAGCTTGCGGTGGTCACGCTTTTTGGCTTCCTCCAGCATGTGGATATATTCATCCAGATCCGCCTTTTTTTCAAAAGCAGTTGCATAGATGCGCTTGAGCATCTTGTTTTTTTCGCTGCCGCGCCAGTATGCACCCGCAACGCTCATGAGCTTGATATTTTTGCACTTGCCCGTGGATTCAAGGTGCGGACCTGCGCAGAGATCCACAAAATCGCCCTGACGATAGAAGCTGATCACGGCGTCTTCGGGCAGGTCGCGAATGAGCTCGACCTTGTAGGGCTCATCCTTTTCCTGCATGAAGCGAATAGCCTCCTCGCGGGGGAGTTCGAAACGCTCAAGCGGCAGGTTTTCGGAAACTATCTTTGCAATTTCCTTTTCAATCTTCGGAAAATCTTCGGGGCTGAAAGGAATATCCGTGTCAAAGTCGTAGTAGAAGCCGTTATCGATCGCAGGTCCGATTGCAAGCTTGACTTCCGGCCAAAGGCGTTTCACGGCCTGTGCAAGGATGTGCGAACCCGTGTGGCGATATGTCCATTTGCCGCCGTCGTCGGCAAAGGTGAGCAGCTTCAGCGTGCAGTCGCCGTGAATGGGCAGTGCCGCATCATAAAGCTCGCCGTTAAGCTCTGCCGCAAGCGTTGCCTTGCGAAGGCGCGGGCTTATGCTCTCTGCAACGGCATATGCGTTCACGCCGTCTTCAAACAGGCGGACGGAACCGTCAGGGAAAGTGATGTTGATCATTTTAAATCTCCTTTATACGTTGATATTATAAGCAAAATCAGCGGCGTTATGTTCACTGCTGCCGTGCAGGCCGTTTTTAAGCTCTGCTGCCGAAAACAAAAAAACCGCCCTGAACAAAAGTTCAAGGACGGCAAACAGAATACCGCGGTTCCACCTTGATTGCGGAAATGCGCCTGCACTCCGCCGCTCAAAACAGTTGTAAGGCACTGCTGCCGCAAGCGAACATCGGGGCGGTTTTCGGTCTGCGGCAGGGATTGACTTTCAGCCCGGGGTCAATCCTCTCTTAATCTGCATTGTGCAAGCCTACTCTTCCCGACAACCTGCCGATAAAGATTCGAAACGGATCGGTTTTTCGAGAAACATGAATGCCGTTCATCGCACACAAAAAACCTTCGTTCATCAATTACAGCAGAAATTTTAACGCAGTTTCAAGAAATTGTCAAGCACCATTTTGCACGGTTTGCACATAATACAATGTGGATTTTATTGCCGGCGCCCGCTTTTCCCGCCGTGCGCGCGCAGGCAACCGAAAAAGGAGCTAATATGCAAACCTATTCCGTGCTTACCGACGAATATGCCTTCACCGCCGCAAAAACGGATGCATTTATTACCCCCTCCGTTTTCAATTCAGCCGATAAGATGCCGACAGAAGCAGAAAATGAGGATGAAAACAAAGTTGTTAAGGAATCCGAGCCGCTGAGTATACGCGCACTGCTTGCGCGGCGGATGCGGCTTTGCGGGCTTGGACATGTTGAAATCAGCTGCTGTTCGGAATCACGGCTGATGCTGAACATTGCGGACGATGACGAGCTGCGCCTTTTTGCAAGAGCACTGAGCGAGCTTATGCTTGTTGACCTCCGTTATTTCGAATTTGCAAGAATGGTTGATATGCTTCCGTTTTCCGTTGATGAAAAGAAGAAGATACTTCCCTGCGCCCTCGGTTCCGCACCCGAGTCGGATCCGAACATGATCTCCGAAAGGGTCTTTGATTACCTTTGCGATAATTCGCTTCTTAACCTTAACGGATTTTTGCGGTTCAGGCTTCAGGATGTTATCGAAAGCTGGCAGGTTTCCGTTGATATTGCCGCCGAGGAATTCCTGCTGATTGAGGAATACAACGAGCTGCTTGAAATCCTCGGCTTGTTTTCCGATGTTCGCCCGACGGACGGAACGGATGTTCTCGTGATACTTCAGCCGGACGGCAGCTGCACCGTAACTGACGGAGACAAACTCCGAATCGACTGCGCACCGAACAGCAACGAAGGCGTGCTGAGTATGCTCACCGGCATGGCTCCCTCTCATATCACACTTTTTGATTTCAGCAACGGTGCATGTGATAAGCTTTGCCGGGCAATATGCCTTTTGTTCGGAACTCATGTTGAAAAGGATTGACGCCTGCGCTTCAAAAAACGGATACATAAAAACAGCTCACGGGCACAGTCCCTAACCCAAGAAACGCATTCCCCGCCGCACAGCTGCAAAACATCGCCGTGTGCGGTGTTTTTATGCCGTTCAAATTGTTCCGTATTGCGAAACTGCCGCAATTGGTGTATAATTCATACTGATAAAATATTGACTGACGGCGGAGTTCTCCGTGTGCGATACACGGAACACGCTTTTTCGGAGGATAAATGGCATACCCAAAGGAACTAATCAGGAATTTTTGCATCATTGCGCATATTGATCACGGCAAATCCACCCTTGCGGACAGGCTGATGGAGCTTACGGACACCGTTTCGAGCCGCGACATGGAAGAGCAGCTTTTGGACTCCATGGACATCGAGCGCGAGCGCGGCATCACAATAAAATCCACCGCCGTACGCATGTTTTATACCCATACCGACGGAAAACGTTATATGTTCAACCTTATAGACACTCCGGGACATGTTGACTTTACTTACGAAGTCAGCCGCGCACTTGCTGCCTGTGAGGGAGCGGTGCTTATCGTTGACGCAACGCAGGGAATTGAAGCGCAAACTCTTGCAAACGTCTATCTTGCGGTCGATAACGGACTGGAAATCCTTCCTGTAATCAACAAAATCGACCTTCCGTCCGCCGATGCGGACAATGCAATTCAGGAAATCGAAGATATTATCGGCATTCCTGCCGAGGATGCTCCGCGAGTTTCCGCGAAAACGGGTCTGAACGTTGAACAGGTGCTTGCGCGCATCGTGACGGATTTTCCTGCGCCGAAGGGCGATACCGAAAAGCCGCTGCGTGCATTGATTTTTGACAGTTTTTACGATAATTACAAGGGTGCGCTGAGCTATGTGCGCATCATGGACGGCGTTGTGCGTGCAGGCGACAGAATCCGCTTCATGCACACAGGCAATGAATTCGACGTTACGGAAGTCGGCGTGTTCTCCCCAAGCCTTAAGCCCACGGACGAGCTTTCCGCCGGCGAAGTCGGATACATTTCCGCATCCATTAAATCCGTTGCCGAAACCAAAGTCGGCGACACGATAACCCTTGCGGCAAACCCTGCCAAGGAGCCGCTGCACGGCTATAAGCACGCAAACCCCATGGTATTCTGCGGAATTTATCCCGCCGACGGTGCGGATTACGAAAACCTGCGCGATGCGCTTGAGAAACTCATTCTGAACGATGCTTCCATCAGTTTTGAACCCGAAACCAGTCAGGCACTCGGCTACGGATTCCGCTGCGGTTTTCTCGGGCTTTTGCATATGGAAATTGCACAGGAGCGACTCGAACGCGAATTTGATCTTGATCTTGTTACCACTGCGCCCAGCGTAATTTACCGCGTTATCATGACGGACGGCAGCGAAGTTTGGATCGACAACCCCGCGAACCTGCCTGCACCTACGGAAATCGAACGCATGGAAGAACCCATGTGTTCCGCACACATCATGACCCCGCCGGAGTATGTCGGCACGATTATGGAGCTTTGCATCGAAAAGCGCGGTATCTTCATCGATATGGTCTATCTTGACCCGACCCGCGTAAAACTTTCCTACTCCATCCCGCTGAACGAAATCATCTTTGACTTTTTCGACAGTCTGAAGAGCCGCAGCAGGGGCTATGCATCGTTTGATTACGAAATCAGCGAATACGTCCCCTCCGATCTCGTTAAGCTCGATTTTCTGCTTAACGGCGATATGTGCGACGCGCTTTCAACCATTGTTCACCGTGACAAGGCGTACGCAAAAGGACGTGCCGTCGCCGAAAAGCTTCAGGAAGTCATTCCCCGGCAGCAGTTTGAAATTCCGATTCAGGCTGCGATCGGCGGCAAAATCATTGCCAGAGAGACCGTGCGTGCTCTTCGCAAAGATGTTCTTGCAAAATGCTACGGCGGCGACATCACGCGTAAAAAGAAGTTGCTTGAAAAGCAAAAAGAAGGTAAAAAGCGCATGAGACAGATAGGTTCCGTGGAACTGCCCAGTGAAGCATTCATGAGCGTTCTGCGCATTAATTGACGGAGAAAACCATGAGCGGACTTTATATTCACATTCCGTTTTGCAGAAAAAAATGCGCATACTGCGACTTTGTAAGTTTCGGCGGATGCGAGCAGGACGCATTTGAGCAATATTTCAAAGCTCTTTTCAGGGAAGTCGACCTTATTTCGCCGATGCTCCCGAAAAAGGAGTTTGAAACCGTATTCATCGGCGGCGGAACGCCGAGTCTTTTGCCCGCCGGAATGATTCCGCGCCTTGCGGCGAAGCTCCGCGAAAACTTTGCTTTCCCCGCCGATGCGGAAATTTCAATCGAATGCAATCCGGAATCCGTTTCACTCGAAAAACTCGTTCAATATCGCGCCTGCGGAATCAACCGTATTTCATTCGGACTTCAGAGTGCCGATGACGCCGTTCTTAAGGCAGTCGGACGCATTCACACCGCCGCAGATTTTTTCCGTGCATTTAAGCTTGCACGGCAGGCAGGTTTCGACAACATCAATGTTGATATCATGCACGGCCTTCCCGGACAGAGTTCCGAATCTTATCTTGACACGATACGGCGCACGGCGGAACTCGGTGCGGAACACATTTCATCCTATGCTCTCATTCTTGCCGAGGGAACGCCCCTGTTTGAAGCAGTGCGGAACGGTTCAATCGAGCTTCCCGACGAAGATGCCGTTGCTGATATGGAAGATGCCGGTTTTGACCTGCTCCGTGACTTTGGCTACGAGCGTTATGAAATATCCAACTTTGCCCTTCCGGGCCGCGAATGCCGCCATAATTTGAACTATTGGGCAAACGGCGACTATCTCGGCCTTGGGTTGAATGCGCACTCCGCACTTCATGTCAACGGCAAATGGGTTCGTTTTGCAAACAAAGCGGAGCTCAGCGGTTACAATGCCGCACTTAACGACGGAAAGCTGCCCGTTGAAATGACCGAAGAGATTTCCATCGGGGATGAGATGTTCGAGTGCATCATGGTCGGTCTCCGAAAGATAAAGGGCATTGACCGCGCGGAATTCGCACAACGCTTCGGCATTGACCCCGTTGAACACTATGCCTCCGCCGTGAGCGATGCTGTCCTTGCGGGGAATATGGAAGTTACGGATGATTCAATGCGGCTTACACAGCGCGGACTGGATTTTCAAAATGAAGTGCTTTTAAACTTCATGTAAAATTCAATTCGGAATATTAAAATAAAATTATTGCGGCGCAGGCTGCAAAAAAGTCAGCAAAATTACAATTAGCAAAATAATAAATTAAAAAACACCGAAAACTCGGTGTTTTTAATTGCATTGTGAACACATACTGGTTAAATCCGAACTTAGGGCAGCTTCCGGGCGATGGTATCCGGCCGGCAGCCGGTATTGCAGAGCACCGCCGCTTCCGGCGCTGCCTGCTTTACGCTGGCGATCAGCGCATCATCCACATCCTGACCGGCGGCGTTGGCACTGATGCACAGGCCGTCCGGGTGGGCCTTAAAGATCGCGGAGCGGGCAATCTCTGACAGAGGGCGTGTGTCCGGATTCCTGTCTGACTCCGTATTGATAAAATTGATAAAATAGAGCATTTTCAGTGCATCCGGATGCAGCATGGCAATGATGGGCTTTTTGATATGAAACAGTTGCTCGGTCCAAAGCATACACATTCTCCTTTGCAAAAATGCAAAAAAACTCCCGGGCACAGCCGGGAGCTGACAATCCCTCGCTCAGCCCGCTTTGGGTGCCGAAACCCCCGCAGCAGGCAGTAAGGAGAGGAAGGCTATCAATAATCAAACTGCCGGTAGTAACGGCGGATGGACAGCGGATGGCGCAGGAACAGTTCCATGTAAGCATCCACGCGGTTGTTCACGGCGTGCATCATCAGATGGGACAGTGAGCCCCGGAATTCGGGACTGATGCCCTCCATGGGCAGCTCCTTTGTGTCGATAATGGTATAGTTGCCGCAGACCTTAGGCAGGAACCGGGCTACCCGCTCTGCCAGAGGACGCTGCTCGTCTTCACCCATGAACAGGGTCACAGGGGTATCTGCCACCAGGATTTCCTGCATACCGTGGAAGAACTCGGGGCAGGTAATGGACTTGGTGCGAATCCACATCTGCTCTTCCCAGTAGCACATGGCATAGGAGTAGGTAGCGCCCCACTGGTTGCCGGCGCCCACAAAGTAGTGGGGAAGATCGGGATGCTCCTTCAGGAAGGCAACCTTCTTTTCCGCGTAGTCGTAGGCCCATGCGTCGGAAATTTTTTCAATATTCACCAGATCCAGCGCCAGGTGGGCTTCCATCTCCTGATTGTAGCGGTCATAGTCGGGGAATTCGCCGTTCTTGTACATCAGGTAGTTGGCGACCATGAAGAATTTCAGCTGCTCGTTCTTGGGGTAGAGCACCAGATAATCCCACTTGCCCTCCCGGGTCAGGGTGGAGCCGGGGGTATCGATGAAGGCGAACACCCGCACGCCCTGAGCCTTCACAGTGTCAATGAGCTGCACCATTTCCTTGGTGTTGCCGGAGACGGTGGAGTAAATGACCACAGAGCGGTCAGTCAGCCGCTTGTTGCCGGTTGTCAGGTACTCCGCAGCATTCTCCACATATACAGGCAGAGAAGACTTGCCCCGCATATAGACCTCAACCTGCATCGCGGAAGCGTAGGTGCCGCCGATACCGATGAAATAGATGTTGTCAAAGCCTTCCTCCCAGATCTGATCCACGATCTTCTCAATCTTGGGACGCAGAGCCAGCGCACCGTTGACACTGTCGATATCGCCCTGCTCGTTGAAGTTTCTCAGGCAGGCACCCTTGGCCTCGGCCCAAGCTTTCGATTCGTAATTCATACTATATTCGATCCTTTCCTGTCAAAAGACGCAACTTGCTAATAAATTGGTGTGGTTTTCATATCCATATTGCGGAAGAATTGGAAAGCGTACCGAATCGCTTTGTCCCGGTAGGGTCATTCATGATCCCCCGGTGCTTCCGGATACATATGGCCATAGCACATCCGCTTGATATAGAATATCTCATCTTGCGGATGAATCCCAAACATAATGGCGTACTTTGTTCCGGCAGGGCGTATCATTTTCTTGATAACCTTGATAGAGGGCATCACATTTCGATCCGGCATGGTCTGGGTAAACCCTTTCAGTACTTCCGGATCCCGTTCGATGTGGCTTCCCGGGACAAAGACGCCTTTTCCCGCCGCACGCCGCAGCAGACCTTCGTTCGCCAGCATGTCAATAGCATTGCGAACCGTCTGCCGGGTCGCAGCATACTCATCCGCCGGCTCATTTTCGGAGGGCAGTGCCGTACATTTTTTCTTACCAGGCGCCGAAATACTTCAGCGTCTCGGTGGCGTTGGCCGCTCCCTTCTGCATGGCCTCATCGATGGGCAGCCCCTCCACAATGCCGTACAGGAAGCCGGCGATATAGCTGTCGCCCGCGCCCATGCTGTCCACAAGGTGTTCACAGGGAACGATGCCGAATTTATGGAACTCGCTTCCGTCGTAGCACAGACTGCCATGCTCGCCCAGCAGAGCAATGACCAGCTTGGGACCTCGGGAGTGGTAGCCCTTCATCTGATCCCGGAGGGCAGGTGTGTCGCCGTCATCACTGGAGAAGAAGAGGTAGTCTGTATAGGGCATGGCGATCCGGCTGGCCTCGTCCTCGGGACGGGTGGCGCAGTCAAAGGCAGTGGGGATGCCCCGGGCCTTCAGCGCCCGGAACTGCCCCTCAACCTTGCCCCACAGGTCACAGACCACCATGTCATGGGTCTGGATGAAGTCCATATCCTCCTCGGAGAGGGTATAGTCCTCCAGAACGCCCTCTTCATAATCGCCGAATACCCGTTCACCCTCCAGCAGCTCCACCTGAGAGACGGCGGTCTTGCCGGGTTTGACGTACAGATGGGAGGTATCCACACCCTTGGCCGCAATGGCCTCCTGCATGATTTTTCCGTAGACGTCATCGCCCACCGGGCCGGTATAGGAGGCCTCGCCCCCCAGGCGAACGGTATAGACCGCCATGTTGACGGGGCTGCCGCCGGGATAGGCCTTTCCGTTTTCAATATTGTTGTAGAAGTCAATGCAGTTACTTCCGACTGCTGCCAGTTTCATAGAGGTTGTCTCCTTTCAGGCTCCGTCCGACGCTTGCGCAGAATGCTTGAAAAGCGAACCATATCCGGCCGCGCCGCCGACTTGAAGAATTCCGCCGGAACGTTATTGTGATCCCGGGCAATGCCGGTCAGGAAGAACAGGCTGCCACCTTCCTCTATGCGAAGCTGCCTTGCTTCCGATTCTGCGGCATAGGTAATTCCGATGCTTTCCTCCCCGCTGACGGCTTCCGTGGTGGACTTTGCATCCTGAAGATTGCGCTCCGGCTTGGGCGGCGCAGCATATGTTCCTGATCCCTTCAGGCTGTTACAGGCTGCCCGTTTCCGTCAGACGGCGGATGGCAGCGCGGAGCGTTGTGCGGTTCAGCCCCCACATTTCACACATTTCCCGTTCTGCGGGAAGCTTCCCGTGGGGCGGAATATCGTTTGTCCGGAGACAGCACTCAATCGGTTCAACAGCCTCATCACGATGGCGGACAAGCTGCTTTTGTTCCATAAATCCTATCTCCTTTCTGCTTTTGTGGACCGTACAGCCCTCAGGGAAATTATACATTGGGACTCGCATCGCTGTCAAGCCGGAATCAGGCTGCCTTCCGGTTCTGCTTCTCCCACATATAGTAACACGGGCGGGCCGGCTTCCCGGAAATAGACGTACTGACCGCCGTCCTCAAGGCAGGCGGAAGCCAGTTCTGCGCCGCAGAAGTCGGCGGGAATCTGAAGCAGACCGCTCGGTATTTTCCTGTCCTTCCCGGCAGGGTTATCACAACAAGACCTGCATTACGGAGGTCATTGTCATAATCGGTTATTGCCCTTCAACAATGACAAGGACATTTCCGGAAGCGGGGCCGTCAAATTCACAGAAACAGACATCCTGGGCGCCGCCCCGCTAATGTACTGAATTTCCGTATGCAATCCCCCTTTTGGTTGATACTGCTATTGTACAGAAGGAGGAATGCTTCGTCGAATGTACAAAGCCCCCGGTTTTGCGCAAGGCAAAACCGGGGATCCACGCTCAATCGATAATATCTTTGATGAAAATAAGAAATCCGAACCCGTTCCCGATTGGGAATAAGTTCGGATTTTTCATGTATGGTGGAGCATAGCGGACTCGAACCGCTGACATCCACACTGCCAGTGTGGCACTCTACCAGCTGAGCTAATGCCCCTCAACGGAAGTTATTATACAGTACTCCGAGTCGTTTGTAAAGCGCAAATTCGATATATATTTTCTTTTTTGCATTTAAAAAAGATGCAAATAAATATATTTGACACATTCCGCCGTTTGTGCTATGCTTTTTACGGCTCAAAGGATTTGCGGACATTCGTGCGGGCGGAAATGCTTTCCCGTGCGCCCGATGTTCGGCAATCCGTGCCGCCCTTATTAATTTAATATGAAAACGCGGTTGCAGCTTTTCAACGCTGCATTAAAAGGGAATGCGGTTCAATTCCGCAGCAGTCCCCGCTACTGTAACCGATGACGACCCCCTCGATATGCCACTTTGCGGCGCAGATTTTCTGCCGTGCAGCATGGGAAGGCGAGGGCATTAGAACGACTCGGAAGCCAGGAGACCTGCCGTGTTTTCGGTTTACGGTGGTTCTCGGGAGATAGGCAGCCATTTTGCAAAGGCAAAGCAGAAGCTCTTTCGGGAATTGTATCTTGGATGCAGTTCCCTTTTATGTTGTCAGCCCTTCCGCCGCAACAGGCCTGCAGAAGCAAAATAATTACACGGAGGTAATGTAACAATGAAACTCTGCAAAAAACTTTTTTCTTTTATTCTTGTGCTTTCAATCATGCTTTCGTCCGTTTCGGCATTTGCCGCACCGAATGCAAACGAATCCGGCATTAACGAGTATAATCTTGCGCCCGGAACAACCGTTATCTGCGTTGAAGCATTCGTGCTCGGCTGGGGTTACGTGCTTGAACCCACCGTGGTTGCATACAATCCCGGTGAAACCCTTGCACAGCTTACCGCAAGGGTGCTTGCAGCCAACTCCCTTGCCTGCGTCATGAACGGCGCTGCTGACGATGACGCAAGCTACATTCAGGGCATCGGCTGCCCGCAGCTTGCAGCAGGGGCATCCCCCTCCGTTCCCGCTTATCTTATGACCGAACTTGAAGCTTACCCCGATTGGGCGGAGGAGAACCTCGGTTATCAGCCCGGCGGCTGGAACGGCACCGAAAACGGCGACGGTATTCTCAGCGAGTTTGAATACAGCGATCTCGGCGGCTGGATGTACGTTGAAAACGATGTTTCACTTCCTGTCGGCGCAGGTGCGGCAACAGTTACGGACAACAAGGTTTACCGTTGGATGTACACGGTTTACGGATACGGCATGGATCTCGGAATCGGCGATGGTTGGGGCATGTTCCCCGCGTTCGACAACCCCGCGTACGGCGTGACCCGCAGCAGCGAAACCGAGCTTTATGCAAGCGTTCTTTCGGATCCCGCACTTTCCGCACAGATTTCCGAGGGTGGTGCAGCCCATGCCGCATTCACTGCGTTTGAATCCGCGCTCACCGATATTACATCCTCTCAGGCTGTTCTCACCGCAGCGGCCGAGGCACTGACCGATGCACTCGTACCCGTTTCCGTTATTCCCGGAGATGCGGACGGTGACGGAGTTGTTACAGCATCCGATGCACTGCTCATTGCCCGCCACGCAATGCAGCTTCAGATCCTTACCGGCAGCGCGCTTGAAGCGGCGGATGTTGACGGCAACGGAACAGTTGCGCTGACCGATGCGCTTCTCGCACTCCGCATTGCAATTAACGGCTGAAGTAAAGGAATAAAACCGAATTGAATCAGTTCCGCGGAATTTGTTTCGCGGAACAGGAACCGATATGTACCGTTCGATCGGTACCAATAATTTGAAAAGACATCCTCTTACATTTTCCATAATCCTTACCCTGATTGCGGGAATGGTGCTTTGCGCCGTTCCCGTTCAGGGTATTTCTGCTCAAACGAGCTTTTTCATGCAAAGCGAGCAGCCCCTTCATTCCGCCCGCACGGCGGATTACAGGAGCGGGTATGCGGCGCAGTACTCCGCCGTTTTGAGAACCCTTGCAGGCGGCGCAAAGCCCGAATTCGGTTCGGTCGGCGGCGAATGGAAGGTGCTTGCACTTGCACGCAGCGGGTTCTATCCGACACAGAGCGGCTATTTTTCCGAATACTATGCCAAAATCGAAAAGCTTGTCGCCGCAAACGGTTCGCCGAAACTGCACTCTCAAAAATCAACCGAAAACTCACGCCTTATTATCGCTCTTTCTTCAATCGGACGTGATGCACGCTCTGTCGCAGGGTTTGATCTTACTGCGCCGCTCGGTGATTTCAACTATGTAAAAAAACAGGGCCTGAACGGCGTCATTTTTGCGCTTATCGCATTGGACTGCAATAAGGATTACGGCATGAGTGATATAAAATCCCAATGCGTTGACCTTTTGCTCTCACGCGAATGTGACGGCGGAGGTTGGGCACTCGGACTCGGGGCAGCGGAAGCGGATATTACCGCAATGGCGATAACCGCACTTGCACCGTATAGAAAGGCGGCTGCCGCAATCGAACGCGGTGTTGAAAAGCTTTCCGCACTGCAAAATGCAAACGGAAGTTTTTCCTCCGGCGGTGTTGAAACCTCCGAAAGCTGCTCCCAAGTGCTCGTTGCGCTCAGCACGGTCGGAATCAATGCACATAAGGATTCGCGCTTTATCAAAAACGGAAACTCGGCACTTGACGCACTTTGTGCTTTTTATGTCGGCGGCGGATTTGCACACATGGCAAACGGCGGCGCAAATTCAATGGCAACCGAACAGGCTGCATATGCACTTTGCGCGTACGACAGATTTCTTTCCGGGCGAAGCTCGCTTTACAACATGAACGATGTCTCCCCCGTCTCTCCTGCCGAGCCAACCGATAAACCCACGCCGAAGCCGACGGGCAAACCAACGGCGGCACCGACCGATGCAGCACCTTCGGATGCAGCATCTTCAACTGCACCTGCAACCGACACGGCAGCAACCGATGCGGCATACACTGATGCGCCTGCAACCGATGCAGTGCCGACAGACACCTCTGCCGCGTCAACCTCGCCGAACCGTCCCTCTTTTGAACCTGATGCAACTGCGGAAATCGAAACAACCGACGCTGTTTCACCGCGTGAATCGGCCTCCGCACAGAGCAGCGACCGAACAAAGTCAGGCAGTCATGTTTTTGCCGTTGTTATCGCTGCCGCAGCAGTTTGCCTCCTCGGAACCGCTGCATATTTCGTTATCAAAAAGCGAAACAGGCGGCAATAATCAATTTTGAAACAAAAACGGTGATATCAATGAGTAAGTCTTTATCCTTTATTAAACGGAAAAATTCGTGCGGCAGCCGGCGTATTTCCGCTTTGCTGCTTGCGATGCTTGCGTTTGTCTGCACAGTCGTATTCCCCGGGTGTTCGGATATTCCCTCCGCCGAAAACGGGCAGACCTGCACAATGCTCATCGAGTGCGGCACGATACTGCAAAACATCGAGATGCTCGACCCCGATAAACTTTCCGTGCTTCCGTCCGACGGAATAATACTTAAAAAAACATCCGTGTCCTTTAACGACGGCGAGACTGTTTTCGATATTCTCTGCCGCGAAACACGAAACAGGCAAATCCATATGGAATCCAGCTATACCCCTGTTTTCAACAGCGCATACATTGAAGGAATCAACAACCTTTATGAATTTGACTGCGGTGAGGGCAGCGGCTGGGTGTACAGTGTGAACGGAGTTTATCCGAATTACGGCTGCAGCAATTATAAAGTTCAGCCCGGAGACAGCATTGAGTGGCATTACACCTGCAACTACGGCAAAGACGTCGGCGCCGAAGTTACCGGCTGACACGGCAGTGCGTTTTTTTACAGATGAAAAGAGATTGTTTTGACACAATACATCCGACGGCGGCAATCATCTATTTCGGGTTTGCTCTTGCAGTGCCGATGCTTTTGCTGCACCCCATGCTGCTCGGAATCTCGTTTTTATCCGCCCTTGCATGGACTGTGCAGCTTAATGGCATGCGGGATGCACTTCGGTTTTTTTGCAGGTTCATTCTGCCGCTGATGCTTCTGACGGCAATTCTGAACCCGATTTTCAACCACAAGGGGCTTACGGTGCTTTTTTACCTTAAGCGCAATCCGGTGACGCTTGAATCCGTTGCATACGGCGCGGCATCCGGAGTTATGCTTGGTTCTGTTCTGCTTATTTTTTCATGCTTCAATCGCATAATAACCGATGATAAAATCCTTTATCTGTTCGGCAGAATCATTCCGTCGCTTGCTGTTGTGCTTTCCATGGCGCTGCGCTTTGTTCCGCTGTTTACAAAACAAGCGAAAAAAATCGCACTTGCGCAGCGTTGTTCGGATGGGGATCCTGCATCAAAAAGCATTGTTAAACGCGCCAAAAGCGGCCTTTTTATCTTCTCCGCGCTTATCACATGGGCTTTGGAAAGCGCAGTGACAACCGCAGATTCAATGCGGGCGCGGGGATTCGGGCTTCATCCGCGCAGTTTTTATACCGACTTTCGCTTTGACGGGCGGGACACGGTTGTTTCGCTTTTTCTTGCGGCAGGCATTGCAATTTTCGGAACAGCGGCGGGCTGCGGCAAAATCACCGTCACATATTTTCCGAAATTTCGCATGAACCCCGCCTCACCGCTGTTTATCGCCGCATGTATTGCATATGCACTCACGCTGCTGATACCCGTAATTATGAACATCAAGGAGTCCGTTGCATGGCATTGCTTGAAATCAAAAATCTGAATTTTACATACCCTGAAGCGGCGCAGCCCGCACTCAGCGGCATTAATCTTGAAATACAGCCCGGCGAGTTTGTTCTTATATGCGGTGCATCCGGCTGCGGCAAGAGCACGCTTTTGCGGCAGTGTAAACCGGCATTGAGTCAGCACGGCGAAAAGAGCGGTGCAATTTATTTTAACGGAAAAGCCATTGAAGAATTGTCGTTTCGCGAACAGTCCGAAAAGATCGGATTTGTTATGCAGGATCCGGAGATGCAGATCGTGACGGATAAAGTTCGGCACGAATTGGCTTTCGGACTTGAAAGTCTCGGCACGAATAACCGAAAAATGCGTGTGCGCATTGCGGAGATGGCAAGTTTTTTCGGCATCAGAGATTGGTTCGACAGCCCTGTTTCCGCTTTGTCCGGCGGACAGAAGCAGCTGCTCTGTCTTGCTGCGGTCACGGTTATGCAGCCGCAGCTTCTGCTTTTGGATGAACCGACTTCTCAGCTTGACCCTATTGCGGCGGGCGAGTTTTTCAACACGCTCAAGCGCATTAATTCCGAACTCGGAACAACCGTCATTATCACCGAACACCGACTTGAAAACCTTTTTCCCATGGTTGATCGCGTTGTCTTCATGCGGAGCGGGAGCATTGTTTCGAACTGTTCTCCCGCCGATGCCGCCGAAAAACTGCGGGGTGATGATGAGTTTTTCAGCGTTCTGCCTTCCTCCGTTCGCATTTTTGCAAAAACACGCCAAAACGGGCAAAATCTTCGCGGCGCACCGCTTGAAGTTCGCAGTGCCCGTGATTACCTTTTGAATAATTTTTCGTTGGATTCCTGCCGACACAAAGCTTCGGAAAACCAAATCCGGGCTTCCGCAAAGGCTGAATCAAGCAAAAACAGAAAAAACACCGAAACAGTTATATCTGTTCGGGAAGCATGGTTTCGATATGAAAAAGATTCCAAAGACATACTGTGCGGTATGAATTTCGATGTTCATGCAGGCGAGCTTACCTGCATCGTCGGCGGAAACGGCGCCGGCAAAACCACCGCGCTTTTGACCGCAGCAGGTGTTTTTGCCCCGTATCGCGGAAAAGTCAAATACCGCGGAAAGCCGATTTCAACATTTCGGAAGGATAAAGGCTCAGCAGGAAAAATCGGAGTTCTTGTTCAAAACCCGCTCTGCTGCTTTGTTATGGATTCCGTTGCCGAAGAGTTGGAAGCGACTGCCAAAGCATATAAGCTTCCGCGCTCCGAAATCGAAGATGTTATCGACATTATGCAGCTTCAAAGCGTCCTTAACAGCAATCCGTATGACATAAGCGGGGGTGAATTGCAGCGTGCTGCAATTGCAAAGCTGCTCCTGCCCGAACCCGAAGTCATTTTTCTTGACGAAGCGACCAAAGGCATGGATGCTTTCTTTAAGGCTGAATTCGGAGCCTTGCTGCGTCGGCTTGCGGCGCGCGGAACGGCAATTGTTCTTGTTTCGCATGATATTGAATTCTGTGCCGAATTTGCAGACAGATGCGCAATGTTTTTTAACGGAACCGTTATTGCGGAAGGCACGCCGCAGGATGTTTTTCTCGGCAACAGTTTTTACACAACATCCGCCTGCCGCATTTCCCGCGGAATAATCCCCGATGCGTTGACTTCGGAACAGGTCATTGATTACGCAAACCGCTGCGAAAGGAAGAAAAACGATGCCTGACAAGCAATCTGCCGCCTTGGAAACAAGAAACGAACAATCGGAATCAAAGCCGAACACTGCAAAGCGGTATAAGACTGAAAAGGCCGAGCTTCGCCGGCGTATTGTTTCGATCGTGCTGCTGCTTGTGTTTGTTCCCGCCGTTATTGCAGTCGGAATGCTTGAATTTAACGATCGGTATTATTATATCACCGCATCACTCATAATCATATGTTCATTTATTCCGTTCCTTATGTTATTTGAAAAGCGACGCCCGCGTGCGCGTGAGCTTGTTGTGATTGCCGTAATGACCGCACTCGGTGTTGCCGGACGCGCCGCATTCTATATGCTTCCGCAATTCAAGCCCATTGCTGCAACAGTAATCATCACAGGCGTTTCACTCGGGTGCGAGGCCGGTTTCATTACGGGTGCATTAACCGCATTTGTATCCAACATGTTTTTCGGGCAAGGTCCGTGGACACCGTGGCAGATGTTTGCACTCGGGCTGCTGGGATTCATCTCCGGGCTGGTCTTCCGCAAGGATATCAGAACAAAAACTCAGCGTGCACTACTGTGCCTTTACGGTGCATTATCAACCTTTTTCATCTACGGCGGCATCATGGATTCGGCATATGTCCTTATGGCGGGTTCGGAACCGACGTTGGCGGCATTGCTTGCAGCATATGCTTCAGGGCTGCCGTTCAACCTTATTTTTGCCGGTGCAACGGTGGTTTTTCTTTTGGTGCTGACGCGCCCGATACTCAATAAACTGCGCAGAATCAAGAAAAAATACGGATTGCTCACGGGCTGAACGCTTCACGCATTGCCTGCTTAAAAAGCAAAAGAATCACCCGCTCTGCTAATTGAAAAGCACCCCATTTGTTAAACATCATAATGTTAACAAGTGGGGGGCTTTTTGTTATTTAATTGATTTTTCGTCAGCTGAACAGTGTAAAATCAATCCGTTTTAATTCATGCTTGCGGAATTCAGATTACATAACACCGATTGCCATGCGCATTACCGTTACGGCATCCGAAAGGTTTACGGTGCCGTCACCGTTGACATCGGCAAAAGGCAGGTACTGTTCGGGAATGTGAGTCAAATCAAGCGCGTGGCGCATGATTGCGACTGCGTCCGCAATGGTAACTCTGCCGTCACCGTCAACATCGCCCATGATACCGTTTGCAGTGTAAACAGCGGTTACGGTGCTGTCGGCGGATACGTTTTGATAGGTTCCTTCCCAATGGCTGAAGGTGTAGCCCTCATGCACGGGCGGAGTGGGCAAATTCGCAGAGCCGCCTTCGGGAACGGAAACTTCGGAAATGACGCTGCCGTCAACACCGTCAATGAAAGTGACCGTGTAATACTCTCCGTTATATACCGGTTCGATCTTTACGTTGTCAACATAAACGCAGTCGTCATATTCATCGCACATATCGTCTTTTTCATATTTCCAGCCAACAGTGTAATAATCTGAAGCGGGAACTTCGAATCGTACAGAGCTCCAGGGAGTTTGACCCGAAGCAACTTTTTGCGTAAGCCCATTGAGTGTGAGGCTAACTCTGTCTCCGTACATTTCGCTGCTTGTTTTCCAATCAAATGAAATCACCGAGCCTGCTTCAAGATATCCCATGTCAATCGTGAATTCGGTTTCAGTCAGGCGCATACCTGCAATATCGCTGCGCACGCAGCTGCGGCCGCTGTCGGTGACAACAACCCAAGGATGAGCATAGTCGTTGACAAAGTTCCTGTTTTCGCCGGGTGCGTTGACTGCCGCATTGAACTGAGCGGGGTCGCCCGGAGCAATGGGAGGAACATAATCTTCAACATAGGAAACATTATCGACCCATGAGGTAACAGCATTCACAACTTCGCTTTCATCATAGGCAATGAAATCCCAAGAGAAGTAATAATCACCGTCTTGCGGGATTATATACGCGCAGTTCTCCCAATTGGTTGTTCCGCTGATCTGTTCAACAATCGCCTGATTGATGCGGAAAACAAGCTTATCAATGCTGATCGAGCCGTATTCGCCGCCGACGGGAAGCCCCTGCGTTACAACTTTCCAATCAAAGCAGACTGCATCGCCCGCCTTTGCGTTGCGAATGATGGTATAGAGCACCTGATGACGCTCTGACCTTCCGACTGTTGATTTTACGCTCAACCTGCCGTTTTCGCTTGTGTCAATCGCCCACGGATTGAGGGGATCGTTCATGAAATGCAGCGTGCTGCCGACTGCATTAACAGCTGCATCCAACTCGTCGGCCTGTGCGCCGGGATCATAGGGTGCGGGCTGAGTTCCCGTGATGGAGATGTTATCGATCGAACCGCAGTCGCTGCCGCTTGACGCACTGCTGTCCTTTGAATAAACCCAGCGGAAGGTATAATCTCCGTTTGCGGGAACGGTGTAGGTCTTTGTTGTCCAATTTGCGGTGCCGCTGATTCTGTCAACGCGGTTCTCGTTGGCATAGAAGCTGAGCCAATCGTAATTGTTTTCGCTTGAAACCATCCAGTCGAAGGAAAGCACCTGCCCGGCGGTAAGGCCGTTAAACACAGCCTTTATCGTTGTGGAGCTGTTATGTGCATCCTGCGTTGCGGACTGCATATAAGTTCTGCCGTTGTCGCTGCGAACGACCCACGGAGCGTTGCCGTCGTTCATGAAGGTCAAATTGCTGCCCTGGGCATTCAGTGCGGCATTCATTGCCTCCGTATCCGGCACTTCGGGAAGGCTTATCTGAACATTGGGCACCGGGAAAATGCTCGTGAGCGAATATCCGAACCCGCCGCCGATTGCGCCGATTTCTTCGGATTCACCCGTTTGGGGATCGATTCTGAGCAGGATGCCGAAATTGCCTGCGGGAATGTTGCGGAAAGCAACACCGAAAAGGCAATTGCCCTGCGGATAATACGTCACGGCGGTGAGCTGTTCGACGCCGGGGAAAACGCTCTGCCCGAGTTCGCGAACGATGCTGCCGCTTGTGTTGATGATGAGGCCGTGTCCGCCGTTATGTGCAGTGGTGTAGAACTGTCCGCCGCCGATATATGCAAACTTGTTGATGCAGGCAACTTCAAGTTCGGAAAGGTTTGCAACTTCGGTCAGTGCGCCGGTGCTGCGATTTACGGTCATGATGAGCTGATCCGCCGTTTCATCCTCCTGCACCATTGCATAGAGGGTGTCGGTATCGGCTGCGTAAGTCAGGTCAACAACGCTGTAATCCATGTGGTTGCCGCCGACTTTTGTCGCGCTCCACGTTGATGCATTGGTGTCGATGGTGTAAAGATCATCGGCAGTGGTAACATCTGCATCATCGGTGTAGGTGTGTGCAAAAGCATAAATCGTTGTTCCGATAATCTCGGCTGCAAAGGAAATCTTGCTGCCAAGGTTCAGTTTTGACTGAACTGCAGAAGGATTTTCGGAATTGAAACCGATAAAATTATAGGGCTTTGAAGGTTCTGCCACGCCGTTTGTAAGTTTCCAATCGGCAAAACCGAACAGCGTCACGCCGGCGTTGTCCGTCGGCTGCTGTCCGTTCTCTGTGGGTGTTTCCGTCGCTGCGGCGGAAAATGCTGCGGGCATAACGGTGAAAACCATCAGAAACGCCAGCAGTGCAGCGAAAAGCTTTTTCATGGTACTTGCTCCTGTTTCGTTTTGTGCATGTTTGTCTTTGCAGGCAGCCATGCCGCATAAATTATATCACTGCAGTGCGGCAATAGCAATTATTTTTTGGACATAACGCGGCAAATTTTTAAATTTTCCGTATAAGCGGCACTGTAAGTTCCGCAGCTGAAAATAAAGAGCGGGCGGCACTCTGCCGCCTGCCCTTTTCTGCAAGTGTAGGAAAACCTTACAGTGTATATAAATGGAAATGGAATTTGTTGTTCAATCGAACTGTGTTACCAAGGCAAATCGTTATCGAAAATCTTGTAGTTGACTTCCCTGCCGAGCGCATCAGTCATTTTATAATCTTCGCTGAACTCGATGTTTGTTATCACCGGTTCGCGATTTTCGGTCATCTGTCCGTACTCGATCTTCAGCAGCCCGTCGGTAAGATAGTGAACAGTCGTTATGGGGTAGCCATCGGCGTCATATAGCTCAACGCTGGCAGGGTCGTAACCGGTAGCACTGTCAACGAAACGCCTCATTATCGTTGCTGTTGAATCGATCGCTTCAACAGCGGCAATCGTATCGCCGACCTGTATTGCCGAAAAGTCGTCATGCGAAAGTTTGTCCTTAACGACAACGGCAACTCCGACCGGGAGGAACATTCTGTTGACATCTGACAGCTGCAGATAGAGCCTGTACCCGGTGTCGGTATCATACATCACATATGAGGAATGCTCATCCCTTTCGCGAATAGCCGCATCAGGATAGACCGCGAGGGTTGGGCGAATCGTCATGCTGCCGATGTTGAGACCGTCATAAAAGCCGAAATCTCTTGCCAGGAAAATATAATTTGCATCAAAGAGCAAATCTTCCTCCGGATAGACCGGCGGAACAAGCTTCTTCTGCTCAGACAGCGACTTCTCGTTTTCTTTTATGTATCCGTAGTAATCGGTGGCCGCTTTGCAGTTTGGATCATACTTCTGCATTTTCCTCACCCTGTTCTTTGCGTTAACGGCGGCATATGCCGTGATTCCTATCGCAGCAGCAAGAAGTACGCATGCGACTGCAATTATCATCTTTCTTTTTTTCATTTTCTTTTTTCTCCTTTACCAATTGATTGTTCTTATGTCCTTAACTTGATAGTAAATCCCACTGCTGTTGTAGAGACCACTCCAAGTACTGGAAGCTGGATTCCTGCCGGCAGAATTCGGAATTCTGTGCGAAGCATATTCCCCCTGCTTCTCCGCCCATTGTCCGTCGTTTTCACTTGTCTGGTACCACCAATGATAATCACACAGTTCTGATCTATCAAAGACTCCGTTTCCATTCATGTCCTTAAATCCAACACGTAGCACGACTCTATACCATCCCGGATTGATATTTGAATCGTATTCTGCAATCCGAGAATAATTCTTGCTACCTATATTTGCATTCATCCAAATCTGTGCCTTACTGTTTATAAACGTCAATATCTGGGCAGTCGTTTTTCCATACAAATCTGCCTTGACAAAGTTCAAATCGTTTCCATTTATGTATTGTTTGTATTCCAATGCATATCCCATACAATTTGAGCCATCGCCCTCAGGTGCCTGTTGATATGGACGTGTTCCGAAGTACTCTTCATAATATATATGCAATTCCGGTTTGTTTGGCGAAGCTGCATCGGACGAATAAAATGTTGTCCAATGTGATGTGGTCGATTCTACATCGTCCCTAAGAACAAAACCGTAATTTTTATACGTGCCAACATACCAACTTCTTACAATGTCAGTTACATAGATTTTGTACCAATCATTTGAAGCTTGATACGTGCCTGAGGATACATTAACCGTGTTATATCTCGGTCTGTTTTCCCACGTTAATGTGCTCGGAGTCCAGTGTTTGGTTACGCGATATGCCTTAACCTCCGGAGTGCTGCCGCTGTGATATTTTATTCTCATGTATGCAGAGGTTATGTTGCTGTTCGAAATATTATCAGGAAGATCAAATTTAATGTACGTTCTTCTGAGTTCATATGTCTCATCATGTCCGGTTCTGAGCCAGTTCTGCATATAGTAGTTGGCTGTTGGATAGCGACTTGATACAAACGTATCTTTCGTTTTGTCCGCTCCGGTTACCATCACAGAGGGATCAATCAGTACAGGAAATACCCTTTCCGTATCATCAAGATAATCTGAAGTGAATGCAACTTTAATGGTTGTTTTTTGGTCACTTACTTTCTCGACGATATACTCCATTTTGTCAGTAAATTTGCCTGCCGAGTCCACAGCAAACAGTGATCCAAACTCGAACACCTGTTTCCCTTGTCGGTTATATACGCATAACCTATCACTGTTATTTTTCTTTATGGTGTAATTCGATGTGTCAACCTCAAACAGATACTCTGACGGCGCACTCAAATCTTTCAATATAATGTATTCCTTTACGCAATCATTTTGAACCGAATAAACAAAATCCGTATGCTCCCGTGCTTCGGAATATGTTATGCAACTGTCGGATCGCAAGTCAAAGTCTTTAAATTTGTATGCGTTTCCTTTTGTTCCTGTCCTAACAGTTTTTGCTGTTGAATCAACCAAGGAAAACGCAAGCGTTTCATCGCCCGACTTTATCAGCAGACTCGGTTTTTTATCCGAAAAATAGACCTTAACCGAGTTTGCAGCATTTGTGAACTTATATAAGTTCGCGTTGTTTCTGTATTCAACAGGTTCAACTGTATTGTCGATTTTCGTATAGTTGCCGTTTTCATCTTGAAAATACTTGTCCTCTGCATAAACAACGCATTCGTATGTTCCATCCGATAACAAGTATGTGTCAGAATTTGGCTTCCTCATTTCAGGAACTTCGGTTACGCGTTGTTTCTCGTCCCGACTCGAACTGCTGATTTCATCAGCCGATACAAACGCGGGACTGTAACAAGTCAGCATCATTATAATGCTCAGCAAGATTGCTAACGCCCTTCTCATCATTATTGACCTCCCTACAACATCCAAATTTGAGATATATGAGCTATCATCAACTTCATTATAACGCACAATATTCATTTGTCAACGGCTTTGCGCATTTTTTTAAAAAATTTTTTCGGTATTTATGCGGTAATTTTTTTCGGCATTCGGACAAATGCAATATCTCCGCCGACTCAATATATTTATAATATTCCAAAGGCTCCGATTTATTCGGATTTGAACACATCGTTTCGCCCTCCGCGACAGGATGCGGCAAAAAAAGCGGCAAAACGGACTTGCCGCCGCATTCCGACTGTGCTAAACTAACAGCAGTAATCTGCGGAGGAGGAATCCCGAACATGAACAAACCGAATAAAACCGATAATGCGGAACAACCTGCCGAAACAGCGGATACAGAGGGCGGATTGACAGCCGAAAAACCGCGCAGCAGACGCAGAAAAACTTCGATTGCACACATTGCAACCGTGTGCGGCAGTGTTTACACCGGCGGCAAAACTGCAAAAGACATAAAAAAGCAGGCTGAGCAAAGCGCGATCACGGCCGATGACGATGAAATTATTGAGATACCGGAACCTGTCGAATTGTATGAAACGGATTGTCTCCGTGAACCCGAGGACAGTGAAGACGCCTCGCCTTACGATCCGCTTTCGGCAGTCTGCCTGAACGGCAGGCGTTCCGTTGAGGAACTGCTGGAGACAGGTAACCTGTCGGATATCGACAGACTTCGCGGGATTGTTGTTTGTGAGGAACGTCCTTTAAATAAGAAGCGCGAATACGCAAACAGGCTTACCGAGCTTTTGGGAGGCACACTGCATATGCTTCCGCCCGTTCGCAGCGGCAATGATGTTTGGAAAATGCTGTTTGATGAGATTCCTTCGGTTTTTGTTGTCAGCGTTTCTCTTCCCGATATCGATGCGTTCGCGCTGATAAACACCCTTCGGCAGAGCAAGCTGTGCCGCAATGCACGTTTTTTTGTTTGTGCACCTAAGATGACGAAATCACTTATCGGAATCAGCCGCAATGAAAAGATTGACGGACTGCTTTCGTTTTCTGCCCCTGTCGAACAAACGGCCGCAGCTATAATCGAAAAATGTCTTGACTATGAGAAAAAGCGCGGCAAATCGGATCTTGAAGCACTTGAACAGGCAATAAATAACCCTGCGTTTTTCAGCGAGCTGGACGAACAGAAGCGTCGATATGCAATGGTGACCGATTCCATATTGCTGCCGCTCGGGCTGCAAAACGAGCATCGCGGCACGGAATTTCTGCGGCTGCTTGTCTGTATGCGCATATTCGGAGTCGATGCGGATCTCAAACGCATGTATGAATACGTTGCAATGTATTATCACTCCACTCCGGCCGCGGTTGAAAGAGCAATTCGTTATTCCATCGAGTGTGCATGGGAGGGCGGAAATCTCTATATGCAATATGAACTTTTCGGCAACACAACGGATTCCGCAAAAGGCAAGCCGACAAATGCCGAATTCATCGCCACCGTCGTTCAGCACATTCGGAACAGACTGCGGCACGGCAGCGCGGCCCCGAAAGCATTTCCGGTGTACGAACATGATGAGCAATGACTGAATTCTGCCTTTTTTTGCCGCAGAATTTCTCCATTGTTTTAACTTGAGTTAATGTTTTTTTAATGATTCTGCGTTATACTGTATGCAGGCGGATCGACGGGATCCGGTCCGCAAATTTCTGTCCGGAGGCAACGAAAAGTGCTTGAAATAAAAAAAGTTTCCAAACAATATAAAACCGGCGATCTTGTTCAGAACGCACTGAGCAGCGTGAGCCTTGAATTCCGCAGCAATGAGTTTGTTGCGGTTTTGGGCCCGAGCGGTTCGGGCAAAACAACTTTGCTCAACATCATCGGAGGGCTTGACCGCTATGACAGCGGCGACCTTGTTATCAACGGTGTTTCCACAAAACAATACACAAGCCGCGACTGGGATACTTACAGAAACCATACCGTTGGGTTCGTTTTTCAGAGTTACAATTTGATTCCGCACCAATCCGTGCTTTCAAACGTTGAGCTTGCACTGACACTTTCCGGCGTATCAAAGCAGGAGCGGCGCAGACGCGCATGTGAAGCGTTGGAACAAGTCGGGCTCAAAGGACAGGAGCATAAGCGGCCGAACCAAATGTCCGGCGGACAGATGCAGCGCGTTGCCATTGCACGTGCGCTTGTTAATAATCCCGATATTTTACTTGCGGATGAACCCACCGGTGCACTTGACAGCGAAACCGGAACCCAAGTTATGGAGCTGCTGAAAAAAGTCGCAAAAGACCGCCTTGTTATAATGGTTACACACAATGCCGAACTTGCGGAGCAGTATGCAACACGAATTGTGAAGCTTCATGACGGGCAGATTTCGAGCGATACAAACCCCGTGAGCAATGACGAACGAACTTTGACGAAAGAAAAAGAACGCGGGGCGGGCAGCACTTTTGATAAAAAACAAAAGAAAAAACGGACTTCCATGTCCTTTTTTACCGCGCTCTCGCTGAGTTTAAACAACCTTTCAACGAAAAAGGGCAGGACTTTTTTGACCTCTTTTGCGGGTTCGATAGGCATTATCGGCATTGCATTGATTCTTGCGCTTTCAACCGGCATTCAGAACTATGTCAATGCAATCCAGAAAGACACTTTGACCTCCTACCCTATCACAGTCGAACGCGAACCGAACGATTTCATGAGTATGCTGACGGCAGCAAACGAAAAGACGGACGATGAAACACTGAAAAGCCGTGATGCGGATTCGGTTTACTCCGATCCTCGGCTCTACAAAATGCTGAACGCAACCGTTTCGGACGGAGACGAAGTAAATGACCTTGCTTCGTTTAAAAAGTATATTGATTCGGAGCTTGATGCTTCAACCGCAAAGACCGATCTTCGAGAATATGTAAGCTCCGTGCGGTACGGCTACGGGCTTACCGTCAACGCGTATGTCATCGGCACGGACGGGAAATATCACAGTACGGATATGACCTCCGCATTGTTTGCCGATGATGAAACATCCGAAGGCGACAAGGGCGTCAGTATGATTAACATGATGACCTCCCGCATGGGAAACATGAATCTTTGGGACGAAATCCTTTCCGGAGCGGACGGCGCGCTCGTTTCCGAGCTTGTTTCGAATCAATATGAGCTTGTTGCGGGCGAATGGCCGAAGAGTGCCAACGATATTGTGCTTGTTATTGATAAAAACAACGAAATATCCGACGTTGCTTTCTATGCTCTCGGGCTTATGGACACCGCCGAAATCACAAGGATTTTTAACTCCGTTCTTAAAGGCGAGGAAATCGTGACGGATACACGCTCCGCAAAGTTTGAAGAGCTTATCGGCACCAAATTCAAGCTGATATTGAACTCAGATTATTACTCAAAATCGTATTCGACCGACGAAAACGGCGGTTCATGGAAATATATCGGCGATGACGCCGCCGCAATGGATCTTGTTATCAAAAACGGACTCGATCTGCGGCTTGCAGGTATTATTCGCCCGAACGACAACAAGGCTGCTTCAGTAAACGGAGTTTTCGGCTACACTTCCGCCCTTTCCGACTATATAATTCAGAAAACGAACGAAAGTGAAATTGTCCGCGAACAGAAATCCCCGGAAAACGTGAATCTTGATGTTTTAACCGGACTTCCTTTCACTTTGGACTCCGAAAACGAACTGTCGGCGGACAAAAAGGCGGAAGAAGTTACCGCTTATTTTGCATCCCTTACGGACATGCAGAAAACGGAAATCTACAAAAAAATCATTGCCGAACCCGAGCAGACGGAGCTTGATGCAGTTGTTGAGGAATATATGGCAATGTATTCGACGCGTGAATCAATGGTTCAGCTTGCAGCGGCGACATACGGGTTTGATGTTGCCACTGCGGAGGAATATCTTTCCGACTATACGGACGAAGAGCTTCGGACTTTGATGCGTGAACAGCTTGTTTCTGCCGTAAAAAAGAAATATGCCGACAAAGCCGAAACCGAAATCATGCAGATTATTTTCGAACATTCCGCACCGAACGATCTTTTCGGCACGGCCGGATATGCCGCAGTTGCGGATATTTTTGATAAAACAATTGCAAACGACACGAGTGTTGACAAGCTTGCGGAATACTATGATAAATTCATGCCGTCAAAGGTTTCCGGAACAACGCTTGACGAAGCACTTGAAAAACTCGGTGCGGTCGATCCCGATTCGCCCAAAACCGTTAATTTGTATGCTGCAACATTTGAGGATAAGGAAGCTATCGCTGACAACATTGCGGAATACAACCGGAATGCAGACGAGGATAAGGCTATTGAGTATACCGATTATGTTGCGCTGCTTATGTCCGGAGTTACAACAATGATCGACGCCGTTTCATACGGGCTTATCGCGTTTGTTGCCATCTCTCTGGTTGTATCCTCAATTATGATAGGCATAATTACCTATATCTCAGTGCTTGAACGCACGAAGGAAATCGGTATTCTGCGCTCCATCGGCGCATCAAAACGCGATATTTCATCCGTGTTCAATGCCGAAACGCTGATTATCGGTTTCTGTGCGGGTGCGATCGGAATAATTGCATCAATGCTGTTGTGCATCCCGCTGAACCTTATCGTTCGGTCGCTCACAGGCATCGACACGCTGACGGCCGTCCTTCCGTGGCGTGCCGGCATAATACTGGTTCTGATAAGCATGGTTTTGACACTTATTGCGGGCATCATCCCCTCGCGAATTGCGGCGAAGAAGGATCCCGTTGCCGCGCTGAGATCGGAATGAAACAGCACTGTTTACTTTTCGCCTTTTGATTTAAAATAAAATAAAATAAAAATATCGCGGCTTCCGTAAACGAGGCCGCGATATTTTTATTCTGTGCCGAGTTTTGTCATGCGGAATATGTAATCAGCATATTGTGATTATCCGCCGTTCGGATAATCACCGAATGTATGTTTATTCGCCGAAATACCTGTTCAGAAGGCCTGCGAAAGCCTTGCCGTGCCGGGCTTCGTCACGCGCCATTTCATGAACGGTGTCGTGAATTGCATCAAGGTTAAGAGCCTTTGCACGCTTTGCCAGATCGGTCTTGCCTGCGGTTGCGCCGTTTTCGGCTTCGACACGCATTTGAAGGTTCTTTTTGGTGCTGGAAGTTACAACTTCGCCGAGAAGTTCGGCAAACTTTGCAGCATGCTCAGCCTCTTCATAGGCTGCTTTTTCCCAATAGAGACCGATTTCGGGATAACCTTCGCGGTGTGCAACCCTTGCCATTGCAAGGTACATACCGACTTCGGTGCATTCGCCTGCGAAATTTGCACGCAGATCCGCCATAATATCCTCGGGTGCGCCCTGTGCAACGCCGACGACATGCTCTGCCGCCCAGCTCATTGTTTCGGACTGCTCAATGAACTTTTCTGCGGGTGCACCGCAAACGGGACATACTTCGGGAGCGGAATCGCCCTCATGAACGTAACCGCATACTGAACATACAAACTTTTTCATACTTTTATCCTCCAAAGATTTTTATTTTTTGCGGCACGCGCCGCCGGTCAGCATTTTATGCTCGTTTTTGATTATTCTCCCTTTTCCGCTTCTGTCTGCATTCATTGCAGATATAGAAAAGGTTGAGTGTGTAGGAAACAATTTCTTCGCCGATTCTGCTGCTGAAATATGATTTCAGGTCACCCGGGTCACAGTCGGCAACCCTGCCGCATTCGATACACTGCATATGTTCATGCGGACGAATGGTCTTGTCGTATCTGTCCGGTTCACCGGCAACGGGAATGTGAAGGATCTCTCCGGCATCGACCATGAGTTTCAGATTCCGATAGACAGTTCCGAATGCAATGGACGGCATTTCGGCCTTTGCCCTTGCATAAATCATTTCGGCTGTCGGGTGATCGTCCGCCCGTTGTATGATGTTGTAAATCAACTGTCGCTGCCTTGTCATTCACGCCCCCTTAGGAATGATTCCTGTTATTATTATACCACCGATTTATGCCGTGTCAAGCATTAAATCTCATTTCTAAAAATATATTAAAAGCGCGGCCCTCACGACCGCGCCGATGTTCGTTTTCGAAAATTCAATTTCGCAAGCTGTTGAAACGATTTGATTAATCTTGCGGAGTTTTCGGTTCGAATTCAAACCAGCGGACGAAAAACTCTCCGCAGCGATGCATTCCGCAGCTTTCGGCAGTGCGCACCGAAGGTATGTTTTCTTCCGCGCACTCCCATATTATTTCATTCCCGCGTTCCCGTGCAGATTCAATTGCGGTGCGCAGCAGCGCCGATGCAATGCCGCGCCGTCGATATTCCGCTTTTGTATCCGCCCCGACTATGAAGCAGCCGTTGTACTCTCCGTTTGAAATTATGTTTCCGCAGATGTTTTCGCCTTCAAGCGCAAAAAAGGCAAAACCATGTTTCAAAAAATCCGCAAAGCTTTTGTAGCTTTCCAAAATTTCGGGAAGATAGGCCCCTGCAAACTCGGCATTCTCACGCAAGAAGCTTTCCGAGGCACGCCGAATGCGCATCGGCCGCCCCTCCGCCGCATGAACGAACGGCATTTCCGCCGCGCTGTATTCTTCTGCCGTGCGATAAACAAGCTGTTTCTGTTCGAACAGCTCTTTGTCGAAAAAAACAACGCGCATCATATCCGAAAGCTCTTCCGTGTCGGCGGAATATGCAAATTCACTCAGTTCGAATTCATCTTTTGCCAACGGAAATACTTTGTTCTCAAAAAACAGACGGAAAGCGGCATATTCCTCCGCCGTTTGCAGCGGAGTTCCCATTATCTGGAATCCGCCCAAAAGATAACTGTATACGACCGCAAGCCGCGGTGCCGTCGGATCATCCGTCCAAACAAGTCCCCGCGTATTTCCGCTCAAAATGCTGAGATAGTGTATGCTGCTCTTTTCACATTTAAGTTTTTCGGCAAGTTTTGCGCCGCGCTTCGGCTCCTGCCGCATTTTTAATGCATTCAATCCGTTCATAGTTCGTATCTTTTTCCGCTTTCAGCTGCGGGTTTGTTATTCTGTCAAAGCATATCCTGCGGGTTGACTTCAATGCCGCGATAGCATTCATCCGCGCAGCCGTCGCTGAAAGCGTATATTGCATTGATTGCTGCTGCCGTATTTGCAGTGCGAACCAGCTTAATTATAACCGCATAGCGGAACAGCCCCTCCCTGCGGCGAATCGGCGCGGCACCCGCGAGTGCGAAAACAAGCTCATTTTCCGCGTTTGCGGGTTTTAATGCAGTTAAAATGGTTTTTGTCACGCCGTTTGCAAACCTTTCCGCCGCATCCGCCGCCGCGTTTTCATCGGCACAGGCGAATTGCGCCCGCACAAATACCGCAAACGGAGGGAACAGCGTCCGCAGTCGGTCTCCGATTTCGAGATTATAGAATGTTTTATAATCATGCTTCGTGCAGAGCCGTATTGCGCGGTGTCCCGGCGCATTGGTCTGAATCACAACGCGCCCCTCTTTATCGGCACGGCCGGCACGACCCGCGACCTGAGTCAAAAGCTGAAATGTACGTTCGCTGCTGCGGAAATCCGAATGGAAAAGTGTTGAATCAGCAAACACGACGCCGACAAGCGTCACATTCGGAATATCAAGCCCCTTTGCCACCATTTGCGTGCCGATAAGCACATCAGCCTCGCGCCGCGTGAATGCATCAAGTATATCCCGATGTGCGGTTTTGCCGCTTGTTGTGTCCATATCCATTCTCAAACAGCGCACATTCGGAAACACAAGTTTCAGCTGTTCCTCAACCTGCTGAGTTCCGATTCCCGTGTATTTGATGTACTCCCTGCCGCAGGACGGACAGGTTTTCGGCATTTTATAATTCGCCCCGCAATAGTGGCAGCGGAGGGACTCATCAAACCTGTGATAGGTCAATGCAACGTCGCAGTTCGGGCAGGTGAACACAAATCCGCACGCGCGGCATTCGGCATGGGATGAATACCCGCGCCTGTTGAGAAACAGAATCGCCTGTTCGTGCTTTTCAAGGCATTCTTTCAGCCGTTTTATCATCAAGCCCGAAAAAATGCTGTTGTTACCGCTCAAAAACTCCTCGCGCATGTCAACAACATCAACTTTCGGCATCGGAACGCCGTTTATTCTGTTCGGCATCTCAAGCAGTATGTATCTGCCCCGCTTTGCACGATAATATGTTGTGAGCGACGGAGTCGCACTGCCGAGGACAAGTTTTGCACCGCAGAGTTTAACCCGACGCAGCGCAACCTCGGCAGCGGAATACTTTGGAGTAATTTCGGAGTAGTAGCTCGGCTCATGTTCTTCATCAATTATGATAATGCGCAGATTCTCAACCGGCGCAAACACTGCCGACCTTGCGCCGACAACGACCCTTGCCTTGCCGAAGCGTATCCGCCGCCATTCGTCAAAACGTTCACCGTCGCTCAAATGGCTGTGCAGAACGGCAACATTGTTTCCGAATCTGCTCCTGAATCTGTCCGTCGTCTGCGGTGTCAGAGATATTTCCGGGACAAGAACAATTGCGCCGCCGCCGTTTTCAAGCACGTTCGCAATTGCCTGCATATAAACTTCGGTCTTTCCGCTCCCCGTGACACCGTGAAGAAGCAGACAACTTCCGGCATCGGCGGATTTGATTTTTTCAAGTGCGTTTTGCTGCGCCGGAAGAAGCGGCAGCGGCTCCGTCGGCTGAATATCTCTGTTTGCAAAAGGATTTCGATAGGTTTCGCGCCCTTGTTCAACAAGAATGCCCTTTTTAACAAGTGCGGCAACAGCTGCGCCCGCACCGGGCACGAACGCATTTATATCGCTTGCGGAAAGCTCCGCTCGACCCGACAAAAGCAGGGAAAAAACTTCAAACTGCTTCGGCGCACGCGGCGTTCCGTCTTTTTTCAGCATTGAAGCACGCACTGCTTCAATGTCGAGATCGTCCGCAATGTGCAGAGTGCGCACTTTTTTTTCTTTAACTTTTGAACCGCGCAGCGCGGCGGGAATCATGACCCGCAGTGCATCGGCGGTTGTGCAATGGTATGCTTTGCACATCCAATCCGCAAGCTTGAGCTGATCGGGCAGCAGCGCCGAGTACGGCTCAATCGTTCGCACGATGGATTTAAGCTCACGCTCCGTTCCCGGTTCATCGACAAGTTCAAGCACAAAGCCCTCAATCGGTCGGTTTCCCCGCCCGAACGGAACGATAACGCGCTGCCCTTCGCACAGACTGATTTCTTCCGGAATGGCATAAGTAAACAGCCTGTTTACATTGGCATTTGAAATATCAACTATTACCCTTGCAAACATGCTGTTCACCCCCGCCTTTCGGCGCATAACATATAAAGCTTGATTTGAATGTTCCGCAGTTACGGATTATTTTTCGGAAGTCTGATAGTATTCGGCAGGATACCTGACGCAGAGCTCGCCGTTGTACAGTTCGTCAACCGCCTTTGCAACAGGCTTTTTGTCGGCTGATTCTTCCTTTGAAACAAGCAGCTGCCTTGCGCGCTTTGCAACGGCTGTTACAAGCATATAGCGACAGCCCGCAATGTTTTCCAGTTCAACAACCGGCGGATGATTCATTTGGTGACTCATTATGTTACCTCCAACAGTAAGTATTCAATAAATTTAACGCTCAATTTAAAACTATTATACGATTATCATGCGGCCCGCCCTCCGCAGCACCGTTCGTCACTCGGAGAAAGTTTCGCCGAGCAGCGCGGGCAAAAGCTCGCGGTTATATTCGGGAGTGCATCCGACGGCATTGAGTATGCATTCGATATTTTGAACGGCCGACTCAATTTCATCGTTCACAACAACATAGTCGTATTTCGGAATGTATTCAAGTTCCGTTCTTGCCTCTTCAAACCTTCGGGCAACCGCTTCGGGAGTCTCCGTTCCTCTGCCCACAAGCCGCCTGTGCAGCTCCGCCAGTGAAGGGGGCGCAATGAAAATCGTTATTGCGTCGGGGCAATTGTTTTTAACGTGCATTGCGCCTTTGACATCGATATCAAGCAAAACGCTTATGCCTTCACTGCGCTTTGATTCAACGTAGCTTTTCGGCGTGCCGTAGTAATTTTTTCCGAACACACGCATGTATTCAAGGAATTCTCCCTGTTCTATCATTGTATCGAATTCCTCGGTTGTTTTATAAAAATAATTCACGCCTTCCGCCTCACCCTCACGCATTGCGCGGGTCGTTGCGGAAACGGAGAAGCAGATGTTGTCGTGTTTTTCAAGCAATCTGTTTGCAACAGTGCCTTTGCCGACGCCGGAAGGGCCGGAAATGACGATCAGCATGCCGCGTTTTTTCATCATAGTGTTTGTACCCTCTTTATTTCTTTTGATGCCCTTGTGCAAACCGCACACAGCACTGCTGCCGAATTGCGGAACGAATGCCGAAACTCGGTTTTAGGTTTATTCAAAGTTCTGCACCTGTTCGCGCATCTTCTCAAGCTCGGCTTTGCCGTCGATAACAAGAGACGCAATTGTTTTATCGTTCGCTTTTGAACCGATGGTGTTGAACTCGCGATTCATCTCCTGAACGATGAAATCCAGTTTTCTGCCGACAGAGCCGTTGTTTTCAAGCAGTTCGCCTGCCGCAGCAATATGGCTCGAAAGACGGACAAGCTCCTCATCGATGCTGACTTTATCCGCGAATAATGCAATTTCCGTTGCAAGGCGCGCCCTGTCGATTTCCGTTTCTGAGAGCAGGCTTTCAATGCGTTCGTTAAGCTTTTTTCGCTGTTCTTCAACGACAAGCGGGGCGCGCTCCGAGATTTTTTCGCGAATATCCGCAATCACGCCGAGTCGTGTTTTCATGTCGGATGAAAGCCTTTCACCCTCGCGCATACGCATTGCGATAAGCTCGTTTGCGGCGCGGGTCAAGGCATCTTTCATCAGTTCCGCAAGCGCGGGCCTGTCGTCGTCGGCCTCTGTCACGGAAACGATGTCCGTAAGCCTCAGCGCACGCGACAGTGTCAGATCGTTTTCAATGCCGAGTTCCTCCGCCGCCTGCCGGGCGGCGGTCATATATGCCGAGAGCATCGGCATGTTTATTTCAACTTTTTTTGAATCGTTCCGCGTGTTGCGGTAATTGGCAAAAATGTCAACATGGCCGCGCGCAAGCATCGTGCCGAGCGTGTTCCGCACCGTGTCCTCAAGGAAGGCAAGCGAGCGCGGCATTCTGAGCGCAAGATCCAAAAAGCGATGATTGACCGATTTCAGTTCAATCGACAATTCGCGGCCGTCTTTTGAAACGACCGCATGACCGAACCCTGTCATGCTTCGTGCCACTTTTGTACCTCCGAAATGCGGAGCAATACCTGCTCCAAATCAATTTATTATACCACAGAAACGCAGATGTGAAAAGAGCCGAAATCGGTATATTCATTCAAAACGGGTTTTAAATTTGAAACAGCTTTTAAACGTAAATATCAACTTCGTCAGGAGCGATATTTTTTCTTGACATTCTGCGGGCAGATGCTAAAATACAATATGCGGCAGAGAATTGGCATTCATCGTTTTCCGCCGCAAAGCAAAACTCAGGAGGAACACATGAAAACTCGTAAACTGACGGCTGTTCTGCTCGCGCTCATCATGGCGTTTGCAGTTCTTCCCGCTGCCGCTTTTGCGGAAAGCATCGAAGGCATTGCAGGCGAAGCAGCAGCAATGCGCAAACTCGACAACGCTTGGGCGGCACTCGATGCAGCCGAAGCAGACGCTCTTGCTCAGGGCATGAGCCGCACCGAGGTCATCAATGCAGTTTACAACGCTGCACTGAACCTCAACACCGTTGATAAGGACAGCTTCTCCGACTTCACGAAGGACGGCTTCTACTTCACCGTTGACGGCATGTATTGTGCATACAACTACAGACTCCGCAACGAACTCAACACCGACTGCGCACCCGTTAAGGAAGGCGTTGTTCTTTCAAAGGGCAGCGGAAAAACCGAAAACCTCAAAGACGCCGAATCCGCCGACGTATTTCTGATTGCACCTTACTACGGTCACGACAGCAGCTTCACCGATCAGTACAAGCGTGAAGCGCAGTCCGTCGCGGACGCAACCGGCGGCGACTACCTGCTTATCCAGAGCACGGCAGCGACCGGCCCCGCAATCGCAGAAAATTTCCCGAATAAAGGCGTTGTATTTTTTGACAGTCACGGCACCCAGGACGGCACGTCATCCTATCTCTGCCTGACAACAAGTTCCGGCATCACTCAGGAAGATTACAACAACGGCTGGGCGGTTTATGCCGGCAGCGCCGCATATATCGACGGCCGTTATATTGAACACCATACCCCTGCACCCCTTTCAAACTGTCTCGTTTGGATGGCAATTTGCGAAGGTATGAAGCGCAGCGGCCAAGGCACCACCGGTGCAGCACTGCTTCGCGCGGGTGCAGGCGTTGTTTACGGCTATTCTCAGAGCGTCACTTTCGCAGGCGATTATGTATACGAAGAGACTTTCTGGAACCTTATGAAGGATTTTGAAAACCCCGCCACCGTTGCGGAAGCCTTTGCTCAAATGGTTGAAGAACACGGCGTATGCGACCCTTACGGCAATGCATACCCTATTGTTATGAGTGATGTTGACGCTTTCCCCGCAAATCCCGACAGTGCGCAGACCGTCAACAGCACATGGAAACTCTGGGGCAGCTTCCCCCTTGTTGATCTTACCGGATTCAGCCTTGACATCACAAGCGCGGATATTAAAATGGCGCAAACCGTGAACGTCAATATGTCCCTTGTTCCCGAAAATGCAAATAACTTTGTCACAACATGGACGAGTGCGGACGAGTCCGTTGCGATCGTTGAACCTTATGCAGGCAGCAGATGCAGAGCCGTCATCACCGGTATGGGCCGCGGCGAAACCGAAATCACCTGCTCCGTCAGCGTGAACGGCAGCATTATCGGAACCGAAACGGTTTCCGTTTCCGTAACTCCCGATGAAACCCTTGCCGAAGCCGTCAACGTTGAAGGCGGCAGTCTTGAATTCGGCACGAGCGCGGAATACAGCTTCGTTCCCGTTGCCGAGGGAGACCGACTGATTGCAAAGACCAACAACGCCGGCATGGGCAACACCACCGCCGTGCTGCTCACAACCATCCGCATGGCGGAAGGCGACACGCTTTCGTTTGACTATTTCTACAGCAGCGAAACCGATTACGACTACTATTACTTCAAAGTTAACGACGTTGAATACCAGAAATATGCCGACACGAATATGACCGGATTCAGCAGCTATACCTTCACCGCACCCGAAGCGGGGCTGTATCACTTTGAATGGAGCTACGTTAAGGACGAACTGACCGACGGCGGCAGCGACTGCGTCAAAATCGACAATGTTGCCTTCTCCGGAACGGGCGAACCCGAAGAACCTCAGCTGAGTCTTATCGGCATCACGGCAACAGCCAATGATGTCCGCATCGGTGAACGCATTGAAGTTTCTTTCGACTGCGCACCCGTTGCATGCGGCGGCACGCAGGTAGTTCACAGCGGCACGATCGCCGTCACCACCCCCGCTGTTATGGAGGAACTCGAGCACACCGTTATCCCCGGTGATATTCTTGAGCGGATCGAAGCCGCCGGCGGACATTACGAAATTGAAGCCGATATTATTTATGTTGACCGTTTCGCCTTGATTCAGGGTTATTACATATCCTTTGAATGTGAAGCGGGCGTTGAAATGACCGGAAATCTTCTTACCGTCAGCGCAGACATGCCCGAAACCTGGCACGGTTCGCTGCCTGCCGTAAATCATGCCGGCATTCACTCCGCAGAGATCTACCATCACGCCAACGGCCGTGATTACGAAGTTCCGACAGTGCTTACCAACTGCCCGTTCAACATTCTTCCCGCAATGGGTGACGTCAACCTTGACGGCAGCGTTACCATTGCGGACGCATTGCAGGTAATGCGTCATGCAATCGAAGTGCTTACTCTTGAAGGCGCATCCCTTGATGCCGCTGACATGAACGGCGACGGCGTCATCGGCCTTCCCGATGCAATCCTTATTGCAAGGCGTGCAATGGGACTGTAACAGTCAACACAGCAATGAATGAATTGAATTTAAAATGATGCGGCGCAACGCGGCTGCATTTGTTATACGTCTGCCGGGCAGCATTTTCCGGCGGACGTATTTTATTTTGTCTCTATACTGATTTTCTCCTGCGCGCTATAATGTTAAGCCCGGTTTCCCTTCGGTTTTTCCGTCCGGGCGTATTCTTTCATCTTTCCGTCTCATTATATTGACATTTCAAACATTGACATTTCAACCGAAGATGATATAATAAACCTTGCTGAGACAACCGGCTTGTTCGGTTGTCCCGCGCACAGTTTTTTAGGAGGAAAAGAAATGAAAACCCGTAAGTTCCTTTCTCTTGCGCTTGCACTCATCATGGTTTTCGCAATGATTCCCGTTGCTTCTCTTGCAGAGAATGTTGACGGTCTCGTTAACGAAGCAGCAGCAATGCGCAAACTCGACAATGCTTGGGCGGCACTCGATGCAGCCGAAGCAGACGCTCTTGCTCAGGGCATGAGCCGCACCGAGGTCATCAATGCAGTTTACAACGCTGCACTGAACCTCAACACCGTTGATAAGGACAGCTTCTCCGACTTCACGAAGGACGGCTTCTACTTCACCGTTGACGGCATGTATTGTGCATACAACTACAGGCTCCGCAACGAACTCGGCAAAGTTACCGAACCCGCAAACGACGGTATTTTCACCATCAAGGGCAACGGCAGCAATGCAGCAATGAAGGACGCCGAGTCCCCCAACGTTCTGCTTCTCGGACCGTACTACGGCTATGACTCCAACTTTGACGATTCCTACAAGAACGCAACTCAGCCCATTGCGGATGCAACCGGCGGCGATTGGGAACTCATCCAGGGTCACGCCGCAACCGGCCCCGCAATCGTTGAAGCATTCCCCGATTACGGCTCCGTTTTTGTTGACAGCCACGGCACCGCAAGCGGTTCTTCCACCTATATCTGCCTCACCACCAACGAAGGCATCACTCAGGAAGACTACAGCAACGGTTGGGCAGTCAACTCCGGCGGCGCAGCATGGATCGACGGCCGCTACATTCAGCATCATCTCAACGGTGCGCATATCAGCAACCCGTTCGTATGGCTCGGCATCTGCGAAGGCATGAAGCTCAGCGGTCACGGCGTCATGGCTAACGCACTCGTTGAAGCAGGCTGCGGTGCAGTTTACGGTTACTCCCAGAGCGTAACCTTTATTGCCGACCTCACCATGTACCTCCCCTCCTTCACCGGCTCCCTTATGGAAGGCGCAACCATTGCGGATGCATTCCAGACCATGAAGGATGAATACGGCGTACCCGATCCCAGAGGCGATGCTTACCCCATCATCGTAAGCCCCGTTGACCCCTACCCCGCAAATCCCGACAGTGAACAGACCGTTTACTGCGAATGGACCCTCTTCGGCAATGCGGAACCCGTTGAAATCACCGGATTCAGCCTTGCGGAAACTTCTCTTGAAATGTATGTCGGCAGAAGCGGCAGCCTCACCTTCAACCGCGTTCCCGACAATGCCAACAATTACGAACTCGTTTGGACCAGCTCCGACGAATCCGTTGCAACCGTCAGCGGCAACAAGCGCAGGGCGACCGTGAACGGCGTCGGCGCGGGCACTGCAACCATCACCTGCACCGTTATGGTTAACGGTTCCGTATTCGGCACCGCAACCTGCCCCGTTACTGTCAATGTTGACACCACTCTCATGGAAGCACTGAATGTTGAAGGCGGTTCTCTCCAGTTCGGCACCGGCGATCCCCATGGTTTCGAAGCAATCACCGAGGGCGACCGTTACCTTGCAAAGTCCACCAATGCAGGTGTCGGCAACTCCACCGCAACCCTCACCACCACTGTTCAGATGTCCGCAGGCGACACCCTCACCTTCGACTACTACTACAGCAGTGAAAACAATTATGACTGGTATCGCTTCAAAGCAAACGGCACCGAAGTTCAGAAGCTCTCCGGCACGGGCATGTCCGATTTCGCATCCTATACCTACACCGCAGCTTCCGACGGCGCATACACCTTTGAATGGTCCTACAGCAAAGACATCAGTGTAAACGGCGGCAATGACTGCGTCAAGATCGACAATGTTGCATTCTCCGGCGATGCAGGCATGGCAGACGGCGACGTTGACGGCGACGGCATCGTATCCGTTTCCGACGCACTGCTCGCAATGCGCGGCGCAATGGGTACCATCACTCTCACCGCAAGCCAGCTCGCACATGCTGACCTCGACGGCGACGGCACCGTTACCGCATCCGAGGCTCTTGCTATCATGCGCATGGCAATGAACGGCTGAAAAAGCTAAACAGGCATGATGCATAAGCAAGTACCTGTGCATCACGAAAAAAAATTAAAGACAGCCGCCGCAGCTCGTTTGGGCTTCGGCGGCTGTTTTGAATATTTTGTTTGAAATATTTGCCGTATTTTTGCCTTCGGAAGTTTTGTATACATAACATTATATCTCGATTTTGCAATATGTTCGCCTTTTTATCTATTTCACACACTAATCGCAATGTGTTTTTCAGTCTTTCGGGCGCGGTTATATAATATCGTAATTCGGCTGTTTTTTCTTGACATTCACTTCTGAAATGGTAAAATAAAAGGTGTGTCGGCACAGCCGATGCAAAGTACCGTTTGAGATGCGATTTCAGGCTCGTATCCGACGGCACAAAAGAAATATTTCAGGAGGAAAAGAAATGAAAACCCGCAAATTTCTGGCACTTGCGCTTGCGCTCATCATGGCTTTCGCAATGATTCCCGTTGCTTCTCTTGCAGAGAATGTTGACGGTCTCGTTAACGAAGCAGCAGCAATGCGCAAACTCGACAATGCTTGGGCGGCACTCGATGCAGCCGAAGCAGACGCTCTTGCTCAGGGCATGAGCCGCACCGAGGTCATCAATGCAGTTTACAACGCTGCACTGAACCTCAACACCGTTGATAAGGACAGCTTCTCCGACTTCACGAAGGACGGCTTCTACTTCACCGTTGACGGCATGTATTGTGCATACAATTACAGGCTCCGCAACGAACTCAACACCGACTGCGCACCCGTTGAGGAAGGCGTTGTTCTCACCAAAGGCAGCGGCAAAAAGAGCGCTCTTAAGGATGCAGAATCCCCCAACGTATTCCTCATTGCGCCTTACTACGGCCACGACAGCACCTTCACCGATCAGTATAAACGTGAAGCTCAGTCCGTTGCGGCAGCAACCGGCGGCGATTACCTGCTTATCCAGAGCACTTCAGCAACCGGCCCCGCAATCGCAGAAAACTTTGTTGACAAGGGCGTTGTATTTTTTGACAGCCACGGCACCCAGTCCGGTACTTCTTCCTACCTCTGCCTGACCACCAACAGCGGCATCACTCAGGAAGACTACAACAACGGTTGGGCAGTTCGTTCCGGCAGCGCAGCTTTCATTGACGGCCGTTACATTGAAAACCATACACCCGACACCCTTTCCAACTGCCTTGTTTGGATGGCGATCTGCGAAGGCATGAAACGCCAGGGTCAGGGCACCACCGGTTATGCGCTTCTCCGCGCAGGTGCAGGCGTTGTTTACGGCTATTCCCAGAGCGTTACCTTCGTCGGCGACTATATGTACGAAGCAACCTTCTGGAATGCAATGAAGAATGCGGATGATCCCGCAACCGTTGCAGATGCATTTAACCTCATGGCAGAAACCCACGGTCTCCCCGATCCCAGGGGTGATGCATGGCCCATCGTTATGAGTGAAGACGATCCCTTCCCCGCAAATCCCGACAGCGCACAGACTGTACACAGCCAGTGGACGCTTTTCGGCAACCCGGAGCCCGTTGACATCACCGGCTTCAGCCTCCAGCAGAATGCAGTTGAGATGTACATCGGCAGGACTGCAGAAATCAACTTTGTTCGTCAGCCTGAAAATGCGAACAACTATGAACTCGTTTGGACCAGCTCCAACGAATCCGTTGCAACCGTTACCGGCAACAAGCGCAAAGCAACCGTCACCGGTATCAGCGCGGGCACCGCAACCATCACCTGCACCGTTATGGTCAACGGTTCCGTATTCGGCACCGCAACCTGCGAAGCAACCGTCAACATCGATACTTCCCTGTTCGATTCCCTTAACATTGCGGGCGGTTCTCTCCAGTTCGGCACCAGCCAGCCCTACGGCTTTGAAGCCGTTACCGAAGGCGACAGATTCCTTGCAAAGTCCAACAATGCAGGTGTCGGCAACTCCACCGCTTCCGTTTCAACAACTGTTCAGATGTCCGCAGGCGATACCCTCACCTTCGACTATTTCTACAGCAGTGAAAGCAACTATGACTGGTACCGCTTCAAAGCAAACGGCACCGAAGTTCAGAAGCTCTCCGGCAACACCAACAGTGCATGGGCAACCTACACCTACACCGCAGCTGCCGACGGCGCATACACCTTTGAATGGTCCTACAGCAAGGACAGCAGCGTCAATAGGGGCGATGACTGCGTTAAGATCGACAATGTTGCATTCTCCGGCGATGCAGGCATGGCAAACGGCGACGTTGACGGCGATGGCATCGTATCCGTTTCCGACGCACTGCTCGCAATGCGCGGCGCAATGGGTACCATCACTCTCACCGCAAGCCAGCTCGCACACGCTGACCTCGACGGCGACGGCACCGTTACCGCATCCGACGCTCTTGCTATCATGCGCATGGCAATGAACGGCTGAAAAAGCTAAACAGTCATGATGCATAAGCAAGCGCCTGTGCAGCACGACAAAACTTAAAGGCAGGTGCCGCAGTCCGAACGGGCTGCGGCACCTGTTTATATGATTTCAAAAAATCCTTATTGACACCGAATCGTTATTGAATCCGGTTATCGTTCTCTCTGCGGCGGCTGTTCTCATTAAAACTCACGGCATTATTCCCGTAAACAAACGAACAAGCACCACTCAAAAAAGCGGTGCCCGCAAACTGCATACGAACTGCGTATTTTGATTAAAAGCTCACCTTCATGCGCCGTTTATCTCTCCGAGCAACGGCAATCACCGCAGAAAATCAGCTTGCATTAAGCAAACTGATTCACCGGTGCATTTGCTCAATCTTCAATTTCGGCCTCATTGCCGTTAACCGCTTTTTTCAGCGTGTGCGTACGGTCACGCTTTTCGAGAGTTTCCGTTTCCGACTTCTCAGACTTGCCGCGCAGATCATCAAGGCTGCGCGTGCATTCATGAACCGTCGGAACCCAGCTTGCCTTGCTGAATATCGCAGCAACGGAAATGGGAAGATAGGTCATCATGTAAATTGGAAATGTGAATATGTAAAGTATTTTCTTAACAGTTTTAGCCGGAATAATCTTCCACATGTCGATCGTTGCAATAAGTCCGACAACAAATGCAATTATATAGCTGTTGAAGAGAATCTGCAAGATTGAAAGCAGAACCGTTGTTATCCCGCTGCCGATGCAAACGGAAACAATAATGCCGACAATATTTACAATTTGGGCAACAATTCCGAGCAGATATGCCGGAAAAATGTTCATTCCGATATCGAAACATGTAAAATCGCCTTTTTTAAAAATCCCGCGGAATATGCCTTTGAACAAATCCCCCCCGTGAGCCTGTATCAGCTGAAGGTAGCCTTTTGACCAACGCAGCCGCTGCTTCCATGATGCTTTCATGGTTGCGGGCTGTTCGTCATAAATAACTGCATTTTTGCAATAGCCGATATGCTCACCCGCTACGGCGCAGCAAACGGTAAATTCAATGTCTTCAATCAAAAGAAAATAATTCCAGCCGCCGATTTTTTTGAGATATTCGCTGCTCACCATGAAGCCCGTTCCCGAAACAGCGCAGCCGGAACCGAGAAGATAACGCGATTCGTTAAGGTAGCGGCTCTCGCGCACATACCAGAGTCCGCTTCCCGCCGAAATCCAGCTGTCATCGTAGTTTTTCGAATTACGAAAACACGTTGCAACATCATAACCCGCATTGAGCATTTTGTTCATCTCCGCTGTGTAATGCTCATCCACAAGATTATCGGCATCGAAGATGAAAAAGGCATCAAAGGCATTCGGATAATCCTTTTCAATGTGCTTAAATATGAAATTAAGTGCGTATCCTTTGCCGATTTTTGTCAAATCGTTTCGTTCGTAAACGATTGCTCCCGCATGTCGTGCAATTTCGGCGGTTTTGTCCGTGCAGTTATCCGCCGCAACAAAAACGCGAATTCCGCCCGGGTAATCCTGCGCAAGCAAAGTCCTGATGCAGTTCTCAAGCGTTTTTTCTTCGTTGCGCGCACAAATAACGGCAGCAAAACGGTTTTGCTTCCGATTCAAATCCGCATCGGCAATCGTTGCTTTACCCGCATTCCCGCTGTTTTTCGGAACAATGCGATATTTTTTAAAATAAGGGACCAAAACATAAATATATTGATAAAAATAGCAAATAGCAAAAAGCAAAGCTATAATACGATTGATTGTTTCAATAGAGTGCATTGAGCCACCTCTGTTTGCTGCAGATTATTGCGCAGAACCCGACACAGGGCAATTACGCTTATACCGTTGAGAGCTAACATCTTCCGAAGCGATGCAAGTTACGGCGAACCAAGCCTTCGGATAATGCGGAAAACAGCTTTTGACCGCAAAAAAGCGCACCGTTTTTCTCTGTTTACACAAAAATCGGATGCACGGCGCATTAAGTTTTCCGCAAAGCAGACAACAGTTTGTCAACAGTCGTTCAAAAGGAACGAATCCCTGCAAAAAATTGCAGTTGTTTGTTGTTTTTTAGATTTTATCATTCCGAACCCGGATTGTCAACCCTTTGAGACATATGCATTTTTTGCGTCAAAGATTTTGACCCTTTTGACCGTCAAATTTATGCTCGTGTTTCATGCCGAGGTTGAGAAAGAGCTGAGTTTGTGATATAATGAATGTATAAAATATTCGATCGGGAGGATTCTGACTTGTTACACATCCTTTACGGCAAAAAGGGCACGGGCAAATCGCGCAGACTTATTGCCGAAGCGAACAGAAACCATGTTGAATGCGGTGAAAACAGCGTTTTCATCGATAAGGACGGAGACAGAATGTACGAATTGAACCGCGGCATCCGCTTCATCAACGCCTCCGATTTTTGTATTGACGGGCCGAAAATGTTCACGGGTTTTGTCTGCGGAATTGCGGCGCAGGATTATGACCTGCGTGCAATTTATATCAACAGCTTTATGAAGGTCGTTAAGCATTCCCCCGAAGGGCTGTTCGGCATGTTCGACTTTTTGCGCGAATTTTCCGAAAAAACCAATATTGAACTCTATATAAGCATCAGCAGTGAGAATGAGGCCCCCGATTATCTTAAAGCATTCATCAATCAATGAACCCGCTGTCGGGCAGCTGACAGAGGAATCAAAGGCTGATTTTTTCGGCGCGATGCCGCTCATGCAAATTTTTCTGTTGAAATACAGCTAAAAATACACTATAATATTGCAGGCGCGGCAATGCCGTGCCTTGCGGGCATTTGCCCGAACTGACGAAAGGACAACCCGATAACCATGAAATTTGCAATCGACGCTTTCGGCGGCGACAATGCTCCCGAAGCCGTGATCCGCGGCAGCATTGACGCAATGCAGCTCAACGATGACTTCAGCATAATCTTCACCGGAGATGAATCCGCAATTTATGCCTTGCTCAACAACTATGAATACGACAAGTCCCGTGTTGAAGTTGTTCATGCACCGGACATAATTACATGTGAAGATCAGCCCACGCTTGCAGTTCGGCGAAAAAAAGAAAGCTCAATTGTTAAGGCTCTTCATCTTGTTGCGGACGGAAAAGCCGATTGCTTTATCTCTGCGGGAAGCACCGGTGCTGTTCTTGCCGGTGCAACGCTTATCGTTCACCGCATTCCGGGTGTTAAGCGTCCCGCTCTCGCACCCGTTCTTCCGACGCTCAAAGGGCCGATGATGCTTATTGACTGCGGTGCAAATGTTGACTGCACTCCGGAATACCTGCTCCAATTCGCATACATGGGTTCGGCGTATATGAGCGGTGTCCTCGGCATTGAACGTCCGCGTGTCGGTCTTATAAATAACGGCACCGAAGAGGGCAAGGGGAACGCACTCACAAAGGAAGCATATTCCCTGCTTAAGGATGCGAGGGGCATCAATTTCGTCGGCAACTGCGAAGCGCGCGAGCTCATGAGCGGAGACTACGATGTTATCGTTTGCGATGGTTTTGTCGGCAACGCTGTTCTGAAAACACTTGAAGGAGCCGTGGCTTCAATCATGACGATGCTCAAGACGGAAATCAAAAGCAGCAAACGCGCAAGCGTCGGCGCAATGCTCTCTAAAAATGCTTTTAAAGCACTCAAAACCCGCATGGACTACACGGAGTACGGCGGCGCACCCCTGCTCGGCATCAACGGCGGCATTATAAAAGCGCACGGCAGCAGTGACGAACGTGCCGTTTGCTCCGCCATCGGTCAGGCGCGCAAGCTCATCCTCGGCAATGTTACAAACACGATTTCGGGGCTTATTTCCCGGGAAATGGAACCCCAAGCGGGAAAATGAGTCTTTTCGAGCCGAATCCGCACACACTGCGTTTTATCCGCATTCGGCATATTTAATTTGACATTGACATCAAACATGCCGTGCGGTAAAATATGATATGAACTTTATTAAACTTACGGAGGCTGATTATGCTTACTGAAATTCGCACCCGCATCGCGCAGCAGCTCAACATTCCCGTTGACAGCATCACTGCCGATTCAAAACTTGTTGACGACCTTAAGGCGGACTCACTGGACATTGTTGAGCTTGTAACAAGCCTTGAAGAAGAATACAACATCGAAATTTCCGACGAGAACATTAAAAACATTCGCACCGTCGGTGATGTTGTTCGTTTCATCGAATCCAAATAACCTGAACCGCACGGAAGACGGGCTTTAGCGGCAACTGAATTTCGGCTGATTTCATCCGAATCCGAATGCGCCGGATAACCTGTTTTCTGTCCGTTTTTTTGCGGCACCCCGTTTCGCAGGCGGACGAATATCTGCCTGCGAAATTTGATTTAAGACATAAGAATCGGTTTTATCTCTGATTTTTGTTTGCTTAAACAAACATAACCCTACAGATTGGAGCGATTGATTTTTCGTGAATCCAAAACGAATCTCAGAGCTTGCTGAATTAATGACAAAGCTCAATTACAGCTTCACGGACGTTGAGCTGCTGAACACTGCACTCACCCACTCGTCATTCGTGCGCGGGGACAACCGCATTTATCCGAATAACGAGCGAATGGAATTTCTCGGTGACGCTGTACTTGAGCTTTGCGCAAGCGAATACCTATATTTGAATTACCCCAAAATGAACGAGGGCATGATGACCCGCACGCGCGCACGTACCGTTTGCGAATCCGCGCTGAACATCGTTGCAAAGGAGTTGGAACTGGGCAAGTATCTGCTTTTGAGCCACGGAGAGGAAAACACAGGCGGGCGCGAAAAGCCCTCCATACTTTCCGACGCACTCGAAGCTGTTATCGGCTCCATCTTTCTTGACGGCGGCATTGAATGCGCAAAGCGTTTTATTTTAAGCTTCATCAAAAACAGCGTTGAGGAAGCGGCGCGCAGCCTGTCTGCAAAGGATTATAAAACGCTGCTTCAGGAATATGTTCAGCATTATCACAGCGGTGAACTTGAATATAAAGTCATCGGCATGAGCGGCCCGGATCACAAGCGGGTTTTCACAATGTGCGTCAGCATTGACGGTGTTGTGTACGGGTTCGGCGACGGCGGAACAAAACAGGAGGCCGGCCAGAACGCAGCAAAAGCAACACTTGAATTGCTCAATCGGGACAATGTGTGAGTTTTGACCATGCGTTCATCACAGCTTTTCGGAACGGCTCATCCGATTTGCCATTTTGCTTAAGGAATCTTTTAAATGCAGCTTACAAAGCTTGAAATCAGCGGGTTCAAATCGTTTGCAAAAAAAACCGAACTGATTTTCAAAAACGGAATCACGGGTATTCTGGGTCCCAACGGTTGCGGAAAAAGCAACATTGCGGACGCTTTTCGCTTTGTTTTGGGTGAGCAGAATGCACGTGCGCTGCGCGGCAAAAGAATCGATGACTTTATTTTCGGCGGGACGGAAAAGCGCAAGCCGCTGTCCTACTGCGAAGTTTCCATGTATTTTGACAATTCGGACGGACTGCTTGCTTCTCCGTTTTCCGAGGTTGTTGTTACACGCCGCGCCTTCCGTTCGGGAGAAAGCGAATACAGCATCAACAAAACCCCTGCACGTCTGCGCGATATTCGCGAGCTTTTCCGTGACACAGGCATCGGAAAGGACGGATATTCCATCATCGGACAGGGCCGCGTAAGTGAAATTCTTTCCGACCGTTCCGATGACAGACGCGAGGTTTTTGAAGAAGCCGCAGGAGTTATGAAATACCGCGCACGCAAGGAGGAAGCCGAGCGCAAACTCCAAGCCACCGCAAAAAATATTCTTCGCCTTGAAGACATTCTCCGTGAGCTTGAAAGCAGGCTTGAGCCGCTCCGTTTACAGAGTGAAAAGGCCACCGAATATTTTCGGCTGCGGGAGGAACTCCGCGAGCTTGAAATCAACCTGTTTTTATATCAGTATGACAAATCAAATGAGCGGCTTCAACAGCTGCGCGGCGTTGCCCGTCAGCTTTCCGACGAAATTCCCGCTGCATTGGCGGAAGAAGAGGCTTATGCCGCAGGCTGTGCCAAAGAGGAAGAGCTTGAACGAAGCCTTTCCGCCGCAATCAGCGAAACATCGCGCACGCTTATCGAGCTTTCCGCCTCCGTTGAAGGCCATGCCGGCAATGAAAAACTGATTCATGAACGCATCGATGCGCTGACTGCGGATGTTGCGCGGAGGCAAGCAGAAATTACAAGGATTCGTGAGCGCGAAACGGCCGACGGTGAACGCAGTTCGCAGCTTGCGGAAGAAATCAATCTGAAAAAAGCGAGCGAAGACGCGCTTGAAGCCGCGCTTGAAACCGCCGAAGCCGAATTTGCGGAGCTTTCAGGCTCTATTAATGCAGCCGAAGAAAAGCTTGAAGCGCAAAAACAATCCATGATGGATTACATGAATCGGCTTGCAGACACGAAAAGCCGCATTTCAAGGCTCGGTGCAATGCGTGAATCCATCAGGAAACAAACCGCTTCCCTTGCGCAGGAGCTTATTGAAACCGAGGCCGAAGGCAGACATCTGGACGAAGAATATGCCGAAGCTCGGGCTGACAAAGAAGCACTTTTAAAGCATAAAGCTGAGTTCGAAACTGCACGGCAGGCTGCAATTGATGAGATCAATGCGCTTAACGTTAATGCACTTTCCGCCGCAAAAGCAATACGCCGCGCCGAAGACGAAATCAGTGCGGGCAAGTCCCGGCTTAAGGTACTTGAAGAGATGCGCCGCGCTCACGAGGGCTACTATGCAAGCGTTCGCCGACTTTTGAACGACGCACAGCGCAGCGCGGAGCTGAAAAAAAGAATGCACGGAGTTGTTGCGGAGCTTTTATCCGTTCCGCAGGAATACGAACGTGCTGTTGAATCCGCACTCGGTTCGGCTCTTCAAAACATTGTTGTTCCCACCGAACACGATGCGAAATATCTTATTAACTATCTCCGCGAGCATGACTACGGCCGCGCCACGCTCCTTCCCGTCAGCGCAATGCGTGCGCGCCTGCTTACCGATGAGGAAAAAAACTGTTTTCGCGGCATTGACGGCTGTTTCGGCATTGCCTCCGAGCTTGTACGCTTTTCGCCCGAATACGGCAGCGTTTTTGAAAACCTTCTCGGCAGAACGGTCATTGTTCGCGATATTGACACCGGAATTCTTATCAGCAGACGTGCGAAATCGGCATTTCGCATTGCAACGCTGAAAGGCGACATTCTTAACCCCGGCGGAAGCATGACCGGCGGAAGCCTCCAGAAACGCGAATTCAGCCTTTTGGGACGCGAACGGGAGATCGAAGAGCTTGCCGAAAGCAGAAAAGCAGCCGAAAGCAGGCTTGCCGAGCTGCGCAATGCCGAAGCAGAATGCAGCAAAGCATTGCAGGAAGCGAATGCAAAAGCAGCCGCTGATGCAGATGAATTACGAAAGCTTGATGTTCGGCTTGCATCCTTGACCGAAAAAGCGGATATTGTTCAAAAATACATTCAAAAAAACGTTGAACGAATAAAGCAAATCGCCGAAGAGCAGCAAAGACTTGCGGATGCCGAAACGGATATCAACGCCGAATGTGCCTCCGCAGAAGCTGCCGCAAACGGAATCGACCTCGGCAGCTCCGCAAACGGACAGGACATCAAAAACACACAGCTGGAACTTGCGAACCTCCGCTCCGCTCTTCAGGCGGCGAATGATGAAATTTCAGCTCTCCGCATTCGGCACACTGCCGCAAACAGAGAACGCATTTCGGCTGAAAACGAGCTTAAACGGCTCAATGCAGAGCTTGCGGATGCCGAAACAAGGCGCAATGCCGAAACAATTGCGATTGAAGCAGCGGAGCGCGATTGCCGACAGCTCAACGACGAGCTCGGTTCGGTGAGCTGCGGACTTTCCGAAAGCAGAGCCGAGCTCAATGCCTTGAACGAGGAGCTGAGACGGCTTGAGAACGAACGCGCCGCAAGGCTGAACGCGCTTGACGAACTGCGTTCAAAACATGAACAGGTGAGTTTGCGATCGTCCGAACTGCGCGAAAGGCTGCACCGAAACGAACTTGCAACGAACAAGGCGCAGTCCGAACTTGACAACATGAACGAACGCATCTGGCGCGATTACGAGCTTACCTACGATAATGCCTTGAGTTTTCGCCGTGAAATTGCCGTTACACAGGCACATCTCCGCACGGACGAGCTTCGAAAGGAGCTGAAATCCTTAGGGGACGTGAACACATCCGCAATTGAAGATTATCGTGAGTTAAACGAGCGTTTTCAGTCGCTGAATGCTCAGTGCGGCGATTTGCGGCAGGCGGAAGCGGATTTAAACGAACTCATCGCAAAACTGACCGAAACCATGGAAAAGGAGTTCTGCGAACAATTTTCCCTCATCCGACAGAATTTCACCGCAACGTTTTCGGAACTTTTCAACGGCGGACATGCGGAACTTGTGCTTTCGGACAAAAACGATGTTTTAAACTGCAATATCGACATCATTGCACAGCCGCCGGGCAAAAAGCTTCAGCTGCTTTCCCTGCTTTCCGGCGGAGAGCAGGCACTGACAGCAATTGCACTGCTGTTTGCAATATTAAAACTTAAACCCGCCGCATTCTGTATTCTGGACGAAATTGACACTTCGCTTGACGAAGCAAATGTGGATTGTTTTGCCGAGTATTTGCGGAAATATTCGGAGGGTACCCAATTCATTATCATCACACATCGTAAGGGTGCAATGGCTGTTTGCAATTCGCTCTACGGTGTGTCCATGGAGGAAAAAGGTGTATCCACGCTTGTTTCGGCAAGATTGGACTGATATTTAATAAAATGCTGCAAATTTATCACCACAGGAGGTATTTTTATGTCAGTATGGGATCTTTTTAAAAGGAAGAAAAAGAAACCGGAAAAGGTTGATCCTGCTGCAAATTTAAATCAGGAAACGGAAGCAAAGCCTGCCGCTGAAAAGGCGGAGCTTGAAGCACGCGAAAAGGCCGAACGTGAAACACGCGAAAAGGCCGAACGTGAGGCACGCGAAAAGGCCGAACGCGAAGCACGCGAAAAGGCCGAACGTGAAGCGCGTGAGAAGTCTGAACGTGAAGCACGCGAAAAGGCCGAACGTGAAGCGCGTGAAAAGGCCGAACGTGAAGCACGCGAGAAGGCCGAACGTGAAGCGCGCGAAAAGGCCGAACGTGAAGCGCGTGAAAAGGCCGAACGTGAAGCGCGTGAAAAGGCCGAACATGAAGCGCGCGAGAAGGCTGAACGTGAAGCGCGCGAAAAAGCCGAACGTGAAGCGCGTGAAAAGGCCGAACGTGAAGCACGTGAAAAGGCCGAACGTGAAGCACGCGAAAAGGCTGCTGCCGAAAAGAGTACGGGCAAAAAGAAAAAGGAAGGTTTCTTCTCAAAGCTCATGGGCGGGCTTAAAAAGACCCGTGACACACTGTTCGGCGGGCTGTTTGTTGAAAACGGCGAAAAAATCGACGACGAGTTTTATGAAGAGCTTGAAGAAGCAATGATAATCTCGGACATGGGCATGGCGACGACCGAAAAGCTGCTTGGGCAGCTCCGTTCGAAGCTGCGTTCCGAGGGTGTTCACACACGCACGGAAGCAAAACAGGTCATGATATCCCTGCTTGCGGATTGTATGCGGCCGGAAGACGGTTTTCTTGACGGCGTGAACAAAGCCGTTATTCTCGTTGTCGGCGTCAACGGCGTCGGAAAAACGACTTCAATCGGCAAACTTGCCGCAATGTACAAAGCGGACGGACGTTCCGTGATGCTTGCCGCCGGCGACACTTTCCGCGCAGCCGCAGCAGAGCAGCTCACAATTTGGGCCGAACGCGCCGGTGTTCCGATCGTTAAGCACGGCGAGGGTGCAGATCCCGCCGCCGTTGTGTTTGATGCAATTGCATCGTTTAAGGCAAAGAATTGCGATATTCTCATCTGCGACACCGCCGGAAGACTGCACAACAAAAAGAACCTTATGACGGAGCTTGCAAAGATCCGCAAAGTTATCGGCAGAGAGCTTCCCGATGTTCCGGTTGAGGTTCTGCTCGTGCTTGATGCAACCACCGGACAGAACGCAATTGCGCAGGCAAAAGTCTTTGGTGAAAACTGCGGACTTACCGGTGTTGTGCTGACAAAGCTTGACGGCACGGCAAAGGGCGGCGTCAGCGTTGCGGTGAAAGATGAGCTCGGGCTTCCCGTGCGCTTTGTAGGCGTCGGCGAAGGTATAGACGATTTGCAGCCGTTTGATGCGGATGATTTTGCAAAGGCATTGCTTGGGTGAACAACCGAGTAAAGTTCATTGATATCGGCATAACGAAAAAGAACCTGTTGCGGCAGGTTCTTTTTTTACAAACCGCATCTTGCTGCGAAGTTTTGCAGGCAGGAAAACACAAATAGGACACCCCGAACGGAATGTCCTACAGGTAAGTATAGTTTTAGCTTTCAGCATTCAAGCGGAGCGGAAAAAGTTATGCTTCCTCGTCCATCTTGATAATCTGCTCGCCGTCATAGTAGCCGCAATGCTTGCAGACCCTGTGTGCCAGCTTCTTTGCGTGGCACTGGGGGCATTCTACGATAGCGGGGACGCTGAGCTTCCAGTGAGCCCTGCGCTGATCACGCCTTGCTTTCGATGTTTTTCTCTTAGGTACTGCCATTTTCTACACCTCCTCTTCATTATTGAGCAGTTGTGCGAGTTCTTCAAGGGAGGCGAAGTTGGCATTCTTCACCGTTCGTGAACACGAACACTGCATTAAATTCAAATCACAGCCGCAAACGGGACAAAGCCCCTTGCAGTCCGGCTTGCACAGCCCGTAAACAGGCGCATTCAGAACAAGCAGATCAAGAATCATTTTGTCGAGTTCGAGTGTTTCGCCGAAGAACGGATAACACTCCGCCTCGTCCGCCTCTTCTTCCGAAGCTTTGATAAAGCGCTCCGAGAAATCGATATTGAAACCCTGCTTAAATTCCTTGTTGCATTTTGTGCAATGCATGAGCAGTTCGGAACTGAGCACACCCGAAACGCTGAACCCTTCGCCGTCGAAAGAGCTGCGAACGTCAACGCTTAGGGGCATTGTGAAAACGAGCTTGTTTCCGCCGAACGAAATCGGCTCAAGGTTCTCTTCCAAATGCCTGTCGGTAGTTTTGCCTATCGACTTTAGTTCTTCAGCAACATTAATCTGCACAAAATACTCCAATCCTGACGGTGTACAATGCAACCTTTCATATTTTATATGTCCGGAGCCGTATTGTCAACAGTTTTTTGCATAAATTCAAAATATAATGCCGACCGGCGGCCCAAACCGCGCATTCTCCGCCTTATTTTGCGAGACGAGCGGTGTCCTTTGCGATCATAAGCTCTTCATCGGTGGGGATGACAAAGACCTTTACCTTGCTGCCGGGCTTGGAAATTTCGACATTTTCGCCGCGCGGGCAATTGCGATTCAGCTCAAAATCGACTTCAACGCCGAGGTAATCAAGGCCGTTCAGGATGCGCTCACGCATTCCCTTGTCGTTTTCGCCGACGCCTGCGGTGAACACGATTGCATCAACGCCGTTGAGTGCCGCGGCATATGCGCCGATGTATTTTTTGACCTTGTATGCAAAAGTCCGAAGCGCAAGCTCCGCACGCTCGTTGCCCTCTGCCGCTGCTGCGCCGAGATCGCGGAAATCGCTGGACACGCCGCTGATGCCGAGCATACCGCTCTTTTTGTTCATGTAGTTGTCCATGCCCTTTGCATCAAGGCCGAGTTTCTGCATCAAATAAATGACGATCGCGGGATCCATGTCGCCGCAGCGAGTACCCATGGGAACGCCTTCAAGGGGCGTCAGGCCCATGCTTGTGTCGATGCACTTTCCGCCCTTAACTGCGGAAATTGACGAACCGTTGCCGAGGTGGCAGGTGATGATTTTTGTTTCCTCTGCGGGCTTGCCGAGCATTTCGATTGCGCGGAGAGTTACATAGTTGTGGGAAGTGCCGTGGAAACCGTAGCGGCGAACCATGTTTTCGGTGTATGCCTCATAGGGAAGACCGTAGATGAAAGCTTCCTTGGGCATTGTTTGATGGAATGCAGTGTCGAAAACGCCGACCATTGGAGTGTTGGGCATGATTGCCTTGCATGCGCGGATGCCCATGAGATTTGCCGGGTTGTGCAGGGGTGCAAGATCGTTAAGGCTCTCGATGGTTTCAAGAACTTCATCGGTGAGCAGAACGGATTCGGCAAATTTTTCGCCGCCGTGAACAACGCGGTGACCGACTGCGTCAATCTCGCTCATGTCTGAAATAACGCCGTGCTTTTCGTCAACAAGCGCATCAAGAACGAGTTTGATGGCGTCGGTGTGATCTTTCATGTCCTGAACAAGTTCAAAAGGCTCCTTGCCGGCGGGTTTATAAGTCAGCTTGGAGTTTTCGATGCCGATTCGTTCGCAAAGGCCCTTTGCAATAACATCGCCGGACTCAACGTCGATAAGCTGATACTTAAGGGACGAACTGCCCGCATTGATAACAAGAATTTTCATAACAAGTCTCCGAATGGATTAATTTTGTATCTCTGCCGCCGTCAAAAAACATTGACGGCAGCACTGAAATGTATTATAACATAATAAGGTGTTTTTTGCACACCGCAAAAAAATATAAAATGGAGCAAGAATGAAAAACATTGGCATCGTTGCCGAATACAACCCGTTTCATAACGGACATGCGTATCACATTGAGCAGGCGCGGAAGATTGCCGGCGGCGGAAGTGTGATAGCTGTTATGAGCGCAAGTTTTGTCCAGCGCGGTGAACCGGCCGCGTTCGACAAATTCACCCGAACCGCCATGGCTCTTCAGGGCGGCGCGGATATGGTGCTTGAACTTCCGGACATTCTTTCCCTTTCATGCGCGGAGCGTTTCGCCCTCGGCGGAGTTCGCATACTTTCGGCAAGCGGCATTGCGGGCAGGCTGTGTTTCGGCAGTGAAAGCGGGGATATCGATGCGCTGCGCAGGGCTGCCGATTCCAAACTCTCCGGAGACGAACTGTCATCCGCGCTGAGCAGCGGATTATCCTACCCTGCCGCCGCTGCAAGGCAGCTCCGTGCACACGGCATCGGTGTCGGTTCAAACAATCCGAATGACGTTCTCGGCATTGAATACATTCGCGCTCTGAACCGCATAGCCCCTGCAATTCGACCTTTTGCCGTTCGCCGCATCGGCTGCGGATACAACGAAAACACTCTGCCCGAAAACTATGCCTCGGCTTCTGCCGTTCGCAGCGCGCTTTTGCATTTGACCGATTCCGAAAATATATGCCGCGGGGACGTGCTCTCCGCAATTTCCGGCAGCGTTCCTCCGTTCGTTCTTCTTGAAATACAAAAGCAGCTTTCCGAACAACGTGCGCCCGCCGCTCTTTCGGGGCTTTCACAGGCCGTCCTTTATCGGCTGCGCTGCATGACGGGCGATGAACTCAGCCGCATTGCGGACGTTTCGGAAGGGCTTGAAAATCCGATACTTCGCGCCGCGAAATCAGCTTCAAACATTGCGGAACTTCTCGACGCCGTGAAAACAAAACGCTACACGCTTGCAAGACTGAAACGGATACTTTTTAACGCACTGCTCGGAATCACGCGTGAGCAGCAGGAGCTTGCCGCGTATTCGGACGATGCGCTGTATATTCGGGTGCTCGGCATTCGGCAGAGCAAGCTGCACCTGCTTTCCGAGTTGCAGGAGAATGCGGCTCTGCCGATCGTTCTGCGCCGTTCCGATGCGGAATCGCTTCCGTTCAACGCAAAGCAAACGCTTGAACTGACACGGAGAGCCTCGCTTATCCGCGCCCTCGCCTGCCCCGGCAACGCATCCTGCCGCGATGACTTTTCTCACAGACTTGTTATCATTTGAATGCATTGCGGGTTCATATCTGCCGCATTTACCTCATATGCTCGTTATATGAGGTATTTTTTTGTTGCTGTCACAGCAATTCTTTGTTTTGGACTCGTGCTTTTCGGTCCGCAGGCGGCAGCGGGCGCGGCGGATGGCTTTGAGCTTTTTATAAGCTGCGTTTTTCCCTCGCTGTTCCCGTTTTTTGTTTGCGTTGCGCTGCTTAAAGGGCTCGGCGTGTTCGGCGTGAAGAGCGGCCGTGCCGGTGCCGCAATATTTAAAATATTTGCAGTATCATTAATTTCCGGAACACCCACAGGGCCGATGCTTATCGGTTCGGTGCTGCCCGAAAACACCGAATTGAACTATAAAAAGCAACAGCTGAACAATGAATTGCGGAGTGCGCTTGCCGCACTTACAAACCTTGCAAGCCCTGTTTTTATTGCGGGAGCGGTTTGCAGCCGCATGTTCGGCTTTCGCGAACGGAAAGCCGCACTTCTGCTTGCATTCTCCCATTACGGTGCTGCCGCGCTGTCGGTCAGCCTGCTTATGCTGCTTGCCTCCGCTCTCAACTGCAAATTCCGTCCCGCGGCGGATTCCCAAAGCCGCATTCGGGCGGCCGCAGTTTTTCCCAAAGCCGTTCGTGAATCGGTAAATTCAATTCTGCTTGTGGGCGGAACGCTCGTATTTTTTGTTGTTGCGGTTCGGCTGCTTGAATCAAGCGGGATCGTGTCTCTTCTTGGGCTGAACGAACTGCAAAAAGGCACGCTGTTTGGACTTTTGGAAATGACAAACGGGATAAAAATCCTTTCGGCGGAGCCTGTGTCGCGGCTTTCTCTCGTTCTCACCTGCGGACTTATGTCTTTCGGGGGACTTTGCATATTTCTTCAGACCTGCGGAGTTGTGAATCTGCGCCCTGTCGGGTATTTCGCGGCAAAGCTTTTCCATGCGCTTCTTTCGGCGGCTCTCTGTGCGGCAATGTACCCGTTGTTTTTTTCAAACGCCGCACCGGTATTCATTTCGACGGCGGAATCTGCGGCCATTGCCGAAAACATAATGACGACTGCACAAATTGCACTGCTATGCCTGTTTTCCTCCTGCATATCCGCACTCGCGGCCGTGTTTGCCGTCAAAAGCACGAGGACTTGAATTAACAAAGAGTATATGCAAAAAAGGCAGTCGCAGCCGCCCGCAATGAGGCGGACGGCTGTTACGACCTGCCCTTGATTTTATTATACAATTTCGGCACATTCGCCTGCTCGGAACTCATTCCGTTTTCACAGCATTCAAAAACCGAATCAGGCACATCAAGCAATGCCGCAAGGCTTATTCAGCATCGTCATCCTCGAAATCATCCTCTTGGGAGGCTTTCTTTTTGCGTTTGAACAGATTGCCGAAAATATTCCATCCCGATGCGTCATCGTCCTCATCTGCATCGCCCGCTTCATCCGCAGCTTCGTTTTGAGCGGGAGCGGACTGCGGGCGGGGCTGTGCGCCGGTCGTTGCCGCAGGGCGCGCATCAAGAGCTTTCCTGTCCGCCTCAATTGCGGAATAATACCGTTCAAGATAATCCATCAATTCCGCAAGCACGCTGTCCGCACTGAGTTTTGCATTGCTGTAGACTTGGTTGGAACGCAAAACGGTTTTGCGGCGAAGTTCCTCGGCGCGCTTCTGCGCTTCAAGCGTTACCTCACTTTCGCTGACAAGGCGTTCACGGGTTGCATTTGCTTCTTCAATAATATCACGTGCTGTATCTTTCGCCCTTGCAACGCAGTCTTCATAGTAGCTGTTGCCCTGCTCCGTTTTTTGCTTCAGGTAGTCATCACCCTCGGCAACGCGGGATTCGTAGTAGTCATCTGCTTCGCCAGTTTTATTCTCAAGGTAGGTATCACCCTCGGCAACTTTGTTGTCGTAGTATGTGTTGGCATCGGTTTCCATCTGCTCGGCATCGATCCTTGCTTTTTCGACGGTGTCCTGTGCAATGCGGTCGGCGTCTGCTTTTGTTGCATTCGAATACTCGTCGGCTTCAAGCATGATCTTATTTGCTCTTGCAAGCACATCGTTCGCCTTGCGGACATTCTCCGGCAGGCAGCTCTTGATTTCAACAAGTATTCCTGCTATTTCGTCAGCGTTAACAATTCTCCGATCCGCGCTGCCGAATCTCGGTATCTGGCTGTTATCGATCAGCTCAATAAGCTCATCAATGCGCCCTTCAATAATCTTATCGTGATGTGCCATGGTGTTTTATCCTTTCAAATAGTTTTTTATTATATCTGTGTTCATAATCTTCCGCAATTGCTCCGCACATGATTTTGCGGCAAAAGGCAAGAACATTCTTTATATCGTTAAAGTTTATAATTCGGAAATCTGCACTGCCGAATGCGGTTTTATGCGTGTTATCGATAAGCTCAATAAGCTTGTCCACGCATTCTTCAATTGTTTTTTCTGTTGAATCAAAATATGTATCCTTTCCAACGCTTATCAGTCGTTCATTCTTTTAAAAATCCCGTTTTCGGCATTCGGCACAAGATCCTCAATGCCGATATTGATATCCATAAGCTGCCTGACAAGGCTTGAGCTTATGTGGCAGTATTCGGGTTTTGAAAGCAGAAATATCGTTTCGATTCTTGAATCAAGTTTTTTATTGACGGATTCGAGCATACGCTCGTATTCGACATCCTGCCCGCTTCTTATCCCGCGGACTATGCAATCCGCACCGACAAGTCTGCAATGTTCAACAAGCAGCCCTTCAAAATGCGCAACGTGCACGTTGTCAATGCCGCGTACGGCATCGCGTATCAGTTCAAGCCGCTGTTCAAGCGAGAAGCGAGGAAGCTGCTTGCCCGGATTCGGACAAACGGAAACATAAAGCGTTTCAAAATGGGTGCTTGCACGGCGAACAATATCGAGGTGCCCGACGGTGAAAGGGTCGAATGTGCCCGCAAAAACAGCAACGCTCACGATTGTTCCTCCCTTTGTTCCGAATAGATGATTTTTGTAACTGCCGCATCACCGTATTTATGCGTTTTTCCGCACGAAATATTAGGGCAGTTGAACTGCGGCGGACGCTTGAATGCGTGCTCCGCAAGGATTATGCATCCATCCTCAAGAAGATTCAGCCTTACAAGCTCATTCACCGCGCGGGAATAAAAATCGGATTCATACGGAGGATCAAGCAAAACCAACGAAAAGCGGCGTTTTTCGGCGGAAAGCAGCGGAAGCAGCACAAACGCATCTCCGAAAAGCACCTCGCTTCTGCCGCCGAAGCCAAGAGCCTCTACGTTGTGTTTAATTACCTGTATTGATTTTTTGTCGCTGTCGCAAAAGACACAATGCGCTCCCCCGCGGGAAAGTGCTTCAAGCCCAAGGCTGCCGCTGCCGGAAAAAAGATCCAATACCTGTGCGTTTTCAATATCGAACTGAATCATGCCGAACATGGCTTCCTTTACCCTGTCGAGAGTCGGGCGCGTGTTTCTGCCCTCCGGTGCATCGAATCGCCTGCCGCGAGCCGAACCTGCAATAATACGCAATTTCAATCCTCCGAATATAACATACTGATTTTACCACTGTCGAAGGGTGAATTTCAACCCCCGATGCAGTATTTTCGGACAAAATCCGAATTATTTTTCCGTTTAACGCATTTTCTGTTTTTGCGTTCAGCCCTTTTTGAACAAAGCACCGGGAAGTGCAACGCAATCAAGGGGCATATCGTGTTCCTCAACGGGAAGGCTTTCGCAAAGTTGGAAATCGTACCCGACGCCGACCGTGAATGCACCCGTTTTCTTCAACAGGCGATCGTAATATCCGCCCCCCTGTCCCAGCCTTCCGCATTCCTTTGTGAATGCCACGGCGGGAACGATAATAAGATCGATATCCTCCGCAAAGACCTCGGTTGAATCCTCCGGCTTCGGTTCAAGAATGCCGTAGCTGCCGCTGACAAAAGAATCCGCACCGTTATTCGGAACAAAAAGACGCAGTCCGCCGTTTTCAATGCAGAGCGGAAACGCAATGCGCTTGCCCGCAGCCTTTGCGCACTCAATAAGCGGCATCGGATCAAGCTCGTTTTTCGCCGGCATATATGCCATCAAAAGCCCTGCGGAATTGAACTCCGGCAAAGCCCTTACCTTTTCGGCAACGGCAAGTGAAGCTTCCCGCACGGCCTCCGCATCGAGTGCCCTGCGCATTGCACGCATCTGCTTTCGAATGCCCGCCTTTATTTCGGCCGCACATTCCGAAGCGCATACACCGGCTGCATTTTCTTTCTTTTCAGCTGTGTTTTCAGTTTTTATCATAGTCTTTCACCGTCTTTCGCATCGAATTATTTTTTGTTACAGTTCGTCATGTGCAATTCGGCCGTTTATCAGCGTCATCGCGCAGCGGCTGCGAAAATCGAAAGGATGGCCGTAAAAAACCGCAATATCCGCATCCTTGCCGACTTCCAGCGAACCGACGCGGGAATCTATGCCCGCAATGCGTGCAGCGTTTATGGTTATTGCCTCCAGGGCTGCATCCTCCGGCAAACCTTCCCGAACGGCAAGCGCGGCGCAAACGGGCAGATACTGCACCGGAACAACGGGGTGATCCGTCATTATCGCAAATTTTACTCCGTTATCGAAAAGAGTTCTTGCGGATGTCAGGCTGCGGTTGCGAACTTCGGGTTTGCTGCGTTCATGCAGCAGCGGGCCGATGATAATTCCCGCATTCAGCTCGTCAATGCAGGGTTTTATCCGGTCGATTATCATGTAACCTTCGGTAAAATGATCCAGCGTGATTTTAAGATTGAACTCCTTTGCAATGCGCAGAGCCGTCATTATATCGTCCGCACGGTGCGCATGAATTTTGAGCGGAAGCTCACCGCGCACAACGGGCAGCATCGCTTCGAGTGAATGATCGATTTTCGGAGGTTTTTCGCCCTTTTGCTTTGCGTCTTTAATGCTTCTGTCATATTCAAGCGTATCGAGCAAAGTCCCGCGCAGCTGTGAGGCAATCGACATTCTTGTGTAAAAAGTTTTTTGTGCGCTGAAAACGCGCTTTGGATTCTCTCCGAATGCAGCCTTCATTGCGGCAGGGAATTTTATCGTCATATCCTCTATGCTCCTGCCGAACGTTTTCATTGCAACGAACTGACCGCCGATAACATTTGCGCTGCCCGGGCCTGTCACAACGCTTGTTACGCCGCCGGCACGAGCCTCCGTAAAGCAGTTGTCAAACGGGTTTATGCCGTCAATCGCGCGCAGTTCAGGAGTTACGGGTTTATAAGAATCGTTGCCGTCCGCGCCCTCAAATCCTATGCCGTCCTCCCACATGCCGATATGGCAATGTGCATCCACAAACCCGGGAAGCACAAAACATCCGCTGACATTTATCTCTTCCGCATTCGGATAATCAAGATTCACGCCCATTGCGTGAATCTTTCCGTTTTCAATTGCAATATCCCCCTCGTAGGGTTCTCCGACCATCGGAATTATTTTTCCGTTTTTTAATATTTCCATTGTTTTTCCTTTTTTGCTTATTTATTCACATGAAATCGGTATTAAAATCAATTGCGGTGTTTCGTGATGCCCGCAGTTTTTTCGATTGCGTCCAAAACGTCCCCCGCCGTTAATGCACGTTCATGCAGCAATTCAAGTGCGGACTCCGCCGAGCTGCCGAGAATATATGCACCTGCTGATGCCGCATCGAAAGGTTCCAGTCCCTGTGCCAGCAACGCCGTGATAATTCCCGTCAGGACATCGCCGCTGCCGCCCTTGGCAAGCCCGGGATTGCCGGAAGCGTTGTATCTCAGTCTGCCGTCCGGATGCGCTGCCACCGAGACCGCTCCTTTGAGCAGAACGATGCACCCGAATGCTTTTGCCGTGTTTTCGGCAAATCCCGCAGGGTCACGCAGCACATCTTCGATTGATTTTCCCGTCAGGCGCGCCATCTCGCCGGGATGCGGAGTCAGCACATGCCGCAGGGAAAGCAGTTTTTTCAACTCATCATCAAGATTATTCAGTCCGTCGGCATCTATAACGGCCGGTTTTCCGCACGAAAGCACGGCGCGAAGCTTTTGCTTAATCGATGCATCGCCGCCCGACCCGCAGCCTATGCCGAAAGCCGTTGCCCACTGCACAAGGCTCTGAATGTCCTCATCCGCCACTGCCATAATCTCGGGGCGGGAAGCAAACATGTGCATAATATCGCGCGGAACAAATGCCTTCGTCAATCCTGCGCCCGCACGCAAAGCCGCAGATGCCGCCATAACAGCCGCGCCGCCCATGCCGGGACTTCCGGCCGCAATCGCCGCTTTTCCGAAAGTTCCCTTGTTTGAAACAAGTTTTCTTTTCGGCAGCAGACTGCGAACAAACTCTTCGTCAATAAGCTGTTCTTTTTGCAGCAGAGCAGCGTGTTCCGCATCCGTGATTCCGATTTGTGCAACGGTTATTTTTCCTACACACTCACGTTCATGAGTGAGCAGCATTCCGCGCTTTACGGCGACAAAAGTCACCGTTTCATCCGCACGGAACACCGTTGGACGCTCCGAATTCGGTTCCGAGCTTCCGCACTCTCCCGTGTCGCCGTTTATTCCGGACGGAATATCCACCGCAATACGGCAGGCGGGAAGAGCGTTTGCCCTTTCAATCGCCGTTTTAAAAACACCGCTCGGCTTTCGGTTCAGTCCCGTTCCGAAAATCGCATCAACGATTATATCCGATTCTCGGCAGGTATTCAACCTGTTAATGTCGTTTGAAAGCGGCAGACCGAGATTTATCGCAATTTGATAATTCAGTTCGGCACTGCTGCGCGGCAACGCAGCCGATTGTTCATCTTTTTTGTTCTGTACCGGCTCAAAAAGCAGAATTCCCTCCGCATTAAACCCCTCCGCTGTCAAAATTCGGAGCAGCGCAAGTCCGTCCCCTCCGTTGTTGCCGGGGCCGATAAGTATGAACACGCGGCTGCCGTTTTTACGCCCTGCCGTATGCTTTTTTATGCTCTGTGCAACTGCGTTTGCCGCATTTTCCATCAGAACCGCATCGGGTATGCCGATCTTTTCCGTCATGTTTTTGTCGCAGCTGCGCATCAATGTCGTTTTGGATACGTTAAGCATAAATTCTGTCCTTTGTGTCGTTTTGTTCCCCGTACTGATTTATTCGGGCATGCGTTCTGCCGTTCGGACGGACACATCCGCAGCATCCACCGTTTTTGTTTCTCCGTTCGGAAAAGCGGCGATCAGTCTGCCGTGTTCATCGATTCCCTCCGCAAACGCCTTAACCTTGCTGCCGTCCGTGCCGTGAATCGTGATTTCCTGATTCAATGTTGAACAGTTATTTATGTAATCCCGCAGGATACGGTCTTTCTCCCCCTGTTTCAGCATGTTAACACGTTCATGCACATGTTCGGCAATGCAGGCTCCGAGTTCATTCACATCGGTTACTGCTCTTGTTTCGATAAAAAGCGAAGTTGCCCGCTGCATCCATGCATCCGACACTTCAGCGGCATTCACGTTCATGCCGATTCCGATAACGGTCATTGTCCGCGTTCCGTTCTTAACAAGCTCAGCAAGTATTCCGCAAAGTTTTTTCTGTCTGAACAGAATATCATTCGGCCATTTTATCCGTACATCTGCTGCGTCGGCTTTTGACCGTTTTTTTGAAGACAGGAGCAAACCGAGCGAATCGAGCACTCCGAGCGCCGCCGCAAGCATAACCAGAGGAATATCCTCCGCCGCAATATCCTCAGCATCACAGGCAATGCTCATCAGCAGCGCTCCCGATGTGTTTTCCCATTTTCTGCCGCGTCTGCCGCGTCCTCTCGTTTGTCGTTCCGCAATCAATACGGTTCCGTCTTTCAACACGCCGTTTGCAGCGCGCCGCTTCAGCTCCGCATTTGTGGAATCCGTTTCATGCACCGTTTCCGCCTTCCGTATGCTGTGCATTTTAAAACAATTCACAGAGCCTGTCCGCCCGTTTTTGTCATTCTTCATCATCTGCACCGTTTTCGGCGGAATGGAACGAAAACTCGATTTCATCGGGTATTTCATCGGAATTCCCGGTCTCTTCGGAATTTTCCGCAAGCTCGGAAAGCACCGTTTTTACATCGTCAAACGCATACCCGCACGAAACAAGCCTTGCACCCGTTCGACGCAGTCTTTCTTTGAGAGGAAGGTTTGAATACTGCCTGAAATACTTGCTTCCGACAGCGGCGGCGTTGGAAAGCTCCGTTTCGTCCGAAACGGCGGATAGAGCCTCGTCAATGACCGCATTTTCAACAAAATGCTCCCTCAGCTGTCTGCGCAGTTTTCCTCTGCTGACCGGTTTTGTGTTGAGGCGCGATTCAATAAAATCACGGGCAAATTTTTCATCGTTCAAAAGCCCGTTGTTTCGCAGCCTGTCAATTGCCGCCATGATTTCGCCTTCGGAATAATTGCATTCATCCAGTCTGTTTTCAACCTCGCGCACCGTTCGCGCTTTCGGCGTCAGGAAATACAAGGCTTCATCGTATGCTGATGCGCCTTTCGCTTTTTTTGTTCTCTGCTCTTTTGTGTTTTTAGGTATTCTTTGCTTTTTCTGCATATCAGTGTCTCCGCCTGTTTTTTTAATTAGGTTTTCATCCCGTCACATTGTGCACGGTTTCGTCCACGGTGCTGCACTGGGCATTTTCACAGTCCGAATCGAAACGTTCCGTGTCGGAATGGTTCAGTTGATTCTTCGCAAACCGCACTATGCCGTTTGAAGGCATCGATGCATCGCCCCACTCTTCGCCAAGTGTTTTTACTGTTATTCTTTCCTCGTCAATCAGGATGTTTTTAATGAATACGGAGGAGAAAAACCGAATTTCCTCCGCGCACTGTATCGGAAGATCGGCGGCATGAGCAAAAAAACCTGAAATTTGAACGCCTGTAACGCTCAAAAGCTCGCATTCGAGCTGCGCACACCTAAACTCTTCCCTCAGCTCGTCGTACGCCGTTTTGAAATCGTCAAAACAGCCTGCACGATTCATATGCGGCATGAGGCTTTCGCTCCATCCGTTTTCACCGATGCGGTTTATCTCCTCGCGAATCATTTCCAGTCTGCTGTAAACATCGTTTCGGGTTGCCTCCGCCGTTTTCCTGTTTTCGGCAATGTATCTGCGAACAGCTCTTTCCATTCGTTCGCTTCCGTTTCTCAGCTGCATCCACAATGCATCGTAAATCGCATTTTCAAACCTGACGGCATCAACGATTATTTTGCCGTTTTCACAATAAAACCTGATTTCAGGCTTGTACGGAGAGGCAATATTGACCGTTTGCAAAACTGTTCCGAGGCCGACGGGCAGGATGTTTGCAAACATAAATCTGTGCCCCGCTTCCGCCTTTTCCTTTCTTTGTCTGTTGATACGCGCTGCATACAGCCGAAGGTAATTCGGAACGATTGCGGGATAGGGTGCGAACCCGTCTCTCTCCTCAATACCGAAATATCTGTTGTTTTCGACCATTGCATACACGTTGTGACGCGTAAGCGGCTTGGCATCGGCTGTATTCTGTCCGTTTTCATTCCTGATATCCGCCAAAAGCCTGTTCGCTTCCTTTGCAATTTCGATAACACCCGTTCCGTGCCTGTACATTTCAAATATCTTCCGCACAACAACGGATTCAGCGGGATCCGCAATCGGTGCTCCGTTTTCGAATCTGTATCCGAACGGCACCGGCATTGCGTATTTCGCCCCGGGAAAAGGCTCCGTCCGCACTTGTGCCGATTGACTTTCCCCGGCATATTTCCGTTCCCATTCATCGCCGCAGCTGTAATAGGATTTTATTGTATGGAGAATCAGCTTTTTTTCATCCGCAATCGGGCTTCCGCCTTCAAAAACGACCGTCAGCCCGTTTCGTACAAGTTTTTTATGCATTGTAAGCCGTTGTATCTCCGAATTGCCGAGGCAGGCATAATTGCGAACGAGGAGCGTTGTCGGCTCCCTGTACACAGCCGAATCGGCATACATGTTCAGCATAATTGTCCGCCCGTCCTGTCGGTCAAAAATTACATGCTCTATTGACATTTCATGTTTTTCGGCAAATTCCCGCGCCGACTCGACAAGGCTGTCAGCCTCGCTTTTGCTTCCGCATCTGAAATACAAATCCGCCATTGTTATCCTGCCTCCGATGCATTGCACGTTTGGAATTGCAATTACTCCGAGCGATACGGTTTCAGCAGAAAGGTTTAAGCCTGTGTTTTCCGCAATCCCCGTTCGGAACACGCTTAACTTCATTTGCTGACTGTTCAGCCTGCCGTTTCGCTTGCGGCAGCCGATTTCCGCTTTATTCTTCCGTTCCGAATTCTTCAAGCAGAATGTCGAACATGCAGGGTCCCATGTTAAGATAACGTTTGAAGAATGCTGTCTTGTCTCCGTCGCTGCGATGATTCACGCTTTCGTAAATCTTGTTTGTGTACACATAGCCCATTGCATAGTTGAAGAAATACAGCGGCATATCAATTGAATATTCGTATATAACATTGATGTATTCCTGCTGATCAAGCCCGAACGACTTCAGGCAGTCGCCGATATCTTCCGTTGTCCAGCCTTCGCAGTTGACCTTGATGCTCACATATGCGGGAATAAGAATATTTGCAAGCACACTTTCGTATTCCCGCAGCGTGCAGCCGCCCACTCCGTATTTCTCGCTGATACCTGAGATAAAAAGCTCCGAAAAAACAGCCCATCCCTCGGAATAGCCCGTGGGCGCGCACAGCTGCTGCGAAAGGGGCAGTCCGTCGAGGCTGCGGAAATACTGAGTTTGGTAAAGATGCCCCGGGAAGCATTCATGTGCAAGCGTGAAGAGCATTGTGTCGTCCTCCGCCGTCGGGTTAAGCAGAACGACATTCCTTGTCGGATCATCGAATGCGGAAATCATATATGCGGCAGGGCTGAAATCCTCCGCAACGGCATCAGGAATCGTGACGTATTGAATGCTTTGTTCCGGAATCTGAGGATAGATTCCGTCGATAAGCTCCTTAAGATATTCAACATCCTTTTCAACATTGCCTGACGTCATATTCTTTTCGTAATCTTTCATTGCATTCGAGTCGGTGAGAATGATTTTCACCAATTTAGCGTAAACACTCGAAATGCTTTTACTGAGTTCATCGGCCATTGACGAATACTCGGCATTGCAGGCAGCATTTGATTTTATTGCGGCAGCATAGTAATCCTTTGCATCCACACCGCGCATGCACGCACCCGCAAAGGAGCCGCACTGCGGGCGAAGCTGTTCAAGAGTGTTCGCAAGGCTTCTGTATGCCGGCAGCAATTCGTTGATAATGCTGTTTCTGCTGCGTTCGAGCAAAGCTGTTTTTTGCTGTTCGGAAATTTCGAACTCGGAACTTGCCATTTCGTCTTCAAAAAAACCGATAAGAAAACAGTCATTGCCCGTTTCCGCAAACTTGATGCAGGACTCAAGAACCTTGTCCAAAGCATTTTCTGTCATAAACAGTCCTTTTGCCGCCTTTTCACGTTCAAACTGCTCTATCTGACCGATATAGCGCGGGGCATCTTCAAGCAGGAGCACATAATTTTCGGCATCCTCCGCCGAGCTGATTTCATACATCGAGAGCATAAGCGGAAGCATCGTGTGTTCACCGTTGAACACTGTGAGCGGTTCATTGTAATAATATGCATCGGGAACAGCATGAATTTCATCAGAAAGCTTCAGATTGAGAACAAGGTTGTCGTATGCGATTCTGTTTCTGTAGGACAGCTGACTTCGGTCGATTTCGGAAAGCTTTTTGCGCATTTCGGCGTTTTCCGCAAAATCGGCAGCATCAGCCTCCTGCGAAAGCTCACCCCATCCGCGTTCAATATCCTCTTCGGCAATGCCGAAACTTGCCGCGTCCTTCACGAATTGATGAAAAGTGAGCCCGGATGAAGTAACCACAGATATAAAAACTTCATGATCCACCGCTTCGAATGCTTCGTCCGCCGCCGTCTTTTCATGCGCCGGTTCCTGCGTGGGTTCCTGCGTTTGCTGCTGCGGCGCTTTTGTCGCATCGAAGTCAATATCACCGAATTTACAGGCAGCCGCAAAGAGCATGATAAAAGCAAGCAGAGCTGCCAAAAGCTTTTTTAATGTATGTGACGCTTTTTCAATGCTTTTAATTTGAATTTGTGAACAATTTTCCATGTTTCCTCCGTCGCTGTGTTATTACATATTAGTGTGCATGTTCGAGAGGCTCAAACATGCTGCATCAATTGTCCGTTTTTGGCGCAATTTCGCCGAACACGTTCAATTCTGCCGTTCGAAAAAGGCGTCATCCGCACATTTTTTCCGTATCTACATTATATCAACAAATCATTGAATATTCAAGACGGGCAGCGATATCGATTATTAAAAACCGAATCCTGCTCTTAAAGCCGATGTTTGCTTATCATGTATATTCATGCGAGCAAAGCGAATACTATCCATGATAAATCAAAAAACGGAGGTTTTCACTGCAAATGAAAGCAACAGGAATAGTACGTCGAATTGACGAACTCGGCAGAGTTGTAATACCTAAGGAAATTCGAAGGACTTTGCGTATCCGCGAAGGTGATGCGCTTGAAATCTATACCGACCGCGAAGGCGGGGTCATCCTTAAAAAATACTCTCTTGTCGGCGAACTTTGTGATTTTGCAAAGGAGTATGCCGAATCCATTCAGCAATCCGTGGGGCATATTGCAGCAATCTGCGATAAGGACACGATTATTGCAATTTCAAGTCCGCACAGGCGTGATATTGCAATCGGCTCTCCGCTTGCCGTTGACAAACCGATACACGATGACGTTGAGGCCGTTATGCAAATGCGCGAGAAGCTTAACCGCAGCACTGCCAACGGCGACGCAATGATCGGAATCACTCAGAACGATGAACAAGGGCGTGCATACACCGCCCAACTCATTATTCCGATTCTTGCCGCGGGCGATGCCATCGGCGCCGTCATGCTTCTTTCAAAAGAGCCCGGCGCGGTAATCTCCCCGACAGACGTTAAAGTTGCGGAAACCGCCGCAAACTTCATGGGTAAGCAGCTGGAAAACTGAGCCGGGTTCAAAATTCAATTCTTTTTTTCGGCCAAAAACACGCCCGCGGATTATGCTATTCGTTATAAACCGACGAAGCATCATGAAGCGGGCGGCTGAGCAATTGATGAAAAGTATTCTTCAATCGTCCAATCCGGAAGGCGTACAATGCGATTCAGCAAGGTTATTCCATCGTATGAAGTGCCGAACTCATTCACTCCGTTGCCGTAGACCGCAATCGTTATCCCCTCCGAACCGCTTTTCTCTGCGTCCTCGCTGCTCCTGCACAACGCCGCAAAACACGGCTCATCAAACATAAGGTTTTTGCAAACAAGTTTTTTGCAGACATGGACAAAGGTTCTGCACGGAACTCCGAACGATTCGAACATCCTCATGCGCTCCGCATTCAAAGCGGCGCAAAACCGAACTTCATCTTCGCAATCCGAAAACCGGCCGGCCGGTTCCGCGATTCCCGCTGCAAGTGCATTTCTGAACTTTTCGGAAGATTTCATCCGTTTGCACAATGATTCATCCGCAGTAAAAACTCCGCGCATTCCGCGCTGCTGCAAAATATCGGTTATTGTTTCGAATGCGCCGCAGTTTTCAAAAAACAGCATTACATATCCGCCCGAGGCAGGGAAATTTCCCGAACGGATATCCGCAGGCAAAAGCGCGGCAAGCCCCCTCTCCTTCATATAGTCCAAATCCGATTTGAGCAATTCCGCACCGTCACCGTTTTCAATGTTCAGATAGGAAACGGCATAGAAGCCGACGCTTGACGGCAATGCCGACGCGGGCAGGATTCCGTTGCTGTGTACACCGCCAAACACCGTTGCCGCCAGCACTGCGGCAAGAATCACGATTGAAAATGCTGCACTTTTAAGTCTGCGTTTCATTTTCGTACATATTCCTCCTCCGTTTTCACATGGATTCGTGCCGTCATGCACATATTCGGCTTGATTTCAAAACTCATTTCATTATAATATTATGCGGATGGTTTTATTCCCGTTTCGGCCGACGCATATGTATCAATGCCGACCGTTGACAGATGATGAGCTTAAACCGCCCGCAATGAGCTTTCGGATTAAGAGAATTTGTTTGAGCGGTTTGTCTGTATAATATTGAAACTCTCTCGAAATGCTCTCTTGAAATACGATTTTGACGGAGGAAATGTTTATGAGATGCAGCTGTAAGAACTGCGGTATATATATGATTCAATCCGAGGATTCACACCTCGGCTGCGTTTGCCCGGAATGCGGAAACCGCTGCACGGCCTGCCTCGGCACGAACAGCGTTATGGATCGCGAGGCAGTGCGTGCATTGAAGGGCAATCCACTGCTTGCCGATGCAATGCTTAACAGAATTATGGAACCGGAATTTGAAGATGAGGAGCAGGACTGATACTTTTTTGCCGTATCCGCCCCGCTCCGTTTATCGCCTGCTGCCCCTGTATTTTGCCTGCGGAAGCGGGCGGCTCAATTTAGGATCGTTCCGATTCGGCCGTTATGCCGTAAGGGTTCGATTTTATGAATTCTATGGCCTTTTGGCGCATATGTTCGGGTTCGATTATTTCAACTTGGGAAAGATACTGCATTGTCCAATAAATAACGCCTTGGGGTGCAGCTTTAAATTTTGCAATGAAATGCCTGTCGTCAAGCTTGTAAATGCGCAGGCTTTTGCCGAACTTGTCGATGATTCCGCCGATCGCTTCGTTTTTGCATTTTAAAACAATCTGCTCCGGCTCCCCGGAAAAAGCATATACAAGCTTGCGAACCGAATCAAGGTTCACGGCCGAACGCGCAACGGCGAGTTTTTTATCGGTTATTGCTATATTCTGCATCAGGTCAATTCGGTAGTAGCTCAAACCCTCTTTGCCGTCCTTTATGCAGACAAGATAATAGTTCTGATTGTCGCAAACCATTCCGTAAGGGCTTACAACATAGGGTTCGTTTCTTCGCTTTACAAGCCGTTTATCCAACCCGTATTGGTAATAATCGAAAGAAACCCTTCTCTGGCGCGAAATTGCTTCATCGAGAATGTCGATATTGTAGAACACACAGCGATTATCTGTTTTTCTGTCCGCATCCGCCGATGTAAGGTGTTTAAATCCGAACCTCTGATGAATGCTGAGAACGGATTGAAGTTTTTCAAGCAGATCCGCCGTCTGTTTTTGCGGAATGGAATGCATTGAATAAACCGCATCCGTCATCAGCCGCACTTCGGACGGTTCAAACAGTCTTGAACGCAGGTAATAGCCTTTGCCGTTCTCTTTATACACCGAGATGTCATATCCAAGTTCAATAAGTGTGTCCGCCGCTCCGTAAACCGCGCGCCTGTCGATTTTCATTCCGTAGTCCTGCATGAAATAACCCGTTATATCGCTCATGGAAAGGATATGTTCTTCATCGGAATACTTTTCGAGAATTTTGTACAAACAGACGATATTTGCTCTGTCCCCGAGCATTTTTGAACCCTCCAGTGATAGTTTTGTTTATTGATGAAAACCCGCGTTATACGCAATTCCGGTATCGAGCCGCACTCGTTTACCGGCTGTTCGCATCTGCCTCCCCGAGCAGAAGGAACGCATCGCGCAGGTACTTCACAAAATGAACCTCAATGCCGTCAAAATTCTTTAAGGAAGGGATGAACGGCACAATTGCACGCCTGTATCCGAGCCGCGCACATTCCGCAACGCGGTTATACAGCCTGTCAACGGGACGTATTTCCCCCGTTAAACCGATTTCACCGATCACGACCGTGCCTTCCGGAAGCGGTCTGTCGAAAATCGAACCCGCAACGGCAAGCGTTATTGCAAGATCCGCACCCCTGTCGTCAATGCGGATGCCGCCGACAGCGTTTGTGTAAACATCCTTATCTGACACGCGGAGTCCGCCGCGCCGCTCAAGCACCGCAAGCAGCAGCATCAGGCGGTTTGTATCCATCCCCGCCGCCATCCGCCGTGCGTTTGCGAACGCCGATGTGCTGAGCAGGGATTGAATTTCAACCAATATCGGGCGGTTGCCCTCCATTATGCATGTAACCGCACAGCCTATATCGTTCCCGCCGGACACAAACAGCCCGGCCGGATTTTCAACCTCTTTCATGCCGTCGCGGCACATTTCGAATATTCCGATCTCGTTGGTTGAACCGAATCTGTTTTTGACGGCACGGAGAAGCCGCAGCGAATCATGCCTGTCACCTTCAAAATAAAGCACGGTGTCAACCATATGTTCGAGCATTCGCGGACCTGCAAGCGCACCTTCTTTTGTTACATGACCGATTATGAATATTGCACAGCCGTTTTGTTTTGCAATGCGCGTCAATGCCGTTGTTGCCTCGCGGATTTGCGTTACGCTGCCGGCTGCATTGTTCAGTTCACGGTTCATCATTGTTTGAATTGAATCAATAATAAGAAAGCGGGGTTTAATGCGATCGACCTCGTTTTCAACGGCGTCCATGCTCGTTTCCGTCATTATGAGCAGTTCCGAATCGACCCCGCAGCGCACCGCACGAAGCTTCAGCTGCGCTTTTGATTCCTCTCCGGAAACATAGATAACGCCGCCTGTTTTTTTGAGATTTCCCGCCGCCTGCATTATGAGTGTGCTTTTTCCGATTCCGGGGTCGCCGCCTATCAGAACCGTTGACCCCACAACAACGCCGCCGCCGAGTACGCGATCGAACTCGCCTATGCCCGTTGTAACACGCACAGTGTCGTTTTCACTCACCGAGCCGAGCGTCACCGCGCGGGAGGACGTTCCGCCCGCCGAATGTGTGCTGCGCTTTTCGGGTGCGGCGGAAACTTCGACAAGGGTGTTCCAACTGCCGCACATCGGGCAGCAGCCCATCCATTTCACTGTTTCGTATCCGCACTCACCGCAGACAAACTTTGTTTTTTCTTTCATAAAAAATCTTCCGCAGCCCTTTTTCCGATTTGCTGTGTTTGAGCGATTTTTCAGGAGTTGCCGAACGGCCGTTTTACAGCGGCGGCAGAGCGTATTTAATTATGTCACGCTCACGCGAAGTCACATCCATCCACATCACATAACCGCCCGAAACGCCGAGAAACTGGGTATTTTCGCGCTCCGGCGTGAGCCTGTAGCTCTTCCCGTTTTCAAAAACATATATCCATACAGCCTCATCTTTGCCGTATGCAACAAAGTTCTCCGCGATGCCGAATTCAACAACGCCTTCCGCTGCGGCAACGGGTGTTCCGCTGCCGTCCCACACGTAAAGCTTTGCGGACGGACCGTGCGGGCCGTCAAGCCACGCATAATACTTTCCGTTTGTTTCGGGGTCATGGACATACACTCCCGGATAGAGCTCTCCGATTGAGGTTTCGTTTAAGCTTATGTAATTGATTGAAGAGCAGCGTGCGCGTGTGCTGTCCTCCCCCGCCCAAATAAGCTTGCCGTTCTCAAAATAAGGCATGCTTGCACCGTATCCCGAGGAATTGAAGTATTGAACCACCGTCGTTTCCTCCGTCGGAATGTGGCAGACAAATATCTTGTCCCGTTCGCTGCCCGTGCGCTCCGTCCATGCAATGTATTCATCCCAGAGCTTTATTTCCGGTTGACCGACATAAACTTTTTTGATAATCTTCGGTTCTGCACTGTTGTTTTTAAGATCGAGCGCACAGATATCTCCCCCGCCGTTTTTTTGATTTGCATCGAAATAGACAAGGTATTTTTCATTAAATACGGGATAAATCAAGTGATCGTTCCGCGCTTTTATCGGCAGTTCGGAAACCTTGCCGGTTGAAATGTTGTATTTCAGCAATGCACACATCAAAGCTTTTCCGTTCACAAGCTTTCCGGCGGAACAGATTATCTCGCCGTTGAAACAGTACGGATCGCTCAGCCATGTGTAGGACATTCCCGCAGGAAAAACAATTTCTTTTTCCTCGTCTTCACCGACAAAAAGATCCATCGGATGCGGCGTTGGCGTCGGTTCCGGCGGAATATACGGCGTGGGCGATTCAATAAGCGGAAGTTCGATTTTAACAAGTCGTGCAGCCTTGCCAAAGAAACCGTCCGGGCGGAGCGGCGTGTCGATTTTGAAAACACCTTCAAGCACTATCATAATCAAAAGTGTCAAAATTCCGAGTGCGGCAAGCACACCCGCAATACAGCCCGCAAGCTTGAGTATCGGAGCCCATATGCTCGCACTGAAGCTTGAACGTCTGCGTTTCGAAAGAACTCTTCTTTTGTAGCCATGTTTTTTCATGCAAACATTATACCACAGTTCTGCCCGCAAGTCATTCTTTTTTTAGCCGCGGCCCGAATTATTCTCTTTTATTTCAAAGCAACGAATCTGCATCTGTTTTTTCGGCAGAATTTGCAGCAAAATCATGTTTTTATGTAAATTTTGATGTTTTTTACCGAATGTATCGATTATATCCTTTACGGAATTGCTTCCGTTGTGTTATAATCCGATTGTCAATATTTTCAGCCGACGGCTGAACGGAGGTCAAAAAATGGCAAAACAAAAGAACATACCCAAAAGAAGCGAAGTCGAGAAGCAGTACACCTGGGCACTCGAAGATATTTTTGCGACCGATGAACTTTGGGAAAAGGCACTTGACGAATGCCGCACATTCCCCGAAAAAATCGAAGCTTTCCGCGGCCGGCTTGCGGAAAGCGCAGACATGCTTTACAGTTATCTCACCTTCTGCGATGAGCTTGATGTTAAAATCACCCGCGTTGCAGAATACATCATGCGAAAATCCGATGAAGACACCGGCAACAGCTACTATAACGGTCTTAAGGGCAGGTTCATGAGCGTCTACATCAATATTGCGGGCGCATCAAGTTTCGACACTCCCGAAATTCTTGCAATTCCCGATGAGAAGCTCGCTGCTTTCATGAACGAAAAGCCCGAGCTTAGACTCTATGAGCGCAAACTTGCAAAAATCCGCAGCAAGAAAGACCATATTCTTTCCGATGCCGAAGAAAAGCTGCTTGCTGCCGCAGGTGAAATGGCAAATGCACCCGAAGAAATCGCATCGGCGTTCCGCAATGCGGACATCCGTTTCCCAAGCATTTACGATGCCGACGGCAACGAGCTGAAAGTTACGCAGGGTTCATATGTTCCCCTGCTTGAAAATCCCGACCGGAACGTCCGCAAGGCTGCATTCGAATCCCTGCACGGCACATTCGAAAGCTTCAAGAACACTTCCGCAGCGTTCCTCGACGGGCAGATAAAGCAGCTCATCTTCTATGCAAAGGCACGCAGGTACAACAGCACGCTTGAAGCAGCACTTGCCGAAACGGAAGTTCCCGTTTCCGTTTACCGCAACCTTATCGATGCAGTGAACGCAAACCTTGAGTATCTCCACAAATACATTGCTCTGCGTAAAAAGCTCACCGGTTCGGAAGAGCTTCATATGTACGATCTCTACACCCCGATCATCAGCGATGCCGACAAGGAGATTCCTTACGAAAAAGCAAAGGAAATCATCATCGAAGCTTTGCAGCCCCTCGGAGAGGATTATATCAAGGTTCTGACCGAAGGCTTCAACAACCGCTGGATCGATGTATACGAAAACGAGGGCAAGCGCGGCGGCGCATACTCTGCCGGCGGCGATCCTCATCCCTATGTTCTTTTGAACCAAAAGGATACCCTCGACAGCATGTTCACCATTGCGCACGAAATGGGCCACTCCCTTCACACCTATTATTCGATGAAGAATCAGCCCACGGCATATGCGAACTATGTCATCTTTGTTGCGGAAGTCGCTTCCACCTGCAACGAGGTTCTGCTCGTTAAGCATCTGCTTGCAAACACGACCGACAAAAAAGAACGTGCATACCTTATCAACCACTTCCTTGAACAGTTCCGCGGAACAGTGTACCGTCAGACGATGTTTGCGGAGTTCGAGCTTTGGATGAACGAACATGCCGAAAAGGGCGAAACTCTCACTGCCGACATGATGTGTGATGCATATTATGAGCTGAACAAGAAGTATTTCGGTGACGGAATGACCGTTGACAGGCTCATTTCCGTTGAGTGGGCAAGGATCCCGCATTTCTTCTACAACTTCTATGTGTTCCAGTATGCAACCGGTTTCTCCGCTGCGGTTGCAATTGCGAACCGCATTCTGACCGAAGGCAAACCCGCCGTTGAAGATTACATCAAGTTCCTCAGCGCGGGAAGCAGCATGGATCCCATCTCCGTCCTGAAGATTGCGGGCGTTGATATGACCACGGCACAGCCCGTGAACGATGCGCTTAAGCTTTTCAACGAGCTTATCGACGAAATGGCTGCCCTTGCCGAATAAGCAAAGCACCGCAAAAAAGTTTTAACACCCACACCGAAGCCGAAACGGAAATCAGCCGATTCGGCTTCATTTTTCTTGTCTGCATTTTAGTTTTGCGCTGCGGATTCGGCACGGGTTCACTCTTTCGGTATTTGCGCATTCATGTTCAATTCTTCAATATTTGCGGGGCATTGCGGGCACTTCCCGCACATCTTTCCGCACGGCGAAAAAAAAATTAAAATAGTTATACAAATTTTCTCGGATCTGTGTTATTATATAGGGGGAGAATTCGCAATGTGCGGACGGCAACAGTGCGCTCTTCCGCGAGTTAACGGTATTATGCATCAAAAAATTCATAATACGGAGGAAATAATGCATTTTAACGATATAATAAATGCTGTGTTGAACGGCCTTGCGGAGTTCCGCTTTCAGGACTTTATCGACATAGTCATAATAACCGTAATTATATATAAGATTATTTGTTGGACTGTCAACACCCGCGCCTATCAATTATTGAAGGGGCTTGCCGTTCTTTTGGTTGTTATGCTTTTGAGCGCGCTGTTCAACCTCTACACCGTGAATTACCTTTTAAACACGCTGCTTGTTTCCGGTATTGTTGTTATGGTTGTGCTTTTTCAGCCGGAGCTGCGCCGCGCGCTTGCACATATCGGAAGATTCAAATTCAACCTTCCCGGACGTGAAGTTGAAAATTCAAATGTCATCGTTAAAGAAATGACAAATGCGATGATCAACCTTTCCAAGCGCAAAGTCGGTGCGTTGGTCGTTATTGAACGTGAAACAAAACTTGATGAATATTTTCCGACGGGAACGATAGTCGATGCCCAAATCACAAGCGCATTGCTTGAGAACATTTTCGAGCCGAAGACGCCGCTGCATGACGGAGCCGTTATTATCCGCGACGGAAGGATTTATTACGCTGCATGTGTTCTTCCGCTTTTCAGCGACCCGAATGTTTCAAAGGAATTGGGCACGCGCCACAGGGCTGCTCTCGGCGTTTCAAACGTGTCCGACAGCCTGACGGTTGTTGTGTCCGAAGAAACGGGCGTTATCTCCTATGCCGAAGGCGGCAAGCTCGTGCGCTATGTTGATAAAAAAACCCTGGCAGAGCTTCTTGAAGGTGTTTTTGCGGCACCCGAACAGGAGAAAACTTTTGCATCGCTTTTCAAGAGGTTAACAAAAGATGAAACAAAGCAAAAAAAATAAACAGCCGACTAACGTTGACATTGCCTCGGCAGACGAAAGAGCAAGCTCCGCGGATACCGATGCCGCAGAAAAGAAAACGAAATGGTTTCGCCGTCCGCTTGTACGCAAGCTCGGATATCTTTTCATTTCCCTGCTTATTGCCACAACGCTCTGGGGTTATGTCTTGATGAGCGAAAACCCGGACAGGATGAAACATGTTTCCGATGTTCCGCTGAAATTCGAAGGCGGAAGCGAAGCAGACCTCCGCTCACGCGGCTTCGTTGTTCTCGGTGAAAGTCAGAACCTGCTTCCCGACGTTACCGTAACGGTCAAAACAAAACTGAACGACCTTCCGAGCTTCGGCAATTCCGCCGGCGGCGAGATCGTGTCCGCTTCAGTCAGCCTTCAGGGCATAAACGCACCCGGCGAATACGAATGCGATGTCATAGCTTCCACCACCATCGGCACGGTTTATTCGGTTGAACCGCGAACGGTCAAAATCACCGTTGACGAGCTTGTTACACGTACCATCCCCATCACATGCGCCGTGACGGGCGACTTGCCCGCCGGTTATTGGAACGGAGATGTTCAGCTTGCGGCAACAAGCATCGACATCACGGGGCCGCGCAGTTCTATCAGTAATATTGTCCGCGCAAATTGTGTGCTCAATCTTGACGGACGCACCGAAAGCGTGAACGAAGCGTTTGAGCTGACTCTCATTGATTCAAGCGGGCAAATTGCGGCGGCTTCCTCCATTGTCGGCACGCTCCCGTCCGTTATCGTTCGCATGGATATCAAACCCCAATACGATATCGTTTTGCAGACGCTCATTGAAACCACCGGCAGGGACGATAACTACGAAGCAAGCTACACGGTCAAACCTTCCGTGCTCAGCATCGTTGCTTCTCAGGACGTTATCGACAAAATCAAGCTTGCGCTTGAATCCGTTGACAGAACGACTATTTACGTTGATCCGATTGATATAAGCGATATGCAGCCCGGTGAAACGCGTTTGTTCGAGAGAAGCGTTCTCGGACTGCCATCCAACATCCAGCTGCTTACGGAAAACAATTTCACGGTTTCCGTTCAGCTTGAAGAGGCAACGATCAGCCGCACTTTCAGCGATATCGAACTCAGCCGCATCGTCGGCGAAGATCATACCCGCTTTATTTACAACTACGACAGCCGCAGCTGCAGCGTTATCATCAGCGGCAAATCCGGCTTTGTCAACAGCCTTTCGGCGGAGGATCTTCTTCTCACGCTCAACGTCAGCGGCTGCAGCGAAGGAACGCACACACTCGTTCCGACACTTGAGCTTGCAAACCATTCGGATCTGCTTTCGGATGCAAAAATACAATGTGATGTCGGCACAATTATCTGTGTGATTTCAAAAGTGCCGGGCGCCTGATCCGTTGTTTGCCGCTCAAAATCGGCAAAGTATCCCAACGCAGCCCAACACAACCAAACACAACCAAATTAATTCGGAAAGTTCCGAAAGCTTAATCGGAACTTTCTCGGATAAGAACAAGAATAGGAAAAATTTTTATGCGACTTGCTGCAACAAACCTCAGCCTGCCTTTCAATGCGGACGAATCCGCACTCATGATGCTGCTTGCATCCGAACTCCGCGTCAAACAGGAGGATATTCAATCACTGCGCATCACAAGGCACTCCCTTGATGCAAGGGATAAAGCCGACATCAGGAGCATCTACTCCGTAAGCTTTGAACTTTCCACCGAAAACGCCAAGCGCGTTGCCCTTTTGGGTCTTAAAAACGTCGGAAAGCTTCCCGAACGTTCCGAGCGCGAACCGGAGCAGGGTACTGTTCCGCAGGATGCGCCCGCTGTTGTTGTCGGACTCGGCCCTGCCGGTCTTTTTGCAGCGCATGAACTTGCCAAACGCGGTTACAAGGTCATTGTTATCGAACGAGGGAAACCCATTGCGGAGCGCAAAGCGGATGTTGAAACGTTCTTTTCCCAAGGGCTGCTGAACACAAACAGCAATGTTATGTTCGGCGAAGGCGGCGCAGGCACTTTTTCGGACGGCAAACTCACAACCCGAATCAAGGACCCGCGTGCGGAGGATGTTATCGACACGCTTGTTAAATTCGGGGCGGACGGCAATATCGCCGTTGAAGCCAAGCCGCATATCGGCACCGATGTGCTTTCGCATGTTGTTGCCGACATGCGAAAAGCTCTTCAGAGCATGGGGGTTGAAATACGCTTCAACTCCTGCATGACGGATTTTGACACACGCGACGGACGCATTGTTTCGGTAACTGTTAACGGAAAAGAAAAGCTGCCGTGCTGCGCTGCCGTGCTTGCAATCGGACAGGCGGCACGCGACACATACCGCCTTCTCGTTTCAAAAGGAATCGAGCTTGTTCCGAAACCTTTTGCCGTGGGCGTTCGCATTGAGCATCCGCAGGATTTCATCAATCGTTCACAATTCGGACGGTTTGCGGGACATCCCCGTCTCGGCGCAGCCGAATACAGATTAACGGGCAAGAGCGGCAGCCGCGGCGTGTACACCTTCTGCATGTGCCCCGGCGGCGTTGTTGTTGCATCCTCCTCTGCCGAAAATCAGGTTGTTACAAACGGCATGAGCTATCATTCCCGCAGCGAACGCAATGCGAATTCCGCCGTTATCGTGCAGGTTAATCCCTCCGATTTTGCAAGCGCAGACCCGCTCAGCGGCATTATTTTCCAAGAAAAGCTTGAAAACGCTGCTTTCCGCCTCGGCGGCGGAGATTATTCCGCGCCCGCAATGCGCGTGGGGGACTTTTTGAACAGGAAAAAACCCGAACATTTCGGTTCCGTTGCGCCGACTTACAGGCCGAATGCCGTTCCGAGAGATATTCGCAAATGTATGCCTCCGGCTATTTCAAACGGCATAGAGGACGGAATCCGCACATTTGCACGGCAGATACATAATTTTGATATGTATGATGCCGTACTGACCGCAATCGAGAGCCGTTCAAGCTCCCCTGTTCGCATTGCAAGGGATGAGAACGGCGAAGCAACCCGGCTTAAGGGCCTTTACCCTGTCGGCGAAGGTGCAGGCTATGCCGGCGGAATCGTGAGCGCGGCGGTTGACGGAATGCGTGCCGCCGAACGCATTATTTCCCGTTTTAAACCCATGCGCGGCTGAAACGGCGGGTAAATTGTCCTCCGAAACAAATACGGCAGTGCATCTTTCAATAAAAGCATGGATAAACATATGAAAAAATATCTTATAATTATCGGCAATTTCGGCTCCGGCAAAACAGAGCTTGCTCTCAACATTGCATTTGAAGCCGCCGAAACAAAAAAAGTCACTTTTGTTGACCTTGATATCGTGAATCCGTATTTTCGCTCCACAGAACGGAAAGCGGAGCTTGAAGCTGCAGGTATCCGCTTGCTGTCACCCAGCTTCACCAATCTCGGCGTTGAGGTTCCGAGCCTTCCCGCCGAAATCTTTTCCGCATTCTCGGATAACAGCGACCTTGTTATTTTCGACGTCGGAGGTGACGACACCGGGGCAATTGCACTCGGCCAGTACCACCGTTTCTTCAGCAAAATCGACCGCAGTGCCATTGAGGTTCTGTATGTTGTGAACGCAAGGCGTCCCTTCTCCGCCGAACTCGAATCCAACCTTGACATGATCGAGAAGGTCACGGGCGCGGGACGAATCGAAATCGATGCACTGGTCAACAACACAAACCTTTCGCAGGAAACGAGTGTTCAGGAACCGCTGGACGGCTATAAAATGCTTCGCAGCATATCCGAACGGCTCAATTTGCCCGTGCGTTTCACAGTCGGCGTTGAGCCCGTGATTTCGGAATTTGCACAGTATGCAAAGGAGCACGAACTTGATGAAAACTTTATCGGCACGATTCGGCCGATAAAGCGATACATGCACCGCGATTGGGACAGTTACACAAAATCCGGTCTGTAATGCAATAAAGCATAAATCGATTTCGCACCGCCCGCAAAGTCTCACGCCCGCAAAACGGCACAGCCGGTTTTATTTGCCATGAATTGCAGCGACAGCCGCCCGGAATCCGTGGGTAAACAAAACAACACCCTTTCCTGCCCTGCTTTGAATGTTGCATTTACGGGTCATCGTGCGGATTCCCTTCCGTGGGGATTCAACGAAAGCTCCGATGAATGTCTTAAGCTCAAAGCCGGTCTTTTGCGCGCAATTCGCTGCGCATATACCGAGGGAAAGCGCTGCTTTCTGAGCGGAATGGCTTCCGGAGTGGATATCTATGCCGCCGAGGCGGTGCTTCAATTGCGCGAAACACTGCCCGGTATTGCATTGGTCTGCGTTTTTCCCTGCCCGTCCCGCGATTCAAGGTCGGCTGCAATTGCCGCCGCTGCCGATTCGGTTATCGTTCTCAGTTCCGAATACTGCGCCGGCTGCATGAAGCGGCGCAACCGCTTTCTTGTTGAAAATGCATCAATGCTCATTGCGGTCTACGACGGGCGGCGAACCGGCGGAACTTTTCAAACTGTCGGCATGGCGGCACGGCGCGGACTGCGAACCGTCATTTTGAATCCGACAGCAAAAAAGGTTTGACAGCAGCCTGACAAACCTTTGTCAGGTCTCCGAGCAGGGCTTGATTCAGAGCTTGATTCATATGAACATTACCGTTCCGGCAACGGCACGCTGCACGGACAATTGTTTTTAACACCCTGAACAATCTGCCGGTTTGCGGAAGCAAACCTTAAGCGGACTTAATTCGATTCGGCTTTTTTCGAAAAAGACCGAATCAGGGTTTCCTCAGGAGTACACAATGCCTTTATTAACAGTACATAATTTAAAAAAATCTTTTGTTACCCGAGTTCTTTTTGAAAACGTATCCTTTGAAGTCGAATCCGGGGATCATATCGGCTTTGTCGGCGTCAACGGCTGCGGCAAATCCACGCTTTTCCGCATTCTTCTCGGCGAAGAGCAGGCCGATGAAGGCACTGTCAACATTCCGGGCGGAACAAAAATCGGCAGCATGAATCAAAATGTTTCTGCCGAAGTCTGTTCCCTGTTCGACTATGTTCTTCAGGTTTTTTCGGAGCTTTCCGCAATTGAGGCTGAAACCGACAGGATTAATTCCGAAATTGCCGCCGCAGGCGGCGATGTTGACCCGAAGCTTATCGAAAGGCAGCATGTGCTGAACGAAAAATACTGGGCGGACGGCGGCTCAACCTATCGCGCGCGCACCCGCTCCACTCTGCTCGGACTCGGGTTCACCGAAGATGAGCTTTCGCGAAGCATAAACTCTTTCAGCGGAGGACAGCGCAACAAGGCTCAGCTTGCAAAGCTGCTGCTTTCCGATGCAAACCTTTTGCTTTTGGATGAGCCTACCAATCACCTTGATATATCCGCTATCGAATGGCTTGAAAACTTTTTGAGCGCATACCGCGGTTCGTTCATAGTTATTTCTCACGACAGGTATTTTCTTGACAAGGTCACGAACCGAACCATGGAGCTTAAGGATCGCAGACTTTTTATTTCCAAGGGAAATTATTCGCGGCATCTCGAACTGCGAAGCACGGCGCGTGAACTTGAAATGCGGCAGTATCTGCGCACAAAAAAAGAAATCAAGCGCATCGAAGGCATCGTTGAGCAGCAGCGGCGTTGGGGACAGGAGCGAAATTTTATTACCGCCGCATCAAAACAGAAGCAGGCGGACAGGCTAAAAGCAACCCTTGTTGAGCCCGAACGCGACAGTGCCTCCATACATTTTCATTTTGAGGCGAAGGAAGTCGGCGGCAACGATGTTCTTGCTGCAAAAAAGCTTGCAAAGTCATTTGACGGCAAGCTCGTTTTCCGCAATGTTGACATGCTGATAAAAAAAGGCGAGAAAGTGTTTTTGCTCGGCGATAACGGCTGCGGAAAAACAACGCTGCTGAATATTCTTGCGGGACGCATGCGCCCGACCGAAGGCAGTTATTACCTTGGTTCTCATGTTGAAGAAGCGTATTACGAACAGACAATGACTTCGCTTGATCCGGAAGCAACCGTTCTGCGCGAAGTTTGGGACAGATATTATACGACAATTTCGCATAAAGATATATGCAACGCGCTTGCGGCATTCCTGTTTCGCGGCGATGAAATTGAAAAACAGATAAAACTGCTCTCCGGCGGCGAAGCTGCGCGTGTTCAGCTGCTTAAACTCATGCTGACGAAGGCGAACCTTTTGCTGCTTGACGAGCCGACAAACCATCTTGACATTGCCTCACGCGAAGCACTTGAAGCCGCACTCGAAGGCTACAACGGCACTATGCTCATCGTGACGCACGACCGTTATCTTGTGAACCGGCTTGCCGACCGCATTCTGCATATGACGCCGAACGGACTTCAGGAATACATCGGCGGGTATGACGACTATATTGCAGCCGTTAACGAAAGCCGCGCACAGGCGGACGAGCAAAAGCGCACTCAATCCCGCAATGCGCTGGATTACCGCGAACGCAAACAGCAGCAGAGCATTCTCAACCGCGCAAAGGGAGAGGCCGCACGCTGCGAGGCTGCCGTTTCAAAGGCCGAGGCGGAACTTGACGAAATTAATGAAGAGCTTGCAAAGCCCTATATCGCTTCAGATTACAAAAAGGCTTGCAAACTTTCCGAAAGAGCTGCCGAAAAAAGGCAGCAGATTGATGAACTTTATAAGAAGTGGGAAGCGGCAGAAGAACGTCTTGCCGAACTGACTTCAGCTGACGACTGAAGCTTGCCGCCCGCTTGTTTAAAAAAACAGACAACCGAAATTTGCACGACATTCGGAGCAGTCGATGACGCGCACGACCTTCATCGTTTTTGCGCAGCTCGGGTTTTCGCATAATACGACCGAACAATTCCGGCACACAGCGTTTTTTGCTGCGGCGGCGAAATGTTCATTTCTGCGAACCCTTCGCGTGATGCTTGCTCGGACGGTTATTTCTGCATCCTGCTTTGCCGTGCACCGAAAGGAGAAAAATTTGGCAAGAAAATCCACAGCACCCCAACTGAAAATCATTCCGCTCGGCGGACTGGGCGAAATCGGAAAAAACATGACCGTACTTGAATACAACGAGGACATTATCGTTATCGACTGCGGGCTTGCGTTTCCCGACGAAGAAATGCCCGGAATCGACATGGTCATTCCCGATATGAGTTACCTTGAGCAGAATGCCGAACGCCTTCGCGCATTCATCATTACACACGGGCACGAGGATCATATCGGCGCAATATCCTATGCATTGGAAAAATTTAAAGTACCCGTTTTCGGAACCAAATTCACCCTTGCGCTGATTGAACACAAGCTGCACGAACATCATGTTGAGGATACATGTCTTGAATGCATCAATGCGGGCGACGTTATTGAAATCGGATGCTTCAAAATCGAATTTATAAAGGTCAGTCACTCCATTGCGGGTGCGGTCGCTCTTGCGGTCACAACCCCCGTCGGCATCATCGTTCATACGGGCGACTTCAAGGTTGACTACACTCCCATCGACAACGAGCCTATCGATATCAACAGCTTTGCGCGTTACGGCACAAAGGGCGTTCTCGCGCTTTTGATGGACAGCACCAATGCTGAACTTTCGGGAGTTACGCCTTCCGAAAAAGAACTCGGCAAAACCTTTGAAAAAGTGTTTACCGAAGCGGAGGGGCGAATCATCGTTGCATCCTTTGCATCCAATGTTTACCGCATTCAACAGGTCGTTGATACCGCCGTGCGGCACAACAGAGTCATCTGCTTCCAAGGGCGTTCAATGGTCATGATAACGAAGATCGCAAAGGATCTCGGATATCTCGAACTGCCTGAGGACAGCGTTGTGGAGCTTGAAAAGCTCAAGAACTACGAGAACAACCGTGTCTGCGTTCTTACCACGGGCAGCCAGGGAGAATCCATGAGCGGGCTTTTCCGCATGGCAAACGCAAATCACAAGCTGATAATCGGCAAAGGCGACACAGTCATTATCTCCGCCTCGGCAATTCCCGGCAACGAAAAAAGCGTCGGACGGGTCATCAACCAACTTTTCCAGCGCGGCGCAAATGTTGTTTACGACAGGCTTGCGGATGTTCATGTTTCCGGTCACGCAAGGCGGGAGGAGCTTAAACTTATGTTCCGTCTTTTAAAGCCGAAATATTTTATTCCCGTTCACGGAGAAACGCGTCATCTCTACCGCAACGCACAGCTTGCCGAAGAAATGGGCATTGACCCTTCACATATTTTCATGATGGACAACGGCAATGTGCTTGAACTCGGCAAACGCAGCGCAAAACTAAACGGCACAGTTCCCTCGGGCGCGATTCTTATCGACGGTCTCGGTGTCGGAGACATCGGCGCGGCCGTTCTGCGCGAACGTCGGCTGCTGTCTCAGGACGGATTGTTTTCCATTATCGTTCCCGTGCAAAAATCCACCGGAGAGCTGCTCGGCATTCCGGAAATCATCACACGCGGGTTTGTTTACATCAAAGATTCCGATGAGCTCATTGCCGAAGCAAAGGAGTTCGCGTTCGACCTTGCATCAAAGCTTGCCGAAAAGCAATCCCGCAAGAGCGATTGGACGGGATTCAAGGCATCCATGAAGAGCGGGATGAAGAGTTTTTTGCTCAGCAAAACAAAACGCACACCCATCATTCTGCCGATCGTTGTTGAAATCGACTGCTGAACAATGTTAAGCCCGTCATCAATTGAAAGGAGGAATCATGAACAACGAAGCCATAAAGCAAAAAACGAACGAACTTGCAGAGCTTCTGCGCAATTCCGACGAACATCGGATTTATCTCGATGCCAAAACACGCGCTTACGGAAACGAAAGCACGCGCCGTTTGCTGGATGAATACCGTATACTGCAAACCCGTGTTCAGGCGGGAACGCTTGCCGGTGCGGATTGCCGCGAGGAAATGACGAAGCTTCAAAAAATGGGCGAGCTGCTTCAGCTCGACTTTGCAGCGTCCGAATACCTGTTCGCCCAGTATGCACTGAATAACGTTCTCGGCGATATATACAGACAACTTGCCGCCGCCGTTGATGCAGACCTTAGCATTCTTGAAGACTGATATGCACCGCATTTTTGAATGCTGCCCGATATTCGGGCATAAATAAAGAATCCTGCGCCGCGCCCAAACCGTGCGCGGCGCACCGAATAACGCACAATGCATTCGTTTTTGTAAACTTTTTGCGTACAGAATTTGCGTTGTGCGTCTGTTTGGTGTATAATTACTTACGGAAGCATTCGAAAACGGACCATCACATGCCGTAGCCGATGTTTCAAAGAAGTTTTATGCAGGGTTTATGCAAAAAGCTTTCAGCAGGATTATAAGATTATTCGGAGGAATTCCTTACCATGATGTTTTTTAACAGAAATACGGGGCAAAAATCCCTGCCCAATTATGCCCCCGACAGCGGCGGTGCATCCGGATGGCGCGGACGCAGACAGTCCCGCACGGATGAAACTCGAGATTTCAATATATACGGTGATTACGAAGATGAACCCGCCGAAAACGTCAACCGAAGGAAACGCTCCGAGACCTTCTGGAAAATCTGGAAAATCGTCCGCGTTCCTGTCATCATTGCGGCAAGCCTGTTCATCACTTACGTGCTGCTTTCGACCGTCGGCAAAAAAATCTATAACAAATACCTCATGCCCGTTGACCCGAACGACTCCACGCCGATTATTGTTACAATCCCGCAGGGCAGCGGTGCATCCACGGTTGCAAAGATTCTTTACGAGGCCGGAGGCGAGGATTCACCCGGTTTGATTCCGCACAAAGCCGTTTTCAAGATTTACGTTGACTTTATCGGTAAATCCAGCCGCTTGCAGGCGGGAACATATGTTCTTTCCCGCAACATGAGCATTCCTGACATTGTGGATACGATTTGCCGCGGTATGCCGCCGCGAAAAATCATTAAGTTGCAGATTCCCGAGGGACTGACGATCGAAGCAATGGCCGACAAGCTTGTTGCGGACGGAATACTGAAAAGCCCGGACAAATTCCTCTCCCTCTGCGTGACCGGTGAGATGTTTGTTAAGGATCATCCGTTCATCAAAGATATTCCCGCCGATGAAACCGGTGAGCGGCCTTACAGACTCGAAGGATTCCTTTTCCCGGATACCTATGATATTTACGAGGATGCCTCGGAGGAAACAATCATTGACAAGATGCTTGACCGATTTGAGCAAATATTCGGTGAAGTTTACACAGCACGCGCCAAGGAACTGGGCATGAGTATGTACGATGTTGTTACCCTTGCATCAGTCATCGAGAAAGAGGCACGTGTTTCGGATGACTTCTATCGCGTTTCGGCCGTTTTCAGCAACAGGATGAAGGCAAACATGAACCTTGACTCGGATGCAACGCTTGAGTACGTTCTTAAAACGGGTTCGCTTCATCTGACCGAAGAGCAGCTTGCAACACCGTCCGGCTACAACACACACACAAATTCCGGGCTTCCGCTCGGACCCGTTTCCAATCCGGGCGATACTGCAATCAAGGCTGCACTCTATCCCAACTCGGAATACATTGCGGATAATTACCTTTATTTCTGCCTTATGGATCCCGACAGCGGCGCGCTGATATTTGCAAAAACACTTGCGGAACACAATCGCAATGTTGCAAGATACAGCCCGCTCTGGTAACGAATGCAAAATGCTTCGGGTACCCGTTCGGTCAGCGGTTTGAACGCCGTGAAATGCGGCTGCTCATGCAGCGAACCCCGACCGATTAAAAAGCCCGTTCTGAGCCGCAGTGAAGCTGCGGCTCAGAACGGGCAAATTTCTGCAAATCATCAATAAGCATCCGGCAAACACACGAATATGAACAGCAAAGAAATATTTAATGGATTTTCGGCGGAAACTTTCCGTTTTCTGCTTGAAATCGGATTTAACAACAATGCAGATTGGTTCGAAGCGAACCGCAAGCGCTATGAGCAATTCGTCCGCGATCCCATGCGGCGGCTTGCCGCTGCGCTGATGCCGACGGCTCTTGATATCGACGGCAATTTTAATCCGAGCATCAATGCTTCCGTTTCGCGCATTCGCCGTGACACCCGCTTCACGAAGGACAAGTCCCCCTATCGAGACCACATGTGGATCGGGTTCAGATATCCGCGCACGCGCATAAGCGAAGGCTGCACGCTCTGGTTTGAAATCACGCCGCACCGATACGATTACGGCTGCGGGTTTTATTCATCAACCCCGGCATTCATGGCAGCATATCGAAAAAAGATACTTGCCGCTCCGATGAAATTTCTCGAGCTTGCACATTCGCTTGAAGCGCGCGGATTTATTTACAGCTGCGAAAGCTACAGACGCGACAGATTCCCCGATGCACCCGCTGAGCTGAAACCCTATCTGAACGTTAAGACTTTTGCGTGGATGAAGACAATTCCCGGGGTCGGCGCGCTTATCGCGCCGTCGAACATCCTTGATGTGCTGACGGACGAGTTTTCCGCACTCGCGCCGATGTATCGCTTTCTACGCTCCGTGATAAGCGAAAACGTATGATTAATTTCATTGTTATTTTTATACTTCAACAAACTGAACAACAGGTGAAATATGGCTGATAAACAAAGAAAAATTGAACTCCTTGCCCCGGCGGGCAACTGGGAACGTTTCGTGACCGCAATTCAATTCGGCGCGGACGCCGTGTATCTCGGAACAACCGCATTCTCGCTGCGCAACCTTGCGGATAATTTTACGCTTGAACAGGTTGCGGAGGCCGTTAGATATGCGCACGAACGCTTCGTGAAGGTTTACGTCACCGTGAATGCGTTTATGCGTGATGAAGATTTGGAAAATCTGCCCGAAACGATTGCAGCACTTGATGCAGCAGGCGCGGATGCACTCATCATCAACGACCCGTCCGTAATCCGAATTGCAAAACGTGTTGCACCGAACCTCCCGCTTCATCTGAGCACGCAGGCAAACACCCTCAATTCCGAAGCTGCGCTGTTCTGGCATGAACAGGGCATTGAACGCATTGTGTTGGCGCGCGAACTGACGCTTTCACAAATTGCACAAATGCGCCGCAAACTGCCCGAAACCCTTGAGCTTGAAGCATTTGTTCACGGTGCAATGTGCGTGAGCTACTCCGGAAGATGTCTTTTCAGCAATTATATCGACGGGCGCGACAGCAACCGCGGCGAATGCGTTCAGCCCTGCCGCTGGTCATATGAAATCCGCGAACGCGGCAACGACGGCGAATATTTCACCGTTGTTGCGGACAGGAAAGGGAGTTTTATTCTTAATTCACGCGATATGTGCATGGCGGAGCATTTAAACGAAGTTATCGATTCAGGCATTATCAGCCTCAAAATCGAAGGCAGGATGAAATCCATTCTTTACGTTGCAACTGTCGTGAACGCCTATCGAATGGCACTGGACGGATGCGATATGGAGCTTGTTATGAACGAACTGAACCGAATCAGCCACCGTCCGTACACAACGGGCTTCATGCTTGACAACGATGCAATGGGTTCGAAAGCTCCGCTCATGGCACCGGAATCAGGCGGTTATATTCAGGATTATGCAATTGCCGCTGTTGTGCTTGACTATGATTCGGAACGCAAAATTGCTCATGTTGAACAGCGCAACCGTTTCTTTGACGGCGATGAGCTGCATATTCTTGCACCCAAAGATGTTGCCCGCGCATTCCGCGTGAACGGCATACGCAGCGAAGAAGGCGAGATGCAGCAGAGTGCGCCGCACCCCTGTCAAAAGCTGTACATCGGATGCAGCGAACCCGTTGCACCCGGAAGCATTTTAAGAGTTGCAGCGAAAAAGAACCCTGTTTTTTCCGCTTAGTTAAAACGGCAGCCGAATCGCCGCATTCCCCGGCACTTTGCACAATGCGGCGGCTCGGCTTTGTTGTTTAAGTTTGGCTTTATTGCGGCAGCATTCTACGCTCCGCACCCTTCACATTTCCGTTCAGTATCAGTCTGATTCTTTTCACACTTAAAGCAAGTCTCAGCCCTTCCCCCGCCGCCATTGCGGCAAGGCAGCCGTAGATATGCAGCTGTGGAAGCGCGGCAAACAGATAAATCAAAATCAATTGCAGTCCCTCACTCAAAACGGTGTACGCAAGCACGATTTTCTGCTCCTTTAGGCCGTTCAGTATCGCTGTCGTTACTATTTGAAAATGTATTATGCAGGATTTCAGCGTCAGCAGAATAAACACGCCCCAATCCGGAACGATTCCGAAGAGAAGTGCGGACAGTTTCTTCAGAAACGGCAGAAGCAAAAGATTCGCCGCAACGGCAAATGTCAGTGCCCCTACTGATTTTTTGACAATTCTATGCAGATTTTTGTTATTGTTTTGAACCGCTGCCGAAACAGCCGGCATACACACAGCCGCAACCGCACCCGCAAACGCCATCGGCAGCACAACAAGCGGAACCGCAACCGAGTTGAGCACGCCGATTGTTTGCAATGCCGCTTCACGCGAATAGCCGGCAGCATAAAGCCGCCCCGGAAGCAGCAGCGCGGCAGCCGATGAAAAAACCGTTCCGAGGACGCTTGTCAATGCGGCCGGCAGCAGTATTTCGCAAAGCTCCGAAAATAAAGCCGAAAACCTCCCCGCAGCGGGCCGGGTATCCGCAGACGTTCGATTTTTCTTTACAAATGTTCTGAAATACGATGCGGAAAGGAATCCGACGCTGAAAAACTCACTCAGCACCATACCCGTGATTATAAGCTTCACGCTGAAACTCGGTTCGCCCTGCATTGCAAAAGCACCGTTCGCCGCAAAGCTTTTCAACAGCAGCCAAACAAGAAAAAACCGCGCCGTCTGTTCCGTTATCTCGCTGAAAGCGGTCGTGCGAACGCGTCCCGCCGCAATATGCACGGATTTTAGGATGTTTTCCGTTCCCGTCAAGAATATGCATATCAAAACGAGCGGTATCGCACCCTCCGTTTTGCAGTCTCCTATGAGGCGAAGTGCGATCGACCTGCGCAGTATAAACGAAGGAACAGCGGAAAGCAAAAACAGCACGCAGAACGCAAGCAGTGCACAGCGCGTCAGGGTGCGAATGCCCCGACCTCCCGCTGCGTTCAGCCGCGCAGCAACGGTGATGACCGCAACATTGAGCCCGGATATGCAGACGGAAACCGCAATTGAATAAATCTGCATCACAAGCGATTGCAGACCGAGTGCGGTTGTTCCCGCACAATCCGTAAGCATCATTCTGTACACAAACCCGAGAGCCTGAAGCGCAATGTTCGACAGCGTCAGCGTTATAACACGGCGGGCGTTTATGCCTATACACCGTTTTGCATTGTTTACCGATAAGGCTTTTCCGTTCGTTCTTTTCATATCTAAAGTCTATTTCCGCCGCAAATGAAAAAGGACAAACGAACGCAAGGAATTTAATATATTAAACCCTGCGCCCCGCTGCGGTGCGGGGTGCAGGGTTCTTATTTTTCCGCCATCGGAATCGGCTTATCTTCCGGGCTTATAGACCTTGTGGCGGAACCAGAATGAATCATCTTTCGTGAGCACAAGAATGTCTATATCGCCGCCGCATGTTGCGGGCTTCATTTCGAAGCGTTGTGATTTTATCGTTGCATCAACAAGAAAATCCGCAAAGTCAATTGCATCCTTAAGCGGCATAAGCACATGGTTTATCATCATCGGCGGATTGCCGTTGAGAAGCTTTGTTATTGCAGCCTGCTCTCCGGACCATATGGAAGCGTAGCGCATTCTGCCGTTTTCAATATTGCTGCGCTTAATTTCCTTGTTCACAATGTACACAAACGGTTCGTCGTTCTGATAGCCGCAAACAAAGAAATTGACCTGCGGAAAGTATTTAAATGCATATTTATGCAGCTTTTCGGCAACGCTCGTGACATCATCCGCCGATGTGAGTTCGTTGATTTCAAACGTGCGGATATAATCCGAAACATTTTTTCCGTCAAGAATACCTATGCCGCAGGCAGATATGCCCACCTTAACCTTGCTGAGCAGCATTATTTTTTGTGCGCTGTCCGATTGGGATATGATCGTTCCCGCAGGGAAACCCGGCTGCCCCGGCCGGTCCATTCGGTTCAGAATGCGTGTTTCCGTGCCCTGAGCACCGTTCACGGGCTTCACCGCCGTGATTCCGACCGTTTGCCGGCTGTCCGCTGCCATGACGATTCCGTCCGGCACAAATACAGATACCATGATTGACATATGTTTTCCTCCTCTGGATTAAATTCGTTTGTTTTTTTAATTAACGGCTCACCTGTGCGGAGCTGTTTCGGCGCCGAACAGAGCTGCACCCGCAAGTCCGGCATCATTGCCGAGCAGAGCTTTTACGACAGGCGTCGGTTTTTTGAAAAAGCTGCCTTTTGCAACCCGTTCATTCAGCGGAACGATGAGAAAATCCCCCGCACCGCTCACACCGCCGCCGACGGCAATTATTTCGGGGTCAAGAATATTGATAAGCGACACAAGCGCATTCGACAGATCATCAAGATAGCGATTCCACGCCTCCGTGCATTCAATATCCCCCGCCCTTGCCGCTGCAATGAGCGTGCCGGCATCGTGCAGCGTTTCACCGAGCTTATCACCCGCTTGTTTCTTTTTCTCCGCAAGGCGAAGCGCGTCCCGTGTAAGCCGCGATGCCGCGCAAAGCGTTTCAATGCACCCGCGCCTGCCGCAGGTACACTTTTCACCATGCATATCCATTTGTATATGACCGAGTTCAACTCCGAAGCCTCTTCCGCCGCAGAAGATTTCGCCGTTCAGAATTATTCCTCCGCCAAAACCTGTTCCGAGCGTTACAAGCAGTGAATTCCGAGTTCCGCGCAGCACCCCGAGTCTGTGTTCCGCAAGAGCTGCCGCATCCGCATCGTTCAGCATTGCAGCGGGCTTGTTAAATGTTTCTTTAACAATTTGCCGAAACGGAACATTATGGAAGCCGAGGTTATAGGCGTTAACAACCGTTCCGTTCTGCGCATCGATGCTTCCCGGTATGCAGACGCCGACGGTTTCAATCTGTTGAAAATCCGTTCCGCACCGTGCGGCAGTGTTTTTTGCCAATTCCGCCATGCACTGTGCGGTTTTTTCCGCAGATTGACCGCGAAAAAATGCGCAGGCATCCTTTCCGACGATTTCGAATGTTTCATCATTTATTATACCGCAGGCGATATGCGTTCCGCCGATATCAAAGCCGAGCCTGTACATCCTTTTTCTCCCCGCTGTTCCGCATGATGCCGTTTGCATCATCCCTTAAGATATAGTTTTCAATCAGATATGCAACGCCGTCCTCCGCGCAGGCAGGTATTATAACATCCGCTTCACGTTTCACATCGGGGTTGCCGTCCGCAACCACAGCACCGAGTCCTGCCCAGCGAACAAGTTCAAGATCAAGCGTGTTGTCTCCCGCTGCCGCCACTTCATCACGGCCGAATCCAAGCCTGGATGCGAGCAGCTCTGCGGCTGTACCCTTGTTTGCGCCGAGTCTGTTGAATTCTATAAACCCGGGGGACGACGCCGAGACTTCCACTCTGTTTTCAAAATGCTTTTTAAAAAAAGGCAGGAGTTCCGAAACACGCTCGGGTTCCGTAATGATAAGCACCTTGGGCACATTTTGCCAAGTCTTCTTTCGAATGTCCGAATCTATCGAATACGGCAGGTTAAGTGCCGCGCAGTATGCGCTTGCGTAAGGATGTTCACGCTCATACACAATTCGATCCCCTTGATACAAATGGGCATGAAGGTTCATGTCATCCGCCATTGCAAGAATTTCCTGCACGAAACTATTATCAAGCTCCGTCACAAAAATCGGTTTATCCGTTCTTGTATCGTTTATCACCGCACCCGCATAATTGATAACGTAAGTATCAAGCCCCAGTTCACGAAAAACATGGGAGGAGCCGTAGTACCCCCTGCCCGTTGCAAGCGTCACATACACGCCTGCCTCACGCGCTTTTTGAATCGCTGCCGCATTTTTTTGCGAGATTCCGCCCCCGCGCGGCACAAGAGTGTCATCAATATCAAGAATCAGCATTTTATATTTCATGTTGTTTTTATTCCCCGTTATCGGCATTTCTCTTATTCTCCGCTGCCTGTAGCTGCGCTTTGTTATGTTCCGATTGAACCGCATTCCCCGTTTCGGCCGACGCAGCCGCACCGGCGGATCCGTCGGGATGGAAAAAATCATAAACGGCCTGTGCCGCGCGGATATTCATCCCCGGAACGGCGCGCAGCTCATCGATTTCGGCTGCCGAAACAGCGTCTATTGTGACGAATTTTTCGTACAGAACGCGCTTGCGCTTGTCGCCAATGCCCTCGATTTCGTCCAATCGCGAATAAAGCGAATTTTTTGCACGCACGCTGCGGTGATAGGTAATCGCAAATCGGTGCGCCTCATCCCTGATACGCTGCAAAATTTGCAGTGCGGGGCTGCTCCGCGGAAGAATGACGGGCTCCTCCCTGTCGGGCAAAATTATTTCCTCATTTTTTTCGGCAAGACCTATTGCGGGAATATATGACAGTCCGTATTCGTCCAAAACCTCAAGCGCAACATTGAGCTGTCCCCTGCCGCCGTCCACAACCAACAGATCCGGCAGCTCGGCAAACTTTTCGTCACCCGCAAGCGTTCGTTCGAACCGTCTCGAAAGGTGTTCACGCATGGCAAGGTAATCGTCCCCGGCCGTGTCCTGTTTGGTTTTAAAGCGGCGGTACAGGCTTTTTTCCGGTTTTCCGTTGATGAATACAACCATTGAGCCAACGGTGTCCCTGCCCTGAAAATGGGAGTTGTCAAAGCACTCCATGCGATGCGGCAGCATACCGATGCCGATAATGCGGCAAAGCTCGGCCAATGCCCCCTCGGTGCGTTCCCACTCGCGATGCGCAAGTTCACGGCTCCTTGCAAGGGTCTGCGCGGCATTCATCTTTGCAAGCTCACATTGCTTAAGCTTCTCTCCGCGTTTCGGCACACGTATTTTAACGGAATGGCCGCATTTTTGAGAAAGGAAAGCTTCAAGCTGCTCACATTCCTGCGGCTCATCGGCAACATTTATTTCATGCGGCATATCGCCTGCATCATGATAGAACTGAAGCAAAAACTGCTCGATAATCTCTGAAAAACTTTCATCTTCCGCCTCTATTTTGTATCCCTCCGCGCTGATAACGTTCCCTCCGCGAACAAAGAGCCCGTAGGCAAGCGTGCCCAATTCATCCCTTGCAAGAGCAAATACATCATAGCATTTATCTGTTGCGGATGAGGCTATCTGTTTTTCGGAAACACTTTTTATTGCGCGAATCCTGTCTCGCAGCTGTGCGGCCTTTTCGAAGTTCAGATTTTGGGATTCCTTCTGCATCTGCTCCGTCAGTTTTGCAATATACGGCTTGCAATTGCCTTCAAACAGCGCGGCAACTTCGTTCAACAGCTCATGATACTGTTCCCGCGTGACCTTTCCCGTGCACGGTGCGCAGCATTTGCCGACATGGTACATCAGGCAGGGACGTTCGCCGCGGGCGATCATTCTGCCGATATCGTGTTTGCACTGACGCACCGGAAAGTTCTCGCGAACGGCTTCAATTGATTCGCGCAGCATAAATGAGCTCAGGTACGGGCCGAAATACTTTGCTCCGTCCCTTTTATAGCGTCGGACGATTTCAACCCGCGGGAAATCCTGCCGAAAATCAATTCTGATATACGGAAAATGCTTGTCGTCCTTGAGCAGAATATTATAATAAGGCATGTTCTGCTTTATTAGATTACTCTCAAGATTCAAAGCCTCCGTCTCGTTTGTAACGATTACAAAATCAAAGTCACAGATGTTTGAAACCATTGCCCGAACCTTTGCGGTGTGGTTTTTTGGGGATTGAAAATACTGTCGGACGCGGTTTTTCAGGTTCACGGCTTTTCCGACATAAATAAGCTCGCCCTGCGCATTAAACATTTTGTACACGCCGGGTTTATCGGGCAGCAGCTTCAATTTTTCCTGTATTTTTGTGTTCATGAGCTTATTATAAACTTTTTTTCGAAAAATGTGAACCGTTTTGCGTCCTTATTCGTTATATTAGTGAGGTCGATTTTCGGAGCGGCAGTGTTTACTCCGTTTTTCCTCCAGTTAACGTTGTGTTCAAGCTGTGCAGTCCGCTTTTTTGCCGCTCCGATTCAATCGACTTCCGTGACGTGCCGCGCCGCGGATTTGCCTCTCTGCGGCGGCATGAAGAACAGTCATTTTCTCTTTCTTCATATGCCTCGACAAAGATAGACGCGGGCGGTACCGCGTCTTTCTTTGTTTTTTATTCAGTTTAATTCAATTCATTCCGCAGCGTCCGTCAAAGGCAGTGCGGAAGCTTGAAAGCGAAATTGACGCTCACCCGTCGTTCCCGAAAACTATTTTTCGGAGCTGTTGACTGCAAGCGGTGCACCGTCGCTGTCAAAAACGGTTCCGGGGAAATCATCGGGCTTGCTTACTTCGTTGATTTTGAACGTCGCAGCAGCAAACTCGAAACTGCCTTTCTCATCTTCCGTTTCTTCGGCGATTTTGATTGCATAGTGCATCAACTCGTCCATGCTTTCAACAAGAACATCTGCGAGCACCTTTGCATCAATGCTGCATCTGCCTTCGCAAACTTCGGTAACAAGGCTTTCGTCGCGGGATGTTTCAAAATCACGTTCCTGAATTGAAAACTTGCCGCAGTCTTCTCCGATGTTGAAATTGTTCTTTGCTTCCGGAATTGCGTTTTCGCAATCGGCCTCGGTGCGGAAATATCCGACGGTTCTTTCGCCGGTTACGCCGTTTGCGAGTGTTCTTGTGAGTTTAAGTCGATAAAGTTTCATATTGTACCTCTTTTCCGTGAAATTGAATCATTGATTTTATTTGTAATGAACGGAGCGTGCCGTTTATGCGTGAATACAAATCAGTAGACTTTTGCAGAAGCGACACCGAATCCGCATTTACCTGATGGGGTGTTCTTGGGGTGGGTTTGATAAAAAAATAATGTTGCCGGTTGAAAAGTGAATATTCTGTAATTGTTGAATCTGTGTTTCCGAGAATCATCGAATGCGGCAGTTTTTGAAGAAAGTTTGTTCATCCTTCAAAAGCTGCCCCGAGTTTTTAAATGTCCAGCGAGCAGAAATGCTCTGCGAGTTCTGCCGCAATGCTTTGGTCTTTCATTTTCGAAAGCGCAGCTTTAATTTCTTCCTTGCGGAAACGGGCTCCCGTCAATGCGTTTTCAATCTCCGTTGTCAGCTCGGTGTCGAGACAATCGGAATAAACCTTCGTTTCGCGAATAACGCCGTCGCGCAAATTAAAATAAATCTGAGTATCTCCGAACGAAAAACGCTTGTCGGTTTCAAAATCAAACTGCGGAGTTTTTCCGAAACGCCACTCCCATGAGGCAAGCCTTTCACGCCTTTCCTCAACTTCCGCAAGCGCCGTTCCGTCAAAAACATACTCACTCGCCGCGCCGTATTCTTCAATAAAGCTCTCGATAACGAGTCTGCGCATCGCCTCCACCGTGAGTCCGCTTGAAAGCTCGCAAAGATTGCACACGCGCGCACGCACGGAATCAATGCCCTTTGAGCGCATTTTTTCCTTTGAAACGCAGAGATAATTTGAAAGCTTCGTCAAGTCGGCGTTCACCAGTATCGTTCCGTGATGTGAACGATTGCCCTTTGCAAGGCTGAACGCATTGCCCGAGAATTTTTTGCCGTCAACGGTAATATCGTTGCGCCCGGACAGTTCCGCCTTAAGGCCGAGTTTTGAAACAGCATTCAAAATAACCCGCATCTGTCGGTTTAAATCATAGTGTTTTTCATCCGTGATGAACGAAAAATTAAGATTGCCGTTATCATGAAAGACTGCGCCGCCGCCGGAATGCCTGCGCACAAGCTGAACACCGTCCGCATCCATGTTTGCAATGCTGCATTCCTTCCATGCATTTTGGTTTCTGCCGATAATAACGGCATTTTTGTTTACATAGAAGTATAGAATAACATCGCCTTTTTTGTTGTTCTCAAGGAAATAGCCGTCCCTTGCAAGGTTCAGCCAGCCGTCACCCGTCGGGGCGGAATAAATATAGTTGCTCATTGTTTGTTTTATAATCGTTTTCAACGCTGCCGAAACGCATGGTCGTTCATGCATTCCGTGCAGCTTACCAAAGGATTATTCCGCAATTTTTCCGCAGCATTTTTTGTATTTTTTGCCGCTGCCGCAGGGACACGGATCATTCGGACCGATTTTCTTTTCGGTGTTTCTGAACTGTTTGGATTCACGCCACTGTTTTGTTATCTCGCGGCGGCGTTCCGAAGAGAGCACGCCGTCCCATTCGCGAAGATTGTACAGCCAATCGGCCTTTGCTTCATGCATGTTGAAGTAAAGCTTTTCAAAGTCGATATCGAGCTTGATTTCCGTATCCTTTTCAATTTCTTCAAGGGGCAACTCGCTGCGAAGGCTTGTGTTGATGCCGTCGATAAAGCCGATAAAGATTTCGGCGGGCATTCCGAAAAATTGCGCAAGCTCCTCTTCGCGGCCCGCATACTCCGCTTTGTGTGCGGAAAGAATTTTTTTGTATGCTTCAGTCTCCGCCTTAAAATAGCCGTCCCAAAACCTGCGAAGCTCCGCCTCGCTTGTGTGAGCATTTATAAGCTCCTGCCACTGTGAATATAAACTCATTGTTTTCTCCTGAATCATTTAAAATAAACTGTCGAACCCGAATCGATCGGTGTTTAAATCCGACTTTTTTCGGTGGGTTCGGCATCGAGAACGCTGGTGCAATGCGGGCAGCGAACGGCATCATCCGCAATTTCCATCTTGCAGTAAGGACAAATTCTGGGCTCTTTTGCAGGCTCCGCTTCCTCGGGTTTTTTGCCGAGTTCCTTAAGCTTGTTAATGAGCTTGACCATAAAGAAGATTACAAGTGCGATAATGAAAAAGTTGATTATTGACGCAAGGAATTTGCCGTAGCTGAGCACGGTTGCGCCGGCCGCGGCAGCATCCGCCGCCGTCATTCCGGAAAGATCAACGCCTTCAACGCCTTTGAGGACGATGAATTTCGTGCCGAGATCGGTTGTGTCAAAAATCAGTCCGAACAAAGGCATGAAGACATCGTTGACAATTGAACTTACTATTCCGTTAAATGCGGCGCCTATCATAACACCGACTGCCATATCCATCACGTTGCCTTTGAATGCAAACTTTTTAAATTCAGACCACATAACAGCCTCCCGTATTTTTGGATGCAATAAATATAACCCAAATCGAACGTAAATTCAATAGCTGTGAAGAATATAAATCAAAATTGAATGTTAAAAAGAGAAAAGGGGACCGATATCCCCTCTTCTTAGCACAACGTGAATACATGCCGCATGTATTCACGTCACGTGAACATACGCAGCGCGGCCGTTCCGCATTATTTAAAAGTATTTTACAGTCTGTTCAGTTGAATCGAAATGACAGCCGCCGCAACTGCCGCCGCAAGCAGAGCCATTCCGACGGCAGCACGAAAACGTTTGAATTTCAGACAATGAACGATGTATACAATGTTATAAGCTGCGCATAACGCGGCAGGAATCCAAATCATGTTTTTTCTCCTTTTCAACAAAATTCGAGAGGCTGTCATTGTCTTGTTTCGGCAATGTATTCGTCATCCAGTGTCAATTTAACAATAAATTCCGCATCGAGCTCCGGATAGATGGATTTCCAGTTTAGATTTTCCCACGACTCCACGCTGCCGAATTGCTTTGAGGCATATCTTCCGAACCCCATTGCATCGCAGCCGCAGTCGCGGCAAAGTTTAAACACTCGCGCAAGCTCGGTTTCAAAATACCGTTCCAGTTTCTGCTGCATTCCGCTCCGCCATTCCCTTCCGATTCTGCCCGACTTATCCTGTCCGACAGTCAGCGAGATTTCATATTCCGCTTTTGCGGAGGGGGCACCGTCAACATTGACCGAAATGCGTTTTTTTTCAAGTTTTGCAATCAGCGCTGCACGCTCCGCACCGTCGGGCTCACCGTAATCATACATTATTGTTCCCGATTCGAAATCGCCCTTTCCGATATTCATGAACTGAGTGTCATCCGCATCAAGCCACCCTTTCATAACCCATCCGTCGAACAGCGCGGCGCACATTGTAAGCCCCTGCATTCCGCCCAGCCTTGCGCCCTTCTCGGCATCCGCCAAAGGATTTTCGCCCTCGGTCGCAGTATTTTTCTGTTTTGTATCCGTAACAACTTTCGGATCGTAAAAGCCCATTGGCAGCACGGGATCAAACCTTCCGCCGCTGCACGCTTCAAAGCAGCGCGCAGCATTTATCACCGCAACGCGCCCTGTTTTGCGCGCATCGTTAATCATGTCATCCTGCAATGTTGAAAGGTTCGCGTTATTGTTTGCACTCAGACCGCCGAGGTATTCACGAACGCTGCAATGCGTCACCTGAACCATTGCGGAGGTTCGTATTCGCAGTGTGTCAAACGAAAGTCCCAAAAAATCCGGTATCATGCCTTTTCTTGCAAGCTCCTCACCAAAAACGAAAACGTGCGTTCTGGTAAAGCTCAGTTCGTACGGCACACCGTAGCTTATTTTGTTTATCGCATCAAAAAGGTTTTCGGCCTCCACCGAAAGGACTATCGCGCCGCCTTCATTCTCATCGGAGGCATTTGAACTTTCCCTCTGGAGCTCAAGAATCACCTCATATTTCTCTTTTTGACCTATATCAGCACCAACCGTAACAACATAACCGTAGTTATCAAGGCTCACCGGATTGAGGCAGCCGCAGAGCGGAAGCAATGCCGTGCAAACTGCCGCAGTCAAAGCCGTCAATGCCGCAGTGCGCAACAGTGATTTTTGTTTAATTTCGTGCCGCTGAGTTTGTTTCATCAGTTTTTCTCCGTTTCTTTTTATGCTAATGTAAAATTCAGGAATGTTTTCTCCGTTTTTTCGCCGAAACGGCTCCGATGAAAGCCGCAAGCGCGGTCGGCACGGCAATGAAGATGAAGCCGTACTCGGCATTCGCTGCGCGAGGGTCGGGAAGAAAGCGCATGATTCCTTCAAAATCAATGATTATCAGCAGTCCGACAAGCAGAACATTCGAACTCAGCACCGGCCGAATATCACGAACGCCGAAAACCTGCGAAAACAGCAGCGAAGCCGAATAAATATAGAACGAACCCGTCAGCATGCCGCCGGTGAGCCACGCAATGTGTGCAAGTTTATCCATGCGCAGCAAATGCGTTTCAAGACTCTTAAGGTTGTTGATTCTGAACAGCGGCATAAAAAGATCGCCGAGCTCCGTGTAAGTGAACGCAAGGCTTACCGCAAGTTGTGCAGCCGCGCAGACGGCAGCGGAGATTAAGGCGGCAATGACTCCTGCTTTTTTCGCGTGATGCGTTCCCTGAAGGCCCGTACATGTTATCAAAAGCGACAGCAGAGCCGGCAGGAACGCACCGGACTGCGAAAAAGCCTGCCGTGTCAACAACCCGATATTGCTGCCCGGAAACGGATACAATCTGTACGTTTCGAACTCACTTGATGCCGTCAGAATCGAAACAGCAAGCACAATCAGCAGCAGCAAAGCGAAGCATTTTGCCGTCCTTCCTATGGTTTCAAAACCGAGCCATGCAACAAAAAGCACCGTCGGAAGCACATACATTGCAAGTTTGCCGTAGCCGATGCCGTCGAAAAACAAGCCGTGCATCGCTTGGATGAACCCGCTGAGCGGCGAGTATGCCGCAGCGAGCAGGCAAAGCATCAGCACAAGTGTGACCGCCGCGCCGATCGTTCCTCCGAATGCGGACAGAATGAGTTCCGAAAGATTTTTTGCCCCGCTGCGCCGCATTGCCGCAAGCACGATGATAAAAAAAACGATTGCAATGATTCCGCCGGCAGGAAGCGTGATATAAGCCGCACTGCCGCAGGCGCAGGTATTTTTTGTGTCAAACGCGAATAACCCGCTCGTACACATTGCAATTGCCGCAATCGATATGCCCTCGCGAACACCGATGCGCCCTTCTCTGAGATTCATAAGCCCCTCCCGAAAACCGTTTTCGAAAGTCGGTTTTTGAATTTCCGCTTAACGGCAAAGCCCTGATTCGGGCTCATGCGCTTATCCACGCATTTAAAACAGCGTTTCAAAAATTTTTTCATGATTTTCCTTCCTGTTTGGGCAGCGTATCTCCGTGCGTATTCATGTAATCCTCCGCTCTGTGATGCATTCCGAGTTTTCCGCGAATAACGAACGGCCGTTTGGAGAGCGTTTTCGGTGCAAAAGGCGCAAGGAACGGAACGCCGAACGATTTCATGTTTGCAAGGTACGCCGTAAACACAACCAGTGCCGCCGCAAGTCCGAGCAGCCCCCCGAGCCACGCCGCAATTACGAACGCGATGCGGAAATACGATGCAGCGATTTGTGTTGAATAATCCGGAACGCAGAAGTTTCCGAGTCCCGACAGGGCAACGATGATGAGCATTACGGAGCTTGCAAGATTCGCTGCCACCGCCGCCTGCCCGAGTATCAATCCGCCGATTACGCCGATCGCCTGCCCGATGCTGCCGGGAACGCGCATTCCCGCTTCCCTTATCAACTGAAAAACAAAAAGCAGCAGCAGCATTTCAAACGGGAGCGGTTCAAAAACCATCTTTCGCGACTGTATGACGGTACTCAGCACTTCCGTTGAAAGCAGCCCCTGATGATACAGCGCAAGCGCAACAAAGTATCCCGGCAGCAAAAGCGAAATCAGAATTCCCGCATAACGCACGATGCGCAGAAGTGTTCCGAGAGGCTTCCGCATGTAAATATCCTCCGGACTGTTCATGAGCGCGGAAAGCGTTATCGGCATGATAAGCGCGAACGGGCTTCCGTCCGCAATTATTGAAACCGCGCCCTGCATTATGAAGGATGCGACCCTGTCCGGCCTCTCGGTTGCGAGTGTTTGCGGAATCGGCGAGAAGCCGTCACCCTCAATAAGCTGGTCAAGCATCCCGGTATCTATGATTGTGCGCGTGTTCACCTTTGCCAGCCGCCGTTTAACTTCCTCGATAAGTGTGCGGTTCGCGACGCCGTCCCGATACATAACGGCAATTCTTATATTGTTATCGCACCCGGCGGGACGAAACTCAACAACAAGATCATCCGAATGAATGATTCGTCTGACAAGCGTTATATTCGTTCTCAGGTTCTCCGTGAACCCTTCCTTCGGTCCGCGCACGATTTTCTCATTATCCGTTGTTGAAACGCTGCGTTTTTCAAACCCGCGGGTCTCCGGAATAATTGCTTCGGATGCACCCTGCACGAAAAGGGCGGCTTTACCGTCCGTTATTGCCGTTATAACAAGGTTAAGATCACTTTCCGTACCTATTTCGCTGACTTGCAGGATATTATTGATTATGCCTTCGCTGCTTGTATCCGCATCCTGCTTTGCCGTCATTAACGGACGCATTATGAAATCCGCAATCGTTTCATCGCTTGCCATTCCGTTCATATACACAATCAATGCGGATGTTTTCCCCGCAATATTGAGTCGGCGGAAGATAACATCGGTGTTTATATCCGCACGGAACACATTCCGAAGCTCCGCTTCCGCAGCGTTTATATCCGCAGGCACGGGACGAAAATCGGGTTCCCCCTGCGGTGCAATATCCTTCCAGCCGCCGAAGCTTTTCGGCTCCCCCGCTTCACGTTCGGTAAGTTCATATCGCATATCGTGCCTGTCAAAGGCAAAAAAACGCTCCAACCTGCCGCGAATGCCTTCCCCGCCCCGGTCGCTTTCATGATTATTTGATTCGTTATTTGATTCGGGTTTCATAAGCTTCTCCGCTCCCTGATTCATTCGTGTTGTCCGTTTTTCCGAACTGATACCGTTCCGCGCCGTTTCACCCAATGCATCCGCAAGCGTCGGATTTTACGCAGAGAACGTTTTGTTCGGCCTTTCCCGATTTAGCTTTTCTCCGCTTTGTTCCGTTTATGCAAATTACGCAAATCCGTGCCGCAACCGCAAATTTCGCGCCGTTCGGAATGTTTCCGACGGTCCGCTTCATATAATCAAAACGGAAACAATCAATCAGACGGAGGATCTGCAATGAAAATAATGGTAATATCCAAAAAAACCCTCATCTGGGCGGCGACGGTGCTGCTCGTCATTGTTGCCGCAATTGCATTTGCGGTCTTTTCCGGCAGGGACAGCGGCACCGAACCCGACCGTCCGACCGGAGGCAAACCGCAGTCGAGCCTTAATCTGCCGGGTTCGGCAGCGGGCAGCGGTGTTGAACAGTATGAACTCGAAGTGCTTGCCGGGCTGATGAAGGAGCTGCCCGTTTACAGCGTTTCGCGGAGCGACAAGCGCATCGCGCTTACAATCGACGCTGCATGGGAGGATGACAAAACGGACTTTATTCTTGATACCCTGAAGGAATACGACATCAAGGCAACTTTTTTCCTTTGCGGCTTCTGGGTGAACGACTACCCCGACAAGGTGAAGGCAATTTCCGATGCCGGTCACGAAATCGGCAATCACTCCCTCACCCATCCGCACATGAGCAAACTTTCGCCCGAGCAAATGAAAAGTGAACTTTCACAGTTTGACAATCTGCTTGAACCCATCATCGGCAGGCGAACAAAGCTTTTCCGTGCGCCTTACGGCGAATATGACGACAGAGTTATTAAAACCGTTCGTGAAGCGGGTTACGAGGTCATTCAGTGGAATATTGACACCGTTGACTGGAAACCGGAGCGTTCCGCGCAAACGATTCTTGACACCGTGCTTCCGAAGCTTTCGGACGGTTCGATCATCCTCTGCCACAACAACGGCTATAAGATAGAGCAGTATCTTCCGACGCTTATTGAGTCCGCACTTGCTCAGGGATACAGCTTTGTTACCGTCAGCGACCTGCTTTTGGACGGCGAAACCCTTATCGACGTGAACGGCGTGCAAAAACCGGCTCAATGATGCCGAACCACCGCAATATCGTACGACACTGCGGCAGCGCCGCACTTCGGCGGGGGTGGTTTATGTTCGCCCCCGCCGTTTTTTGCTTATTTTTATTTATATTATGTATTTTTGCACAAAAATTGTGAAACGATTCCGATTTTGATAAAAAAGACTTGAAAAAACACGACCGTTGCGGTATATTATGGTTGTCAATCATTTACAGCCGCATCACCCTGTGTTATAATAAATCATTGTGGATACTGCCCGGGACGCTTCATATGCGGTGCGTTTTTTTGCTGCATTGAGCGTTTGCTTGGATGCTATCCCTCAGGAAAAAGCCGGAAAAGTCTTTTTTGCGGCGCAGAAGCCCTGCTTTCCGGGCATTGCTGCAAAAATTTTGATCGGCGTTTTCTCGGCACACTAATCGGACAGAAGTACCGATGCAGATATATTTGGAGGATTATATGTCAGAACTCACAAACATTGAAAACGGCAAAGTCAAGCTCAGCCTCAAAATCCCCGCAGAGGATTACCGCAGAGCATTGGAAAGTGCGTACCGCAGGACCGGTGCACATTACAACATTCCCGGTTTCCGCAAGGGCAAAGTGCCCCGCAAGGTTATTGAAGCAACCTACGGCGTGAACGTTTTTTGGGATGAGGAATTCGATTCACTCGTTCAAAGCGTTTATTCCGATGCGCTTGCCGAACACAATCTCGTGCCCGAGATTCAGCCGAACATTGAGTTCACCGAAGTATCCGAGCAGGACGGCGTCAGCTTCACCGCGGAAGTTGTTCTCCATCCGACGGTCAAACTCGGCCAATACAAGGGAATAGAAGCACCCGTTATTGAATATAATGTTACGGACGAAGAAGTTTCCGCAGAGATTCAGAAAAAGCTCAACGAGATGGCGACCGAAGCAGCCGTTGAGGATCGTCCCGTTCGTCAGGGCGATATCGTAACCCTCGATTTTGCGGGATTCATGGGCGATGAGCAGTTCGAAGGCGGCACTGCCGAAGGCTATAAGCTCAAAATCGGTTCCGGCTCCTTCATTCCCGGATTTGAAGAGCAGATGGTCGGCATGAACATCGGCGACGAGCGTGACATCAACGTCACCTTCCCCGAGGATTACCATGCGGAAAACCTTGCGGGCAAGCCCGTTGTTTTCAAGGTCAAGGTTCACGCAATCACCGAAGAAAACGTTCCCGAACTGAATGATGAATTCGTTCAGGATATTTCCGAATGCTCCACCGTTGACGAATACACCGCTTACGTTCGCGGCGATCTTGAAAAGCGCGCCGCCGAAAGAGCAAAGAACGAGCGCACCGACCTCATCCTTCAGAAAGTCATCGACAATGCGGAAGTTGAAATTCACGGCGATATCGTCTCCGCAGAGGTTGACATGCAGATCGACAGGTTCGACAAGCAGCTTCAGTCCTTCGGCGCAGATCTCAAGAGCTACCTTGAATACGCACACCTTTCCATTGAAGATATGCGCAAGGATTATGAGCAGGCCGCTCAGCGTCAGCTCAAGTCCCAGTACGTTATGATGGCAATCATCGATGCGGAAAAGCTCGAGCCCACCGACGAGGATTTCCGCGAGGTTATCGCAATGAGCGACACTGCAAAGCAGCAGCATTGGGATGACGAAAAAATCGATGCCGAACTTAAGGACAACCGCATGAAATATGCCGTATCCGCGCTTTACCACGCCGCAGTCAAAATGCTTGTTGCAAACGCCGTTGTTCCCGCAGCAGCTCCCGCGGAAGAAGCACCCGCAGCGGAATAAATCCTTTACGCGGAACAAAGCGGCCGCTTCGGTCGGCGGATGATTCAATTCCATTGCCGAAGCTGACGGAACACAGCTTTTTCGGCTCCCGGGGATACGGAAAACATCGGTCGGTTGACTTCAACCGACAGTTTTCGGGCATTTGCGGGAGCCTTTTAAAACCTGAGCATGATACTTGCATCTGCCGCATCTGCCGCAAATGCTTGTTTCGTGCGAAGTAACTCTTTCAACTTGGCGCACACGGTCGGCCCGTGCACCGCACAAAAAACTTTTATTTCGGAGGTCAACATGAGCAGCTTAATTCCCATCGTTGTTGAACAAACCAACAAAGGCGAAAGGTCATACGATATTTATTCCCGTCTGCTGAAGGACCGCATCATCTTTTTGGGCGGCGTTGTGGATGACGACACCGCCAACCTCATCATTGCGCAGATGCTCTTCCTTGAAGCGGATGATCCCGACAAGGACATTTATCTTTACATCAACAGTCCGGGCGGCAGCGTTTCCGCCGGCATGGCAATTTACGATACCATGCAGTATATTCGCTGCGAAGTTTCCACGATCTGCATCGGAATGGCCGCTTCCATGGGCGCATTCCTGCTTGCTGCGGGCGCAAAGGGCAAGCGCCGCTCCCTGCCCAACAGTGAGATCATGATACATCAGCCCTCCGGCGGCGCACAGGGGCAGGCATCGGATATTAAGATTCATGCCGAACAGATCCTGCGCATTCGCAAAAAGCTGAATGCTATACTTGCCGCGCGCACCGGCCAGCCCGTTTCCCGCATTGAACTTGACACCGAGCGCGACAACTATATGACCGCCGACGAAGCTCTTGCATACGGGCTTATCGACGAAATCGTTCAGCCCAAGAGATAAAATCATTTTTTGCGGCCGCAGCCGCTGTTCAATGCGGAATGCTCATATTGATTTTGCGTTAAGCCGAAGCAGGCTCGGACGAAACGGTCTTTCATGCAGTGGCTGAAGGTTTAATCGGAGCTTTTCGGAATAAATGCTGATTTGATTATTCAGCATACCCCCTGAAATAACACGCCTGTTTTTCAGGCGTTTCGTAGGAGAATATTAATCAGAATGGCAAAACACAGTGACAACGATACAATCAAATGCTCTTTTTGCGGAAAAAGCCGCGATGAGGTAGATCGTATCCTTGCCGGCCCGGGCGTTTACATTTGCAACGAATGCATTCAGCTCTGCCGGGAAATTCTTGAAGAGGAGCCTGCCCTTGCCGACACGGATGCGGCGGAAGCTCCGCACGAACTGCCGAAACCCGTTGACATCGTAAAAACCCTCAACGATTACGTTATCGGCCAGGATCATGCAAAGCGCGCACTTGCTGTTGCGGTATATAACCACTACAAACGCATTTATGCCAAGGAAACAAAGACGGATGCCGAACTCGGCAAGAGCAATATCGTCATGCTCGGACCGACCGGCTGCGGCAAAACCCTGCTTGCGGAAACGCTCGCAAAGGTGCTTGACGTTCCGTTTGCCGTTGCGGATGCAACCGCACTCACGGAAGCGGGTTATGTCGGCGAGGATGTTGAAAACATTCTGCTCAAGCTTCTGCAAGCCTGCGACTATGATGTTGAGCGCGCACAAAAAGGCATTATATACATCGATGAAATCGATAAAATTGCCCGTAAGAGCGAAAACCCGTCCATTACACGCGATGTATCGGGCGAGGGTGTTCAGCAGGCTTTGCTGAAAATTCTTGAAGGCACCGTTGCCTCCGTACCCCCGCAGGGCGGCAGGAAGCACCCGCATCAGGAGTTCATTCAGATAGACACAACAAATATCCTGTTCATCTGCGGCGGCGCATTTGCGGGAATTGAAAACATTATTCAAAAACGCACGGGCAAAAAGAACATGGGCTTCGGTGCGGATATTCGCTCCAATATCAAAAAGGATATCGGCGAAACCCTTAAGGACATCCTGCCCGAGGATCTGCTTAAGTTCGGACTCATTCCGGAATTCATCGGCAGGGTTCCAATAATTGTGACGCTTGAACAGCTTACCGAGGAAGCGATGATAAGCATCCTTACCCAGCCCAAAAATGCGCTTGTAAAGCAATACATGCGCCTTTTCGAAATGGATAATGTTGAACTTGAATTCGACGAAGATGCACTTAAAGAAATTGCACATCTTACCATCCTCCGCAACACGGGCGCAAGAGGACTGCGTGCAATTCTTGAAGACATCATGCTTCCCGTAATGTATGAAATTCCTTCCCGTGAGGACGTTGCAAAGGTCATAATCACCAAGGATGCCGTTCTTAAGCATTCCGAACCGATTCTTGTACTTAAGCCCTCCGAGCCGGAAGGAAAAACGGCATAACAAAAACAAACATCGGAATTCATCGGCGGCGGGCAACTGCCGCCTTTGGTTAATTGACCGCTCATTAATTGCTTCAGGAGAATTTTGATATGAAAATTGTTCGCTTTCGCTTAAAGCCCGAAGCCGAAACCTTCTACGGCGTACTTGACGGACTGAGCATAAAAAGGCTCTCGGCAGAACCGTATGACGGGCTGCATTTTACCGGAGATGAATATGCTGCCGACAGCGTTATTTTCGATGCACCGTGCGAACCTTCAAAAATTGTTGCCGTCGGAAAGAATTATCGCGCCCATGCGGATGAAATGGGCGAAGGTTTTCCCCCGGAACCGCTGCTTTTTTTGAAGCCGTCCACAAGTGTCATTGCCTGCGGAGAGGCCGTCATTTACCCCGAAATCAGCCATAGGCTCGATTACGAAGGCGAGCTTGCCGTTGTCATCGGCAAACGGGCACATAACGTTCAAAAAGGCAACTCAGCCGAGTACATTTTCGGTTATACCTGCCTTAACGACGTCACTGCACGCGACATTCAAAAGTCCGATCCCCAATGGACGCGCGGCAAGGGCTTTGATACTTTCTGCCCGACAGGGCCGTATATCGAAACGGAGTTCAGCCCCGAAACTGCGGAGATAACGACGCTGCTTAACGGCAAAATCGTTCAGCATTCACCCGTTTCCGCCATGATGCACGGTATCGACAAGCTGATTTGTTACATCACTCAATGCATGACACTGCTGCCGGGCGATATTATTGCAACGGGTACGCCTTCGGGCATTGGCTCCATGCAGCGCGGCGACACGGTTGAGGTTCGCATCACGGGACTCGGCACGCTCCGCAACATTGTTCGCTGAATATGCCTGCATTGCGGGCGCATGTTTCGAGGGCATAATACGCATTATAAAGGATTTGACTTACGGAACCGTTCGTGACCAAGCGGTTCCGTAAATAAAAGGTAAAAAATGGATGGACTCACTCTCGCCCGCTCCGTGGCGGAAATTCAATGCCTTGCCGGCGGAAAAGTTGAAAAGATTCAGCAGCCCGAAAAGGATGAGCTGCTTTTTGTTGTTCATTCCTGCGGAAAAAACGAAAGGCTGCTTATCTCCGCTTCACCGGAAAATTGCCGCATTCAACTGACGGAAGCAAGACCCGCCTCGCCTGTTGATGCACCGATTTTTCTGATGCTGCTGCGCAAATACCTGCTTAACGCAAGGATAAATTCGATTCGTCAGCCGAATTCGGACAGGGTCGTTGTGGTCGAATTCGAAGCTTTGAACGAGCTGCGTGACTGCACTCGTTTCTTTCTGCATTGCGAAATTATGGGCAAGCACTCAAACATCATACTTGTTGACGGGAACGGGCGCATTGTGGATGCTGTTCGCCGAGTTTCGCCGTCAATGAGCAGCGTGCGTCTTATTCTGCCGAAGCTTGAGTATTCCGCCCCCCCCGCACAGGACAAGCTTGACCCCGCAAAGGCTGCGGCGGAGGATTTTTTGAACGTGCTTTCGGATGCACCGCGCCCCGACAAGGCACTTTCCGCTGCATTTTTCGGACTTTCGCCGTCAATTGCAGCGCTGCTTTTTGACAGATGCGCCGCCGAAGCAAAATCGCGCCCCGTTCATTCGGATGCACTCGAAACCGTTTCCGATTGCCTTGCGGGTTTTTACCGTGACCTTCTTAATGCGCGAACCGTGCCCTGCATTGCGTTGCTTCCGAGCGGCGGGCGAATTCTGCTGCCGTTCCGCCCATTCGGGCTTGAATGCCGCGAGTTTTCGACACTCGGAGCAGCGGCGGATGAATTCTATCGCTCCCGCGCCGAAAACGAAAGCATTAAGCGGCGAACGGCGGCCGTCGAACGAGTCATTTCCAATGCTGTTCAGCGGCTTGAACGCAAGATCGAGAAATTCAACCTTGCAATATGCGACGAAGCGGAACTTGAGAAACTTCGGCATTTCGGCGAATTGCTGACGGCAAACCTTCACGCGCTTCCGCCGCGCGCCGAAAATGCAAAGGTGCTTGACTATTATCGTGATCCTCCGGAATACATCGTTATTCCGCTTGACAACTCCGTTTCGCCTGCGGATAATGCACAAAAGTATTATAAGCAATACCGCAAAGGCAAGGTTGCACGCGAAACAGCCGTTGTTCAGCGCGAAACAGCCGTGGCCGAACTGAGCTATCTCCGCGGGCTGCACTGCGATCTTTCAAACTGCGCTTCCGAATCTGATTTGAACGAAATTCGACAGGAACTTGTTGAGCAGGGTCTTATACGCGACAGCTCCCGCCGCAAAGCGGAACGCGGCAAACCGAGTAAAAACGGAAAAGGAGCAAAAGGTTCAAAGCTCCCCCCGTCACGCCCGCATAAGTACCTTTCCTCCGACGGCATCGAAATCTTTGTCGGCAAGAATAATACTCAGAACGATAGGCTGACGTTCAAACAATCCGCGCCCGAGGACACATGGCTGCACACCAAGGACATTCACGGTTCGCATGTGATCATCCGTTTCGCAGGTGAAATACCTCCGAAAACCCTCGAAGAAGCGGCTGCACTTGCCGCTTACCACTCGCAGGCGCGCGGTTCATCCGCCGTTCCGGTGGATTACACCAAGCGCAGGTATGTCAAAAAACCGAGCGGTGCAAAACCCGGTTCGGTTATCTATACAAATCAGCGCACGTTGATAATCACGCCCGATGAGGATATGATAAACTCGCTTAAAAAGCTGAATTGACGAACGCCGACTGAATCGGCAGGAGCTGTGTCGGTCTGACACTGCACCTGCCGATATTTTTAAATCAGTTACGCAAGCATATTCCGTACCTGCTCGAGATTATTCCCGAACAGTGCGGAATTTATTGCATTTGCAATTATTCCCGCCATATCCTCAACGATAACGTCTATATCCTTCGGCGTAACAATAAAATCACCCATATGCTTTGCAATGACCTGCTCCGCAAGCTCTCTGAGCCTTTCCTCATCGCCGTGAAGCCCCGTTTCGTCCGCAATGAGACTTATTGTATCCTGTGAAATCGTACTCGCATAAACAACGAGAGGAACACCGACGGCAATAACCGGAACACCGAGGTTTGCGCGGCTCAAATCCGCTCTTGTATTGCCGACCCCGGAACCCGGGCTTATGCCTGAATCCGAAAGCTGTATGGTTGTGCTTATCCGCGCCGCGCGCCTTGAGGCAAGCGCATCAACGGCAATTATCAGATCCGGCTTCACCTTGTTCGCAACGCCGAACACAATATCCATCGTTTCAACGCCCGTCACGCCCAACACGCCCGGAGCTATTGCGCACACACTCGGAATATCAAAATCAAATGCTTCCGGCATGTGCTCCTTGATATGCCTTGTTACAAAAACCCGCTCTGCAACACGCGGGCCGAGGGAATCAGGCGTCACTCCGCGATTGCCGAGGCCGACAACAAGCACAGTGCCGCTTTTGAGCTTTGTTTCAGGCAGCGGGATTAACTCTGTAAGCTCGCGCCGCAGGCATTGCGACACATGCGCAAACAAATCAAGCGGACGCTGCGTCAGAGCCTCTGCATCAAGCGTGATGTATTTGCCCTGCGCTTTGCCGAGTTTATGTGCCGCAGTATCGCTCAATATCTCAATGCGCTTAATCTTTATTTCACCGTCATTCGTCTCCTCTTCGCGAATGCCTTCAATATCCGGGTTAAGTTCCCGCATTTCCGCTGCAAGATCTGTATATCTTCCCATTTTGCCCCCAATATAACTGAAATCAAATGCCTCACGCGCAATCGGGATTTTAAGCTGCCGAAAACTTCTCCCTGCTTTATCAGTAACCCGACCTGCCGGCAATTGTCCTGAATTATTCTGCACAATGCAAAGCGGGATTATGAACAAAAATGCTTTCAACACATAATATATTGATTTTCCCTCCATATATTGCAAAAAAGGCTTGCATCTTGCGCAACATGGTGATATAATTAACTTTGTTCGAGTATTTAAAGGAGGTGAACCGATTTGGCAAACATTAAGTCAGCACTGAAGCGCGTTAAGGTATCCCGCGAGCAGAATCTTCGCAACCGCATGATCAGCTCCGCAGTCAAAACCGCTATCAAAAAGTTTGACAAGGCTTTGGAGTCTAAAGACGAGGCTGCTATTGAAGAAGCATACACCGCCGCAGTCAGCAAGGTAGACAAAGCTGTCACCAAGGGCGTTATCCATAAGAACGCAGCCAATCGTAAAAAGGCTCAGCTTGCTAAAAAGCATGATGCCAAATAAGGTTTATCGCTGCGATTGACCGGATTCCGAAGACCGATGCTTGCATCGGTCTTTTTCCTTTTTCTGTTTTTATTCAAAAAGATTCACCTGCAAACACCATCGTTCAAAAATCGGCTCAATGTCAATTGCCGGATGCCCCTCTTCTGTCGGCTGACATTGTGTTCTGAAAAACACCCCCGCCGGGTATTGCCCGGCAGGGGTGTTTTATTCGGAAAAAGAAATGAGGCTCGTTATTGGTTACGGTTAATTCCCTTTTCTTTCATTCAAACCTTATGCTCTCTGCAACGCGCTTGGAAAGGCTTGCCGAGTCCTCA